>Ga0187892_10003446_pt1 | contig 28948 bp, 30 predicted proteins | sample MA1701073metaG_FD_139345 | JGI IMG/M metagenome (GOLD analysis project Ga0187892, IMG submission 139345) | Bio-ooze microbial communities from a basaltic lava cave in the Kipuka Kanohina Cave System on the Island of Hawaii, USA - MA170107-3 metaG ... | reverse complement strand
CGGAACAAATGCAGGCTCGGTGTCGGAGATAAATGGTGCCTCTAAGCTTATCTGATTTGCTGCAGACTGGTCAACGTTTACCTCGATTGCAAATGCTTGATCAAATCCAAATGGTGCAAGTGAGATTGAAAACGCAAGCGCTAAGACAAGGAAAATTGAAGACTTGTTTACCAACAAGTACACCTCATCCATTCTGGAGTAATTCTAACTATAGCTATCTCTAAATCTCTCATCCCAATACCCACAAAGGCTTCAGGCATGTGCTATAAAAAAGATTGGTTTTGTTGTAAAAAAATTACAACAAACTTTAAAAAAAAAAAAAATATCTAAAAAAAAACTAAGCCGATCTTAAATAATTAATTAGAAGAAGAAAAGTACTCTATATAGTTGAGAAAAAAAATTTGGCAAAATTTTCTTGCAAAAATAGTATGAAAAAATAATTTTATGAAACTAAGACAAAACTAAGCAAAAACTAAGCACTAATTTTAATAATTTGTTAATGATTGTCGAAACAAAATTTAAAATCTAAATAAATTTTTGTATAAAATATTCTTTAGATTACAAAAATGATTGTGTGTTTCATTGTAAGTATTCAACAACGTGTACAACAATGTATACTACATTGTGTACAACTACATGTTCAACAATTTATAATTATTTTTTTAATGTATGTAAAAAATATTACAATAGCTGCAGCAAAAAATGATTGTATAAATAAAATTATACCTACAACATTAATTCCTGTAGAAAATTATTAAAATAATTTTTAAGATCATTTTATAACAAATTATAATGCTAAATCAATATACAATAAAGACATGAGTTAAATGGTTACTATAAAATCGAAATTAATTTGGTTGTTTATGTAGTACATGAATATAAAAAATATTATTTATAAAAAATATTATGTAAAAAGTTTTACGATAAATAATTGTAAGTAAATAAGTTTCTGTTGTACAAGATTGTAAAATTAAAAGTTATATTTTTATTTTTAACAAATACATTAAAATAAAAACTTTTAAAAAAAGTTTTGTTGAATATTTGTTTAGAAAATATTTAATTAATTTGTTTAACTTTAGATCAATGTATTAATTTTTTGTCATCAAAAAACATTGTGTTCTAAAGATTTTTAAATTATACAATCAATGCTGGTTAAAATAAATTTTTAAAAAATTTATTAAAAAGAATATCTTAGTATTGTAAAAAATTTATTACATTTTTATTTATCATAACATAATTGATTATTTATTACAACATCATAATAATATGTAACAAAAAATATCTATTTTAATTTTTAAAATATCTGTATAGAAAATAATTAAAGTGATGTTAAAGCCTGCATTAAATTAGCTTAACATTATTTTAAAAATTATTTTTTGAAAATACTTGTTGATCAATTAAATAAATTATAACAATAATTACATAACATTTCACAAATTATTTTATAATTTTTAATTAAAAAATAAAAAAAATTGTTTAACAGTCGACATTATTTTGTTTCATTAAATTTTTTTGGACATTTAATGACTAGAACAGGCCGCTAAAATAATTTAAAATACAACATCTGGATGGAAAGTATACGACTTTGTTGTATTCGAATAACCTTTTCGTAAAATGAATATCTGTGAAAAAGTATGAAACTATTGTAACTGATGTGATTTTTCCAATTAGTTTGGGTATACCGACTTTATTACAAACAGGTTTGGCTATACAATGATAGTACTCAGTACACACCTTATAGCATCGTTTGTTAGGGAATGCACAGCCATACGATTGTCATTTGGGCCTACAGCACGAATCTCATTCAAAACTAATAGATTGCACGCATGTGAATGTAATAATCGTAGCCACAAATTCCCATAAGATACTCACCATGCACGTGTATCAAAAAGAAATTCGATATCACGTACAAACAGAGACGCACAAACAAGGTCCTTCTACACGCTTAATTCAATGATGGTAAGTTATGATTGGTGAAGGTGGTCTATCGTGCGTAAATACGTACAATCTATGTCAAGTTCCCAATTTACCTATGAAAAATTAGACGGCGTTTAGGCACAAACTAGCGTAATTAGTGAGGTTTACCTATGCAGATAGGCCCTTGGTATAGTGCACTTTTTACCGAGGGAAAATAGACTCAATCTGAGAAGGATTTACCAAGTAAAATGATTTTTTTAAAGTGAAAGTTAAACGTAAACAAGAGGAACTAAGCACGGTTTTATCTTTGGATGAAAGATATCAACTCTTGAAATTCGTTAGGGAATCGATAATCATGATTCTATTCAAAGCCAGGCATGAAATGAGTCGAGTGACTTGAAAGAATATTCCTACCATTGCCCTCGTGAATATGGTTTGAGGTATTGTGGAATATGGAGAGGCAATTGTGTTTGCACTCTTGCAAAGTCCTCCAGCGCATGTTCTGACTATGATCATACGTGTCATTGCATCTAGGATTTTTTTGGATTCATTAAAGTCTGCATCCTTCTCATCCAGTTTTGTATGTGGTATCGTAGATTTGCTTGCAATTTTTCTTTAGAATTTTTCCTGATTGGTTTTAGATAATGGAACTATGCATCTTTGTTGAAATTTTCGATAAAAACAGGTCTACCTCTAAAAAAATCAGGTATACCTTTACCAATAATTTTGGTATACCTGATTAATTTCAAATCCCAAGATAGATGGATGATTATATCAATTTGATAAAGCCTTTCAGACAAGTTAATAATTGATGATTGACCAAAAAATGGCATGAAGTATGCTCCATTGATTCTATCTGCAGCAACGGTTCTAGCCCTAAGCACCATGTTTGTCTATGCTCAATCATCTGCAGATAGTGATGGTATTCGGTTTGTTTATGCCCAGAGCATAATTAGGAATGCTCATGGGCAGCTAATCTCATACCTTGAGACTTTTAGGATTGGCCTAAATGATCCGGAGAAGCTCAATAACGTTGCAAGCTATGAGGTAAACTTTGGCAAAAAGGAGTTTGTTGAAACCGAGATAGATGGAATACCCCATCAGTGGATTAAGGTAGACAGGCCCTCAACATTTGATGCCAAGACAGTTCGTTCAACTACCATTCTAGGGGATGTAGTAAACGGAAAAAGCGTTGCATTTGCCTCTTTTGCAAATGACGGATACAACATTGATGCAGGAGACGTGCTTACGGTAAGATGGACTATAGCTAGGCCTGTTCCTTAAGCTGCTTTCTTTTAGACAGGATTACCCCAACTCCCATCGCAAAGAAAATTACCAATGGTACATATCTATATGGTTGGTTTGTCAAAGTCGTAAATCCTGTAAGAATAGGCGCTGACAAGAGTATTCCAGCAATTAGTACCATTATAGAGTCTGCGTGTACAATTCCTCTTCTTGCTGCAAGAAACAGGCCTATTACAAGAGGAAGCAAAAAGATCAGAACAAGAAAATCATATCTTAGCTGGTATGCCATAGAGGTAAAGCCCTGCCAGAAGTACAGATCAAAGTATTCTACCGTTGACTGACCAAGGTTTACCTTGAATACCGTGATTGCAACAAGCCCCATTACAAGTACAACAAGATACGAGATAATTGTACGGATCTTTCTTTTTTTTGGAACATCTGCCCTATAAAGGAAAAACAATGTCATTGGAAAAAATGCAGCAGTCAACGGTTTTGAAAACAATGAAAGAGTGTACGTTAATGCTGAAGCCTGCCACGCCTTGTATATGGTATAAAGCGACAGGATGTAAAGTATTGTCCAGACATTCTCATACGTTGATGTTGTATCATACTCTAAGAATACTGGGCTCTGCAATAGTATTGCAAATGCAACTAGTCCTGCAAACCTCTTGCGCGTAATCTCTAGTGTAATAAAGTATGTGAGAACTAGGAGGCAGATGCTGACAAGAAATGGAACCACTCTGATGTTGTCAAATAACTCAATTGAGCTTGAAAGCAAAAAGAATCTAAAGTGCAGACCAAAGCCTTCGGTGACCTTGTCAATGCTCCACTCCTCGGCAGTCTTTCTTACTGCTGCATAGTCTGCCCATATTGGATCCTCGTCTATGTAGAGCTCATTTATCGTCAGTGGAATGTATATTGCAAACAGGACTGCAAGTACGATAAAGGCAACTCTCTTTGAGACCTCAAAATTGAAGATAAGCTGTATTGACTTTGTAATTTGTGGGGGTAATTTCTTTTTGTAATATGCAATGCCAATCCCAAGAATGATCAGATTAGATATAATCAAAGGAAATGCCCATACCCCTGGTTCCCATGGATTGATGGCATTATCGACTATTCTGCTTGCCGTTCTAACTACAAGTGCAGGAAATACTACAGAGGTTATGCTGATTAGTACAATCTCGAGCGTTGCAATAAAAACAGCCCAGGTTACTGCGTTTGAGCTCCCTGCCTTCTCATGGACGTTTTTTTTCAACGTAATGAATTTTTAATTGTAGTTTAAAACTTGTTGTATTCTAAATCGTTATATTGTAATTTTTTGTCAGTCCTCTATGCTTGATAAAGCTACACTTGAAAAATATGACACCTCTAAGATGTATGAGGTTTATGACAGATGGCCACAAATAGCAAGAGAGTCGTTTGATGCAGATTATGAGCCTGTTGACTTTGGAAATGTTAATCACATTGTATTTGCTGGGATGGGAGGCTCTGGCACCATTGGGGATATAATGGCAGCCATACTTTCAAAGACAAATGTTCATGTTGATGTTGTAAAAGGATACGTTTTACCAAAGACAGTTAGCCCCAACAGTGTCGTAGTATCAACCAGTGTTTCAGGAAATACTTCGGAGACTCTTACCGTTTTGGATTCTACAAAACAGTTTACAAGAAAAATTATTGCGTTTTCATCTGGAGGAAAGATGGAAACATATTGCAATGAAAAAAACATTGAATACAGGAAAATACCTCAACTCCACTCTCCAAGAGCTTCGTTTCCTGGGTTTTTGTATTCAATATTAAAAATACTAGGACCAATGCTGCCAATAAAAAAGGAAGCTGTGTACGAATCAATTGAATCGATTCAAACTTTATCAAAGCAAATTGGGTCTGCAAACCTGTCTGAAAATAATCCTGCATTAGAATTGGCATCATGGATAAAAGATATTCCTACAGTATACTATCCATGGGGATTACAAGCTGCTGCAATTAGATTTAAAAATTCACTTGCAGAAAATTCCAAAATTAATGCAATAATCGAAGATGTAATTGAGGCGTGTCATAATGGAATAGTTAGCTGGGAAAAGCGCTCCTGCTCACAGCCAATTATGCTAGAGGGAGACGAGGACTATTTTAAAACAAAAGAAAGATGGAGGATATTAAAGAAATTCTTTGAAGAAAGGGGAATAGAATATCGCGAGGTTTTATCTATCAGGGGAAATATTCTTTCAAAACTAATGCACATGACATATTTTTTGGATTATGTTTCAATATACCAAGCAATACTTTCAGAAATTGATCCTTCTCCTGTACAGCCAATTGATTTTGTAAAAGAAAAGCTATAATTCACTATATGGGTAAACATGCTACAGATAATCCATTGTACTACTTATTCAAAAATTATAAGAATTCATTTATTTATAATGAGGGATCTTTGCAAAGAGTGATATTTTGAAATCAAACACCATATCTTCCTTTAAAAAGAAAGTATCTCTGGTTTTTAATTTTGCAATCTTCAACATCCAGCTAAGATACAAAAATTCCTATCTAGGAATAATGTGGTCAGCCCTTGAGCCACTTTTGTATTTTACCGTTTTGTACGTGGTATTTACAGGGATAAGGGGGAGGGAAGACGATTTTGCAATTTATTTAATTACAGGAATAATGATGTTTCATATTTTTACGCGAGGAACTTCAGGAGGATTAGCAAGTTTAACAAGCCATAGTGGAATAATACAGTCATTAAGAATTAAAAGAGATTTTTTCCCAATATTTACTGTAACAGCAACCGTATTGTTGGCCTTTGTTGATGTTGGAGTATTTTTTGCATTAATGCCAGTTTTTCAATTTACCCCTAGCATTACATTAATTCTATTACCAATACCAATGATTTTGCTTTTCATATTGGTTCTTGGTTTATCATATTTGCTTTCTATTGTTACTGTTTACATTCGTGACATTCAAATTATTTGGCCAATATTTACTCATACCTTACTTTTTGTTTCTCCGATTTTTTGGAAAACAAATGAAGTACAAGGAATTCTCCTTAGTTTTCAAAAAATTAATCCCTTGGGACAAATTATTGATCTAGCACATAGACTTGTAATTGATGGCACTATTCCACCAATTAACGATTGGATTTACACAACGTTGTTTGTAGTTGGCATATTTGTTGTGGGCTATCTTGTTTTTCGCAAGCTAGAAGAGAGAATAGTGGAGGAATTTTAATTTGGAATCAATTGCAATTGAGGTTAATAATGTAACAAAATTTTTTAAAATCTCTAAACCTAAAGGAATTTCAAATCTGGCCAAGAGTATATCGTTGAAAAATAAATCCTTCAAAGTATTGGATTCAATTTCATTTACAGTAAATAAAGGAGATGTCCTGGGAATTATTGGAACTAATGGAAGCGGTAAAACAACTCTCTTACGAACAATTGCAGGAATTTACAAGCCTGATATTGGAAGTGTAAAAATTAATGGAAGACTTTCACCACTTTTGCAAATAGGAACTGGCTTTCAAAAAGAAATGAAGGCAAAAGAAAACATAATGATGAATGGTATGCTGCTTGGTATGTCAAAAAAGGAAATTGAAAATAAAGTTACTGCCATCTTGAAGTACGCAGAGTTAGAAAGATTTTCGGAGATGAAATTGAAACATTATTCATCAGGGATGAGAGCCAGATTGGCTTTTGCAACAGCAATGCAAATAGAACCTGAAATCTTGCTTGTGGATGAAATTCTTTCAGTTGGAGATAAAAATTTTAAGGAGAAAAGTTATAGAACATTCACATCATTTAAGGAAAAGCAAAAAACTATCCTATATGTTACCCACAACTTGGAAAATCTATCAAAACTTTGTAATGTAGGATTATTACTAGATAAAGGAAAACAAGTAATGTTTGGTAAAATAGATGAAGTAATAGAAAAATATAATGAAATAGACCCTAAGGAAACTTAAATCAAAAATTTGATGGACAGACCTAGGATAAATAAAGATTATTTAAAATTAGAATTCAACTGGTTCCTTTATAAAAAAAATTTTTAAATTTGGTTTTGATATCTTGTTTTTCTTGATCTGCGTTTATTAAAGCATTATTAATTTCATTTTTTACTTGGGATGAAAATGGTTGATCTGACTTTTTTAACCACAATTCAGCAAATTTTTTAAATCCAAAGTTATCGTTTTTGTTGAAATTTTTTTTTTCCGGATAAATGCTAAAATCAATTTCAAACAATTTTTTTCTTTTTGGAAACCATTTTTCTCTAACTCTTTCATTTGAATCAGCAAAAATATTGAAAAAATTTTCTGCTTCCATACGTGTTGGTATTGATCCTTTTCCTATATTATTATCCGAAATAATCTTGACCAGAACCTCATGAGCTTTATTTGGTTTGTCACCGATAAATCTTGGTAAAAATTTGTTTATTCTTAAAAAAAATTTCTGTGCATCTTCGTTCAAACTTTCATTGAAATTTTCAACGTCTTTAAAGTCATTCCAGTTTAAACCAAGAAAACTAATAAAATCTTTTTTTATATCATTATCTAAAAGGTCATTTCTACTGAAAATTCTTGGTACTATACATTCAGAACCAAAAACATCCGACCATCGGTCTAGTAACTTTTCATGATTATAGTACAAGTTTTTCTCTTTAATATCTGGTAAAACAGTTTTTCGTATTCCGCCAGATTTTAAAAGTGTAGAATAAAGACTGATCGCCATTTCTATTTGTGAACGAAGATAAACAATAATCTTGTATTTAGTTACGAACTTATCCAAAAAATTTTTTAGAAATTGAATTTCTTCAATACTTGTTAATCTTGACTGCATATGTTCTCCACTCAATAATAGTCTTTTACAACTCTGATTTTCAATTTCTCGCTTAAATGAAATTTCAATTTCATGACGAAAATTTTTGATGAGTGGAATGCTAATTATTCTTAGAGTTTTCCTTAAATCATCTTTTTTATGATCAGCACAAGCATATGCAGTCAGTTTGATGTGATTTTTTTCTCCAAATGTCTTTGGAAAAAAAATGCTGTTTTTAGAAAGAATTGATTTATTAATATAGAAAAATTCTTGAAGAGTTTTAGTTCCAGTTTTTTCGGTTCCAATGTGAATAATACACTCATCAAATTTATCCATTTCTAATTACAGTTTTTGGACATCATGAATTTAAATAACTTTATTTTTAAATAGACTTTGAAGTTTAATTTCATTTCGAAATTATGTTGTAAATAATTTTAGTCCAGATTTTAATATGCTATGGTTTTTCTTAAATTATTAAAATTACAAAATCTAAACAGTTTTTTTATATATCGATTTGTTCTTATTTTATCTTATTTTAACAATCAATAGATTAAATATGATTATAGAATGGAGATTTTATGAAATTTTCTGTTAGAGATTTGGTAAAGAAGAAGATGGAACCGGAAAAAAATGAAGAAACAGTATTCTTGTCTAAAGACCAAGAAGATTTACAAGAAAAAAACTTGATTTGGATATTTGCATATAGAAGAAGTGGAACCACTTGGTTAGCAAACGAACTTTTATCACATAACACTCGATTTATGGATGAACCACTACTTGGTTTACATATTGGAAGAACTCAACTAATGAAAAAAGGAATACAAAGTACGTTTGAAATTCAAAAACATCGAAACGACTATTTTTTTGCAGAGGAATACCAAAATACTTGGAAGTTTTATTTAAGAAAATTAATTCTTAATAGAATATATTCGCAATTTCATGATCTTACACATAAAATAGTCATTAAAGAGCCTACAGGCAGCTATGGTGCGGACATACTTGCTAGTTGTTTACCAAATTCAAAAATTATTATAATGTTACGTGATGGCAGAGATGTTATGGATTCAGTCTTGGATGCTCTAAAAGAGGGAGGTTGGGAAAATGAAAAAGGACACATCACACTTTCTTTGAAAAATAGAATTGAAAAACTTCAAGTGCAATGTAATCACTGGAATTTTGTGATTGATTGTATACTTAAAGCATATGAGTTTCATAATAAAGATAGAAGATTAATTTTAAAGTATGAAGATTTGAGAAAAGATACGCTTAATGAATTAAAAAAAATTTATAATTTTTGTCAAATTCAAATTGGAGATGAAACACTAAAGCAATTGGTAGAAAAATCAAAATTTGAAAATATTCCACAGAATGAGAGAGGGAGTGGTAAGTTTAAGAGATTTGCAAGTCCAGGAAAATGGAAAGAAAATTTTACTGATGAAGAAACAAAGATTATTGAAAATATAATTGGAAACACATTACAAAAATTAGGATATTAATTTGATTTCAATTTATTAAAAATGAAAGAGTAAAATTCTTCATGTTGTGTAATCTTCATTAAGATAACCAAAATAATTTAATCCCTGTACATCAAATTTAGAAAGTTTTAAAAATTTATCGTTTCGTTTCCATCTCCCAATGGTTTCTGGTTTTTTTATTTTGCAAGCAATTTTATTTAAATCAATTTTTTGGACGCCCAAAAATTGTGTAATTAATTCAACATTACTAATAGGGTTTAAACATAAATCTTCAAATCTGACTCTTAAATAATTTTTTTTAATTTATTATTACCATAATTTGCTGCATCAAAATTTATTTTAGTCCAAAGATGTAATTTATTTATCGGTTCATCTAATTTTTTATTCATAATAAAAGGAGCATGCATTTCTAGTTGTGGAACACCTTCTTTTGAATATGCCATATCTCTACCATCTCTTACAACATGTAAAAATTTCATTTCTGGGTAAATCTGATGAAAAAACTGCAATAAAAGAATGCTACGTGGATTTTTGAAACCCCATTTCATATCTTCCCTTGAAAGGTTTTTGAGATGTTCCAAAACACAACGATGAAAATCATCCCTCATTGTTTTTTTTTCTTCGATTTTATTTGAAAGCCAGTCATTAATCCACTTATCATAAAAATTGATAAATTCCAATGCGTCGTTGGAAAAATTCAAATTTGTGCCCATGAAAATTCCCGCATCCTTACAAATCTGACAAAATACTCTAGTTCCTGAACCAGGAGTGCCACCTATTATGATTGGATCTAATTTAGAAATCATCAAATTTTTTCAAGTAAAACTGTGCATATATTTTAAAGCGTGAACATATAATTTTTCTTTCCAAATATAGGAACAAATAGCTATATTCATTACTAATTGTTTTCTTAAAATATTTACTGACCTTTTAATATCAAGCACAACAGTTTACAACAAATGAAGAATAGAAAAATTAAGAATCAAATTGATTTGAATTACACTGAGCTTAAAGAATTTATAGAAAACTTAGAATCAGAAATAAAGGCACAATTAGATTTACTTGTACTATATGAGAAAGATTTTAACGATTTACAAAACCGTGTTCTCAAAAATGCAATTAGTACTAAAAAAGCTCAAATAGATAACCTTCAGTCAGAATTAAAATTATCAGAACAAAGACTAAAAGAAATTGAAGGATCGGTAATTTTTGGAATAATGTCTCGTATTATAAGAATTCTTGAAAGAATTACACCTGAATCAACTCGACGTCGAAATGCACTAAGATTAGCAAGTGCTGCTTATTTAATTAAAAAAGAACATGGAATAAAAGCATTAGTTAATGCTGCTAAAGATAAGTATTTTCAAAAAAAACTTAAGACTACAAAAGAATCTGTAAATTTAATTGAAATATCCTCACAAAAAACTTTAGGGCAAAATAAAAAAGTCATATATGATTTAATAGTAATAAAAGAAAAATTCAATCCTGACCCATTATTAAGAAATTTTCTAAAATTTGGTGCTCACAATGTAATCAATATTTCAAATTTTCCAAAAATTAGTATTATTATTATCACATATAATCAAGTAGAAGCATTAAAACGAAATATTCTAAGCATTGAAGTCCTTACAACGTACAAAAACTATGAAATAATTATTGTTACAAATAATCATGATGAAAATTCCAAGATGAGAAAATTTCTAAAAACTTTAAGCCATCAAGTCTTAGTTTACGATAAAGAGTATTCATTTGGAGGAATGAATAATTTTGGAGCAAAAAATGCAACAGGAGAATTTTTACTTTTTATAAATGACGATATTGAAGTTGCAAGTTCCAATTGGTTAGAAGGATTCCTTTCTCTTGCTTCTAATGAAAATGTAGGAATAGTTGGTGCAAAGATGTTATTTCCAAATTTAACATTACAAGATTGTGGAGGAATTGTTTGGCAAGATGGAAACGCTTGGAATTATGGAAGATTTTTCAAATCAAATGATCCTAGATGTAACTATGTAAGAGATGTAGATTACATTACTGGAGCATGTCTTTTTGTAAAAAAAGAGATATTTGATAAGGCTGGCGGTTTTGATGAAAATTTTCATCCTGCCTATTGGGAGGATACGGATCTTAGTTTTTCTATTCAAAACCTAGGTTATCGTGTTTTATTCCAACCACTATCAAGAATAGTTCATTATGAAGGCCAAACTCAGGGAACTGATACTTCAAAGGGAATAAAGTCTTACCAGATAGTAAATCAAAAAAAATTCTATGAAAAATGGAAATCCAAACTTGAAAATCGACTAAATGCTTCAATGCCAAATACATTTCTAGAACGAGATAGAAGAGAAGGACTAAACATCTTGTATATTGACCATTATGTTCCTGAACCCGATAAAGACTCCGGTTCTCTTCGAACATTTAACATGTTAGGCATTTTATCACATATGAAAAATAAAGTTACTTTATGGCCTGACAATCAAAAACTAACCCAGCCATATGTAACAGAGTTACAGCAAAAAGGAATAGAAGTAATCCATGATAGAAATAATTTTGATAGATTTTTAGATGAAAGAAAAAATGTTTATGATGTTGCAATATTAACACGGCCATATATTGCAGTAAAATATATTGATAAAATTAAATCAAAGAATCCAAATTGTAAAATAATTTATGATACAATGGATTTGCATTACCTAAGATTAGAACGACAAGCTGCCATTTTAGAAAAAAATCAAGCTACTCAGGCGGTAATGATGAAGAAATTAGAGTTTTCGTTAATGAAAAAAAGTGACATTACGATATTAACAAGTCCAGAAGAATACGAGATTCTTAAGAAGGAAAAAGATTTTTCGGCATTTGCAATTTTACCAAACATACATGGTGAGTCTGAAAAAAAGGTCGAGCCATTTGAGAAAAGAAATGATATAATGTTTATTGGAGGTTTTCTACATGATCCAAACATTGATGCAGCAAAGTATTTTGTAAGTGAGATCTGGCCAAAAATTAAACAAAAAATTCCCAAAGTAAAATTATTCATTATTGGATCAAATCCTACTCCTGAAATAAAGAAGTTATCTTCTGATGATATTCAAGTAACAGGATTTGTAAAAAATCTACAGCCCTATTATGACAAATGTAAACTCATGGTAGCCCCACTAAGATACGGAGCTGGTATTAAAGGCAAAATAACGCAAAGTCTGACAAAAGGTCTTCCTCTAATTACAACATCAATTGGAGCGGAAGGAATAGACTTAGTTGACGGAAAGCACTGCATGCTTAGTGAAGATCCAATAGAGTTTGCAGAAAAAACAGTTCAAGTGTATAATGATGAAAAATTATGGTCAATGCTTTCAAAAAATGGAATGGAAATTGCTCAAGAATATTCAGCCGAAAAAGCTAGAGCATGTTTTGAAAAAATATTTTCTTTATTTTTTCAAGAATAAAAAATTAATAATAAAAAATATCTAAAATCTAACAAAACCGTTTGTAAATTTTCCTAAAAATATTTTTGGAAGAGGTGTTTTTAGTTTTTAGACATGCGTTTTTATAGAAACTGTAAATACTATTCTGTGTGCTTCCAGGCGTAAAAATAAAAAAAATTACAAAGTTTCCTGATGAGAGAGGTTCATTTGCAGAAATTTTTCGAGATGACTGGTCAGAGTTTATTGAACCTGAAGACAAAATTGTGCAGGCAAATCTCTCTTATTCATATCCAGGAATGATTAGAGCTTGGCACAGACACTATAGAGGTCAAGTTGATTATTTTATCACAGTAAAAGGTGCAACAAAAATTTGTGCATATGATGATAGACCAGATTCAAAAACCAAAGGACAGTTAGATGAAATTATCTCAAGTGGAGAACAAGTACAATGTGTTAGAATTCCAGGATTTTATTATCATGGATTCAAATCAGTTGGATATGAACCTGCCCTAGTAGTATATCTAACTACAAGACTGTATGATTACAAAAATCCAGACGAAGAGCGCAGAGAGTGGAATGATCCTACAATAATGAATCCAAGAACCAATAAACCATTTGATTGGAACGCAGTCCCACATAAATGACTCTACTAGTATGCGGAGGAGCTGGATTTATTGGAAGTGCATTTATTCGAAATTATCTCAAGCGAAATCCCAATAAGAAAATAATTAATGTTGACAACCTAACAATTGGATCAAATGAAACAAATCTAGACGAAGTTAAAAAAAATCCAAACTATAGTTTCTTCCAAGACGATATAAAAAATACCGAACAAATGAATAAGATTGCAAAGGATGTAGATGCAATTGTAAACTTTGCTGCTGAAACCCATGTTGATAGAAGTATTTCAAACCCAAGACCATTTATTGAAACAAATGTTTTAGGGACATACTCTTTACTTGAAGCTGCTAGAAAAAATGACAAGTTGTTCATTCATGTATCCACTGATGAAATTTATGGAGATGCTGAAGGAAAAGAATCGTTTACAGAAGAAGACATTCTAAAGCCAAGCAATCCATATTCAGCTACAAAGGCATCAGCGGATCATCTAGTAGAGTCATATCACAGAACCTACAGATTAAAATGCATCACTACAAGGTGTACAAACAATTTTGGGCCATACCAGTTTCCTGAAAAACTTATTCCAAAGACTATCATTCGTGCTGCAAAAAACCTAAAGATTCCACTATATGATGGTGGATATCAGATTCGCAGCTGGATTTACGTAATTGATCATGTGGAGGCAATAGAGTCACTACTCTCAAAAGGGAAATCAGGCCAAGTATACAACATTACTGCATGGAATGAGATTACAAACAAAAAAGTAGTAGTGGAAGTTTTGAGGATTTTAGGCAAATCAACTGATCTAATAGAAAAGGTAGGAGACAGGCCAGGTCACGACAAGCGATATTCCATTGATGCCTCTAAAATTCAAAAAGCTACCGGTTGGAAGCCACGATATGAGTTTGATCAGGCACTAAAAGAAACTGTTCAATGGTATCAAAATAACCCACAGTGGTGGGAACCGCTTGCTAACGAAAAGACTCTACATCCACAGCCCTGGACACTTGACTGGTAATGTCAAAGTTTCTTGTTACAGGTGCAGCTGGCCTGATAGGACACCAAGTTGTAAAGGATCTTGTACTTTATGGCCACACAGTATATTCGGGATATAACAAGATTCTCCCCAATGACGGTACACCAATACAGATGGATCTTACGAATTCTGAACAGCTAGTATCAGCAATTGAAAAAACAAATCCTGATGCAATAATTCACCTAGCTGCACTTACAAATGTAGACTTGTGTGAAACACAAAAAGAGCTTGCAAAAAAAATGAATGCAAATGCAACAAAAATAATTGGAAATCAAGCGGCAAAACAAGGAGCTTTTCTTGTTTATGTTTCAACAGACTATGTCTTTGATGGAATTAATGGGCTTAAAAAAGAAACCGACAAGACAAATCCAGTAGATTATTACGGTGAATCAAAGCTGCAAGGAGAAAATGCTGTAAAAAATCTTGCGTCTCCATGGTGCATTGCAAGAACTAGTACACCATATGGAATGCACAAAACAAAAACAAGTTTTCCTGTTTGGATTGCAAAAAATATTTTAGAAAAAAAGAAAATCAATGTCATAGTTGACCAGTTCACATCACCAACATTTGTACCAAATCTATCTCGAATGTTAATTGAAATTGCAACAAAGCAGATCACAGGAATTATTCATGTAGCTGGTGCTACTAGAATTTCAAGATATGATATGGCAAAAATGGTCTTAGAAAGGCTAAATCTTGACAAGAATTTTCTAAATTCTTCATCCATGAAGGATATGAAATGGGATGCAAAAAGACCAAGTGATTCCTCACTTGATGTTTCAAAGGCAACTTCTATCCTTCATGAAAAACCATATTCGATCCAACAAGGAATTTCAGATTTTGTAAAAGAGTTTAAATCTACTTAAATAAACAATTATTAGATATTTTTACGCTGGAATAATTTTTTAAATCTAAGATAATATTGTAATGCTTTCCATGTTTTACTATTTTTTATTATTTTTAGTTCTTTTTCAAATTTTTTGAGTTTTGGTTCTATATCTGCGAGTTTATTTAATTGGTCTTTATGATGTACTAACTCATTTTTGTAGTGTGTCAATTCATTCTTGTAGTTTTCAATTTCATCCTGATATTTCCATACTCGTTTTAGTATTGGAACATCTTTTTTGGAAAAATGATAGTCGTTTTGATTATAAATCATCAAATCATAGATCTCCTCACCATAAATCGCAAGACTCTTTCTCTCAAATTCCAAAGTTTTTCTATCTATACGATATATCCAAGATTGAGCATCTTCGTCAGTAACAGCTTCGGATACATTTTGAGTGCCAGTACTTTTAGAGCGTCTACGTCTTGCACTAGCACCAACATAAAAATAATTTTCATCAAAAGTAAATCCTCTGACATATCCTTCAAGCTTTAGTATAACTTCATGCCCGTTTTTTTTAGAAAATTTATGAACATAACCCGTTGCTGATTCCAAACAATACATATCATTTTCTATCACAAAAAGTGTGTGTGGATGAAAAATATTTTCAAAAATTATTTTTTTTTCTGGAATTATTATAATTTTTCCATTTTTTGTAAACTTCCAGCCTTCTTCAGATTTTTTACCAAACATACTAACAAAAATTTTATTATCTTTTTTACAGATGGAGTTAACATGAACTACATCGTCTAGATCATTACTGTATTTCCAAAATTCAGTTTCTTTTATTTCATTTTGATTATTTATAATTTCTATTTTATTGAGTCTATTATGTTTTGTATCATTGACTAAAAAGCCATTATCATGTACAATTATAGAATGAGCATCCTTTGTCATTTGTAATGGATATGTTTTTTCTAATTCAAAATTATTATTAATAGAACATAAATTATTTTCACCGTTATTTTTTTGAACAAGTAACCATAACCTATTTTTAAAATATGTAATTCCTGTAGCACCATTAATGATATTTTCTTGATCTAGTTCAATCCAATTAAAATTATCATTTTCATATTCATAAATTCCCAAAGCTAAATTTTTAGTATTTACGTTACAAAAACTTATGATTAATTTACTGAACATTATGGTTATTCAAATGTATTAGTATTAATTCTCTTCAAGTATTATTTATGAGAGAGATGGTTTTTAGGCCTTGAATCAATCATAGAATGAGTGTAAAATGAATTATTCATTTTTTAATCTAAACTATGCATTATTTTGTATGTATGAATCATACATACACAGACACTTTGAAGAAAGTATAATTAGAAATGACGGGTTTTGATCGAAATGAAAGGAGTTATTCTTCATGGAGGCCATGGAACACGACTAAGGCCTCTTACGCATACTGGCCCAAAGCAGCTATTGCCAATTACTAACAAGCCAATGTCCCAATATGCCCTAGAAGACCTAAGAGAGGCCGGAATTACAGATATTGCAATTATAATTGGAGATGTATATCCAGAAAAAGTAAAAGAGTATTATGGCGATGGCAAAAAGTTTGGTGTAAACATTACCTACATATTCCAAGATCAGCCAAAGGGAATTGCACATGCAATACGATTGTGCAAAAAGTTTGTAGGCGATGACAGATTTATTGTCTATCTTGGGGATAATGTATTTCGAGCAAGTCTTGACAAATATTCAAAAAAGTTTGTATCATCAAAGTCAGATGCAATGATACTTTTGTGTGAGGTAAATGATCCTTCACGATTTGGAATAGCTGAGCTTGATGGAAAAAGTATAAAAAAAATTGTAGAAAAACCAAAAAACCCGCAATCAAACTTGGCAGTAATTGGAGTATACTTTCTTACCCCAAAGATTTTTGACATCATCGACAAGCTAAAGCCATCATGGAGAAACGAGCTGGAAATTACCGAAGCGTTACAGCTTATGATGGATAACAAAATGACAATCACCTACGACACTGTTACTGGGTGGTGGAAGGACACTGGTACACCTGATGACATATTGCATGCAAACCAGCTCATACTTGACTCAATTGGAACACAAAACCAGTTTGTGGTAGAAGAAGGTGCAAAGATTCAAGGAAACATTGTGATTGGAAAAAATAGCTTGATCAGTAGGGACTCTTTTGTTAAAGGACCAGTAATTATTGGCGAGAATTGTCACATTGGACCTGCAGCAAGGATTGGCCCCTATGTCAGTGTTGGAAATAATTCATCCATAAAGCGATGCGATGTTGAAAACTCTATCATAATGGCCGACTGCAAGATAGACTCTAAGCTGCACATTACAGATAGCATCATTGCACATGGCTCTGAGATAGTAGACAATCCAGAGCCGAAAAGGCACCAATTCCTCTTAGGTGAACGTTCCCAGGTTAAGATATAGAGTATGAAAAATTTTTTTAATAGAAAAAAAGGAAAATATGACCTGTCATTAGGGGCTGGTTTAGCGCCAGACTCAAATAATTATAGAGCGTATGTCGGTCCAGTCGAAAAATATGATCTAGTTGCAGCAAATCAATTCAATCTTCTGACCATGCTAGGTCTAAGAGAAAATCACTTTTTACTTGATGTTGGATGTGGTTCACTCCGCGGTGGTCGATTGTTTATACCATATCTTCTTCCTCATCACTACTTTGGAATTGAACCAAATGAATGACTTGCTAACACCCTAGTCAGAATTGGTGTACCATTAGAAGGTAATAATCAGTATCTGGATTTGCAATCATTCGTCTTTTCTCACGAGACTCCCAATGCCCCACATTCTGGTTTTGTGGGAACTGACGATTTTAATCTCGGATCTGAAAAACAAAGGGAGATCTATTTTCGTTCAACCATTTTACAGTGTAAATAAACCCAAGTTTTATTCAGGTATTTTATTGCAAATACAAAGGTTGTTTCATATTGTTTATCTCAAAGATTGTAATATTGTGGTATAATGACAAAAACGGTCATTTGGGTTTTAGCTATTGCCCTTGCATTTGTTGCAGGAACCATAGCAACCGGAAATATTTCGCTTGCCCAGCAAGAGCCGCCAGAAAGCCCCCGAAAGGATTCTGACGGCGATGGGGTACCTAACGTCAATGACTCTGATGACGATAATGACGGCCTAACAGACGAGTACGAAAAAAACACCTCAAACACAAACTCCCGCCTCCCAGATAGTGACGGGGACGGGACTCCTGACGGAGATGAGCTTGCAGGTCAGGGAATTGATCCCCAGACAGGCCAGCCAAGAGGTGCAACCGATCCAAAAAATGATGACAGTGACGGAGACGGCTTTACAGATACATTTGAGAACCGTCACGGTTCGGATCCTAACGATCCCCGTATCACCCCAACTGGCGCTAGAACATAGGAGAGCATAGTTCTCTCCCCCTTTTTATTTTCAAAATATTTTGGAAACTTGCAATCTGAACGGTATAATTCACACCGATTAAATATTTCATCGCGCATTTAGAGTCCAATGACTAGAACGATTACTCTACTAACAACAAGTGTACTTGCAGTAGTGTTTACAATGCTAGGTGCCAGCTCATTTGCAGATGCCGCAATCTATATGAAAATTGACGGCGTTTCAGGCGATGTTACGGCACGAGGATTTGAAGGCTTTATTGAACTGAACTCGTTCTCATTTGGAACCAATAACGAGGTTAAAAAATTTGGAACAAGAGGAACTGAAGACATTAACATTGGAGTAGGCGAGCTTTCAGAATTTATCATCAAAAAGAGCTTAGATAGGTCAAGCGCAAAGCTAGCCCAGTTTGCAATAAATGGAAATTCGCCTGGCCAAGTTGAGATTCATTTTGTTGAAACAGCAGGCTCTGAGGGTCAACCAGTGCCTTACCTCCAGTACAAGCTGGACCGAGCCTTTGTGAAATCTTGGAGTACCTCAGGTGATGCAGATGATAGGCCTACTGAGGAGATTTCATTTTACTACAACAAGATTGCATTTGTGTACATTCCTGGCGGCTTACAAGAACCTGGTAATATGATGTCTTGGGATATCAAAAAGAAAACGCCATGGGATGTAGTAATTCAGGCCATCTTAGGTGTCTTCTATCCAACACAACTGCAATAAAATCTCAATTCTCTTTATTTTTTTTTAAAATACAAAAAAAATCATTTTCTTTGCAAAATTATCAAGCAGAATTCTAATTTTGGAATCACTCTAGTCAAAAAAGGGGTCCTTTTCTAGCAATGTTTTTGTCAAATTATCCAAGCCCCTAAACATAGAGCTTTTTGGGGTAGAGCGAATAGAGTGCTCTAGCTTTTGTCGTGCCCGCTTTTTTTCCTCAACCTTCTTCCAATAGTCTGGAAAACATGCCTGCCCTACTATCTCAGGAGGCATTACAAGCCTAAACTGCGAGCTGTATCCCTTTCTGCCCTGCGAGCCAGTCTGCGATGTGACAAGCCCAGTATTTTCAAGCTCACGCAAGATCTCAGAGAATCTCCTGTGGCTGACAGGTTTTGTGCCCTTTTGAACTAGGTCGCAATATTTTTTGTGCAGCTTGTGTGTTGTGTGCCATTCTTGTTCTAACCCAAATGTCTTCATTGCCAGAGCCAGACATGCAAGCTTGAAATGATATGATGCACTAGACAAGACCTCACCGACACGATCCTTTTGCAGTTGCTCAGATGCAGAGTCAACGTGCTGTGTTGATACGGTTTTATTTTCAGAGCTTGCAAGCTCCGCTGCTACTCGTAATAGATCAATTGCTCGGCGCGCATCACCATGCTCTAGATAGCTGCGAGCTGCACAGTACTGTAAGACGGCAGGATCAATTTTTATTGCAAAGGCCTTTTTTGAGCGCTGAACAAGTATCTGCAAAACATCGTCTTGAGAGTACGGCTCAAAAAATACATCAGACGTGCCAATCCTTGACCTTACCCTGTCATCAAGATTATAGTCAGAAAGTACATTATTTGAAATGGTAACAATACAGCTCATCAAGTGTTTTTTTCGCAATGCAGCCTGCAGCTCTACTAGCTTGTACACAAAGTCTGACGGGTTTCCACGTGTGTCACCAAAAATTGCATCAAACTCGTCAAGTGCCAAGACAAAAAGCGATTTTTTCTTCTTACCAAGAGCCGACTCTATACCGTTTGCAATCCTTTGTAGTGCCATGCTGGTTCCTTGAGCGCTCTTAAGATTTGGGTCACCTAGCTCAGAGAGTATCAGGTTTGCAGCATTAAAGACGGTCTTTGCCTCCCGCAGATTCACAAAGCAAAGATGCATCTCTGGCAGCGACTCGCAGACATATTTTACCAGCGTGGACTTTCCAGAACCACTCCTTCCATATACTGATATCAGCGGAACTACGTGCCCCTTTTTGTATCCCAGAAGATACCGCAGCAGGTTCTTTACCTCCTTTTGTCTTCCAATTAATTTAGAGGGAACATACGAGAGCGAGTCAAGGCTTGACTTGTCTGCAAATATCTCGTTTTCCTTGTCAATTTCGCCTATAATCTTGGCTAGCTCCCTTTTGTCCATGGTACAGTTCCACTGGAAGCGCATATATGGTATATGCTGTCCGGAGCGTAACTCCAAGACCAGAGAGTAGATTTTTTCCCAGATTTTTTACTCGCATAAAAAAATCAATATTTTCTCATATTAGCACATAAGATTAAGATTGGATTCAAAGCTGCAGGCCTAAAGATGGAAAAAAATCCCCTAGTCAGCATAATTATTCTCAATTTCAATGCAGGAGATCTCTTAGTAAATTGCATCGAGTCGATTAAAAAATCAAATTACTCCAATTATGAAATAATTCTAGTTGATAACGCATCAACTGATAACAGCATTACATTGTGCAAAACAAAATTTCCAAAAATCACATACATACAAAATGACAAAAACCTAGGATACAGTGAAGGCAACAACATTGGAGTGCATCATGCACAAGGCGACTATATTGCAATACTAAATCCAGACACTCTAGTAAAGCCTGACTGGCTAGATGAGCTCATTCTAGGATACCGTACATTTGGCGAAGGCTTGTACCAGCCAAAGCTATTATCAATTGATGACAAGACAAGAATAAACACAGCTGGCAACATGGTTCAGCTTTTTGGGTTTGGATTTTCAAGAGGCAAGGGAGAAAAAGACACTGGCCAGTACGACAGCCTGCACAAGATTGGCTTTGCATCAGGTGCGTGTCTTTTTACTGCAAAGACTGTATTTGACAAGCTAGGTGGCTTTGAGCCATTTTTGTTTGCATACAACGAGGACATGGATCTTGGATGGCGAGCTGCAAAGATTGGAATTGACTCTTACTTTATTGCGTCTGCAGTTGTGTACCATGCAGAAAGCTACAGCCACAAGTGGTCTGCAACAAAGTTTTTTCTCTTAGAGCAAAACAGACTGTACTGTATCCTTACACATTATTCACTAGGAACAAGGATAAAGCTTGCACCGTTTTTTGTCCTAACAGAGCTTGCACTGTTGTTTTACTTTGCATCAAAAAAAATGTTAAAGCAAAAGATTCGCGCATACTCTAGCATAATAAGAAACAAAAAATACATTGCAAAAAAAAGAGTCGAGTCAGAAAAATACAGAATGATAACTGATAGAGAGCTGATAAAGAGATTTGTAGATAAGCTCTATGTGCCTGAAGATGTCTCTAGCAGGTTATACAATAAAATATTTAATGCATATCTGAGCTTTCAGGCAAAGATTTTTCGGGTCTTCGTTAATACCTAAAATTCATGAGATTTTGCTTATAGAAAAAATGGGCTATTGTAGGGAAAAATTGTTTGTCGTTAGTCATATCTATACACAAATATTGTTATAATGTAAAAATCCATTATCTTAGAAGACTTGGTTACAATAGCGTGTGTGCCTGCATATAATGAAGAGCGTAAGATTCCTTCACTGGTAAAGGAGCTACTCCAGTATGTGGATAAGGTAATTGTATGTGATGATGGCTCTGCTGACAAAACAACACAGGCAGCAGAGGATGCAGGGGCTACAGTGATAGTACACGGACAAAACATGGGAAAGGGTGCAGCACTCAAGTCACTGTTTAACTATGTAAAGGACACAAACTTTGATACTCTAGTAACAATTGATGGTGACGGACAGTTTTTACCATCAGAGATTCCAAAACTAGTAGAGCCAATCAAAAAAAACAAGTATGACATTGTAATTGGTTACAGGTTTTCTGACCAAGAGATGCCAGGATACAGAAGGTTTGGCAACAGGTTCCTAGATAAACTAACAAACGCGGCATCTGACCTTCCATTTAGAGACACACAAAGCGGGTACAGAGCCTATTCAAAAAAAGCAATACGACAGATTACCTTTACTGCAAAAGGTTTTGGAGCAGACTCGGAGATACTGGTTTCTGCATCAAGGCATGCATTAAGAATAGGCGAGGAAAAGGTTACAGTCAAGTATGACACGGGTGGAGTTACCTCGACGCATCATCCACTTATACATGCAACTGATGTCATTGCATTGCTCCTTGAGCTGGTTGCAGTAAAGCACCCGCTTGCATACCTTGGACTACCAGGGCTTTTTTTTGTAGTACTAGGAGTTTTGTTTTCTACAGTTGTAATTTCGTTATTCAATGAGACAAGATACTTTTCGGTTCCAAACACATTGCTTTCATTTGGAAGCTTGTTCCTTGGAGTTTTGCTCATACTTACTGCAGTGATCTTGTTTGCAATTAGCAGATTGCTTAGGCGCTAGGATTATGAAAAATCTTCCAAAGATGTGCCCAAATTGCGGAAAAGGAAACTGGATAACTTCTGATCATCCATATTTTTTAGAAAAGGCCGTAAAACAAAAGGCAGACAAATACAATGTAAAGACAAACAAGGGGATGATTGTGAGAACCTATGTTTGCAGGGATTGCAATTATATGGTATTTTTCAAAGAGCAGTATGACAAAGACCTAGTCTGATTCAGGCATATTATAAAAAGGATCGTACAAATTTTATCAGGGAAGGAAATTATATTATTAGAAACTTGAAGTATCTAGTTGTTTTACTGTGTTTTTTGATTTTTTCCCAAACGGTATTGCAGTCATTTGCATATGAGGAAACATACGAGGTATACGAGCCAAGGTTTTCTCACATTCCTACGGTGTGTACAGTTGCGCCTGATCCAAAAAGAGACAACTACCTCTCAGAAATCGAGGTAGAGTGGTTACTAAAGGAAACCAAGGTTGCAATATCAGAGTGGGAGGTTCAGCTACAAAATAAGGCAGTGTATAATAAAGAAAAGGCAAAGTGGGAGATTAACTATATTGAGATTCCTCTAGCTGAACAAAAAAAGTTTGATTATGATGTTTGCGATGTTTTTATCTCATTTGAGCCAAAGCCAAAAGATAAAGAAAATTGGTATTCAACAATTGGAGAGTCGCAGTACGAGGCAGGCAATACTGGACGTACAAATATTATAATATACTATGCAGGGATAACGTATTGTTTTTCACAAGACCTGAAATTTTATTATTACAAACCGTGTTACTCTGAAAAGCCTAGAACTCCAACTCAAATAGGAAATGTGGTAAGGCATGAGTTTGGACATGCACTGGGCCTTGGTCATTACATCTCAGATAATGATGGCGTTAACTTGAGGTGGGCCAGGGGTGAAGCTGTTGCACCATCTCTTATGGTAATTTTTTCACATGAGGTTGCTTCTGAAAATAAGATTCAGCCTATCGACATAGAAAAGGCGTATTCTCTGTATGGAGTGGATGGTTTTCTCAGAAACGTTACAAAGCCTTTGTTTGGATTTGACTCATTTGCAACGCTAGAGGAAAAATATGTCAAGGACAAATCGCAGACATCCTATGTCAAAATTATTGGCAATGTGACAAGTGATCTGTATAAACCAGGCCATACTGTAGACTTTACTCTAACAAAACCAGATAAACAACGAGAAAAATTTTCTACAAAGATGGATGCAAATGCACACTTTGAAGCGTCGTATCCTATTGATATGACTGCACAGGAGGGAAAATATCTGCTAGAGGCAAAATATCTTTACTATTTGAGCCAAGAGATCTCCTTTGAGGTTCTTGCAAACCAAGACCAAGTTTACAATGTATCAAACAAAATACCTGTATGGATAAAAAATAACGCAAAGTGGTGGTCAGAAAACATAATTGCTGACAATGATTTTGTCGAGGGAATCAAATATCTAATTAAAGAAGAAATTATCAAAATAGAGCCTGTGCAAACAACTAGAACAGAGGCTGGCAGAACAATACCTGATTGGGTAAAAACAACAACTGGCTGGTGGGCAAATGATCAAGTTCCTGAAGATGATTTTATTAGAGGAATGCAGTATCTTATTCAGACAGGAGTTATTACCTTTAATTAAATTCTAAATCATAGTTTTTTCTTAAAATTCCATTCCTACTTTGCTCAGCCAAGAAACAAAAATTTAGTATATTTTCACTACACTAAAAACCAGACCCAACAAAGTAAAAATTATGACCAACCCAAACCACGGAGTAGAAAAACCAGAGTTTACTCTGCCTGAATTTGAAATTGCATTAGAGGCAGCACTAAAGGCAGGAAAAGAAATTATCAACGTATATTCTAGCGATTTTGCATCAAAAACAAAGGACGATGCCTCTCCTATAACAATGGCGGATCTGAAAAGTAACCAAGTTATCAAAGAGATTCTCTCAAAAACAGGTTATCCAATTCTTTCTGAGGAGGATATCGATGATAAAAAACGCCTACATGAAAATAGAATTTGGGTAGTAGATCCACTTGATGGTACAACTGATTTTGTTAATAGAACAGGAGAATTTACTGTTATGATTGCGCTGGTAGAAGAAAAAAAACCCATACTGGGTGTAATTTACTGGCCAACTGAAAGTACCATATTTGTTGCCCAGAAGGATTTGGGAGCTTGGAGGTTTTCAAATGATTTCTGGCAGAGAATTTGGGTAAGTAAGATTTCAGATTTGAGCAAATGCAGAGCAATTGGAAGCCGATTTCATATTTCAAAGGTTGAAAAAATATTGCTTGATAAGCTTTGCATAAAAAAATTTACTAGCGTTGGAAGCTCATTAAAGGTTGCACAAATTAGCTCAGGTAATGCAGAAATCTATCTAACGACTACTAACAAAATGAAAGAGTGGGATACTTGTGCCTCGTATTGTTTAGTGTCGGAGGCTGGTGGAAAAATGACAGACATGAGTGGAAATGATTTATCATATAATAATCAAAATGTAGCTCACCAAAATGGAATCCTTGTGAGTAATAATCAAGTTCATGATAAAATTGTAAAAGAGTTTGAGAAATTAGATTAGTGATTTACTTTTAAGATAGTTTGTTATCGTATCAATGCTTTCATCAAGGGTTTTGTTCTGTGTTTCAACTGTAAGATCTGGATTTGGAGGTTCCTCGTATGGATCATCTAGTCCAGTAAAGTTTTTGATTTGTCCTGCTCGTGCTTTTTTATACATGCCTTTTACGTCCCGTTCCTCACATTTTTCTAATGAACATTTTACATAAACCTCTAAAAATCTAGAACCGGCATCAATTACCTTTCTTGCATTTTCTCTATTTGAGATATAGGGACTGACCAGTGATACTCCGACTGGAACTTTGTGTTTTAAGAGAAGCTTGGCAAGGTGGGCAACTTTTTTGTTGTGTTCATCTCTACCCTCTTTTGAAAAGTCTTTTGGAGAAAGCCATTCTCTAAGCTCGTCTCCGTCAAGTACTGCCAAATTCGGAATAGTTTCCTGAAGCTTTCTTACAATTGTAGTCTTGCCAGAGCATGGAAGACCTGTCATCCATATCACAAATGTCATTATATTAACAAAAAAGGTTTGATTCTTAAAGGTATGGTAGTTTTTTAAAAAAAATCAAATCAACACGATAGCAAATTTTTTTAACTTTGCAATTAATATTTTTTCTAAAATAAAATACCAAAGCTGATATTAATTTTTGTGGAATATATTCAAAAGACCGAACAAATTTTTATAGATCTCATACTTTTTATTATTTGGGCATTGAGAGAATGATTGAGGGCATAGCTAGTTTACACAAGGAGCAACGTGCTTTTTGAGCTCCTGGAGACGAGGATTTTTGGAGATTATCGGTGAGATTCTTGATAGTCTAATGGAGGGTCCGCTCAAAAAAACCCATATTACATTTAGATGCAATCTAGATTCTCGCGCAGTTTCAAAATATCTATCAGAAATGATCCATATTGGACTGGTAGACAAATCAAAAGACAATCCAATTTTATACTCTATTACTCAAAAGGGAATCGACTTTAGAAACCAGTTTCATACGGTAATATCTATTGTGGAAAAGGGTTTTCCACTTGAACAGAAAAAAGATTTTGCAAATAAAGAGATAACAGTGAATCTCACTACAAAAAAATAATCAAACAACTGGGTTTTACCAACTGGTTATTTTATTATATTTTTAATTTAATAATTTAACTTGACAACTATTTTCCTTTTACTAGATTCATAAACAATTTTCCGTTTGCAGTAATACTATATGTGCGATGAGGAACTTGGGTTTTTTTTACCATACCCATCTCGATTAGATTTTCAAGATACTTTGAAAGTTGGACATAACTCATGTTTGATTTGTACAATATGTGAGTCAGCCTGCGAGGCTCTTGCATTATATTTAGCAAATCAGCCATTATGGTTACCTTATCACGTCTTCCAGTGGTTACTTCCAATGACTCCAGTGCCATGCCCAATCTTTTTTCTGTGCTAGGGTTAAAAACCATTAGGAGGATTAGATCTAGAGTATTCTATACAGATCTTAAAACATAGATTTCCTAGTCTAGATTTAAAACACCATAACAATTTTATTTATTTTTATATTTTGGATTATATGGGCATTGGGAGAAGGGCAGTATGCTTTAGTATTTTTATAATGGCAGCTGTTCTTGCCTTTTCTCAATTAGTAACTCTTTCCTTTGCAGAATCACTAGGATCAGAGTCACTATTTGTTGCAGGTTTTCAGCCTACAGCATTTTCCATTATGGGAATTTTAGTACTAGTAGGCGGAGGAGCATTTGGTGCTCTGTATTATTCCTGCAATAAAAATAACTAAAAAAATATTTTATTAAAGAGTGTAGTAAGGGTGGTACATTAATTAAAATTGCTGATTGAAAAGGAATACGCTGTAGCTAATATCAAATCTGAACTATTTGAATTGATGAAAGATAACTATAGAAGATTGAAATAAAGTAATTTGGTACATAGTAGGTTATCTCTACTGTCTCCCCTTGTTGGGCACTACATTTTGTGACTATTGGCATGTCAACTGTTGGTGCTTCCACTACACATCCCTTGTCAGTCAGTGCAATTACCGTTCCCTATTCGGTTATCTGTGTGGGAATCCAGTTTGATATAGGAACTATGGTTGTGAGTAGCAGTGCTACGAGTCCAGCTAATACCATTGCCGTCTACAACACCCACGGAGTTTTTTGTTCTAGTTTTGTTTCCATACCGGATATACTACTGCATTCCAAGATATAATCAACAGGAATACTCTGCACTCAAATGCACGCAGTTTGAAATTTTAGTGGATGCCAGAACCACCCAAAGCCTATTTGAAAATCATAAAGTATAATTCAAAAAAATAAGACAGAAATATTGTAAGTGTTCCAATCGCGTTCTACAGTCTCTAAAAGTTAATGAAAAGAAATTTGCTTTTATAGTGATTTTGCAATAGTATGTTATGCAGACAAGGCATGATTTTGCCAAACCCGAATGTCCCGGCATGGAGCTTGAAAAGCTGGCTACCCACTCAAATGGAACCGTTTTTTACATATGCCGAAATTGTAGATATGTAGGCAAATCCGAATCATTCACAGAGCCTTTTCATATTTCTGAAATATCACAAAAGATTCAATGATGTTATTTTGTATATCGTATCAGTTTAGAATAGCTTATCTTAAATAACAATTTAATCATAGATATCATAACATGGCAGAAAAGAAAGACTATAAGATTGTGGTAAAAAAGGATGGAAAATTCTATGTTGGATATTGTCTTGAGCTTCCTCAGGCAAGAGGACAAGGAAACACAAAGTCTCAAGCCATTGAAGACACAAAAAAAGCAATAAAGCTATGCAGATCTTATCTCAACAAAAAAATTACATCTGCTAATGTGATTACTGTTTCAGTTTGAGCCTTCCTGTTATTGGTTGGAGAGAGATTCTAAAGGCATTAAAGCGGAAGGGATTTTATCCCGTAAGACAGGCTGGAAGTCACATAATTGTAGAAAATGGCGAAGGATTGTGGACATCTATTCCGAGAAAAAACGAACTTGGGAAAGGGTTGTTATTGCAAATTATTTCTGATTGTGGTTTAACAAAAAAAGAGTTTCTTGACTTGTTGTAAATCTGAAAAACGTTGGGAATAAACGAAACCAAAAAAAGGCGCGGGGAGAGGGATTTGAACCCACGGGTCATTTCTGACATGGGATTAGCAATCCCACGCCCTACCAGGCTAGGCGATCCCCGCACAGGGTTTGCTTATTTTTGTCTGTAAATAAATTCACTCTT
>Ga0187892_10003445_pt1 | contig 28951 bp, 23 predicted proteins | sample MA1701073metaG_FD_139345 | JGI IMG/M metagenome (GOLD analysis project Ga0187892, IMG submission 139345) | Bio-ooze microbial communities from a basaltic lava cave in the Kipuka Kanohina Cave System on the Island of Hawaii, USA - MA170107-3 metaG ... | reverse complement strand
CAAGGTTAAAACCGGCGAATGGATCGACGAATCTGTCGGGCAGGCTGAACCGTCGGAAGTTAAAGAGAAGAAGCCTGCAAAGAAAAAGGCTCCGGCTAAAAAGGCGGCGAAGAAAAATTGAGGTTTTGCTTGCAATTTAAGCGAAAAGTTGTAAAATCAAACGCGAATATGGCAATCGTCATATTTTCAACAACTTAATAGCGTTCATTTCAAGCAGTTTCTAAAGTAATTTCATTTTTTTGAGAGAAGAGAATATGGCATTAGTACCAATGGTTGTCGAGCAAACGTCGCGTGGCGAACGGGCGTTTGACATTTACTCGCGGCTTCTTAAAGACAGCATCATTTTTATCGGCACGCCGATCGACGATCAGATCGCAAATCTCATCGTCGCACAGCTTCTGTTTCTCGAGGCCGAAGACCCAGAACGCGACATCAATCTTTACATCAACTCGCCCGGCGGCTCGATCACAGCGGGCATGGCCATCTATGACACGATGCAGTTCATCAAAAACGATGTGACTACGATCTGTGTCGGCCAATGCGCTTCGATGGGAGCTTTACTGCTTTGCGCCGGAGCGCCGAAGAAACGTTTTGCTCTGCCAAACGCGCGTGTGCTTATACATCAGCCTTCGGGCGGAGCGTCTGGTCAGGCGACTGACGTTCGGTTGATGGCCGAAGAGATCATTCGAATGCGCACGCTGACCTCGCAGATAATATCTAAGCACACCGGTCAGTCGTTCGATCAGGTCGAAAAAGACGTCGAACGCGACCGCATTCTCACGCCAGTTCAAGCGAAGGAATACGGCCTTATTGACGAGGTGATCGAGCACCGAGAGAAATAGTGGGCAGTGGTCGGTGGACAGTAAACCTCCACTGACCACTGACCACTAACCACTGCTTTATGAGTCAATTCAGACGACCAGAAGAACTTCTGACCTGTTCGTTTTGCGGCAAATCGCAGAACGATGTGCGCAAACTGATCGCCGGTCCCGGCGTTTATGTTTGCAACGAGTGCATCGACATCTGCAACGAGATCATCAACGATGACGAGCAAGCCGCATCGACGACGACGCGTGCGAGCCTGCCGAAACCCGCCGAGATCAAATCTTTTTTAGACGAATATGTGATCAGCCAAGAAGAGTCGAAAAAGCGGCTCTCGGTTGCTGTCTATCAACATTACAAACGTCTCGAGCTCGCCAAACGCCGCTCGGACGTAGAACTTCAAAAGTCGAATATTCTCCTCATCGGCCCGACGGGAACTGGTAAAACATTGCTTGCACAGACGTTGGCGCGACAGTTGAGCGTGCCGTTTTGCATCGTCGATGCGACGAGTTTGACCGAGGCCGGTTATGTCGGCGAAGACGTTGAAAACATTCTCAACCGCCTTCTGCAAGCGGCCGGCGGTGACATTGAAAAGGCGCAGCAGGGAATTATCTACATCGACGAGATCGACAAGATTTGTCGCAAAGACGACAACCCGTCGATCACGCGTGACGTGTCGGGCGAAGGCGTGCAGCAGGCTCTGCTAAAAATACTCGAGGGCACGATCGCGAATATTCCTGCGGGCGGCGGTCGCAAACATCCGCAGCAGGATTTTCATCAGCTCGACACGACGAATATTCTTTTTATCTGCGGCGGTGCGTTTATCGGTCTCGAAAAAGTCGTCGAAAAACGTTTTCGAAATAAGTCGCTCGGTTTTCAGGCGGAGGTTAAGACGAGCAGAGAGCGGCACATCGATTCGATCAGTCGGCTTCAGCCGGAAGACCTCATTCATTACGGCCTCATCCCCGAGTTCGTCGGACGCATGCCCGTGATCGGCACGCTGCGTGAACTCGACGAGGCCGCGCTTGTCACGATACTCACCGAGCCGAAGAACGCGCTCGTCAAGCAATATCAACGCAAGTTCGAGTTCGATAACATCAGCCTCAAATTCACCGACGGTGCGATCCAAGCCATCGCTCACGAAGCGCACAAACGCAAAGTCGGCGCCCGCGGCCTGATGATGATCCTCGAAGAAATCCTGCTCGAATCGATGTACGTCCTGCCGTCCGAGAAGAAGGTCAAAGAGATCGTTCTGACAAAAGAAATGATCGAGAAAAAAGTGCCCGTCTTCGAAGTGATGACGCGTGCGGAAGAAGCCGCCTAACAAGAGGGATCCTTACTGTCTTGGGAATGAGCCGCTCATCTATTACCAGCGTTGAACTCAATGATTTTCACCCAGTCAATTGTTCCGTCATCATTACAAAACTCAATGGAAAACTCCTTTGTAAACCTGTTAACAACCTGCGCATAAGATTGCGAAAATGCTTCGCTGCGTTCTTTGGCTTGGTGTCCAAGCGGTTCGATTATGTCTAAGTAAAGCCGCTCGTCACCCGAAATAAACTCCCAGAACCGCTGTCCACACAACTTGCGATAGTCGCCCTTCTCAGGATTATTGTCGCGACCATAGCAGCATCCATTGACCGCTTCGATAGGAAAGTTTGCGCCGCTCGTTCTCAGAATCTTCTTTGCTCGTTTAAAGTCCTCGATCATCTTTCTGATCTGTGTGCTGTTGCCCCAATTAGGGCCGGATTTTATGTTGATAATGTAGCGCGTGCCGTCGAGGTCGAATTCAAGGTCGATGCCTTCCATGCCAGACTTTCTGCCAGCATAGACTTTCTCGTTAATGAAGATCGCCAAGCCTTCGAGCCAGTCGCCGAAAATGGTTTCCTCGCTCGATGAGATTTGAGCATCAAGCAAACCTTTGATTATCTCTTCGGACGTTAGGACATTCTTGGCTTTGAAAAGGTAAGGATTCTTGCGATTGAGAACTTTACGGAGCTTTAGTCCGTCGAGGCTTTGCAGTCTCTTTGCATGAAACGTGCCAATATTTTCTTCGACGTAACGAGTTACGTCTTTCAAGTTCAGCTTCTTCATTTAATGTGAGATTAGAATAATACAGGTTCAGCATTTTCTATTCTTTCGCGAACCATTTCTAAATACTCGGGAACAATTTCGATACCTACGGCATTTCGGCCCATTCGATTTGCCACCAAAACCGTTGTGCCAGAACCCATAAAAGGATCGAGAACTGTGTCGTTTTCTTTTGTAAAAAGCTTTATAAACCATTCGGGCAATTCTTCGGGAAACGCCGCCGGATGGTTTTTGTTATTACATTCGGTCGCCAAATGAATGACATTCGTCGGATAAGCCATGTCTCGGTTTATCCAGTTTGAGATATTTTTCCCAAAGCCGCTTCCGACCCTTGACGGATCGCGTACCTTATCTGTCTGGCTGAGGTTCTTTAGTCTCGATTTCGCCCAGTCGCCCATCGGAACCATAACCTCTTCCTGATACATGTTGAATTGCCTTTCCTTATTGAACTGAAGCAATCGTTCCCAAGAATCACGAAACCTGTTGGGCCATTTACCTGGATAAGAGTTCTTCTTGTGCCAGATAAATTCTTCGGTCCAAAGCCATCCATGCTCTCGCATTTTTAGGATAAGTTCCAAGACGTAAGTGCTTCGCTCGCCGTTGAACGCACTCTCCTTGATGTTAAGGACAAACGTGCCGGTCGGCTTTAGGACTTCGTGCAATTCATCGGCAATCGGCATAAACCACTCAACATATTCGTGCTGTGAAACTCCGCCGTAGGTAGTCATACGACGTTCTGCGTAAGGTGGGGAAGTAAAGATCAAATCAACAGAGTTTGAAGGAAGCTTCGTAAGCTGTTCCTTTGCATCGCCGGGAAAAAGTTTGACCTTATTTTTCATAGGATTTTAATTAAAAACATTATAAGTCGATTTCATCGGTGAAACAACCGCAGACGGTTCTGAAATGAGATCAATCTACGCCGCATTACGAGAAAGAAATGCTGTAGCCGCTTTCCCATCTAAAGCGTTATAGGGCGAGAGGCTTGGGCTGGATGACGAAGAGGTTGCGTTCTATGATGCTCTCGTCGATAAAAGGCTTTTGTTCGCGAGGTCGGAGAAGAGGCGGCGTAAAGAATCTATTTATTTCCCGGCAAAAGCTCCAAATTACCCATTTCGCGGTTATACATATCGAGTTGGCCAACTTCGTCGGCGGTGGCGTCGAGCATCTGTTTTGTCATCGCGATCGAATCTGAGAGCTGTTCGAAGTCGGGCAGCGAGAAGCGTTCGGGTGTCGAGATGGTGACTATCTCGTCGTTGAGATAACTGAAAAAGTTTTCGATGGATTGTAGTTGTCCTTCGACGAGTTTGACGCTGCGTTCGATCTCGTCGAACGATGCGATGCGGCGTTTTAGTATCTCGACGTTTGTCTGCTGAATGCGTTTTGTCTTTTCGTCACCTGCACCTTCCATCGCACGAAACGCCTGCGAAAGTTGGTTGTGGACGGCGGTTCGGTTTATCGATTTGAGATGCTGTTTGCGGCGTCGGTAAACGTCAAGCAGATCGACGAAATCTTCCCAACGCTGATCGAGCGCTTTCAAATTCGACGGCAGCTCGCGTGCGCCGGTGAACTTGTGATAGTTATCCTGAATTTTATCTTTTAGCCAACGCAGATATTCGACCGCTTCGCGTTCACGCGGCGTGAATGCCTTTATCAAACCTTCGCGATTTGCGATGTGCGCTTTTAAGAGCCGCTCTTTTTCACGGCGCCCGACAAGCTGGCGATATGACGGCAGATTCGGCACGACCATTATATAGACCGCTTCGAGAACCAGAGCAATGAGAAGCGGAATGGGACTCAATGTGAAAACTGCGGCGGCGGCAAAACCCGCGAGACCCCAAAAGTTAACAGGCTCTATCAGAGCGGCTTTTGCGTAGCTCGTGTTGAATTTATCTAAATCCTGCCGGTATTTCGCCAGATCAGCCATATCAAATTAGTAGATGCCGAGTTGCACGTGCGCGTTTTGCGAAAGTTTAATTCGAATGACTGCTTTCTTTGACTTCGACCTCACTCTCAATGCTGGAATTCGCTTCGATCTGCTTCGCCTCGGGCGGCGTGCCGGCACCGAGCATACCCATTTGTGATTTGTATTCAAGCAGCTTGTCCTGGAGTTGAATATCCATTGCTTCGCGCTCGATGTCGGCCATTTGATTGTCGACAGAAGCCGAACCGAGCTGAAGTTTTGCTTCGGCAGCAGCAACGCGGCGGTCGATCTTTTCGCGCATCTCGTTGAACGTCGATGCGTCGTCGCCGATGTTGAAGGCTTCCATCGTCTGCGCAAGCTGCTCCTGAAGTTTAGCTTGCTTGGCCGCGCTGATGAGTTGCATCGCTTCGGCCGAGCGTTTCTTCATGTTCAGGACATAATTGTCGCGTGCCTTGAGCGCCTGCTTCGAAGAAAGTTGAGCTTGTTCCGACTGAGCGGTCGTGCGTTCCAGATCCGACTGCGCCTGTTGGAGTTGTCCGATGTAAGCTGTCGCGATGTCATCGCGTCCCATTTTGACCGACGCTTTAATTTTTGAGTCGAGATCGACGACCTGCGTCGAAAGATTCTCTTTCTGCTTTAACAGCAGCCGCTCGGTCGCCATCACCTGCGCCACCGAATTATTCAAGTCGGGCACACGATCGCGCATGTCGCGAATCGTCTGTTGTAACACGAGTTCAGGGTTCTCTATCTTGTCGAGAGCCGCTCCCGTACTCGCAAAAAATACTCTTTTAAATCTGGCCCAAAGTCCCATCTTATCTATCCGTCCTCAATTTGATTGCGTACAACAAACTACTCGCCAAAAACCTTACGACGCCCCAAAAGGCAAAGTTGCGTGAATCGCGAAATCAGTATAGCAGGAATGAGAAACAGTGAATAGCGGAATGATCTGTCCTAAGCACCCGCCGCAAGTTTCGCGGCATCGAAGCGTTCGATACACGTAAACGGCGGCTTTCGCTCTCCGCGCCGAGTATGAGATAGAATTAACGCGATTCGCGTTTGATTGAAGAGGATCACATGAAAAAACTGACCGCTTGGCTTCTTTTGGTATCAATTTATTTGAGTTTCGTGGCGCCGATGAATGTGGCGAACGCGCAAGTTCTCGGCAAAGCTATGGAACAGCGTCTGAAGGACGTTCCCGGCGGATTAAAATTCCGTTTGAGCGAAGGCGTTGAAGGCGCGGAGGCTCGCACGAAAGCGCAGTTGCCATCGACCGATCCGCTGTCTCAAGGCGACACGAATAATCTGCTAAAGCGAATTCCCGAGATCAAATCAAAAGACGACGATCAAACCGACTTTTCGAAACGCGCGGGAACGTTGCCGGCGCCAAAGACAGGCAACAAGATTCCTGTAAAATTTCCATCCGACGAGATGCGAGGGCTCCCGAAGATCGACACGACGGTGCAGACTCTGCAAGTTTTGCGATATTCGCCCGAAGGCGAGATCTCGCTCGCACCAGATCTCAGCGTTACATTTTCGCAGCCGATGGTTGCTGTGACTTCGCAGGAACAAGCTGCGCAATTTGCGCCGGTCGAACTCACGCCTCAGGTTGAAGGTCGCTGGCGTTGGCTCGGCACAAAGACGTTGATGTTCGACACGACAAAGCGTTTTCCGATGGCGACAAAATTCACGGCCCGTGTGCCCGCAGGAACAAAATCCGCGACCGGACAGGTTTTGCAAAAAGACGTGACTTGGACATTCACCACGCCGCCGCCAAAGGTCGAGCAGATGTGGCCGAACAATCAAATCACGAGACGCGACGCGTTGATGTTTGTTTCGTTCGATCAGGAGATCAATCCTGATGCTGTTTTGAAAACGATCGGCGTCGTTGCGCAGGGCAAGACTTTGCCGATTCGCCTCGCGACACAAACCGAGATCGATGCTGACGGGACTATTTCTTATTACTCAAAACAGGCGCAGCCGCGACGTTGGCTTGCGTTTCGAGCTGTAAATTCTGAAGGGCAGAGTGAAAACGCATTGCCCGCAGCTTCCGGCATCAACGTCACGGTTAAGGTTGGAACGCCGTCAGCCGAAGGGCCGCTCGCGACCACAAAAGCGCAAAGTTTCAGCTTTCAAACTTACAGTCCGTTTAAATTCAATCGTGGATATTGCGGCTGGGAAAATAATAAAAACTGTTCGCCATTTGAGTCGTGGTATTTGCAATTTAACAACTCGATCGATGCCTCGAAATTCTCAAAAGAGATGGTCAAGGTCGAGCCTGCGGTCGAAGGGTTGAACATCTATCCGTCGGGCAACAACATTTATTTTCAGGGCTATAAGAAAGGAAACACGACTTACAAGATTACGGTCGATGGCTCACTCTCGGACGTGTTCGGCCAATCGCTTGGGACTTCGGCGACCGCGACGATTCGCGTCGGTACCGCACCGACAAGTTTTTATTCACAGGGCGGCAATATGACGGTGCTCGACCCGACCGCGAAGCCGACGTTCTCTATCTACTCGACAAATCACACGGCGGCGAAAGTGAAAATGTATGTTGTCCAGCCGAGCGACTGGTACGCATTTCAGCAATACGTTCGGCACATAAATTACGACGACGGCAAGCGACCGGCGATGCCCGGACGAATGGTTTCGGACAAGATCGTGCCGATAAAAAGCGTTCAGGACGAAATGGTCGAGACGCGAATCGATGTTGCGAGCGCGCTCGACGGCGGTTTTGGCAACGTCGTTCTCGACATCGAACCGACCATTCGTCGCGACAAATATGATCGAACACGAGTTGTCACGTGGCTGCAAGCGACGCAGATCGGACTCGATGCGTTTGTCGATAGTCAGGAACTTGTCGGTTTTGTGACCGAACTAAAAACCGGCAAACCGCTCACCGGCGTCGATCTGTCGATCTATCCAAACGGAAAATCAGTGGTCAGTGGTCAGTCGTCAGTGGTCAGTGAAGAAAAAGACTTGATCGCCAGAGCCTGGGATTGGCTGACGGGTTTTGTCAGTGGTCCGAATGCGGGCGAGACTGAGGCGATCGAGGCTGATGGCTCGTCGGCGACGACCGAAGTTATCGCGGAAGCAGTCGCCGATCGCACCGGCGACAATGGAATTCTGCGCCTTCCGCTGCCCGACTCGCCTTCGCAAAAGGGAATGAATTTGCTGATCGCAAAACGCGGCAAAGATGTCACCTTCCTTCCTGAGAACACCGATTACTATTGGCAAGACCGTGGAAGTTGGTACAAGAAACCCGAAACAGATTGGCTTCGGTGGTTCGTTTTTGATGACCGCAAGATGTATAAGCCGAAAGAGGAAGTCGCGGTCAAAGGATATTTGCGCATGGTCGGCAGCGGCAAATCTGGAGACGTAAAGCCCCTGGGAGATCAAGCTACTGGAGTAACATACTCGGTTAAGGATCCAAGAAACAACGAAATTGCCAAGGGCGAAGCAAATCTTAACGCGTTTGGAGCGTTTGATGTCAAATTTCAGCTTCCAGACAACGCTAACCTCGGCCAAGCCAGAATTGACCTCATAAGCAAGGGCAACTACGAGGGAAATTACTCGCATACTTTCCAGATACAGGAATTTCGTCGTCCCGAATTTGAGGTGACGAGCAAGGTCGAGACCGAGGCGCCGCACTTTGTCGGCGGCAACGCGCTGCTGTCGGTCGAGGCTAAGTATTACGCCGGCGGCGGCCTCGCGAACGCCGAGACGAACTGGACAGTCACGGCAAATGCGACAAATTACACGCCGCCGAATCGCGACGATTTTACCTTCGGCACATGGACGCCGTGGTGGGGAAGATTTTCCGACGGTGAATATTACGGCGGCCGCGGCGGATATTATGGTGGTTCGTCGCAATCCTTCAAAGGCGTGACCGATGCGAGCGGCAAGCATTTGTTAAAAGTCGATTTCGAGTCGGTCAAGCCACCTCGTCCATACTCGATCACTGCCGCATCGTCAGTGCAGGATGTCAATCGTCAAACGTGGAGCTCGACGACTTCGCTGCTCGTGCATCCGGCGAGTTTGTATGTCGGTATCAAAACGCCGCGAACTTTTGTGCAGAAAGGCGAGAAGATCGCTGTCGAATCGATCGTCAGCGACATCGACGGCAATCTTGTAAAAGATCGCGATGTCGAGATCAAAGCCGTGCTCAAAGATTGGCAGTTCGACAAAGGCGCGTGGAAAGAGGTCACCGTCGATGAGCAAACTTGCCCGATCAAGTCGTTGTCAGAACCGGGAGCGGTAGCGACTGGGTTTCCTAAATGCGAATTCATCGCTAAAAACGGCGGACGTTACACGATCACCGCGACGGTGATGGACGAACGCGAACGTTTTAACGAGAGCGAGTTCACGGTTTGGGTTCCCGGCGGGAAGACTCCGCCAAAGCGCAACGTCGAGCAGGAAGAAGTTCAGATCATTCCGTCGAAAAAAGATTTCGCACCGGGCGACGTAGCTGAGCTGCTCGTGATCGCGCCGTTTACGCCGGCTGAGGGCGTATTGACGCTGCGGCGAGACGGCCTCGTGAAGACCGAACGGTTTTCGATGAAGGATTCGTCGATCACGTTGAAGATCCCGCTCGAAGAAAAATATCTGCCGAATATCACTGCGCAAGTCGATCTGGTCGGTTCAGCCGAACGGAACGCGGACACTCCTGTCCGCAATGAGGGCGAAGCCCGAAAAGCTCTCGCCGCAAGCGGCGATGCGGACAAGAGTGTCCGCGTTCCGAAGCGTCCTGCATTTGCGAGCGGCAATATAAATCTTGCGATCTCGACCGCGTCGCGCAAGCTTACCGTCTCGGCCGAGGCCGTCGATAAAACGCTCGTGCCCGGCGGTGAAACAAAAGTCAACGTCGCCGTCACCGATCACCGTGGCGAACCGGTTGCAAACAGCGAAGTCGCCGTAGTAGTCGTCGATGAAAGCGTGCTCGCGTTGTCGCGTTATGTGATCGGCGATCCGGCGGACACGTTTTACACCGCTCGCGGCACGGGCGTGACGGATTATCATTCGAGGAAAGATATTTTGCTTGGAAACCCGGATGATGTGAAGCTGCTGCCTCCCCCGCCAGCTACGTCGGGAGGGTTTGCGACGGACGCTGTTTCTGAAATGTCGGTTGGCGGAGCAATGGCAAATCGGCCGATGGCTAAATCTGCACGCATCGTTAGGCAGGAACTCAATGCAAAGGATGAAAGCCCGATGCGTGAGCGTGATGACGGCCAGGATCCGAACACGCCGATCGCACTTCGACAGAACTTCAACGCACTTGCATTGTGGTCGCCGACGGTGAGAACCGATTCGAGCGGACGTGCGGTGCTGAATATAAAACTGCCGGACAATCTAACACGTTATCGCATCACGGCGGTAGCGGTCGATACGGGCAAACGATTCGGGAAGATCGAGTCGAATATCACGGCCAAGCAGCCGTTGATGGTTCGCCCAAGCGCGCCGAGGTTTATGAACTTCGGCGATCGTGTAGAGCTGCCTGTTGTCGTTCAAAATCAGACCGATAAAGATATGGCCGTCGATATCGCGATCCGCGCGACGAATGCGCAGCTCGGAACAACCACCCCGTCAGCCGAAGCGGCTGCCACCCCTCCTTTGAAAGGAGGGGAGCTTGGGAAACGTGTTTTGGTTAAGGCCAACGACCGAGCGGAAGTGCGGTTTCCTGTGACGACTGTGAAGGCGGGAACTGCGCGGTTTCAGATCGCGGTGAATTCAGGTAATTACAGCGATGCGGCTGAGATCTCGCTTCCGGTGTGGACGCCGGCGACGACCGAGGCGTTTGCGACATACGGCACGACCGACAGAGAGGGAGCGATCATACAGCCCGTGACGACGCCGGGCGATGTTTACCCGCAATTCGGCGGTTTGGAAGTTACGACGAGCTCGACGCAGTTGCAGGAACTGACCGATGCGTTCATCTATTTGACGAATTATCCGTACGCATGCTCGGAGCAAATTTCGTCGCGGATGATCTCGACGGCGGCGCTCAGAGACGTGCTGACGGCGTTCAAGGCAAAGGAAGTGCCGACCCCCGACGAGTTGGCAAAGCAGTTCGCACGCGACATCGAGATATTACAGTCGCGACAGCGTGACGACGGCAGCTTTGGATTGTGGAAGCGCGATCGTGAGCGATACGAATATCCGTTCCTCACCGTTCACGTCGCGCATGCTTTGGCGCTTGCGAAAGCGAAAAATTACAAAGTGCCGGACTCGATGCTCAATAAGACAAAACCTTACTTGAAGGACGTCGAGAAGCATTTCGACCAGTGGCATCGCCAGTCGAAGGAAGTGCGCTGGACAATCTCGGCATACGCGCTTTACATCCGCGACATGATGGGCGACAAAGACGCGGCGAAAGCGAAGCGGCTGCTCGCCGAGGCGACGATCGAGAAGATGCCGTTCGAGGCGCTCGGTTGGATCTTGTCCGTGCTGGCGAACGATGCGAATTCGCAGACCGAAGTCGCCGCGATCTTACATTTCCTCAACAATCGCACGACCGAGACCGCGGCGACGGCGAACTTTGTGACGAACTACGGCGACGGTGCGTGGCTGATAATGTACTCGAACCGCCGCGCTGACGGTGTGCTTCTCGAAGCGATGATCAAGGCCGATCCGAAGAACGACTTGATTCCAAAGCTCGTTCGCGGGCTTCTCGCTCATCGCACAAAAGGGCATTGGGGTTCGACGCAGGAGAATGTGTTTATTCTGCTCGCGCTCGATAAATATTTTAATGCGTTCGAAAAGGTAACGCCCGATTTTGTCGCGAGAGTTTGGCTCGGCAATGCGTATGCGGGCGAGCAGGTTTTTAAAGGACGCAGTGTCGATTCGAATCAACTCGACATTCCGATGTCGTTCTTAACTGAACAAGGCGGCACGTCAAACCTCATTATCGACCGCCAAGGTGCAGGTCGTCTCTATTACCGAATCGGCATGAAATACGCGCCGAAGAATCTAAAACTCGAACCTGCGGATTACGGTTTCACCGTTTTGCGTAAATACGAAGCCATCGATGACAAAGACGACGTCAAACAAAACGCTGACGGTTCGTGGACGATCAAATCCGGCGCGCGTGTTCGCGTGCGGCTGACGATGGTTGCACAGGCGAGGCGTTATCACGTCGCGTTGGTCGATCAACTGCCCGCAGGACTTGAGATTCTAAATCCCGGACTCGCCGTTACCGAATCGATTCCGGGCGACACCGGCGGCAACACGAGCGTTATGGAAGTCGGCAGCCGATCTTACGGACGTAATTATTATTACTGGCGGCAATATTGGTTCGAACATCAGAATTTCCGTGATGAACGCGCCGAGGCGTTCGCTTCGCTGCTCTGGGAAGGCGTTTACAATTACACTTACGTCACGCGTGCGACTACGCCCGGCCAGTTCGTCGTGCCGCCCGCCAAGGCCGAGGAGATGTATCACCCTGAAACCTTCGGCCGTACGGGCACGGACTTTGTGAAAGTCGAATAACATAAAGCTTGGCTGAGTGGCTTTTCGTGTAAGATACTTGAGTGTCGAAACCTTCGCCCGTGAAAGATAGTCATTCAAAAGTCGTCGAGATATTACACATCGAAGCCGACTCGATCACTAATGCGGCCGACAAACTTGATGCCGCGAGCGTCGAAGCCACGCTCGATATTCTCGTCAGTTGCAGCGGCAAAGTTGTTGTAACCGGTGTCGGTAAATCGGGTGTCATCGCACAAAAGATCGCGCAGACGCTTACGAGCACCGGCTCGCCGGCGATCTTTCTGCAGCCCTCGGATGCACTGCACGGCGGACTGGGCGTCGTCGCGAACGACGATGTTGTTATTGCTCTCAGCAATTCCGGCGAGACTGATGAACTGCTCGCGATCTTGCCGTCGATCCGCGCACGTGGTTGCCGCGTGATCGCGGTCGTTGGCAATACTGACTCGACGCTTGCGGCTCAATCAGACGCGCTCATCGACGCGAGTGTCGATAAGGAAGCTTGTCCGCTGAACCTTGCACCGACCGCTTCGACGACCGTAGCACTTGCGATCGGCGACGCGCTTGCGATGACGTTGATGGCGATGAAAGGCAAAACGCAAACAGACTTTGCGCTAAACCATCCCGCTGGACGTCTTGGCAAACGACTCACCTTATCTGTTCGCGATCTGATGCACGACAGTCCGAACATTTCGCTGGACGCAACGTGGCTCGATGTCGTAAAAGCAATTTCAAAAAGCTCACTCGGTGCAGTGAATGTTGTAGATCAAAATTCGAAACTGCTCGGCATCGTCACCGACGGCGATCTTCGGCGGACGATCGAACGAACTTCACCGGATGCGTTGTCTGCACTTAACGCCGAATCGATGATGACCGCATCGCCGATTACCGCCACGCCCGAGATGCTCGCCTTCGACGCGCTGAAACTTATGGAAGAGCGTTCGTCGCAAATCTCAGTACTGCCCGTCGTTGACGGCGACGGCAAATGTGTCGGCTTGCTCAGACTGCATGACATCGTAAGAAGTGGATTGTGAGAAATCTTCTTGAAGATCAAAAACAAGTATTGAAAGACTGCACGGAGCGATTTGACCGGCTTGGGATCGCATACATGCTTTCAGGTTCGATGGCGATGTTGCCTTATGCAATGATGCGAATGACCCGCGATATAGACATTGTCCTCGAAGTAAACACAAGTGATGCTCAAAGGATAATAACCGAATTCGAGCCCGATTATTACGTGCCACACGGACGCGTGAGAGATGCGATAGATCGGAAACGGATGTTCAATATGCTGCATCATGAAACTATCGTGAAGGTAGATTGCGTTGTTCGGAAAGATGATGAGTTTCAGAAACAGTCGTTTGATCGGCGGGAAAAGATAACTTTTGCGGGCATCGATCTGTGGGTGATTTCAAAAGAGGATTTGATCATCGCGAAACTTAATTGGGCAAAGGACACAAAATCTGAAATGCAAATGCGCGATGTTGCCAGCATTATACGCAACGGTTACAACGAAGATTACGTCATAGCTTGGGTGAAAAAGCTCGGACTTGCGGAGATATTTGCTCAGGTTAAAGAGTTGTTGGAGAAAAATTATGTTGATGGACACGACGCGTGAGATGGAAGAATTGCAAAATCGACTGTGGATGGAACGGTCGATTGACGAACGAGCCGAGATGATGTTCGGCATGTTTGCGTCGGCACGACAAGTGTTGATAGCTTCACTGCCGAAAGGTCTTTCGCAACGACAAATCAAGGAGCAAGTGTATTTTCGAACTTACGGCGAGCATTTACCCAGCGATTTTTTTAAGGACGACGAAAAATGATTTACAAGCGATTTTCAGCCGCCATATCGGTAGTTTTTTTATTGGCGATTGCGACGACTGCGCAGCAACGCGCCGAGGTAACGGTTAGTCTTAATGAGCCGTTCTTCGACGCGCTGCTCGATTCGATGTATCAGAATTTTGAGGCGCCGCAGTTTCCGATCTCGAATTCCGGCGGTTCGGCGAGTTGCAGCGAGACGATCAAGATCTTGCGCGAAGGCAGCGGTGTTCGCACGGCGGTGCGCTTTCGCGAAGGGAAGATTTACGTGCCGCTGGCTTTTTCCGGTAACTACGCGCCGCCGTTTGTCGGTTGTGTCGACTTTGCCGGTTGGGCCGAGACGAATATTGATCTCGAATTCGACCGCGAAAATCAACGGCTCATCGGTCGCGCAAAGGTGCTGAATATTCACCTCAATGGCTCGGGCGGCGTCGGCAGCGGTTTGATCGCAAAAATGTTGCAAAGTTCTATCGACAAAAAACTAAATCCGATCGAAATTCTGCGACTCGACAAGTTGTCGTTTATGGTCCCCGTGCGTGATGCGGGCAATTTGCGGCTTCGAGCAACAAATTTGCGGCCAGAGATCGCAAACGGTTTGCTTAACGTTCGCGTCGATTTTGAATTTCTAAAGAACTAGCCACCGGCACGCATCTTTATTATCCTTACAATCAATGACTTATCCGCTAGTTGCGATCATCGGCCGGCCGAATGTCGGCAAATCGACGTTGTTCAATCGTCTCGTCGGTTCGCGCAAAGCGATCGTCGGCGACGAGCCGGGCATTACGCGTGACCGAATGTTTGGCCGCGTCGAATGGCGCGCGCGCGAATTTCGCATCGTTGATACCGGCGGCATTGTGCCTGACGACGAAGCAATTATTCCGGCAAATATTTTTAAGCAGGCGTCGAATGCTATCGATGAAGCCGTCGCGATAATTTGGGTCGTCGATTCGCGCGCCGGCGTGACGCCGCTTGATGAGGAACTCGGCGTTCTGCTGCGCAACACGGGCAAGCCGGTCGTGATCGCCGCCAACAAGGTCGAGTCTCGAACAGTCGAGAGCGAGGCCGGCGAGTTTTATCGATTCGGCTTCGATGTGTCGCCGATCTCTGCCGAACACGGCATGGGCATCGGCGATCTGCTGGATCTTGTGACTGGAGGGCAAGCATCCTGCTTGCCGGTCGATCTGCCGGAAGCTGATACAGGCAAGCAGGATGCTTGCCCTCCAGCTCTCGCTCCGGTCGCTCTAGCGATCATCGGTCGGCCGAATGTCGGCAAATCTTCGCTGCTCAATAAAATTCTCGGCGAGGAACGCGTCATTGTTTCGCCGATCGCGGGCACGACGCGCGATGCGATCGATACGCATCTTACTGTTGACGAGCAAAAATATTTGCTGATAGACACAGCCGGAATTCGCCGCAAAGGCAAGACGACCGAGATGGCTGAGAAGCTATCGGTCATCATGGCGCGTAAAGCGCTCGAACGTGCCGACGTTGCAATTCTCGTCATCGACGCCGTTGAAGGCGTCACAAATCTCGATGCAAACATCGCCGGCTACGCACTCGACAGCGGTTGCTCGATCATCATCGCCGTTAACAAGTGGGACGCAGTTGAAGAAAAAGAAACGAATACGATTTACGAATTCGAGCGCGAGCTGCGCATGGCGATGAAGTTTCTCGACTGGGCGCCGATCGTCACGATCTCTGCGTTGACGGGTCAGCGTGTGACAAAAATTTTGCCGCTTGTTGCGCAAGCTCACGCTGCACGTGATCGCCGAATTCAAACTTCGCGCCTTAACCGATTTTTCGAAGACATGATCTCGCAGCCAAAAGGCGGCTCGGCGCCGGCACCGATGAAAGGCGGCTTTTCGCGGCTCAAAGTGCAATTTGTCTCGCAAGGCGGAACGCGGCCGCCGTTGTTTATCTTGTTCACGTCGGGCGGCAAAGCGGGTTTGCATTTTTCGTATCTTCGTTATGTCGAGAACCGTCTGCGTGAGTCGTTTGATTTTTTCGCAACGCCGATTCGCCTTGTCGAGCGACACAAAGAAAAGAGATTTAACGCAAAGACGCAAAAAAGCAAAGACGCAAAGAAAACTTAGGCTACGTCGTTGGCGGCTGATTTATTCGCGTCTTTCGGTTAAGATTTATTCGAAATGGAAGTTGGTTTACTACTGATCAGAATCTTACTCGCGGGTATTTTCGCGCTTGCCGGCATTGCAAAGTTTCTCGATCTGAAAGGATCGCGAAAGGCGTTTATGGATTTCGGCGTCCCGCCGAGTCTCGCGATGCCCGGAGCCGTCGCGTTGTCAGTCGCCGAAATTCTTATCGCAGTGATGTTTCTTTCAGTCACGACTTCATGGTACGCAGCGATCGGTGCGTCGTTTTTGCTGTTGCTGTTTATTATTCAAATGACTTATCAAATGGCGCGCGGCAACGCGCCTGATTGTCATTGCTTTGGACAGATTCATAGCGAACCGGTCAGCGTTAAGAGCATAGTGCGCAATATTATTTTTGCTGTTCCGGCGATCTTTCTTGTTCTCCAAGGAGTGAGGAATCAAGGTTTTAGTTTGCTCGATCCTCGCCTTGATCTGATGCAATTGGTTTTTGGAACGGCGGTTTTGATATTGCTGCTCGCTGTCATTTTTACGTTGCTAAAAATTTCGCATCAGCAAACCGAGATCATGCGACGGATCGAAGTGATGGAACTCGTCGCACGCGATGGCGCGCAGGTCGAGCGCGAAGACGTCGTCAGTCCGCACGAAGGTTTGCCGATCGGCGCGGTCGTTCCTGATTTTGAGCTGCCTGATCTTGACGGTAAGCAAGTTTCACTTACAGATCTAAAAGCTGCGGGCAAACCCGTGCTGTTCTTTTACGTCGCCCCAACATGCGCGCCGTGTAAAGCGCTCGTGCCGGAATTTGAAACTTGGCAGCGTGAGCTCGCCGATAAACTGGAGATAGTTTTTTTGAGTAACGGCACTGCGAAAGAAAACGAAGAAAAATTTGGCGGTGAAAGTGACAAGACGATATTGCTGCAAAAACATCGCGAAGTCGCAGACCTTTTTAAAGCTCAATGGACGCCGACCGCTGTCTTGATGGACGCAAACGGCCGCGTCGCGAGTCACGCGGCGGCTGGCGACACGGCGATTCGTGAGCTGATCGAGAACATCGCAGTCGAAGACCTCAGCCGCGAATTCGCGCATTTCGTGCCGTCTCACAACGGCCACACTCACGCGCGAACCGACAAGATCGGAAGCAGCGTGCCCGAGATTTCTGTGACAGAAATTGGCGGTCGCGAAATTACATCCGACTTTTTTAAAGGAAAGCCGACGCTCGTGACTTTTTGGAGCACTTCGTGTCCGCACTGCACGAACATGCTCGGCGAACTGCGCGACTGGGACAAGTCGAAGGGCGACGACGCGCCGAATCTGCTTGTGTTCTCGGACGGCGAACAGGCCGAGAACGAGAACTTTGACCTCGCGTCGCCGGTTGTTTACGATCCGGGTCACAAGACCGCGAACGGCTTTGGAATGTTCGGCACGCCGTCGGCTGTATTGATCGACGGACGCGGAAGATTTGCCACCGAGACCGCCGTAGGAGCACCAGACATCTGGTCGCTGATAGGAAAAAGAAAATAGCCGCCTGAGTCAGTAGCCCGCACGTTAGTAAGGGCGCCCGCAATGCTCACGGGCGCCCTTACTAACGTGCGGGCTACTGACACTGTTTTATGAGTAAGCCGATTGATTGGAAAATAAGTGCGACAGACGGCGAGGCGCGGGCCGGCGTGTTGACGACGCGGCGGTCGGTTATCGAGACGCCGGTGTTTATGCCGGTCGGAACGCAGGGTTCAGTCAAGGGTATTCGGTTTGAGTGGCTCGAGAACGAGATCGACGCGCAGATCATCCTCGGCAATACTTATCATCTTTTTTTGCGGCCGGGCGTCGAGGCGATAAAACATTTTGGCGGGCTGCACAAATTCACTTCGTGGAATCGTTCGATACTGACGGATTCGGGCGGCTTTCAGGTTTTTTCGCTGAACGACCTTAGAAAATTAACTGAAGATGGCGTTGAGTTTCGTTCGCATCTAGATGGCAGCAAGCAATTTCTTTCGCCTGAAATTTCGATGGAGATTCAAGCGGCGCTCGATTCGGAGATCGTGATGGTCTTCGACGAATGTCCGCCCGGCGACGCGGGTTACGAAGCGACGCGCACGAGCCTCGAACTTACCGCGCGCTGGGCAGCGAGATCGAAGGCGAGATTCAACGAGTTGTCAGAACCGCCTGCGTTAGTGGGCGGCCCGAACGTAAATGTCAGTTCTGCGTCTGGACCGCCCGCTCACGCAGGCGGTTCTGACTTCGGGCGGGCTTTGTTTGGCATCATTCAAGGCGCCGGGCATCTCGATCTTCGCAAAGAAAGTTTAGAGAAAACGGTCGAGATCGGCTTTGACGGTTATGCGATCGGCGGGTTGAGTGTCGGTGAAGAAAAGTCTGTGATGTACGAGGTGCTCGACTTTATTGCGCCGCAGATGCCGCAGGATTCGCCGCGATATTTGATGGGCGTAGGCACGCCGGAAGATCTGATCGAGGCGGTGAATTGCGGCGTCGATATGTTCGATTGCGTGCTGCCGACGCGAAACGGCCGCACGGGCGGCGCCTTTACATCACGCGGAAAGCTCAATATTCGCAATGCAAAATTCACTTTGAGCGACGAGCCGCTCGATCCCGAATGCAGCTGTTCGGTGTGTCGGCGATATTCGCTCGGTTATCTGCGGCATTTGTATCAAGCGGGCGAAATGACGGCGGCGATCTTGCTGTCGCATCACAACGTCGCGTTTTTTATAAACACGATGCGCGCCGCCAGAGAGGCGATAGTTGCATCGAACTTTCAGCAATTTAGAAGCGACTTTTTGGCTAAGCTAAAGGAAAACGAAGTAGATGCCGGTTGATAATGAAGCGGCAAATGTATATCATTTGCCTTTTGACTTTGGCTCGTGAACGCAATGAATACATACCTATTTTTATCTCAGGACACTTCAGGCGGCGGTTCGATATTGAGTTTCGCCTTGCCGTTGCTGCTGATGGGTGGCATCTTTTACTTCCTCGTAATTTTGCCGCAGAAGCGTCAAAAGCAGCAGATCGAGGAAATGATCTCAAACCTTCAGATGAACGACGAGATCGTCACAAGCGGCGGCGTGATCGGTAAGATAAAAGAAATCAAAGAGACCAGCCTCATCATTCAGAGCGCCGAAAAGTCGCTGATTGAAATCGGCAAGAGCGCCGTCGTCGGCAAAAAGCCATGATAGTAGATCGTGAATTGTGAATAGTTAATAGAGAAGTTCTATTTACTTGTTTACGATTCACCATTCACGAAATATATGAAGAACACCGGTTTGTGGATCAGAACTGGCATAGTCGTAGCCATACTGTTGATCGGAATTTATTTAGTTTTCGGACCGCGTCGCGTGCCGACGACGGCAGATTTTACCTGGTCCGGCATCAAGCAAAATCTTGCGACAAACATCAACCTCGGCCTCGATCTCAAAGGCGGCTCGCACCTCGTGATGCGCGTTAAGACCGAGGAATACCTCAAACGTCTGACCGAAAATAACGAGGCGGCGGCGGTTCTCGCCGTGCGCGATGCAAAGGACGAGAGCAGTGCGCCGCTGGGCATAACGGCCGAGGGCTCGGCGGTCACGGCGAACGGCGAATATTCCGTAACGCTCAACGTCGCCGATCCTGCAAGACTTCAGACGGCGATCGACGAGGTAAAAAAGAAAGTCGATTTTTCCGTGTGGACGGAGACGACGAGCGGCAATTCCGTAACCTGGTCGCTCGCAAATCAGCAGCAGACAATATTAAAAGAGCAGGCGACCGAGCAGGCGCTGCGAATCATCGACAGTCGCATCAACGCGTTCGGCGTAAAAGAGCCGACGCTGCAGCGACAAGGTTCGTCCGATTCGGGACAGATTCTGCTACAGATGCCGGGCGTTGAGAATCCTGAGCGTGTAAAGGCGCTGGTTGGTGAAACGTCGCGGCTCGATTTGATGAAGATCGTCAGCCCGCCAAATCCATCGCCGGTGCAAACCTATCCGACGAAAGAAGCTGCATTAGCGACGATCGGCGGCAAAGACAGCGATACGCGTAAGGTTTTGCCTTACAGCGAGCGTGACGATTCCACGACTGCGACGCCGAATGCTGCAAGCAAAAAGCCGACACAATTCGTCGTCGTCGAATTGCCCGCAGTCGTCGATGGCAGCGAGCTGCGTGACGCGGCGGCGATTCAGGGACGCGCGGGCGGCAGTGATTTTCAGATTTCGTTTTCGTTCAAACCGGCAGGTGCGCAGAAGTTTGGCGATTGGACGGGAAAGAACATCGGTAACTACATGGCCGTCGTTTTGAATGATGAGGTCAAATCCGCCGCATACATTAAATCTCAGATCTTCGACTCGGGCGAGATCTCGGGCCGCTTTACAAAAACCGCAGCCGACGATCTGGCACTGACGCTGAAATCCGGCGCATTGCCGGCCGCGATCGAATATCAGGAAGAGCGAACTGTCGGACCGAGCCTCGGTGCGGATTCGATTCAGTCGGGTGTGGCGGCGTCGATTGGCGGCCTTGTGCTGGTCGTGTTGTTCATGCTCTTTTATTATCGCGGAGCGGGTATCAACGCGGTCGTCGCGCTTGGGCTGAACATGCTGCTTACGATCGCCGCGCTGATCATTTTCAAATCGACGCTGACGCTGCCCGGAATTGCGGGAATCATCCTCGGCATCGGCATGGCGGTTGACTCGAACGTGCTGATCTTCGAGCGTATTCGCGAGGAATTGCGAGCGGGATTTTCGGTTCCCGAATCGATCAGCCTCGGTTTTGATCGAGCGTTTGTGACGATCATCGACACGCACATTACGACGATCTTGTCGTCGCTGATCCTTTACATTACGGGCGGCTCAGGGCCGATCAAGGGTTTTGCCATCACGCTGATCCTCGGCTTGCTGATAAATCTTTTCACGGCCGTTTTTGTTTCGCGCACGATCTTTAAATGGGAGCTGCAGCTTAAGCCGCAACGCGAAACGCTGAGCATATAGTTTACGCAGAATGTTTAATCTTTTTACTAATATCAACGTCGATTGGCTGGGAAAACGCAAAATTTTTATCGCGTTCTCGATTGTAATTTTAGTGGCCGGTCTTGTTTCGACTTTCACGCGGCAATACACGCCGGGCGGTACGGATGCGTTCAATCTCGGTGTCGATTTTAAGGGCGGCACGATGATCGTCGCGAAGTTTAAAGGCGAGCGACCGACGGAAGACGCGATTCGCGGTGCGCTGAATGGCGTCGGTATCGCCGATCCTGTCATTCAGGCCTCGATCGATAAGACGGATGAAGTTCTCATCAAAATTCCACTTGTCGAAAACACCGAAGGGGCCGCCGACAACGCCGCCGTCGCCGCACAGGTGCAGGCCGGTCGTGCGACGGTGAAACAAGCGCTCGATACCTTTGGCACAGAAGCCGAGGGCGAAACTGCATTGGCCGACGCCCCTGACGCAACCTATAAGATCGTCGGAACCGACTCGGTCGGCGCCGTCGCCGGATCGAAGCTGCGTAATCAGGCCGTGACCGCGACGCTCTTCGGGCTCGTCGGAATTTTGTTGTTTATCGCTTTTCGCTACGACTGGACATACGCGGCGGGTGCCGTCATTGCGGTGTTTCACGATGTTCTGATTACGCTGGCGGCATTCTCGATATTTCAATGGGAGATCAACCTCACGGTGATCGCCGCACTTCTGACCATCGTCGGTTTTTCGGTGAATGACACGATCGTCATCTTCGACCGCGTGCGCGAAAACCTGCTCGCAAATCGCGAGGGAAGTTTGTTTCAAATCACGAACGACTCGCTCAACCAAACAATGTCGCGCACGATCATCACGTCGTTTCTCGTGCTGATGTCGGTGCTCGCTCTTGTGATATTTGGCGGCGACGTGCTGCGAAGTTTTTCGCTTGCATTACTTGTCGGCGTCATCACCGGAATTTACTCGACCATCGCTATCGCCAGCCCGATCGCGATCTGGTGGCAGAACAAACTCGGTGAAACGCGCGTGAAGATGAAGGAAGTTTTGGCACCGACAACCGGCGGCGAAAAACTCGCTTCGTCGTCGAGACGCTCGGTGACGCGGCGTCCGGTCACGCGATAAATTTTTGATCGAACAATAGAAAACCGAGCTTTATATTCTTGACTTTCGCGGCGTGACCTTTTAGACTTCATTTCGTTGCTGGTCAATTAATTGCTTTGCTTTACGAGTAGGCCCGAATAGAAGATTCGGGTGCGGAGAACGTAGGTCACTGGCGTATTCGACCGGTTGGCTCGTTTCCCACAAATTTTTTTGAGAAAGGCAAAGCAAAGAGAGAGGCTACGGCAAAGGCAGGTTTGTTCGGCGGACGAGTCGTGACAACTTGAGTTTTTGTTTGTAACATCTCATTATACAAAGGTTTCGAACCCTCGACCTGAAGTTTGGCACCGGAAAGAGAGGTAACTAAAATGCTTGATCAATTAGTCGAATCTAAAAATAACTCAGCCGAGAACAGACGTAAGAGTCGCTTCTTGCTGGTGACCCTGGCGATCGCTGTGACGGTAATGCTAAGCAGTTGGACATACGCATTGTTTGATAAAAACTTTGACGTCACGGACGAGCTTTCGTTGACGACGCTGGTTGCACCGGTTCCGATCGCCGAGGAGGAACCGCCACCCGAGCCTGAAAAGAAACCGGAGCAAAAGCAGCCTGATGTGGATGTTCGCAAGGAGCTGATTCAGAACATTTTTCAGACGCCGGTAAAACCGCCTGACACCGTTGCAACGACGAGAAATCAGGTTAAGGAGATGCGTCTCGATCGTATCACTAAACTTGGTTCGTCAGATTCCGATACAGGTGCTCGGGTTGATCCCGGCATGGCACGTGTTTCAGACTCTGGCGGAACAGGCGGTCTTTCTGTAGGAAGTGGAACATCACCGACAGGAGGCGACAAAGAAGAACTTCCGCCGCCCAAGACCGAAAAACCAAAACCGCCAAAGACGGTTTCCGGCGGTGTGTTGAACGGTAAAGCGACGAGCTTGCCAAAGCCGGCTTATCCGCCTGCGGCACGTGCCGTTCGCGCATCGGGAGCGGTTTCCGTGCAGGTTTTGATCAGCGAATCGGGAAGCGTCATCTCGGCAAACGCCGTTAGCGGTCATCCGCTGCTTCGTTCTGCTGCCGAAGGTGCCGCCCGCGGAGCACGATTTAGCCCGACTCTGCTTTCAGGCCAGGCCGTGAAGGTTTCGGGTGTTATCACTTATAATTTCGTTCCGTAGATCGGAACATTGAAACTTGCGGGGTTCGGCTTTAATGGTCGCATCCCGCAAAGTATAATAAATTTGCAATCCTAAAATTTACTTGATTTCTTTGGAGGAAAAATCATGACACTTATAGGCAGCCTGCTTGGAACGGGCTTTTACTTGATGTTTGTCGAGGGAGCAGATTCCTTCGGCATTTACGAGATCGCTAAGAGCCTGACGATTCCGGGTTGGGGCGTTATCATCACACTACTGATCCAGTCGGTGTATATGATCGCCGTCGGAATCGAACGCTGGCTGACTTACAACAAAGCCAAGGCACAGTCGCGTCAATACGCGCCGAAAGTTGCCCAGGCTTTAAAGAACAGCAACATCGATGAGGCCATCAATATCAGCGACAAGCACAAAGATTCGCACCTCGCGATGGTCGTCTCGAGCGGTTTGAAGGAGTTTGCGGCTCACCAGGGCAACTCGGACATTTCGGCCGACGAGATGGAAGCGTCGAAGCGTGCTCTCGAGCGGGCGATCGCCGTTAAGACAGCCGAATTGAAGCGTGGTCTCTCGGGACTCGCAACGGTCGGCTCGACGGCACCGTTCGTCGGACTTTTCGGCACGGTCGTCGGTATCATCGGTGCGTTTCAGGCCTTGAGAGCAAACGAATCGGCGGGTATCGCCGCGGTCGGCGGTGCTATCGCAGAAGCGCTGGTCGCCACGGCTTTCGGTATTCTCGTTGCGATCCCGGCGGTGTGGCTCTTCAACTATTTCACAAACAAAGTTACGAGTTTTGGTGTTGAGATGGAGAATTCCGCTTCGGAATTGGTCGATTATTTCATTAAGCAGCGCGGCAAAAGCCTCAGAGGCTAGTCGCCCGCTCAAAGGCCTCGGCCTTTAAGGAGTTTTATCGCTATGGCAGGACAAGTTGGCGGCACAAGCGAATATAATTCGGAGATCAATGTAACTCCGATGGTTGACGTCATGTTGGTGCTTCTGATCATCTTCATGATCGTCACGCCGCTGCTGCAACAGGGAGTTTCCGTTAATCTACCGCGCGACACGATCAGCCCGGATGAGGACGCAGACATCGCTAAGGACACGTCGGTGATAGTTGCGATTCCCGATAACAACAACTTTTATATCGGCAAAGACCAGTTTCCACTGGATCAGCTCGGTGATGTGATCAAGCGGCGTATGGAAGGCAAGGTGCCGGAAAAGCGCATTGTTTACATAAAGAGCGGCGTCGATGTCGATTACGGACGTGTTGTGTCGGCGATCGAGACGATTCGCAGACAGGATATAGACAAGATCGGGCTTGTCGCGGACAGAAAGAAAGGCGGCGAGGCGCCAAAGCCGCAATAACGAGGATAAAGCTATGGGAATGTCCAGTGGCGGCTCCGGCGACGGAGCCAAACCGAATATCAACGTAACGCCATTGATCGACGTGCTTCTTGTGCTGCTGATCATTTTTATGGTCATCACGCCGCTAAAGCCGAGCCGCTTCGAGGCGAAGGTTCCTGCCGAGCCTAAAGAACAGCAGGACGTCAATGTAAAACCTAATCCGCTTACGCTGGTAGTCGCGATTAGTAAGGAAACAAAAGGCATAACCCTCAATAACGAGGCTTATGGCGATGTTTCCGACCCGTCGAAACTGAACGCCAAACTCGCTGAGATATTCAGAGAACGGGCGGCTAACGGCGTCTTTCGCGAGAATACTAACGAAATCGAAAAGACCATCTTTATCAAATCGCCGAAATCCGTGAGATACGGCGACGTGGTAAAAGTGATCGACGCGGCGAAAGCGGCCGGAGCGTCGCCCATCGGTCTGCAGATCGATGATCTAACTGATTAACGCTGTCTGCGGACTCGTTTGTCCGCAGCATTTAATGGAGTCAAATGATGAGATCCTCACGTATTGGGATTTTAGTTTTGCTTTCGCTCGTCGTGTTGTCGGCGGCCAACTGTGGCTACTACAACCGCGTCATGGCGCGAAAGGATTTGGTTGACGGTTCTGACGCATATAAGAATCGTAAGTTTCCTGAGGCGGAGCGGCTTTTCAGGTCTGCGGTCGCACGCGACCCGAAGGGCGAAAACACCGAAGGAAAGATGGCGCAGCTCTTTTTGGCTCGCACCCTTCACTCTCAATTCATCGGCGATCGCCAGAACAAGGCTAGGGCCGAAGAGGCAATCAACGAATATCAGAAGGCCCTCGCGCTTAATCCGAACGATCAAAGTTCTTACAAAGCTATTGCGAGCTTATTCGAAAACCTTCAGAAGACCGACGAGTGGCTCGTTTGGGTGACCAAGCGGTCGCAGAACACCACCATTCCGCCCGAACAACGCGCCGAAGCTCTGACATCGCTTGCCGCCAAAAAGAATAGCTGTGCAAACGACATCAGCGACACCGATGCAACGAAAAAGAAGACGACCAAAGACGGCAAGCCCGCCTTTGAGTTTGTAAAACCGGCAAAACCTGAGGATTTCGACACGATGAAGAAATGCATCGATGAAGGAATACTGCTCATCAATCAGGCCATCGAGCTCGAACCCGACCGCGTTAAAAATGCCAAGAGCATCGACATCAAAGGCATGCAGGATGCAGAGCTTGTTCAGGTTCAGGATTTGCTGAAGGTTTTTGAATCCGCACGCTCTTACAAAGCGAGCCTCTTGATCCAGTCGATGCGACTCGCCGAGATGGACGGTCGCACGGCTGACAGAGATCGATTCAAGACAGAGTCCGATGCGGCAAAGGCTAGGTTCGTTGAGCTGAGCGAGGTCGTAAAAGGGATTCAGAAGGAGATCGACGATCGGCTTGCGGCCAAAGCGGCCGAGGCCGGCAGAAACGTCAACGCCAACGCCAACGCTAACGCCGCTAAATAGAATAATCTAGATTTTTCTTTCCAACATCGGCGATGCTCAATTAAAATGAATTGGGCATCGCCTTTTTGCATTATGATTCGGATCGAAGATGTCATCGACAAAGTTGAGGTAAACCGGCCGGGTGCCGACACCGACCTGATCCGTCGCGCATACATGTTCTCGGCGTTGCATCATAAGGGTCAGACGCGAGCTTCAGGCGAACCGTATCTTGTTCACCCACTTGAGGTTGCAGAGATTTTGGCCGACATGCGACTCGACGAAGTAAGCGTATCGACCGGACTGCTTCACGACGTTGTCGAGGACACACTCGTCGATCTCGACACGATAAAAATGCAGTTTGGCGATCAGATCGCTCTCCTCGTCGATGGACTAACCAAGATCGCAACGATCAGCAATCTCTCAAAAGAAAAGCAGCAGGCCGAAAATGTTCGCAAGATGGTGCTCGCGATGATCACTGACGTTCGTGTTGTCTTGATCAAGCTCGCCGACCGTTTGCACAACATGCGAACGATGCAATATCTCAAACCGGAGAAGCGCGAACGAATTTCTCAGGAAACGCTCGACATCTACGCACCGATCGCTCACCGTCTCGGAATGGGTAAGGTGCGAAGCGAGCTCGAAGACCTTGCTTTTCAAAATCTTCACCCTGACGAATACAGGCGGCTCTCGAAGGAAGTCGATGTCCGCCGCCCCGAGCTCGAAGCCACTCTCGAAAAAGTGAAGGCGACGATTACAGACAAGCTCAAGCAAAACGAGGTGCCTTTCGTCGAGATCGAGGGCCGCGTCAAGCGTCTCTATTCCCTCTGGAAAAAACTGAAGAAACAAAAGATCATGATCGAGCAGGTTTACGATCTGATCGCTGCTCGCATTATTACCGAGAACGACCGTAAAAATTGTTATCTCGCGATGAGCGTCGTTCACGACATTTGGACGCCGGTGCCTGAGCGTTTCAAAGATTGGATCGCTATACCGCGCGACAATCTTTACCAATCGCTCCACACGTCGGTTATCGGCGATGGCGGCCAGCCGTTTGAGGTGCAGATTCGCACACAGGAAATGCACCATATCGCCGAAGAAGGCGTCGCGGCGCATTGGAAATACAAAGAAAGCAGCCTCGGTCGCCAAGAGGAAGAAAATAACCTCGACGAGCTGCGAAAGACTGTAGAGAAACTGCTGCTGCCCTTGGTTCGCGAATCTGAGGAAAACGTCGATTCCGAAGAATTTATCGAAACGCTGAAGCTGGATCTTTATCCGAAAGATGTTTATACGTTTACGCCGATGGGCAAAGTAATTCAGCTTCCGCGCGGTTCGACGCCGATCGATTTTGCTTACGCGATTCACTCCGTTGTCGGCGACAGCTGTACCGGTGCGAAGATCAACGGCCGTATTGTGCCGCTTCGAAGTGAATTGCAAAACGGCGATGTGATCGAGATATTAACGACGCAGAATTCGCATCCGTCCGGCGATTGGCTCAATTACGCGATCACCTCGCGAGCTCGCAACCGCATACGACATTACATCTCGCTGCAACAGCGAACCGAGTCGATCGATATCGGGCGCAAACTTCTCGAAAAAGAGGCGGAGAAGTTTCGCGTCACGGCGAAAAAATTCATGCACAACGACGGCGAACTCAAACGTATCGCAAACGAATACGGCCTCAGCCGACCCGACGATCTTTTCGCATCGGTCGGTTATGGAAAGACGCTGCCTCGCAATGTGATCGCTAAGTTTCTCGGTGCCGATAAATTTAAGGAACTCGATCCCGACCAGCAAAAAGACACGCGGCTGCAGACGGGCATGAAGGCCGTGCGAAAATTCATCGGTCTCGGCGAGGACGCGATCGTCGTAAAAGGCGTCGATAATCTGCTGACGACACGTGCGAAGTGCTGCAATCCGCTGCGCGGCGAGGAGATCGTCGGCTATATTTCGCTCGGCAAAGGCATCGTCGTTCACAACAGACGCTGCACAAACATGTCGAATCTGATGGTCAATAAAGACCGGATCGTCGATGTCGAGTGGGCGAAAAGCGACAAAGAAGAAATTCATTCCGTGCAGCTTCTTGCGACGACCGAGAACCGAACCGGAATGCTCGCCGGCATCACGAACGCAATTGCCGATATAAAGACCGGCATTCGCGATGCCCGTGCAAACGTCTCAAAGGACGACATCGGCATGATCGAAGTCACCGTCGAGGTTTACGACAAAAAGCATCTCGATAAGGTGGTCGGTGCCATCGAGAACGTCTCCGGCGTGATCACGGTCGAACGCATGAACGCGTGACGAAGTGGAAACCACGAAAATCCGCCAAAGTTCACTAAAGGGAAATATTCGCTCTAGTGATTTTTTGTGTGCTTTAGTAATGTCCTAATCCTGTGGTGTTCAGCCTTTGTGCCCTTTGTGTCCTACCTTCGTGAACTCTGTGATTAAAACAGGAAGTAACCACAGAGTACACAGAGCGAGGACACAAAGAGCACAAAGGGAAAAGTCATCGGACACCACAAGTTTAAGACATCTATGAAGTTTACAAGCATGTCAAGACGAACTTGTCCGGCAGGGCCGGAGGTCCTGTTTGAAAGTTTAGTTGGTTTGAAGAAAGACAGGCCCGTGCCTCCTTATTATTTGGTTAAGTT
>Ga0187892_10003444_pt1 | contig 28965 bp, 25 predicted proteins | sample MA1701073metaG_FD_139345 | JGI IMG/M metagenome (GOLD analysis project Ga0187892, IMG submission 139345) | Bio-ooze microbial communities from a basaltic lava cave in the Kipuka Kanohina Cave System on the Island of Hawaii, USA - MA170107-3 metaG ... | reverse complement strand
ATTGTCAAAAACCTGATATTTCCGTCGCGCCTTCGGGCCAGCCGATCAGCGCGAAATTCAAACGCCCTCGCAGGCCTCTTCTCGGCGGCTCTCACGTCGGCATGAAAACCTGCGAAAGGCCAGGTTGATAAGAATCACCGTGAAACCCTCTGTGGCCTAACGCTCAGCATCAGCGGCGGCGCGCAGCGCCGTCCGCTGCATGCTGTTGTTGGGCAGGCCCAGCGCCCTTCTCGTTGAGAATGGTCGAACCTGCGACTACCACCCCCGGAAGCTCCTCGAATCGTGCAACGACTGTGCGAAGTGTGGGCACGACGGTGCCATCCGCACGTCGCGCGAGCCCCGTCACCCGCACGCGGCCGCCAGTCTGCACCTTCGCAAGAGACGTGTGGACCGCCGGGTTGAGCGGCGCGAGCCCGAGTTCACCGAGTGGTCCGGTCCCCTCGTCCGCGGCGATGGACAAAGCGAACGCGGCACCACCGTGGATCGGCCTCGGGGCCGCCTGCGCGCAGCCGCCCACGGCCGCAGCGCCGATTTGACCGGTCCACGAGTCGGTGGCTGCCGCCCAGAAGGCCGGACAGAGAATCTGGTACGGGCACCTCCTGCAGGCCTCTGGTGTCGGGCTGGCAAGCCTGGCCGGGACGCCTCCTGACTCCATTCTGCGGTTGTACTGCTCCAACAGGCTCACGGCATCAGCTGCTGCGCGCTCGCACGCGGCCGGCTCCATGGCGACCTCGAACGGCGGGCCCTCCATCGGAAGGAGCACGCCGCGGGCCGGCCATCTCCCCGTGCGCTCCTTCACAAGGAGCGCGTAGATCTGGAGCTGGCGGACGTAGGACCCCTTCGCAATGGAGCTGTCACCTTGCTCGTGTACATCACCCGTCTTGTAGTCGATGACGGCGTCACCGCGAATGAGGTCTGGCCTGCCGACAAGCCTGCCGTTCGCCGCTGACAGCCACTGCTCGCGAGCGGCCTCCCCGCCCTCCGAAGCGCCGGAGCGGCCCGCGCCTCGTGAAGCCTTGGCAAACTCGCGCGCTCGCATGAGCGCCATAGCCCGGACGAGTTGGTAGCCCGGCCATCGTTCCGGCGGTCCGAATCTCTGGTCGAGAGAGTGCCGTCGCGCGCGGTCATGCTGCAGGCTGATCGCGGCGAGCCACGCCGCTTCGTCCGCGGCCGCAGCGCCACCGTCGGCGGCGTTCTCGAGGACCGAGTGGTAAGCCGTGCCCAGCCAGGCTTTCGGCTGGCCGAGTACGAACTGGCTCGCGCCATCTGCTCTCGAAAGCCCCGCCCGCAGCGGGCAAAGCCGGAGCACTTCGGCAAGGCTCGGGCTGACGGCAGGGATGCTCGTCAGCTCGAGCGGCGGCATGGGAGCGCTCAGAACGGCCTCCGCAGAAGCTCGAAAACTGACTTGAAGGCGACATGTTGGCACCCAGATGCGACGGCCTGCGCGTAGGCGTTCGCAAGCTGAGGACCGAAGCGGTTCGGGTCGCAATCCCAGAGCGGGTGCGTGATGATCACCGCCCGGTTGTTCCGGCGTCCCGCGCACAGGCCGCCGAAAGTCACAGGCTGCCATCCCGGCATCGCTGCGAAGTACGGGCCAGCGGCCGCCGCATCGACCCCCTGCCAGTACGGGACGCTGAAGTCGATGGGGGCGGCCGGATCCAGCGCCAACCGCGCAAGATCCAGCCCCAGTCGCCAATCGAGAATGCTGTGGTACGGAAGGTTGCTGAAGTCGCGCAGGCAGTCCGGACAGGACGTCGTGCAGGCGTTCGGGCCGGGGCCCGCGTGCTGCTTGCTGACGAGAAACCCGTAGAAGGTAGGGCTCGACTGCCCGACGATGTACTGCAGCAGCGCCTCTGCTCGGGCTGGACTCCCGAGCAACGAAGCATATCCCGCTCCATTCTCGAGGCTGTCGGAGACGAAGATCTGGCCGATGATGTCCCCCGAAGCATCCCGGAGCACCCGGAGGCCGACCTTGATCTCCCGCTCGTGAACATCGAGTTGATCCGCGGCGGCGCGGCGCGCGAGGAATCCGAACGAGTACAGCGCTGCTCGGACGCCGAGACCTGCGTCGCCCGCAGGAGACGTGCGAACTCCGGCAGGCCATTGCTGGATGCCGAGCACCATCACGTCCGTTCGCTTCACGGAGCCCAAGGCGCGCTGGTCCACTCCGGCCCCAGCGTCAATCGTCGGATTGTTCACGCCGACGTTCGCCAGAGCCTCCCGCGTCACCCAGGTCTCGCCCTGAGCTAGCTTTTCGAAATCGAAGAGATGCCCGTCATTGTCGTTGATGATGTAAACCGTCTCCTGGTCAGCCCACACCTCGAAATTCGCTCGCGGCGCCAGGGGAAGGAGCGAGACACCCATCTTCGGCCGCGAAGCGCGTGGAGTCCATTCGAAGGTTCCGTCGAAGTCGCGGCTCCGTCCGTACGATGTCCGGAATCCGGCCGGCTGCGAGATGCCCATGATTCGATACCCAGGAGTCTGTTGCGGCGTAGCTCCGCACACGGGACAGCTCGCGGCTGGGGGCTGATTTCCGTCGACAGCTTGGCAGGCGGCGCAGACTCCCACGTTGATCGGTGGCCCGAGCGGATTCGGCGCCTCGACCGGCTGGTTGCCTTGTGGCCGGTAGTTGACCACGCCGATGGACGTGTGGATGACACCATCTTTCACCGTCTCGGCGGCAGGAGCGAACTGACTGATCGCGATGTCGATCTCTCGATCCACCGTGTCGTCCGGTGGCCATGGATACGCCCGCGTTGGACGATCGTGGAACAAGTATCGTGTGCGCGTGGGAAAGCCGAACATCGGCAGTACGCCCGCGTTGGCGAGGCGCTCGCTCAGGGCGTCCTGACGGAAGAGTGGATCGATTGACACCTGGCTGACCCGGGAGACCAGCTGCTGCAGGCAGGAGTTGATCAACACCGGGCGCTGCGCCTGCAGCGACGGGTCGCAGTAAGCCAGCAGGACATCAGTGACCCGTGCGACTTCGGCTGCGTTCGCCTGGATCCAAGCGGCCACCAGTTGCGCTGTCGTCGCACCGGGCGGAGCGCCGGCTGGAAGCTGGGCTGGCGGCTGATTCCACTCGGCGGCCGTACCGAACTCGCCGTGAACGCTCTCGCCACCTCCAGGCGCGGACAAACTCAAAGACGAGAATGCCTGGCGGAGGATTTCCTTCGCGAGGACGCGCCTGATGATGCTCTCGCGCCTGACATCCACGTAGGGCTGCGGTGGTGGATCGGAGGTAATCCGCTGCGGCCGCTGGAAATAGTAGTCGTCGTGGCTACGTCCCCGGCAGAGGGTGAGGGCCACAGACACGCCAGCTCCGCGCCGCCCTGCGCGCCCAATGCGCTGCTGGTAGTTGAATCGCATCGGCGGCATGTTCGCCATCATGACGGCGATGAGGGTGCCAATGTCGACGCCCGCTTCCATGGTCGTCGTAACGCTCAGCAGGTCCACCGGATCCACCAGCGGATTCTCCTGGGGCCAGGGCAGACAGATATCCTGGAACAGGCGCTGCCGCTTGCGGGCATCGGACTTGTTCGTCTGCCCCGTCAATTCCTCGCAGTTCAGCCGGAAGAAGGCTCCTGCCTGCGTCGCCAGGTACGAATAGTAGTCAGGTGCGAGCTGTGCGCCGGCGGTCGGCAGCGCGGGACCGAGCGGCGACAAGCAGTCCGAGCACAACCCGCCTGAAGGATTCAGGTGCCGTCGGCGGCACTGCGTGCATTCGCGGAACGACGCTGGAGGACGAAGCAAGCACAGAGCCGGAACATTCAGGTAGTAGTGCGCCGTGTTCAGGCAACCCGATGCGGTCAAGTAGTTGATGACATCCACGATGAACGAAGTCGGATTCGCCCCGTTCTGCTGCGCGACCGCGGCCAGGTAGCCGGCGACGTAGCCTGGAGGCGCGTTGATCGACGAACACGCATGTGTAGACAGGCGCTTCCTCGATCCGAACAGGAAGATGGCACCGTCGGCGCCTTCAAGGATCAGTTGTGTGGGCGGCGGGTTCGAGATCCGGTCTACGGTTGGAAGCGCAAGCAGCAGCGACTCGATGCTCCGCCGGCCGGAGGCGAAGATGATATCCATCAGCTCCGCTTCGGAGCGATCTTGGACGCGGTTCAGGTGCCCTTGCTGCTGCAAGGTGAGTTGAGCCGCAGGCTTCGGGATCGGCGGAGCACCGGCCGGCCACTGGTACAAGTCCCTCCAGCTCCCGGCGCGGTCTTGTGGATCCGTCCACAGCACGCTCTGCGAATAGCCAGCCGGGTTCGTGCCAATTGCTAGCATTCGGGCCGCGACGTCGGCGACGACCTGCGCCAGCCGAAATGGCCCCGCCACTGCTCGTTGGAGTATCTGTTGCGCCGCCTGTTGATTGGTGAGTCCCGGGTATGTCGGGCATGATTGGACTGCGGTCGCCGGGTTGAACGAAATCGCGATGGCGGTCGCGTCGGCCGGCTGCGTGCTCGCGAATGCTCCGGCCGCCGCCGCGGCCTGGGGCGACAAGGGTTGGCCTTGGCATTGGGCGGCGAACGCCTGTGGTCCGGCTCCTTGCTGGGTGACGGAGTCCACCATTGCCTGCCGAGCAGCATCGCGGTAGTGCGAGAACCGCATGCCTGCCGAGAGCTTGGCGGCGTCCTGCCGGCTGTCGGAGAAGACGACAAGCTTTCGGGACGTGGAGAATGGTGGGCGGGACAGGTCACGAAGCAGGACGTCCGAGAGGACCTGCGCGATCTTCTGGAAGCCGGTGCGCTGCGTCCGAATCGGAGAGGTGATGACATCGCGTCCCCGCCAATCCGCGTCGCATCGGGGGCAGATCGAAGGATACGCCTCTCGCCCCGACGGCTCCGCTGGTGGATTCGGCCCGTGCATCGACGGGACGTAGTAGAGGTAGCCAGATATGCCGGCAGCAACACCTAGTCCCACCTTGCCGTCCGCAGGGTCGAGGGTTGCCCGGCGCCACGCGCGAAGTACGGAGGGGGCACGCGTCGGCGTGCCCGCGGTCTTCTGCGTCCACGTGGCTCTCGTCGGCGTCAGATTCCCGGGCGCCGGCCAGAACACCGCGAAACGCTCGTACTCACGGTCGAGCGATTCGAGGTCCGGTGCGGCTTCCAGGTTCGGGTGATCGGGTGTCAGGAACCACTCGTTGGCGTTCCCAGTGTCGCTCCTGTAGCCCCCGACGAAGACCTCGCCGCATGCCTCGCAGTAAAGTAGTTCGAGAACACGCGAGCCGCATTGGCAGGTCAACGTCGGCAGATAGTGCAACGTGCCGCTCGGACAAGGCCCGTTCCGTGCCGGCGCTTGTGTACACCGCGGATTCGTGCAGACCCAGAGGCCCTGTAGGTTCCGGAGCATGAGATGGACCCGCATCGGAAGCGGAGCCAAGCCGGCCGAGCTCCGCGCGTTGGAGAGCGCGGTCAGGAGCCCACCCACGGCGTCCTCAGCCTGCGGCGCAGGAGTGCCCGGAAAGAGAAGTGATGCAAGCTCCTCCGGCGTTCGGGGCACGATTTGCTGCCCCGCCATGCACGCGAGGCGGAGGGCATCAGGAGCTTGGACGTAGACCACCGTCGCTTCGAGAGACTCCTGATAGGGCGTGCCAGGAGCGCTTGCCGGTGCGCCAACTGCAGTCGCGAGCGCACTTGCAGCCGGCGGAATCGCAGCAGCGCCGCCCGTCCGAGCAACCTGCTCAAACTGCGCGAACGCCGCAGCGTGCGGTGCCAAGGCGCCAGCCGCAGCGGGATTGGGGGGAACGACGTATGACGATCCGCCGATTACTTGAAACCGGTTCTTGTCGCGCCCAAAAAACTCCTCCAGGTACTGGAGTCCGGCCTTGCCGCTCTCAAGTGAGGCGCTCGACGAGATGATCCGGAGCTGGTTTGTGCCGGGCGGTAGTCCAAGACGATCCAGGAGTGCTCGCAGGAGATAAGCGACCTCTGTTCCCGGCGTTCCGCGGTACGTGTGTAGCTCGTCGACGACGAGATGAAACACGCGGTCGGGCGATCCAGCTAGCCACCGCTGAGTCTGATCGAAAATGGTGGCCTCGCTCGACCGCATCAGCATGATGTTCAGCATCGAGTAGTTGGTGATCAGAATGTCCGGTGGGGCATCCTGCATGTCCCAACGGGACCACATCTCTGCTCCGTTCACCCTTTGGAAGAACCGCTCAGCTGGAGTGCCCCCTACTGCCTGGGCGTTCTGCTCGATGTTGCGAAGCTCGTCGCGGAGGCGGCCGGTGTTCGATGCGGTTCGATCTCCCGACACCGGCGTTCGGCCGGTATAGCGGCCGAAGTAGATCCGATTACCGGGTCGATTCGCGTTCAGCCACGCTCTGGCGCCGGCACCATCAAGAGCCTCCCGAAGCCGCGCGAGCTGGTCCTCGACCAAGGCGTTCAGCGGATATAGGATCAGCGCTCGGACCGCCGACGTCCGCGTCTCGTGCGCACGCTGTGACACGCGAGGAGCCCATCGGCGGCGCGTGCCCTGCATCGTGAAGTGATTCCACCAGTCATACTGTGGAGGCTGCAGACCAGCAGCTTGCCATGCGGCCGACTCTCGAATGATGGAAGCCACGATGGGCAGCAAGAAGCACTCCGTCTTGCCCGAGCCCGTTCCGGTGGTCACGACCGCATCCATCTGGTTCACAACGACTTGTTCGAGGACGTCGCGCTGGTGCTGATGCAGCGTGTAGGTCGGCGGAAAGAGACCCTGCGAGATGAAGGCGCTAGCGGCTGCAATCTCGTTGGGCTGCCAATATGTACCCAGAAGCGCCTGGGCGCCCTGCAGAAAGGACTGACCGCTCGAGCGGTAGGCTGGGTTCGGTTCAATCAACGGGCGCCGGTAGATGCGCCCATCCTGGTCGAGGAGCCGCCTGCGCTCGGCTACCAGGTCGTCGTACCGAATGTCGAAAGGACTGTCCAAGTACCTGAGGAACATGTCCCTCAGGTTCTCGAAGAATCGGATCGGGTTGCTCATCCCACCTCCTGGCAGAGAAGCTGGGCAGCGAGTCGCACTACGTCCCGAGGCACATCAGTGTATTCGACGCGCGACGACGCTGAATCGAATTGAGGCAACTCCCCCGAGCACAGAACCAGCGCTCGTTCGATCAGCAACGGTGGTCGGAGGACAGCCGGGACGGAGAGGATCCTCGTGCTGGCATCGTAGGAAAGAACGGCCTGGCGCCTTCGCATCACCGCGTACTTTCCGACTTGAACAGGGACCTGGTAGGTTCGCCCTTTCCAGCGGAGATAGTAGAAGCGCTGGTGCTTCAGGACGAACCGGAAAAGCCCAACGGCTCCGCGTCCGACTTCGTCTTGCTCGATAGGCGTCCACCGCAGATCCAGCGGCGAGAACCGATGGACGACCCAGCCCGGCGTTGCCGGCACTGCGGCTGTGACCCAAAGTGCCGTCTCACGCACGCTCGGTACCGCAGATAGAATGGCGTCAGGTGCGGACTTCTGGATGTGGAGGCAAAGCGTCCTCGCGCGGGCAATGAGCTCGGCCTCGGACTCGCCGCGAATCACGACTCGCTGGGGCATTCCCTCCACGTCCGACACATCGAGATCGGCGATTGCGCCCAATCGTTCGAGGAGAGCGACAGATCGCGCACCGCAAAGCAGGCCGGACGCGCCGCGGCCAGGCATGAAAGCAAGTGAGGGCGGAACAACGCGCCACTCGTAACCAGCGACCACGGGGCGGATCTCGACGTGCGCGAGGCGCTGCAAAGTGAAGCGGACCTCGTGGTACACGGGAAGATCTGAGCCGGGGCGTTCAGCCTCGGCATCATCCTCCGAGTTCGATCGGCGCTGGACGTGTAGCGATTCCACGGCAGCGCGGAATTGGGACCACGAGCCAGCACCTCGCGCGGACAGCCACAGCAGAAGGTTATCGAGACTCACCGGAGCCTCCTCCATAGGTCACGCGCGTACCGCCGATAGCGACGCCACAACTCAGCCACGGCAGGATCCGGAGGTACGACAGCCAGGCCCTTCTTGCCGGCATCCCGAATTGCGCTTACCCACAGCTCAATCGAGGCCCGAGAGATCCTCGCCTTGACCTCTCCGGATCCCTCGCCCGGCGGCAAGGGCTCACCTACGAGTCGCACGCGGTTATCGTGCTTGTCGCAGTGGAGTGGCTGGACAGGGATCGCCCATACGGGGGCGAATGGCGACGAGACGATGCACTGCGCGCCGCGAACGTCCGATCGCGGATGCGCCACGACCACCTGACCCGGCAAGGAGCCCAGGAGAACAGGATTGGCTGGGGGTACCTGAATGATCTCAGACGTTGCCGCTTCCTCACTTTCGGCTCGCGGATCGGTGAACGATCGGACGAGAGGACCGCAGATGGCGAGTCGCCCGCCGCCGCGAGTACCCGGAGTGGGGAAGGAAAACGCCGCCCACGACTGCGACGGCGGCTCGAGCCGTACGAGCGAGTAAGTCTTGGTTGCGCCGTTGCACCAGACGTGATGAGGGCCTACCGAGTCCCACCCCGGCGCGGTGTAGCGCCCGTCGGCTGATGCGATTGCGATCTGGCCGTCGATGTAAATGGCGCCCCTGTGGTCGGGATCGCCGTAGACGCGGATCGAGGGAGGATGCTCCGCCAGCCACGAGGCGTACCCGAGGCAGATTCCTCCCTCTAGTGCGATCTCGATCTGCGGCATTGGCCTGAGCGCATTCAGGATGTCCGATTTGTCCGTCCACGATACGGGACGATGTGGCAACACATCGCAAAGGAGAATCCAACCGTGCGGCGCACCGTCATTGACATCGAGCACCGTGCAGCCTTCGCATCCGGCCTCGCGAAGCACGGCGTCGACGTCGGCGAGCCTCGAGGTTTTGCACAGAACGGCGTGTTCCCGTCCGAGCGCGAGCCGGGCGCACGAGACCAGGCCTCGGTGTGCTGTGCCAGCGGTGAGGACGAAGATCTCACGACCGGATAGCAGCCACTCCTGGCCGGTGGCTTCGTCCCTCCAGAGGACTCCCTCGGAGAGGAGGGCGTCCAGATTCTTGGGGGCTACATCCTGGTACCAGTCCTCCTGGAGAGCGACGAGATCGACGGTGCCCGAAGGAGCCCACACTGTGAGTTCATCGGGCAGGCCGGGACCGCGCCTTGGCAGAAGGGTAACGCGCAGGGAGTCGCCACGCTCGAAGAGGACGCGCAGTTCGACCGGGAGGACGTGCTTGCCACCAGCCCCAGGCTCCGTGCGCTCTGCCAAGTTGCGCGCCGCGGCGGGTGGCTGCCTCGGCACCGGAGGTCCACCCACTGGCCCACGGTAACGAGGTGGGCGTACGCGCGGCATGCGCGACGCTCGTCGGTTGCTGGGTTCGTTTCCTTCCCCGGTGTACTCCTCTTCACTCGCCGGCTCCACGTCCTCCTCAGGCGCGGGAGGCCGTCCGCTCCCCGCCTGTTGCGTTGGTCCGGCGTCAGCCTCCGACTGGCGGGGGTCTTCGTTTTCGGTGGCCCTGCGTGAGCGCTTCTCCTCTCTTGCCTTGCGTTGTGCCTCGGTCTCTGCTGCAGCGCGGGCGGCTTCCTCGGCCTGCCGGCGGACTTCGGCCTCGGCAGCGAGGCGCGCGCGTTCGTCCGCGTCCGCCTTGCGTCGCGCTTCGGCGTCTGCAGCAGCGCGCGCGGCGTCCTCGGCCTGCCGGTGAGCTTCAGCTTCGGCGGCGAGGCGCACGCGTTCGTCCTTCTCCGCCCCGCGTCGCTCCTCCGCGTCGGCGGCAGCGCGGGCGGCTTCCTCACCCTGCAGGCGCGCTTCGGCCTCGGCAGCGAGGCGCGCGAGTGTGTCCGCCGCCGCCTTGCGTCGCGCCTCGGCGTCTGCAGCAGCGCGCGCGGCGCCCTCGGCCTGCCGGCAAGCTTCAGTTTCGGCGGCGAGGCGCACGTGTTCGTCCTTCACCGCCCCGCGTCGCTCCTCCGCGTCGGCGGCAGCGCGGGCGGCTTCCTCCGCCTGCCGGCGCGCTTCGGCCTCGGCGGCGAGGCGCGCGAGTTTGTCCGCCTCCGCCTTGGTTCCCGATGCCGGAGCATCCGTCGCGGGGGCATCGGCTCGTTCAGCCGGCGCCGTCAGCCGATTGCGGCGGCCACGACCTAGCTGGAACCAGGACCGGACAGCCGCCACGATCGCCCGAAGAAACGTTCCCATGCCAGCCTAGCCGGCGATGACCACATGGTCGGAAGCAGATCCACGGTGGATCAAACGGCCGGTTCCGCCCGGCGGTACGCGACAATGCGACATCGGGAGATCGGCGAGCGCAAGCCGCGGTGGTCGGGCGTCAGGTGGTCGCAGCGGCAGTCCACTCTTGGGGCAAAAGGATGCTGCGGGACACACGTCGCAACGAGGGCGCCGAGGCAAGCAGACCCGCTGCCCGTGCACGACCAAGTTGACGTGGAATCGCCTTCGCAGCTCGAAATCGATAGCCTCCTGGATGGCGTCGTGCAGCGACAGGCGGCGGTAGACGGCGGACAACGGGATGACGCCGGCTCGCTGCAGAATACGAAACGAGTTCCCATCGATCGGGAGGACTCTGCGCTTGAGGCTGTATAGAAGGACGCACCGGGCGCCCTTCCACGACATCCCGGGCAGTCGAATCAGCGCCCTTTCCGCTTCGGCATCGCCCATTCGATGGAGCACGTCGAGCGACAGCACCCCGAACCGGCGCCGCACCGCCCGAAGGAGTCGCTTGATGGTCGAGGCCTTCTGTCGGTGGAGTCCCCCCGACCGCAGTGCCTCGGAAAGTTCGTCCAGCTTCGCCTGTTCGACATCGCACCAGCGCGGAAACGCTGACCGCAGCTTCTGCCATGTCTCCTTGAAGCGAGCGAGATCGGTTTGGAAGCTCAGGATGATGTAGATCGCCTCGTCCATTGGGTCGACCTGGTTCCCAAGCACGCTCTCCGGTGCGCCGTAGGATTCATGGAGGACGCGTTCCAACTCGTGGAGCCTCTCGCGGCCGTTGGGGGCAAACCGGAAGCGAGGGATCACCCCGTTGTCCTCAGCTCGGCAGCTGCCGCGACATGAGTCAGTACGCCATGCACGAGAAACGGTGGAACAGAGTTCCCGATCATCTCGTAGGCGTAGCGCCGGCATGCGAGGTTTTCGGGGAACTCGATGCGATCTGGGACACCCTGGAGCCTTGCGTATTCACGGACGGAGAGCGATCGGTGCTGTGAAAAGTGATAGACGCAATCGTACTTCGTCGAAAGGGCAGTGGACGGAGCGTCTGGGTGCAGCCGGCGGTATGCAGAGTCGTATCGACGACCCAGGCCCTTGAGTTTCTCTTTCGAGATCACGCGCACACACCCACCCGGCGGTATCATCTTGAGACGGTGCACAGTTTCGTCTCGCACGCCGGGAGTCCGTGTATTGCTCAGGCGCTCTGGTGCGTCAGCACGCATGGCACGCTGGTAGGCGGTGCGCGCCCTCGTGGCGTACGGTCGCGGTATCTCGGCTTCGCCCGAGAGCAGATCGGGCAAATCCGAGATCGCCTGGGCAGCAGTGGTCATTCCCAGGTCCTCGGGATCCGCTAGGATGTCCTGATACGACCGCAAATCGTCCGGAATGCTCCAGCCGTGTCGGAGCGCAGCGTAGAGCGGGCCCAGGTCAGGCGACCGGGGTGGCAGGCGCTCGTTCCCGTCTCCATCGCGCACGCATAGGATGAGAAGCCGCCGCCGCGCCTGCGGCGTCCCGTAGAGCGCGGCGTCGTATACGCTGTATTCCACTCGATATCTGAGGCCGCGCGGCCCCGGGCGCTCGAGGTGGCAAATTAGCCCTCGCAGCGTGTCTCCATCGCAATGCCGCGCCAGGTCCGGTACGTTCTCGAAGAGCGCGAGCCGCGGCCGGAATACGGCGACGTACTCGGGCATCGCAAGAAGAACCTCGTTGTGCGGATTCGGCTGGTGATGGTGACCGTTCCGGATCTGGCTGAAACCTTTGCAGGGTGGACCTGCTGCCAGGAGGTCGATCTCGCCGACCTCACGCCGTTCCTTCCGGATCGTTGTCTTGCCCTCATTAGAGAGGATGTCGCACGCCTTGGCGACCGGTTTGGGCGAATTGTGATTGTAGACGGCAACTGCCTCTGCCCACGCATCATACGCCGCGCGCACCTCATACCCAGCTGCAGCGAGGCCGATCCCGATCCCTCCCATCCCGCAGCACAGCTCGACTGCTACGCCATTGGCCTTTGGGGTCCTGTGAGGCCAGCGCGCTTGCGGGAAATTCTCAGGTCTTTGCTTCACGTGTTGCCCATACTCAGCTCTGCCCAACGACGCCGCATCAGCCGCAGCGGTCTCATAATCCGCAGGATCGCTGTCGGCTGCAAGCGAATGTTAGCCCACATTGCCACCCGGCTCCGTGCGCTCGGTGGTGCGGATGAGCTGTTCGAAGTGCTTGACCCAGCCTGGCTGCCCGACTTCCGGCCAGAGAGGCGACTGTAGAGACTCCCGACGCTGGACGAGTTCTTGCTCTTCCTGCTCGGCCTCTCTTGTCACCTTGACCGCAAGCAGCTTCAGCGCGGCCGACAATCTGGTATGGACTATCAGTTGACGCTTCCTGCTGACGCGGTCTCTGAACTCTTGAATGAGCCAATCGTTGACGTACATCCTGTCGTCGACTTCTGCTCCGTAGTCAGAATCTCTGGTCACGACCACGATGTGCTCGCCCGTGGCGTTGGCGACTTCAATTAGCCACTCCCAGTTGAGGGCGTCCCCCATGGATGTATCGGAGGCCTTCCGCGGAGGATAGCCGAGCAGAAACCGCCGAAAGGCTAGCCTCTTGATGGATTGCCGCTCCTTCTTCTTGCGAGTCAGGTTGAGGGGAGTGTCATCCACGAACAGACGCTGGACTACTTTGTAGACCGGGTCGCTGGTGGTTGGACTTGCAAGCACCTTCTTCAGTCGTGTCCGCACGGCAGCGAGCCGACGGTTTGCGTCTTCAACGCGACGAGAAAGGATATCCGCGGCTCTGCTCTCTGCGAGGAATGCCGGGTGGGCAATGGCGTCTCGGTTCTTGAGGTTCTTGAGGGAATCCAAGATGGCCGCTTGCCGGTTTTTCTTGAACTCCATCTCAACTTGGTAGGTCGTTATTAGTCGGTCGTGGATACCGTCTAGTTCGTTGAGCAGCGTCAGCCCGGATTCTCGTCTGACGCGATAGAAGTCGAGCAGCACGTTTGTGTCGACAAAGAGCAGATGGTTTGCCATTGTGTCTTGTCAGTCTAACGCGACTAAGCTGGTTCGTTCTTTCGCCTTCCGGCGTGTAAGTTCACCCACTTTTCCCATCTCGCGGTGCGGCCATCGATCGCTTCAAGCAAGATCGTCGTCGAGAGTTGAGCAAGTTGCTGAGCTCCGGCGCCGTCGATCCTGGACGTGATAGGCCGTTCGGCAAAAAGTAGAGGCGATAGCTGACTCACGGGCGTCCTCCGCCCTCCGGCAGGCGGTCCAGCGGGCTCCGAACACCAGCGGGTCCGCGGTTCAGAACGTGCGTGTAAATCATGGCCGTGCTCACGTCGTCGTGGCCGAGGAGTTCCTGGACGGTTCGGGTGTCGCTCCCGTCCTCGAGAAGGTGCGTCGCGAACGAGTGACGGAACGTGTGGCACGTCGCTCGCATCGGGATGCCGGACGCGAGGACGGCCCTCCGCACGGCGTTTTGAATCACCGTCTCGTGCAGGTGGTGGCGGCGGCGCTGGCCGGACTCTCGGTGGACGTAGTGGCGGGTCGTCGGGAAGACCCATTGCCAGGCCCAGTCGCGGCCGGCGATGGGGAGCCCCCGCTCGAGGGCGTCCGGCAGTTCGACCCATCCCGCGTTGGCGGCGACGTCGGCTTCATGCTGGCGGCGCACCTGCTCCAGGTGCGTGATGAGATCGGATCGCACCGCCCCTGGCAGCATCGTCACCCGATCCTTGCCGCCCTTGCCGCGCCGCACGAAGACCTGGTTTCGGCCGAAGTCGATGCCCCTCACCCGGAGCTGACAGCACTCGAGGAGCCGCAGGCCCGACCCGTAGAGGAGGGTGGCCATGAGGCGCGGCACGCCGGTCATGCGGCCGAGGACGGCGGCCACCTCCTCACGCGACAGCACGACCGGGAGGTGGATCGGCCGCTTCGCCCGGAGGACGTCATCGACCCTCGGAAGGTGCTTGCCAAGCACCTCTCCATAGAGGAAGAGAATCGCGGCAAGGGCCTGGTTCTGGGTCGATGCCGATACCTTCGCCGCCGTCGCGAGGGAGCTGAGGAACGCCGTGACGTGCTTGGGACCGAGGTCCGCCGGATTCCGCCGCCCCTGGAACTCGTAGTACCGGCTCATCCAGCCGAGGTAGGCCTCCTGCGTCCGCGGGCTGAGCCGCCGGAGTCGCATCGCGGCTCGGGCGCGGTCGCCGAGCAATGGGGACGCGGCCGAGGGACGGTCGAGACCCGGCGGCTGGTCCGGCTTTCCGTCGGGCTCTCGAACGAGAGAGGCGCCGCCCGCGGTGAAGACCTGCGCCCCCAACGAGCGGCGGATCTCCGGCACTTCGATTCCGTACGGAATCCTCCGGCGCGCGTCCGCCCCGCGAATAGCTTCCTGGATCATCGTCGCGACCCGCTTCTCGTGTGTCAGGATGCGAGATCCTACCTCAGAAGCGCCCGGCCGCAAACTCCCGCGCGGCGCGTGTTCGCGGCGAAGCGAGGTCGACGGCGCGAGCGGCCTCGGGACCACGCTGATCGGACCGAAGACCGTATACTCGCCCACAGGACAGCCACCGCCCATGAAGTGGAACAAGAGCACCCGGTTCGCCCTCTACGCCTGCCTCGAGATGGCGCGGGCGGGGGAGGGGCTCGTCACGATCCCCGCGATCGCGGCCAAGTTCGCGATCTCGGCGCACCACCTCGCCAAGGTGATGCAACTTCTCGTGAAACAGGGGCTTGCGGAGGCGGTCCGGGGGGCGGCCGGGGGGTATCGGCTCGCGCGGCCGGCGAAGGAGGTCACGCTGCTCGACATCGTCGAGATCTTCGAGGGGAACGCCCGGCTCGAGCGCTGCCTCCTCGACGACGCCGACCGAACCTGCGAGCGGGCCGAGCTTTGCCGCCTGAAGAAGGTCTTCGACGAGATCGAGCACCAGGCCTACTTCACGCTCAAATCCACCCGCCTCTCGGCGCTCGTCGAGCCGCTCGCGCCGGCGCGCTGAGCGTCTCGTGGCCCACGTGGGCCACGAGCGACTCCGTAACCAACTCGGCACTAATCACTTAAGAATTCAGCCCATCGACCGCTGGACGCCTGGCCGATAAACAGGTAATCTCGTACCTGATTACTCCTTTCCCAGCGGCAGGCTCGAGACGCCATGCGCATCCACGGCTACGAATTCCGCGAAGTGGGTCAGCCGCTCGTCCTCGCCGAGCGCGAGATCGACGGGCCCGGCGCGGGCCAGGCGCTGATCGAGATCAAAGGCTGCGGCGTCTGCCACACGGACCTGGGCTTCCTCTTCGACGGGATCCCGACCCGCCACCCGCTCCCCCTCGTCCTCGGCCACGAGATCGCGGGCGTCGTCGTCGACGCCGGCCCCGGCTACGAGCGCCTCCGCGGACGAAACGTCATCGTCCCTGCCGTCCTCCCCTGCCTCGAGTGCGACCTCTGCGCGAAGGGCCGCTCCGACATCTGCCGCCGCCAGACCTTCGTCGGCTGCGACGCGCACGGCGGCTTCGCGAGCCACGTCCTCGCTCCCGCCCGCGGCCTCTGCCCCGTGCCCGCCTCCGTCGAGGGCGACCGCCTCGTGCGGCTCTCGGTCGTCGCGGACGCGGTCTCGACCGCGTACTCGGCCGTGAAGAAGAGCGGGCTCGGGGCGGGCGACTTCGCGATCTTCGTCGGCGCGGGCGGCGTCGGCGGGTTCGGCGTCCAGATCGCCCGCGCGCTCGGCGCCCGCGTCCTCGCGATCGACGTCGACCCCGACCGCCTCGCGCTCATCGCGCGCCACGGCGCCGAGTGGACGCTCGACGCGCGCGAACTCGCGACCCCCGCCGACGCCAAGAAGGCCGTGAAGAAGATCGCCGCCTCGAACGACCTCCCGCCCATCGAGTGGAAGATCTTCGAGACCTCGGGCACGAAGGCCGGCCAGGAGTGCGCCTTCGCGCTCCTCGTCCACGGCGCCTCGCTCGGGATCGTCGGCTACCACGCGGGCGACGCCACCGTCCGCGTCTCGAACCTCATGGCCTTCGCCGCCCGCGCCGAAGGCACGTGGGGCTGCCCGCCGCCCCTCTTCCCCGAAGTCCTCGACCTCGTCCTCCGCGGAAAGGTGGCGCTCGACCCGTTCGTCGAATTCCACCCCATGAGCGCGGTCAACGACGTCCTCACCGCGCTGAAGAGCCACGAGATCAAGCGCCGCCCCATCCTCGTCCCCGATTTCACCGCGTCCTGAAAACAGGAGCCGCCGCCATGCCGCCCGTCGCCACCACGCCCACGCCGAAGAAGCCCGAGTGGAAGAGCCACGACCTCGTCGCGCAGCTCTCCTCCGGGAAGGTCCGCTACGAGAAGCGTCCCGTTCGCGACAAGACGGGTGCAACGGTCGAAGGCCTCCACGCGATCTGGATCACGCTCGACAACCCCGCGCAGCTCAACTCGTACACGACCGAGATGGTGAAGGACGTCATCGCGTCCTTCCGCATGGCCTCGAACGACCGCGCCGCCGTCGCCGCCGTCTTCACCGGCGCGGGCGACCGCGCGTTCTGCACGGGCGGCAACACGGAGGAGTACGCCGAGTACTACGCCGGCCGCCCCGGCGAGTACATGCAGTACATGCGCCTCTTCAACGACATGGTGACCGCGATCCTCCACTGCGACGTGCCGGTCGTCTGCCGCGTGAACGGGATGCGCATCGCCGGCGGCCAGGAGATCGGCATGGCGTGCGACGTCTCGGTCGCGAGCGACATGGCGACCTTCGGCCAGGCGGGCCCGCGCCACGGCTCGGCGCCCGACGGCGGCGCCACCGACTTCCTCCCGCTCTTCGTCGGCGTCGAGCACGCGATGGTGAGCTGCACGCTCTGCGAGCCCTGGTCGGCGTACAAGGCGTTGCGCTTGGGCCTCGTCCACGACGTCGTCCCCGTCCTCGTGCACCAGGGAAAGACCATCCCGAACCCGCTCGTCGTCACCGACCGCTACCTCGACGAGTCGGGCCGCATCGTCCACGGGACGTTCCAGACCGGCGACGCGAAGGCGGCGGCGCAGAAGATCCTCGAGGCCGCGAAAGCGGACCTCTCGCCCCTCGACGCGGCCGTGGACGCGATGGTGACGAAGTTCCTCCACACGATGCCCGGGTGCCTCACGCGCACGGTCGCGTCGATCCGGAAGCACAAGCTCCTCCACTGGGACCGGAACCGCGAGTCGAGCCGCTCGTGGCTCGGCCTCAACATGCTGACCGAGGGGCGCGCCGGCTTCCGCGCGTTCCACGAGGGCGTCGGCCGCGACCGCGACATTGACTTCGCGCGGCTCCGCCGCTCGCTCGCCGAAGGGACGCCCTGGGGCGACGACCTCGTCGAGTCGGTCTTGCCGAAGAGCGCGCAGACGAAGGAGCGCCGCTAGCCATGCGCGCGGATCCGACCGGAGCCTTCGCCATCCGCCCCATCCGCCGCGAGGACGCGCCCGCGCTCGCGCTGATCGACGCGGCGCACACCGGGGTCTCGAAGCCCGAGTGGTGGGACGACGTCGTCGAGCGCCACGTGCGCAAGGGCGCCAAAGGCGGCGCGCGCGTCGGGCTCGTCGCGGTGGCGGGGAAGCCCGAGAAAGTGGTGGGCTACGTCCTGGGACAGGTGCGCGCGTTCGAGTTCGGCTCGGACCCCTGCGGCTGGATCTACGCGGTCGGCGTCTCGCCCGCGCGCCTCCGCGAGGGGATCGCGACGCGGCTCCTCGAGGAAGCTCGCAAGCGCTTCGCCGAGATCGGCATGAAGCTCATCCGCACGATGGTCCGCCGCGACGACGTGCCGGTCCTGACAGTCTTCCGGAACGAGGGCTTCGCCGCGGGGCCCTACGTCGAACTCGAACTCGCTCTCACGGAGGTGGGGCGATGAGCGAGACGCTCCTCGAAGTGAAGCTCGCGCGCCCCAAGGGAAACGTCATCGACTCCGCGATGATCGAGTCGCTCCGCGCCGCGGTGCGCGGGGCCGAGGGGCCGGTCCGCGCGATCCTCATCACCGCGGAGGGGCCGCACTTTTCTTTCGGCGCGTCGGTCGAGGAGCACCGGCCGGGCGAGGTCGAGCGATTCCTGCCCGCGTTCCACGCGCTCTTCCGCGACCTCGTCGCGTGCGGGCGGCCGCTCCTCGCCGCCGTGCGCGGGCAGTGCCTCGGCGGCGGGCTCGAGATCGCGGCGTTCTGCCACCGCGTCTTCGCGGCGCCGGACGCGCGACTCGGCTCGCCCGAGATCAAGCTCGGCGTCTTCGCGCCCGTCGCCTCGATCGTCCTTCCGCACCGGATCGGCCGCGCGGCGGCCGACGACCTCCTTCTCACCGGCCGCTCGGTCGGCGCCGCGGAGGCGCGGTCGATCGGCCTCGTGGACGAGATCGCGGACGACCCCGAGAAGGCCGCGCGCGCGTGGCACGAGAAGCACCTCGTGCCGCATTCGGCCTCGTCGCTCGCGCTCGCCGTGCGGGCCGCGCGCTTCGCGCTCGAACAAGAGATCGAGGCGACGCTCCCGCGGCTCGAGGCGCTCTACCTCGAGCGGCTCATGGCGACCACGGACGCGAAGGAGGGGATCGAGTCGTTCCTCGCGAAAAGGGGGCCCGCATGGACGCACCGGTAGTCGGCGAATCGCTCGAGTCGATCGTCGCGCGCGCCGAGGACCTCACCCGCGACGTCCGCCTCGACGCCGTCCGCGCGTGGAAGGGCGAACACCCGGGGAAGAAGGCGATCGGGTACCTCCCCGTCTACGTCCCGCGCGAGATCATCCACGCGGCCGGGATGCTCCCCGTGGGGATCATGGGCGGCGGCGACCAGGTCGAGATCGTGAAGGGCGACGCCTACTTCCAGAGCTACCTCTGCCACCTCCCGCGCAGCACGATCGAACTCGGGCTCGACGGCAGCCTCGACGTCCTCGACGGGATGATCTTCCCGAGCACGTGCGACGTCATCCGGAACCTCTCCGGGATGTGGCAGATGCTCTTCCCGGAAAAGTACGTCCGCTACTTCGACGTGCCGCAGGACTTCGACGACCGCGTGGGCGGCGAGTTCTACGAGCGCGAGTTGCGCTCGCTGATCGATGACCTCGCGGGGCTGGGCGGCGGCGAGAAAGTCACCGACGAGGCCCTCCGCCGCTCGATCGCCCTCTTCAACGAAAACCGCGCGCACGTGCGCGCGATCTACGCCGCGCGCGTCAAGACGCCGTGGCTCGTGCCGACGTCGGAGGTCTACCTCCTCCTCCGCGCCGGCAACGTCCTTCCGGTCGAGGAGCACAATTCGCTCCTCGGCCAGTACCTCGAAGCGGCCCGCGCGTCCGCGCGGCGTCCGATGGACCTCGCGCGCGTGGCGCTCCGCGGGACGTTCTGCGAGCAGCCGCCGATCGATCTCGTCCGGACGCTCGAGCGCGCGGGCTGCTGCATCGTGGACGACGACTGGGTCCTCGCCGCGCGCTGGCCGAAGGACGACGTCGCGGTCGACGGCGACCCGGTGAAAAGCCTCGTCTCCGCGTTCCTCCACCGGAGCCCCGAGTGCCCGTCGGTCTACCTCGCGGAAGGGAAGAAGGGTGAAGCGCTGGTCGCGAGCGTGAAGGCCTGCGGCGCCGAGGGGGTCATCTTCGCGGCGCCGAGCTTCTGCGACCCCGCGCTCCTCGACCAGCCGATGACGCAGGCCGCGGCGAAGGCGGCCGGCATCCCGACGAGCGCCTTTCTCTACTCGGAGAACACGGGGCAGTTCCAGTCGATCCGCGAGCAGGCCGGCACGTTCGCGGACTCCATCAAGCTCTCCTGACGAAAGAGAACGCATGGCGACGACGACGACGACCGTCGAACAGGCGAGGAAGGATCGGAGCCAGGACCGGCAGAAGGCGATGCTCGCCGACTACTTCCACAAGCTCGCGATCGCGAGCGAGACGGGCGGGCAGACGGTGCACACGTTCGTGCCGGGGAATCTCACCGAACTCATCCGGTCGTTCGACCTCCTCCCCGTCCTTCCCGAGATCAACGCGCTCCAGTCCGGCATGCGGCAGAAGTCGGGCGAGTACATCCAGCGCGCGGAGAAGATGGGCCACTCGGAGGACGTCTGCAGCTACGTCAAGTGCGACCTCGGCATGCTCGCCGGCGGGAACGTGGGTCTCACGGGCGAGCCGCTGCCGCGGCCCGACCTCCTGCTGCTCTCGTACACGGGCTGCTTCACGTTCATGAAGTGGTTCGAACTCCTCCGCGAGGAGACGTCGGCGCCGACCGTCATGCTCCACGTGCCGTACCAGGCCGACGGCCGCATCACGGAGTCGATGCGCGAGTACGTCGTGAAGCAGCTTCGCGAGAAAGTCATCCCCGCGCTCGAGAAGCTCTCGGGGAAGAAGTACGACGAGGACCGCCTCCGCGAGAACCTTTCACGCTCGGCCGCGGCCGAGGACGACCTCGTCTTCGTCCTCGAGTCGGCGAAGCGCGTCCCGAGCCCGATCGACGCCTACTTCGCGGCCGTCTACTACGTGGGCCCCATCTTCTCCGCGTTCCGCGGCACCGAGGACGCGGTCCTCTACTACCAGGAACTCCGCGAGGAGATCGAGGACCGGATCGAGCGGGGGCTCGGGCCCATGACGCCCGACGGCCTTCTGCCCGAGGAGAAATTCCGCCTCGTGGTCGAGGGGCCGCCCAACTGGACGCACTTCCGCGATTTCTGGCGGATGTTCCACTCGGAAGGCGCGGTCATCGTCGCCTCGACCTACACGAAGGTGGGCGGCGTCTACGACGACGGGTTCCGGCACGACGCCTCCCGCCCTCTCGAGTCGCTCGCCGACTATTGCATGGGCTGCTACACGAACCGGAGCCTCCCCGCGCGCGTCGAGATGATCGCGAACTACGTCCGCGACTACGCGGCCGACGGGTTCATCGTCCACTCGGTGAAATCGTGCAACTCGTTCTCGGCCGGGCAGCTCCTCATGCTGCGCGAGATCGAGCGGCGCACCGGGAAGCCGGGCGGGTTCTTCGAGAGCGATCTCGTCGACCCGCGCTACTTCTCGCCCGCGAACGTGAAGAACCGGATCGAGTCCTACTTGCAGATGATCGACCAGAAGCGCGCGGGAGGGACCTCGAGATGAAGTGCTTCGTCGGCATCGACCTCGGCTCCACGACGACGAAGGCGGTCGTCCTCGACGAGGACGGCGCGGTCCTCGGCCGCGGCATCACCAACAGCCGCTCGAACTACGACGTCGCGTGCGCGGTCGCGAAGGGCGAGGCGTTCACCAACGTCCGCTTCTCGCTCTGCTCGCGCGCGCTGCCGGCGACGACGAGCCTCGACTCGCGGAAGCGCGCGGACCTCATCGTCGATCTCGAGCGCCACTTCCGGCTCGCTCAGCACCGCGCGCAGCTCCAGGCGCTCCGCGAGACGGTGGAGGAGGAGATCGCCTCGATCGAGAAGTTCTACCCGCACGCGCCCGTGAAGGCGAACGTGGCCCAGATCCTCGACGCGATGGAGGCCGCGGCCGAGCCGCTCTTCGCGCGCGGAACGGCGCGGCGGTCGGACTTCTTCCGCGATATCGCGGCGAGCCAGTACCACCGCGAGGCGACGAAGCGCGCGTGCCCGGAGAAGCTCCCGTTCGAGGCGCTGATGGCGGTCTTCGACAAGTCGATCCTCCGCTCGGAGAATCGCGAACTCGCGCTCCCCTTCGAGCGCGGCGCCGGGTGGGCGATCGAGAAGTCGCTCGAGGCCGCGGGGCTCGCCGGCGCGCCCGAGGCCGACGGGCTCCGCGAGGTGCTTCGAAAGGCGTTCGCGGTCGAGATCGAGATCGCCGAGTCCGTCGGCACGGGCTACGGCCGCGCGCGGCTCCCGTTCGAGAAGCGGCAGATCCGCTCGGAGATCCTCTGCCACGGACTCGGCGCGCACCGGATGTTCGCGGGGACGCGGACCGTCCTCGACATCGGCGGCCAGGACACGAAGGCGATCCAGGTGGACGAGAACGGCATCGTCACGAGCTTCCAGATGAACGACCGCTGCGCCGCGGGCTGCGGGCGGTATCTGGGCTACATCGCCGACGAGATGAACTTGGGCCTCCACGAACTGGGCCCCCTCGCGCAGCAGGCGAGCCGCCCGGTGCGGATCACGTCCACGTGCACGGTCTTCGCCGGCGCCGAGATCCGCGACCGCTTGACGCTCGGCCAGAAGCGCGAGGACATCCTGGCCGGGCTCCACCGCGCGGTCATCCTTCGCGCGATGTCGCTCCTCGCGCGCTCGGGCGGCATTTCGGAGGAGTTCACGTTCACGGGCGGCGTCGCGAAGAACGTCACCGCGGTGGCCGTGCTCCGCGACCTCGTCCAGCGGAACTACGGGAAACGCACGCTCAACATCTCGCCCGACTCGATCTACACGGGCGCGCTCGGCGCGGCGCTCTTCGCGCTCCGCGCGGGGGTCAAGGCGCGCGAGGAAGAAGGAGCCGCGGCATGACGAGCACCATCACCGCCGGGATCGACATCGGCTCGAGCGCGATGAAGACGGTCGTCGTGCGCCACGGCGACGGCGCGGCGCGGCCCGCGATCCTCGCGCGGCAGGTCGAGCGGCTTCGGCACCGCGACGTCAAGGCGCTCGTCGACGAGACGTACGACCACACGCTCGAGAAAGCGGGCGTCCGCCGCGACGAGGTCGCCTACGTCGCGACGACCGGCGAGGGCGAGCTGGTGTCGTTCCGGACGGGACACTTCTACGGCATGACCGCGCACGGGCGCGGCGGCGGCGAACTGGTGCCCGAGGCGCGGGCGGTCCTCGACATCGGCGCGCTCCACGCGCGAGCGATGGTCGTGGACGAGCGCGGGCGCGTCCTGCGCTATCGCATGACGAGCCAGTGCGCGTCGGGGTCGGGGCAATTCCTCGAGAGCATCGGGCGCTATCTCGGCGTCGCCGCCGAGGAGATCGGGCCGCTGTCGCTCGAGGCCGAAAAGCCCGAGAAGGTGTCGAGCATCTGCGCCGTCCTCGCGGAGACCGACGTCATCAACATGGTCTCGCGCGGCATCCGCGTGAAGGACATCTTGAAGGGCATCCACCTCTCGATGGCGGGGCGGTTCGTAAAACTCCTCGAGGCGAGCGGCGCCGAGGGGACGGTCGCGCTGACGGGCGGGCTCGCGGCCGATATCGGGCTCGCGGCGGCGCTCCGCGAGGAGGCCGCGCGCTCGAAGGCGAGCCTCCGGTTCGTGAGCCGGCCGGAGGCGATCTATGCGGGCGCGCTGGGTGCGGCGATCTGGGCGCACCATCGGTTGAAGAAGCTCGCGGCCCTGGGCTCGGAGGCGCCCTCGCCATGATCGCGATCGACCTCGAGGATCGGAGCGTTCTCGTCACCGGCGCGTCGGGCGGGATCGGCGCGGCGGCGGCGCGCGCGCTGGCCGCGGCGGGCGCGACGGTCTTCGGGCTCGACCTCGAGCCGGGGCCGGGCGAGCGCGCACGGTTCATCCGCGCGGACGTGACGAAAGCCGAAGAAGTCACGTCGGCGGTCGAGCGCGTCGTCGCCGAGACGGGCCGCCTCGACGCGGTCGTCGCCGCCGCGGGGATCATCCGCGATCGCGTCCTCTGGAAGATGCCGCTCGAGGACTGGCGGCAGGTGCTGGCGGTGAATCTCGACGGGAGCTTCCACGTGCTGCGCTCCGCGGCGCCGGCGCTCCGCGCGCGCGGCGGGGGCTCGATCGTTCTCGTCGCGTCGATCAACGGCGAGCGCGGGAAGTTCGGCCAGGCGAACTACGCGGCGTCGAAAGCGGGCGTCATCGGCCTCGCGAAGACGGCCGCGCGCGAGCTGGGGGCGTTCGGCATCCGCGTCAACGCCGTGTCGCCGGGCTACATCGACACGGCCATGACGCGCGGCCTGCCGGAGGACGCGACGCGCGCGGCCGTCGAGGGCTCGTGCCTCGGACGGATCGGGAGCCCGGACGAGGTCGCCTCGGCGATTCTCTTTCTCTGCTCGGACCTCTCGGCGTTCGTCACCGGGCAGGTCCTGCGCGTGGACGGAGGGCTATATACATGAAGAGGAAAACCGCCGGCCCGCCCCGCGAGAGAAGGGCCGCAGAAGAAGAGGATCTCTTCCGCGAGCCGGGGACGACCGGGCTCGAAGGCGTCCTCGTCCGCGAGCTGACGCGCGACGACCTCGCCGCCGCCGTGCGCGTGGACACGCGCGTCACGGGGCGCAGCCGCCGCGAGTACCTCGAGCGGAAGATCGACGAGGCGATGCGCGACACCGGCATCCGCATGTCGCTCGCGGCCGAGACCGAGGGGACGTTCGCGGGGTTCCTCCTCGCGCGCCTCTACTACGGCGAGTTCGGCGTGCCGGAGCCGTTCGCGATCGTGGACACGATCGGCGTCGACCCCGACCTCCAGGGCCGCCGCGTGGGCACGGCGCTTCTCTCTCAGCTCGAGGCGAACCTGAAGGGCATCGGCATCGAGACGATCCGCACCGCGGTCGAGTGGAAGCAGCTCCCGATGATCGGCTTCTTCGCTTCCCACGGCTTCCGCCCGGCGCCGGTCATTTGCCTGGAGAAGAAGATCGAGTAAGGGGCGGGGGCCCTCACGCGGCGACGAGGGGAGCGAAGTCCTCGGCGCGCACCGGCTCCTGACCGAGCCGCTTCAGCGCCTCGTTCAGAACGGCCAGGTCGAAGCGCCGCGGCGACGAGATCTCGATTCCGATGGGCCTGCCATCGGCCGAGAAATCCACGACGAAACCTCCGTCGAGTCGTTCCGTTCGGGCGCTCGTGTCCCCGTCGCGTCGCGGGAGGTAGTAGTACGCGGCGAGAGGGCGACCTTTGCGGTAAGTCACTTCGAGATACGAGTGCTTCATGGCTTCTCGACGGCGAAGGCCGTGATCACAACGATGAGTCGATCGGTCGAGTCCGGCTCCACGATGACTTGCCAGCGCCGATTTGCGAGTGACGCCTCGACAATCCAGCGGCCGGGCTCGCGATCTTCGCGGAGATTCGTGGCGTCAGCCAGCATACGTCGGATGTCGATTTCGGAGAAGCGCCGATCGACCATGCGCTTCAGAACATGGGAGCTGAGTTCGATCTCCCAGCCCCACCACGCCGGCCAGTCGGGCTTTCGAGATCCACCCATTCAATCGCGGCTTCCGCTGTCAAGTGCTGGACGGATCGGCCGCCCAGTCGATCGGCCCGGTTCCAACGATGTCCGTTGCACCAATCCGATTCGGAGTCTAGCACGGCTCAACCAACGCGCTGCGGCGGCCGATCGGCTACGACAACCCATGGGTCAATCGGCGCCTGTTGACAGCAACAACCGAGGAAACCCATCCGACCGGAGTTTCTCGCTCGTCATCGCATGGCCCGTGGTTGCGGCGACTTCGGCGGGCCGGAGCCGTTCGCGATCGTGGACACGATTGGCGTCGACCCCGACCTCGAGGGCCGCCGCGTCGGCAAGGCGCTCCTCGCGCAGCTCGAGGCGAACCTGAAGGGCATCGGCATCGAGACGATCCGCACCGAGGTCGAGTGGAAGCAGCTCCCGATGATCGGCTTCTTCGCCTCGCACGGATTCCGCCCGGCGCCGGCCATTTGCCTGGAGAAGAAGATCGAGTGAGGGGCGGGGCCTTCACTCGGCGACGAATCGCGAGGTCAAGCGCCGGCGCTCACCGGGGCTCGCTCATGCAGAGTCTCGGGACCGAGATCGAGACCGCCTTCGACGAAGAGACGCGCACTTGCATGTAAACCCTCGCGCGACTTCCGCAATGGAAGTGATCGCTTCATCGCATCCGTTCTCCCTCCCGCTCCCCGTTCGCCGCGACGTGCGGCGGAGCCAGGACGATCCGGAAGCCGATACACCCATCGTGGAAATCCGGGGCGATGCCATATCGCCAGAACACCCGGCAGTGCAAGTCCCAGTTCTGATGGCAGCCGCCGCGCAACCGGCGCTCCTCGCCCCGTCCCTCGTGGGGCGCGCCGTCCGCCGGCACCGCTTCGAGGTCATCGGTGCAGACGTCCTCACACCACTCCCAGACGTTGCCCGACATGTCGTAAAGGCCGAGCTGGTTCGGCGCCTTCGAGGCGACGTCGTGCGTCTCGGTCGCTCGACGACGTCGAGGCCAGCGTCCGGCGATGCGCCAGCCCAGACGGGGCCCGAGCGCTCTGACAACCGCTTGCCGAACCCACGTCCATCGCGGGCCGTACCAGGCGACTCGATCCGGATCGTCGCTTCCGCTGAAAGCGAACTCGTCGCGCCATGCCGGTCCGCCGCGCGCCGCGTATTCCCATTCCGATTCCGATGGAAGTCGAAGGCGGAGTCGCGGATCGCCCGCGTGGACCGCGGGCAGGATCAACTCGTTCGCGCGATCAAGAAATCCGCCGTCGCGAGTGATGTCCCTCCAGGACACATTCTCCGCCGGACGGCGCGGCGCCTGCTGGATGGACGGATTGTCGCCCATGACATGGACCCACAAGGCCTGCGTCACCGGTGTCGCGGCACAGTAGAAGCCGGCGACACGGATCGGCCGCCGTGCCGGCTCTCGACCGAACAGGTACGGGTCGTCGGCGGTGCCGGGCACCCAGACCAAGGTCAATTCGTGGTGCTCGCCCTCGGCGCGCCAGCGGTATTTCCGCGTCTTCGCATCATAGTGCATGGCCGCACCCGCTCCCGGTTTTCCGTCACGCTCATCGCGTAAAGCAGGAGAGCGCTGCCACAGTTGAACCCGGCCGACTCGTCATGCCGCCGCGGCCAGGCGATCGGCCACTTCGGCCTGTCTGCCAAGCGCCGTAGCGGCTACGCCTTGGCCTTCTGTTTCGCTTTACGGCTTGGCGTCCAGAAAGTCGTTCACCATCGGCACGATGACGTCCATGCGCTGCATCAGCGTGACGTGGGTGGTGTTGGGCAAGATGGCCAAGCGCGAGTCGGAGCGCGGCCCCAGGTCGCCGTGGACCTCGCCGCCCTTCAGCCGGTACATCTCCGCGACGTGCTCGAGCCGGATGCCGTCGGCGTCGCCGAAGATGAAGAACATGGACGCCGTGGTGGCTTTCAGCTTGTCGGCGCCCATGTCGTGCTCTTTCGAAGCCGTGGCGATCATCCGCTCGATGAACTGCGGAAAGCCGTCCGGTGCTGGGCTCAGCTTCTTGTACTCGACTTCAATGGGCGAGTCCTTGAAGACATCCGCCGTAAGTGTCGAGATCGCGTCACGCCCTTCCTTGACCATGCCGTCACTGCGGAACACGGACGACATGACGACCACCTTTCGCACTCTGTCCGGATGGCGGATTGCACACTGCATCGCCACGCCGCCGCCCATGCTGTAGCCGACGAGGTCCGCCCTGGGAATCTCGAGGCGATCGAGGAGGGCTGCCACGTCGTCGGCGAGGTTTTCCTGGCTGATGTCGCGTTCGATGTCCGCCGTGCGCCCGTGTCCCTGCATTTCGACGGCAATCACCTTCCGCGTCTTGGCGAGTTCGCCGATCCACCCGTTCCAGTTGTTCGTGATCGTCATGAACGCGCCGTGGAGCAGCACCACCGGCTCGCCGCTGCCGTGGACCTCATAGTACATTTTGAGTCCGTTGACCGGCGCGTAGCCCGTCGTTGGCTTTGGCTGCGCCGACACGACAGCCGGCACGAGCGTCATCAGGACGAAAGCTATTGTCCGCATGTTTGCTGTCACTCCGTTCGGCCACATGTTGGCGATGACCTGCGGCGCGTGAGGCACGCGAGCGACTCGCGCTGCATCACGTCCATCGCGGTGTCAGGCCCTGATCGGCACAGATTCGTCTGCGCTCTTCTTCAGCACATCGAAGTAGTGATTCTCGCCCTCGTCCTCGTACTCGCTGATCACCGAAAGGCCAACCGACAAGAGGAGCCTTCGATACTCTTCCCCTCCGAGTGACCGTGACTCCAATCCGGTCATGGCATCGTTCCATACGATGGGTTCGGCTGGAGACGTGAACAGCAGACGGCCACTTGGCGCAAGTATGCCGGAGATTCTTCGGATGAGTCGCCGCTGGTTTGAAGGCGGCAACAAGAACATCAAACCCCACGCGACGATGCCATCGTACGTACGCTCGAAGAACGACGAGTCCTCGACGGCCTCACACGTAACCGGTATCTGGGGGAGGTTGCGTCGAAACGCTTCGACAAAGGACGGCGCCGCATCAATGGCATAGACGTTCAGCTTTTCGCTGACCAGAACCTGTGTAATCGGGAGGCCGGTCCCGCAACCCAAATCCAACACGGCAGCCCCATGCGGCAGCGTGCGGGCCCAGGCGCGCACGCGAGTCGTACCGACGGCAGTCGAAGGCGCGCGGCCGCGACCCGCAAGGAAGTCAGCGGCCACGCCTTCGTATCCATTAGATCGATCCGTCATTCGGAGCGCTTTCTTGCCGTGGGCCTAACACTCCGGCGTGAACCTGCGGCGCGCGTAGCTTTCGCTGTCAGGTGCGGCGCCTTGTTAGGCCGCTGCAACCTTCTCTATCCGGGTACCAACGCCAGGCACGCCCCAACCGGATCCTGAATAGCTGCATAGGCGTAGTCGCCATCCGTCCCCTTTATCGCCTTGATGACCTTGCCCCCTTCGTCTCGGGCGCGACGAAGACTCTCGGCGAGGTCGCCAACGGGAAGGTGAATCATCCAGACAGGCGGCAGACCCAGGTTCACGCCGCGAGCATGGCGGACGCCCGCCGCCGGGTTGCCATCATCGCCGAGCATATCGTAGTCGGCGTAGCCGTCCTTCATCTTGACCTCCCGCACCGACCAGCCAACGACCTGGCGATAGAAGTCGGCTCTCCTGACCATAAACGACGGCCCCGAAACGCGTCCGTTCGGCGATTCAGGCCCACGGACGCCGTCGAACGGCCTTCCCGACATGCGCGGAAACCGGCTAGGGGAAGGGGCAGAATCGCCTT
>Ga0187892_10003443_pt1 | contig 28973 bp, 22 predicted proteins | sample MA1701073metaG_FD_139345 | JGI IMG/M metagenome (GOLD analysis project Ga0187892, IMG submission 139345) | Bio-ooze microbial communities from a basaltic lava cave in the Kipuka Kanohina Cave System on the Island of Hawaii, USA - MA170107-3 metaG ... | reverse complement strand
GGGTTTGAGAATACGGAACAAACGGAAATAACGGAATAGACGGAAAAGAAACCAGAGAGTTTCCGTTTGTTCCGTTTATTCCGTATGTTCCGTATTCTCTCTTTCGCCTTCTTAACCAAGTCAGAGGAAAAACGATGAGCAATCCAAGACCAGTCAAAGCTCCCCGCGGCAATCAAATCACTTGCAAAGGCTGGACGCAGGAAGCCGCGATGCGGATGTTGATGAACAACCTCGACCCGGAAGTCGCTGAGAAGCCGGAGGAGTTGGTCGTTTACGGTGGCACGGGCAAAGCCGCCCGCAACTGGCAATGCTTCGACGCTATCGTGCGTTCGTTGCAGAGCTTGGGAAACGACGAGACGTTGCTCGTGCAATCTGGCAAGCCGGTTGGCGTTTTTCGCACGCACGAAGACGCGCCGCGTGTGCTGATCGCCAACTCGAACCTTGTCGGCCGTTGGTCGAACTGGGATGAGTTTCACGCGCTCGAACGAATGGGTTTGACGATGTACGGACAGATGACCGCCGGCTCGTGGATTTACATCGGCAGCCAGGGGATCGTCCAGGGAACGTTTGAAACCTTCGCCGCGCTCGCCAACAAACATTTCGGCGGCTCGCTGGCCGGAAAGTTTGTGGTGTCGGGCGGAATGGGCGGAATGGGCGGCGCGCAGCCACTGGCGGCGACGATGAATGGCGCGAACTTTCTCGGCATTGACGTTGATCCGGCGCGCATCAAAAAACGCATCGAGACCGGCTACTGCGACGAGATCGCCTACGATCTGGACGATGCGCTCAGTCTGATCGCCGCCGCGCGCCGCAGCAACCACACGGTCTCCATCGGGCTGGTCGGCAATTGCGCCGACGTGTTGCCGGAGTTGGTTAAGCGCGACATCGTGCCTGACGTGTTGACCGACCAGACCAGCGCGCACGACGCGTTGAACGGTTACGTGCCGAACGGGATGACGCTCGACGAAGCTCTCGCGTTGCGCCGCGAAAATCCCGAAGAGTACGTCGAACGTTCGATGGAAGCGATGGCCACGCACGTTCGCGCGATGCTCGAATTGAAGCGGATGGGCGCGGTGACTTTCGATTACGGCAACAACATCCGCGCGCAGGCGAAGCAGATGGGCGTTGAAGACGCGTTCGACATCCCAGGCTTCGTGCCCGAATACATCCGCCCGCTGTTTTGCGAAGGGCGCGGCCCGTTCCGCTGGGTGGCGCTTTCAGGCAATCCCGAAGACATTCGCAAGACGGATGATTTGGCGCAGGAACTCTTTCCCGACGACCCGGTGCTGGAACGCTGGCTGAAGCTGGCGCGCGAACGGATCAAGTTCCAGGGCTTGCCCGCGCGCGTCTGCTGGCTGGGTTACGGCGACCGCGCCGAATTCGGCGTGGCGATGAACGAGTTGGTGAAGAAGGGTGAGATCGAAGCGCCCGTCGTGATTGGCCGCGATCACCTGGACAGCGGCTCGGTCGCTTCGCCGTACCGCGAAACCGAAGCGATGATTGACGGCTCGGACGCCATCGCCGATTGGCCATTGCTGAACGCCTTGGTCAACACGGCGGCGGGAGCTTCGTGGGTTTCGATCCACAACGGCGGCGGCGTGGGCATCGGCTATTCGCTGCACGCGGGAATGGTCGTGGTGGCGGATGGAACCGATGGGGCTTCGCGCAGGTTGCAGCGGGTGCTGACGACCGATCCGGGGATGGGAATTATTCGGCACGTTGACGCCGGGTATGAAAAAGCGATTGAAGAGGCGCGGGAGCACGGACTCAAGGTTCCGATGCCGGAATGAGGTCAATGGAAGCAAAAAAGGCAAAAAGGGCAAAAGAGGCAAAAAGCTCCTTCAAGGAGCGGCTGGAGCCGGGCTACAAACGGACGGAGGTTGGAGTGATTCCGGAAGACTGGACGATTGAAACCTTAGGTGAGCTTGGCAAATGGCTCAGCGGCGGGACGCCGAGCATGTCGGAGAAAACCTATTGGGATGGCTCGGTCCCGTGGGTTAGTCCGAAGGATATGAAGGTCGCGAGATTGCACGACGCCTCCGATCACGTCAGCGAAAAGGCGCTCACCAACGGAACCCGGCTCGCGCCTCAGCACGCGCTGCTGATAGTGGTGCGGGGGATGATCCTGGCGCACTCGCTCCCTGTGGCGAGAGCCGAGCGCAGCCTGGCGTTCAATCAAGACATCAAGGCGCTCATCGCCCGCGACTCGGTTGATAGTAACTTCCTTCTCTGGTGGTTCCAGGCCAACAGGTCTGCCTTGTTGTCACTCACCGCCGAGTCAACTCACGGCACCAAACGCCTGCCGTCTGAGACGCTCTTTGCGCAGAAGATCGCGCTTCCTCCACTCCCCGAACAAAAAGCCATCGCCGAGGTTTTGAACAAGGCAGACGCCCTCATTGAATGCTTTGAGCGACTCGTTGCCAAAAAACACCTCCTCAAACGAGGCGTTATGCAGAAATTACTTCGCCCGAAGGATAAGTGGGTGACCATCAAATTGGGTAGTCTCGGCGTTTTCCTGAAAGGCAGCGGTGTCCGTAAGGACGAGTCAATGAGCGGAGACCTACCCTGCGTTCGATATGGGGAGATTTACACCAAACACAACGACTACATTAAGCGATTCCATTCGTGGATTTCGAGAGAAGTCGCCGCCACTGCGAAACGACTAAAAGCGGGCGATTTGCTGTTCGCCGGCTCTGGAGAAACGAAGGAAGAGATCGGCAAATGTGTTGCGTTTGTAGATGATCTTGAAGCTTATGCAGGCGGTGACATCGTGATTCTCAGGCAAGAGAAAACGAATTCAGTTTTCATGGGCTATTATCTGAATACTGGCCCAATCAATCGGCAGAAAGCCAGTAAAGGACAGGGCGACGCTGTCGTTCACATTAGCGCGTCTGCGTTGGCCGATATTGATATAACGATTCCCGCACTCAACGAACAAGTCGCTATCGCTGCTATCTTCTCAGCGATGGACGCCGAGATCGTCTTGCTGGAAGCCCAACTCGCCAAATACCGCCAGATCAAGCAGGGCCTGATGCAAAACCTTTTGACCGGGAGGATCAGGCTGGTCTGAGTAACGATCTTTCCGAATCTGCGGTTGTATAAGTTTGCGTTCCCCGCTCCGTTAGGAGCGCAATGTTTATAGCTCGGGCGATGAATAATGCTCTAGCTCCGTCAGGAGCGGCATCTGGTCATGCGCGGATGTCGCTCCTGACGGAGCTAGAGAGGAAAATACAACGCCAATCTATAAACATTGCGCTCCTAACGGAGCGGAAAAATCTGAGATTGGTCAGACGTAAACCGCTACGAGTTACCAACGCGGGCGTGACTGAAAGCGCCAGCGCGTCACGCCGCGCCGCCAAAACTTTGTTTACCTGAACGCCACCCGCACGAGGTTGGCCGTCTTGCCGTCCACGATCAACACCACGTCTACCTCGCCTCGTCCCGCCAGACTCCGATCAATCCGCAAGTTGGCCTGGTCGGCGCCGATCAGACCGGGGACTGCGCCCGCGAAGGTCACCGGCGCGTTGACGCCGCCGATGGTCGCGCGGACGTTGGCCAAGCCGCTCAGCCCGCGGAAGCCTGTTCCGAAGGGGATCAGGAAGACTTGATCGCCTTCCGGGCCGAGGTCAATCGGCTGGGCAACGAAGCGATTGGTCGCCGGATCGAAGCGCGCCACCGGCTCGAAGCTGTCCTGCCCATTGGCCGTGCGCCGAAAGACCACGGCGGCGGCCACGCCCGATCCGTTGGCGTTTGCGGCGAAGAGGCTGGGCGCAACGTTCGAGATGGTGACTGTCCCGGTCGAGACTTCGCCCGCCGCGTTGGTCACGGTGACCGTGGCGATGCCGTTGGCTGTGCCGCTCGGCACGAGGTAGTTGATCTGGTCCGCCGAGACAAAGAAGAGCGGCGCGAGCCGTTCGACGCCCAGGTTGTCGGTTACACGCACCGTCGCGCCAGCCAGCGTGGTTGGCAGCGGCAGCGTTGTGGCCGAAATCGTCGCGCTCGCCAGATTCGCACCAAAGGCGGCAGCGATCTCTTCGGCGGCCAGGCCCGCCGTCGCCGAGAAGCTGGCGGCGGAAACGTTGGCCAGCGTGCGCAAGGCGTTGGCGGGCCGCACGCGACGGATGCGGTTGTTGCCGCTGTCGGCGATGATCATGGCGCCGGTCGAATCGAAAGCCACGCTGGTCGGGAACGAGAGCGCAGTCCCCGCCGGCGCGGTTCCATCACCGTTGAAGGTGGCGACGCCCGTGCCCGCGACGGTCGTGATGATGCCCGTGTTGAGCGTGATCTTGCGGATGCGATGGTTGGCGCGATCCGCGAAATAAAGCTCGCCCGCCGCATCAACCGTGAGCGTGGCGGGGTAGGCCAGGTTGATCAGCGCCCCGGCCGCCGGGCCGCCGTCGCCGCTGAAGCCAATCGCGCCCGTCCCGGCAATCGTGCTGATCCGGCCGTCGGCGGCGCTCACGCGGCGGATGCGCTGGTTGCCAGTATCGGCGATATACAGATTGCCCGCCCCATCCACCGCCACGCCCGTCGGCAGATTTATCTCCGCCTGCGTCGCAGGGCCACCATCGCCGCTGAAGCCAGCCATGCCAGCGCCCGCGACAGTGGTGATGACGCCGGTACCTGCGTCAATCCGGCGAATGCGGTGATTGATCCGGTCGGCGACAAAGAGGTTGCCGTCCCGGTCTACCGCCAGACCGACCTGCTGGTTGAGCAGCGCCTGCGTCGCCGGGCCGCCGTCGCCGCCGAAACCGCCGGCGAAGCCCGTGACCAGGCCTTCGCCCGTGCCCGCAATCGTGCTGATCCGGCCGTCGGGTGTGACCTTGCGAATGCGGCTGGTGAATTGATCGCTGATGTAAACGTTGTCGCTCTTGTCCACGACGACCACATTCGGGAAGTTGAGAGTGGCGTCAACCGCCGGGCCGCCGTCGCCGCTCGAACCGAGCAGGCCCGTGCCCGCGAAGGCCGTGATCACGCCATTCGGCGAGATGCGGCGCACCCGGCGGTTTTGGGTATCAGCGACGATGACGTTGCCGCGACTGTCCACGGCCACGCCCCGCGGTTGAAAGAGCGTTGCCGCTGTGCCCGGCCCGCCGTCGCCTGTGTTGTCTATGACGCCTGTGCCGGCAATCGTCACCACCACTTGATTGGGTGTATAGCTGACCGCGAGTTGCGCGGCAGCCGCGTTGCCGCTCACGTCCCAGGCCGTGACGGTCAGGTTGTTGAGGCCGGGCTGCAAGCCGACGCCGGTGATCGTCCAATTGGTCGCGCCGGCTGCGGCGCCGCTGCCGCCACGGTCATTGCTCCAGCGCACCGCGACGACGGCGCCGTTGTCGGTGGCCGTGCCACGCAAAGTGAGCACGGCGTTTGGCGAGGTGTAGGTCGGCCCCGGCGCCGGTTCGCTGATGGCAATCGTTGGCGGCGTGGTGTCGTTGGGCAAACCGGGGACGAGTTTGCGGATACGGAAATTGTTGGCTTCGGCGATGTAGAGGAAGCCTTGCGGGTCCACGCCCAGATGCCGCGCCAGCGAAAAACTCGCGCCGATGGCGCCCGCGCCGTCGGGCGTAAAGCCGGTCGGGCCGCCGCCCGCGACGAGGTTGATGACGTTGTCGGCGGCGTTGACGCGCCGCACGCGGTTGTTGGCCACGTCGGAAAGATAGAGGTTGTTGTTGGCGTCCAGCGCGATGCCGAACACCATCCCGATGGTGGCGTTGGTCGCGGGGCCGCCGTCACCCGACACGCCGCTCACGCCCGTGCCCGCCACGGTCGTGATCACACTGGAATCCGCCGCCACCCGGCGAATGCGGAAGTTGCCGTTGTCGGCGAAAAAGAGATTGCCTTGCCGGTCGAAGTAAAGACTCTGCGGGCTGCTCAATTGCGCCGCCGCCGCCGGGCCGCCGTCGCCCGCGAAGCCCACTGCGCCAGTGCCAATCACGGTCGTGACGACGCCGGTGTCAACAGCCAGGCGACGAATGCGATGGTTGTTGCTGTCGGCTATCAACAGGTTGCCCGCCGGGTCGAAGGTCAACGCGCCCAGTCCGCCGAAGTTGAATTGGGCCGCCGTCGCCGGACCGCCGTCGCCGCCAAAACCGGTCGCGCCCGTGCCGGCCACGGTCGTAATGATCCCCGTCGCGGCCGTCACACGGCGAATCCGTTGATTGCCCGAATCGAGGATATAAATGTTGCCGGCGCCGTCGGCGACGGCGCCGCGCGGCTGAGTCACTTGCGCCGCCGTCGCCGGGCCGCCGTCGCCGCTGAAACCAGCCACCCCATTGCCAGCCACGGTCGTAATCAAGCCGGCCGGCGAAACCCGGCGCACGCGCGCGAGGTTGAAATCGCCGAAGTAGAAATTGCCGCCGCCGTCAAAGAACATCGTGCCTGACGGATTGGTAATGTTGGCAGCCACCGCCGGGATATTTTCGCCGTTGTATGCCGTCGCCCCGGTGCCTACCACAGTCGCCAACACGCTCGCCGGCGCGCTGTTGACGATCAGCACGCCCGCGTTGCTGACGTTGCCAGCTTCGTCGCGGGCCGTGACGGTGATTTCGTTGCGTCCCGTCAGCACGGGCAGCCCGGCAATCGTCCAATTCGCCGCGCCCGCCGCCGTGCCCGACAAACCGCGATCCGAACGCCACGTGACCGCAGCCACGCCTCGATTGTCCGACGCCGTGCCGGCCATGTTAATCAGGCCCGCGGTGGTATTGACCGCCGGCGTATTCGGCGCGGTGATGCGCAAAGTCGGCGAGTCCACGTCGGCCAGCCCCGCTTGGGTGACGCTGAAGCTGCGTCCGGCGATGGCGACCGTGCCGATGCGCGCGCCGATGGCTCCATTGGCCGCGACCCGCAGCCCGACCGCGCCGTTGCTCGAACCGCTCCCGCCGGAGACCACGGTGATCCACGGCGCGTTGCTCTCGGCTTGCCAGTTGCAACCGCTTGGCGCGACGCTGACGTTGACGGTCAGGTCGCCGCCCGTCTGTTGCGCTGCGCCGCCGGTTTGGCCGAGCGCGAAGTTGCAGCCGCTCATATTGGCCGTGACCTTGAACGCGCCACGACCGTGCGTAAAAGCGTAGAGCGTCGTCACGCCGCCCGTCGTGTTGAGCGTGAGCGATTCGGTGACGACGTTGGCGAAGCCGGTGTTTTCGACCGCCCACGTCGCGCCGCCGTCCAGGGAGACGAAGACGCTGAGGTCTGTGCCGACGTAAAGCCGCGCCGGATTTGACGGGTCAACCACGATGCAATGCGCCGGAATGTCCGGGATGCCGGTCGCGCCCGCGCCGTCAATGCTGGTCCAGGATTCGCCCGCATTGGTCGTTTTCCAGACGTGCGGGCCGCCGAAAGTCGAGTAGGTGGCGTAGGCAATGTTTTTGTTGTTCGGGTCGAACGCGACCCACGAGACGAAAGCGTTGGGGCGCGGCCGGGCGACGCGGTCGAGCGTAGACGAGAGTTGATTGGCCGGGCCGAGCGAGAGCGCCCGCGTCGTGCGGACAATCGAACCGTCGCTCATCCCGAACAGCGCGTAGTTGGCGTCGGTCGGCGCAACTGCGACCGCGCTCATCACGCCGGTGGTCAGCGAGACGCTACGCAGCGAGCCGATGGTCGCCCAGCTAGCCATGCCGTTGTCGGTGCGGAAGACCGGGTCGCCCCAGGTATAAAGCCGCAGCGGATCGCTCGGATCCATCGCCAGCGGCGTGATGAAGAGCGTCGCGCCAGCCAACCCCAGCGTGGCCGACGAGAACGTCGCGCCACTGTCGGTCGAGCGACGGAAGTTCCCGCCCTGCGACGAGGCATAGAACACGGACGGATTGAGAAAGTCCACCGCCGTATAACCGCCGTCCGCCGCCAAAATCTCCCGCCATTGGTTCGGCCCGCTGGCGTCCGTGCCGAGCGGCGTGCCGTTGTCTTGCGTGCCGCCAAAGTAGGTCTTACCGTCGGGTGTGACCGCGCCGTGATAGAACTGCGTCACGCCGTAATTGTTGTTGAGCGGCGCAAACCGCACCGCCGAATTGGCCGAGTTGCAAGCGCCGGTCGGCCCCGTGGACACTGCGGCGCGCGCATTGTCGGTGCGCCAGACTCCACCGTCGTTGCCGACGAACATCTGCTGGTTGGTCGTGCCGTTGTATTGCGGGTGGAAGGTGATGAAGTGCTGATCGGGATGGATCTGATTCGGCCGGCCGTAGACCAGCGAACCGCTGGTGTAATCGTAAGCGAAGCCCGCGATCCCCCAGTTCGCCCCGCCGTCGTCCGAACGGGCCACATCTATTCCGCCGGTCCAGACGCGGTTTTCGTCCGCCGGATCAACCGCGATGGCTAGGTCGTAAAAACCCTGGCCGCTGATCGCGTCGGTCGAGCCGAGCCTGCAATCAATGGCGGTCGCCAGCGCCGGGATCGAAAGGATGCCGCGATTCAGTTTGTTCGGATCGGTGTTGCGCACGCGCGCCGACCACGACCCGGCCTCGCCGCCCGTGGTCGAGCGGAAGACCGCGTGCAGCGAATTGGTGAATGTTCCGCTGAAGGCGGTGGAAACCGCGTAGATGACGTTCTGATTCGACGGCGCAATCGAAAGCGCCGTCCGCCCCATTCCCGTGTCAGCCAGCACTTCGATCCACGCGCCGCCGCCGCCCGCATCGGTGTTGCGAAAGACACGCGCCTGCGAACGTGTGCCGCAGGCCGCGAAGACGTGATCGGTCATTTGATCGATGCGAATCGCCAGATCGAGACAGCCGCCGGTCGTGCCGGGGTTATGCGTGCGCGTCCAGGTCGCGCCGCCATCCAGGGAGCGCCAGACGCCTGTTTCGGTCGCGGCGTACACGCGCTGTGGGCCGTTCGCGCTGATGACGAGGTCGTTGATGTAGTAGAAGTCGCTGTTGGCCGTTGCGGCGAGCCGCGTCCAGGTCGCGCCGGCGTCTGTGCTCTTGTAAATGCCCAGGCCGCGATGCCCGCCCGTGATGTTGACGCCGTTCTGCGAACCGATCACGAATCCCTCGCCGGTGCCGGCGTAGACGACGTTCGGATTTCCCGGTTCGAGCGCCAGCGCGCTGACCGGGATGTTGGCGATCAGATCGCTGATCGGCGTCCACGACTGCCCGGCGTCGGCGGATTTCCATACGCCGCCTGACACGCCAGCGGCGAAGATCACATTCGGGTTTTGCGGATTGAACACGATGGCGCGCGTGCGGCCGCCGATGTTCCCCGGCCCCAGCCAGGTCCACGCGCCGAGGCGCTGTTGATCCGGAGTCGCATTCCTCAACTCTTCCCGCGTCACCCAACGATTGTCGGCGGTCGAATGCAGCGGCATCTGCCGCATCTCCTCCATCGCCTCCACGTAACGCTCGAGCGGCAATTCCGTCTCGCCCTCGGGCAGGCGTTTTTGCAGGAAGTACTCCAACGCCTTGTCGGGATCGTCCGCGCCTTCGGATTCCCACTCCAGGCCATCGTCGGCGCCATAGAACGCGCCTGGGTTGTCGAGCCATTCGACAAGCTTCTCGCGCAGCGGGTTGACCGGCGCAAACGGGTTCAATAAGCGGCTCGCTTCTCCGGGTTCAGCGATCGGCGCCGGTTTCCTCGCGCGCGAGGCGACGGCGCGCCTGGCTTTCGTTTGGCGCGACGTTTTGGTTTTCGGTTTGGCTTTCGTCTTGGCGACGCGCTGCTCTCCGGCGGCGGACGCATCCTGGATCAGAAGGTATACGGTTGAAGCTGCGATCAGGCACAGCATCAGAGAAAGGCTAAGGTTGGTTTTCAAAAGGCGAATAACGGTCTTCATCGGAAACCCTCCGGGGAAAGGGGCGCAGGGCCGCGCGCGCCGACAAACTGTTGATGATAGAATCGAACTGCTGAGCGCTGCTTGGACGCTTGGCGCCAAGAGCGGCCACATTTTCCGCCGTGAGACAAAAAAGAGCAAGGGAGATCACATTTGCGCGCAGGCGTCGCAGCGAGTTAGATTCTCCCCGCCGTATGCAGACGCAAATCACAGACGACCCTTTCTGGCCCCGCGCCGCCGCTTGGCTGGCCGGCGCGCACGCCGAGAAAACTCTTGGCGTCCTGGCTGTGCTTGGCGCGCCGCTCCGGCTCGGCTCGATCACGCCGGGGCGTTGCGATCTCGCTCCGCCGGCGGTGCGCTCCATCCTGCGCAAATTCAGTTGCTACGACATCGAATCGGACTCCGACCTGCATCTGGTCGAAGCGCGCGATCTGGGTGACCTGCCGCTGGCTGATCTGAAGCTCGAAGACGCGTTCGAACCGTTGCGGGACGCCGTTCGCGGCGCGCTGGCGGAGGCCGATGCGGTTGTCGTGCTGGGCGGCGACAACGGCGTGACGCGACCTGGGGTTCACGGCATCGCGGATTCGCTTCCCAATTCTCTTGAAGACTGTGGTCTGATCACGCTCGACGCGCACTTCGATCTGCGCGATCTGTCGAATGGGTTGACGAATGGAAATCCGGTGCGGGCGTTGCTGGCCGACGGATTGCCCGGCAAAAACATCGTTCAAATCGGCATCCAGCCTTTCGCCAATTCGAAGGCCTACGCGCAGGTTGCGAGCGACGCCGGGATCACGGTGGTGACGATGAGCCAGATTCGCGCGCACGATGTCGAGCGTCTGGTCGGCGAATCGCTCGATGAGCTGTCGGAGCGGGTCGAACACATTTACGTTGATCTGGACGTTGATGTGCTTGATCGAATCTATGCGCCAGCGACTCCGGGATCGCGCCCTGGCGGGTTGACGCCTTACGAATTGCGGCGCGCGGCGTGGCTGTGCGGCGCGCATCCGAAAGTCCGCGCGATTGATCTGGTCGAGGTTGATCCTACACAAGACGTGGCTGACGCGACGGTGATGGCGACGGCTTCGTGCCTGCTTTCGTTCGCTTCAGGTTTGTTGACTCGAAATAACGAGGGGTGATGCCGAAATCGCTTGCCATCATTGGCTGTTCGCAGTTGGTCACGCTGGCCGGGCCGCGGCGTCCGCGTGTCGGCCCTGAGATGCGCGAGCTTTCGATCATCCGCGACGGCGCGATGCTGGTTCAGGATGGACGCGTCGTTCAAACCGGCGCGCGAAGCGAGATCGAAAAGTTGATTGACACAGATTGCGAAGTCGTTGATGCAGGCGGACGAGTCGTGGCGCCAGGCTTCGTGGATGCGCACACGCACCCGGTCTTCGCGGGCAATCGCGCCGATGAATTTGAAATGCGCGCGGCAGGGAAGACCTATCAGGAGATTGCGGCGGCGGGCGGCGGCATCAAATCCACCGTCCGCAAAACCCGCGCGGCGAGCGAAGACGAATTGTTTGAGGCGTCGAAACGTTACTGCGAATGGTTTTTGAGAACGGGCACGACGACCATCGAAGCCAAATCGGGTTACGGATTGACGCTCGAAGACGAATTGAAAATGCTGCGCGTGATCCGGCGGTTGGATGAAGAGACGCCGCTGCGTTACGTGCCGACATTCCTCGGCGCGCACACTGTGCCCGATGAATTCAAAGACAACCGCTCGGTCTACGTTGACCTGATCGTGAACGAGATGATCCCGCGAGTCGCGCAAGAAGGCTTGGCCCGATTCTGCGACGTGTTCTGCGAGACCGGCGCATTCGACGTGGATGAATCGAGGCGGATTCTGCAAGCGGCGCAGTCGCGCGGAATGAAGCTGCGGGTTCACGCCGACCAGCTTTCGCTCAGCGGCGGCTCGGAATTGGCGGTAGAACTCGGCGCAATGACCGCCGACCATCTGGAATACGCGGGCGAATCTCAAATCGAACATCTCAAATCCGCAAACGTGCAGCCTGTGCTGTTACCAGCCTCAGTCCTGCTGATCGGATCGCAGCGTTACCCGAACGCCCGCACGATGATCGAAGCGGGATTGGCCGTCGCTCTGGCTACCGATTTCAATCCGGGATCATCGCCCACGCCTTCGATGCTGTTAGTTTTGACGCTGGCCGCGACGCAGATGAAGATGCTGCCGGCGGAAGCTTTCACTGCCGCGACGATCAATGCGGCGTACAGTCTGGGTTTGGGCGATGAGATCGGATCGCTCGAAGCGGGCAAACAGGCGGATTTCGTGATTTACGATTGCGTGGATTATCGTGAGCTTGGGTACTTTGCGGGGATAGAACATGCGGTCGGCGTTTACGCGGGTGGGCAATCTCTCCTGTCGCCGTGAAGCGCTTCCCGGCGCCTGGCTATTTCAACAAAGCGCCGTCTACAAAAGAACGCAGAACCTCGCTTCGATTTTTTGCCTCGACCAGCTTCCTCAAATCATCGCCATCAATCGGCACGATCAGCAGATCGCTCTTGCTCGACCGCAGCATTTCCTTTTCGACCGTCTCGGCAAATCTTTCAGTGCAGATCAAGAAACCCAATTTGCATCGCCCGGCCCGGTTTTCGATCTTTTCCTTGAAGAGCACGAATTCGTTTTTGCCGACGCGCTGTGAATGCCAGTTCTTGCATTCGACCAGGATGATTTCGCTTTCGCGTTGCCAGGCGGGATCACGGCTGCTGTTGCGAATAACCAGATCAATCTCTTCCGTCACGGTGTTGAGATTGCGACCGACTTCGACGAAGCCAGGGAGGCTGGCGAAAAGAGCGGCGAGTAGCGCCTCCAATGCTGCGCCTTTGCTAAGGACATCGGACTTTCGTTGGGCCTCTTCGTACTTCGTGCGGATAAGCTGTTCACGATCTGCAATGAGGTTGGCGTCACGAATGAACTCGCGCACCTTGAAGGTGAGGATCGTGTTGAACTCCGGATTTTTGTCCACGAAATCGCGCGCTCCGCTTTTCATCGCCTCGACCACTTTTGCGGTGTCGCCCCAAGCCGTCATCATAATGACCTCAGTGGCTGGCTTCAGCCGTTTGATTTCAATCAACGCATCGAGACCTTCCCGGTTCAACGGTATTCTGATAACCGTTTGACGATATCGCGGTAGACCTCTTGATCATCCACTACCAGCAAGCGTAGTTTTCTATCGGCCATTGGTTGATTCCTCGCGCGCCGTGGGCAATTCGATTGTGACCGTCACGCCAGCGCCATCAGGGTTGTTGGCGATGCTGATGCGCCCGCTGTGAGCTTCCTCAATGACACGGCGTGATAAAGCCAGCCCGACTCCCGCGCCGCGTTGACCACTCTTGGTGGAGAAGTCCAGATCGAAGACGCGCGGCAGATGCTCCGGCTTGATGCCCACGCCGGTGTCGCTGATCGTGATAACGGCGCGCCGCTCTTTTTGCTCAAGCGCCACCGTCAATCGCCCTCCCTCCGGCATCGCCTCTACCGCGTTAAGCCACACCTGAAGCAAGACTTCGGCAATCATTGCGCGATCTATCAAGACCGGCTCGGTCGCTGAAACTCGCTCGCTGATCTCGATGCCGCGCGGCGCGCCTTCCGCGCGTAGGCGAGCGATCACCGCAGTCAGCAGTTGCTGCAAATCTTCAACGTAAAGCTGCGGATTGAGCGGTTGCGTATAATCCAGATACCGTTCCACCACCTGACCCGCCGCCTGGCTGAGCGTCATCAGGCGTCTGGAATATTTACCCAGTTCTTCTTTGTTGAAATCCGGGCGAGAGAGGGCTTCGCTGATCAATTTTGCGTAAGCGCCGAGAGGCGTGACCGCGTGACGCAACTCGTGCGCAATGAAAGCGCGCGTCTCTTCAAACGCCCGCTCGCGCCCGATCCCTTCGGCTATCTTTAGTAAAGCATCCTTCTCCGGATCATCAAGAGCAGGTTTTGACAATTCTTGGATTGCGGTTTCGACTGGCATAGCTTTCAAACTCCTTTCGCAAATCTTGTGCTGACTGCCTTTCGATGAAGTGTTCTGCGTTAATTGCCTGCTGATTGTAAGCTCGCAAGCCTCTACTCGACAAACATTACCTTCATCGCCGCCAGACAGATAGCTGCCTCGGCTGAGCCGCCCGAACTTCGGGCATCGCCTTCATTGGCGGCGCCTCCGCTGGCAGCGGGAACCGATGGGCGGAACGAGGCAAACCACTCCTCGCCGCTGTCGCCGGATTCCAGCGTCAGGTCATAACCGAAGCTTTGCATACGGCGCACGACTTCCCAGGCAGCGTGGATTTTTGAAGAGTAACGTGGGCCGCCGCCGATCGTGCCGTGGATGCTGCCGATCTCCAGCGTCGAATAGCAGTTCTCGTGATCGCAATTTTTCAGCAGAGCCGGGCCACCCGCGCTGCCGAAATTCATCTTGGTCCACTGATCGCAGGGAATGAGTCCCATCACTTTTTCTGCTACCAAAGCGTCCAGCTCACGATTGGATTGAGAATTGAAGTCTGTCATCGCTTATTTTCTTATTCGTTGGGCATCGAAGCCGCCAGTGACAGCGCCGATTCGCTGATACTCGCCGCTTTCAATGTCAAAGCCAAGTTCTTCGCCATATTGCCGAGGGAAAACACACAAACTTGATCCGGGATCAACCTTGGCCTGGAACTCAATGGTTTTATCACCCACAGCCAGAGCCGCAGGCACAGTGATGCCGGACTCGCGAGTGTCATAGAAATACAGCTTGGAGAAAACAAGCGTCTCGGCCATCTCACCAGCCTCCCATGCTCGGTTGGTTCGGGTCTTCAATGAAGGCCGTGAAAGGGACTTTCACCCCTTGCGCCTTCGCTTCATCGAAGACCTGGCCTAAATCAGCGCCGTGGCTGATCAAACGGTCTCCGTCCAGCGCCACCCACTGACCGATGTGTTCGTCCCGGTGCTCGCTGATCCAGCGCATCTCGCGTTCACGAAATGATTCCATCTCGCTTTCGCCGTTTATTTCTTGTCTAATCTGCTTTTGCTCTTTTTCTTCAAGCCACTGACGAAGCCGCTGCTGATCTTCCGGCAGGAGCGATTGCACTACCTGGATAGCTTGTTCAAAGCTCACATTCTCCATTTTCGTTGACCGCCTTTCGATGATGTATCTCGGCCCAAGTCGCCAAGCCAATTGTAAGACTGCCGACCTCACGTCAGCAACGCGCGCTCCACAAAAACGCGCGACACGGCGCTGCGATCTTCCGCTTCGACCAATCGCCGCAAATCCTCGCCATCAATCCGAAAATAATTTTTCGCGCCTGAGCGATTTCGACCTTGAATCTCGCTTTAGATAGCTGGGAATGGATTGATTGACTCGGTTTGCGCCGAATGGCTAAGCTCTCCGGCGTCCGGTTCACATTCTGACGCTCCGCCGGGAGAAGTGAGTAATGTACCGTAGGTTGTCCAACCTGCGGATGACTCGGAAGTAGATCTTTCAGTTGCTACCAAACGGCTTGATAATGAAGCCTCCCGCAGGTTGGACAACCTACGGTACAACCGGAGAACCCGATGATGACTCCCGAACGCTGGCAACAGATCAAACAACTCGTCAACTCCGCGCTCGAACAAAACGCCGAACAGCGATCAGCCGTCTTGCAACAATCTTGCGCGGAGGCCTGCGCCGATGACCTACCGCTGCGCCGAGGCGCGGAAGCCCTGCTCTCGTTCCACGAACAGGCGACGCGGAACCTGCCTGACGGCCATGCCCGATTGAGCGCGCAGCAAACGCTCCCGCCCGAACAGTGGGAGCGGATCGAGAAGCTCTTCCAATCGGCGATCGAGCTTGAGCCGGCGGAGCGCGAGGCGTTTCTGGCCGAAGCTTGCGGCGATGATCAACTGCTGCGGCGCGAGGTCGAGTCGCTGCTGGTTTATCAAGCGGCGGCGGGCGGCTTGATCGAAGGCGCGATTCACAAAGCCGCAGGGTTGTTGGCGAACGACAAAACTGCGAAAGCTCGCTTCACGCCCGGCACGACGCTCAACAAGCGGTATCGGATCGTCGGGTTGCTGGGCAAAGGCGGGATGGGCGAAGTCTATCGCGCCGACGATCTGAAACTTGGCCATCCGGTCGCGCTAAAATTTTTGACCGAAAAACTTTCCAACGACAAAGCGATGCTGGCGCGCTTTCACAGCGAAGTGAGCTTGGCGCATCGGGTCACGCATCCGAACGTCTGCCGCGTGCACGACATCGGCGAAGTGACGACTTCGACTGGCAAGCTGCACTTTCTCTCGATGGAGTACGTGGACGGCGAAGATTTGTCGTCGTTGCTGCGAAGAATTGGCCGCTTGCCTTCGGACAAAGCGGTGGAAATTGCCAATCAGCTTTGCGCTGGTTTGGCCGCCGCGCACGAAGCTGGCGTGCTGCACCGCGATTTGAAGCCAGCGAACGTGATGTTGGACGGCAAAGGTCGAGTCCGCATCACTGATTTCGGCTTAGCCGGATTCGCCGAGCAGGTTCGCAGCGAAGAAGTGTTCGCGGGCACGCCGGCTTACATGTCGCCGGAACAGTTCGCGGGCAAAGAAGTCACGACGAAAAGCGACATCTACGCGCTGGGCTTGGTGCTGTACGAAATCTTCACCGGCAAGCGAGTGTTTGAAGCCAACTCGCTGCAAGAACTGCAACGCCTGCACGAGAGCAGTTTGCCGACCAATCCGTCGAACTGGGTGAAGGATATTGACCCGCTGGTTGAGCGCGTGATCCTGCGTTGTTTGGAAAAAGACCCGTCGAAACGGCTGGCTTCGGCCAAGCAAGTGGCGGACGCCTTGCCGGGAGGCGATCCGCTGGCGGCGGCATTGGCGTTGGGGGAGACGCCTTCGCCTGAGATGTTAGCGGCGGCAGGGCAGAAGACCGGACTACGCCCGGCGCTGGCGGTGGCGTGCCTCGCTGCCCTGATCGGCTTATTGATGATCTTTGTGTGGGGTAATGAAAAGGTTACGCTCCTGGGCAGCGTGCCAATGGACATCCCTCCGGAGGCGCTTGCGCGCAAAGCGCGCGAACTGTCCGCTCAGTTCGGCTACCCTGATAAGCCGGCTGACGCGGCCTACGGATTCACTTACAACAATGATTTGTGGGCTTACGCTGAAGGGAGCCAGGATCATCGCCTGCTCTTATCCAGGGAACGTCTGGCCACGGGCAGATCAGCCATCTTCGAGTATTGGTATCGTGAAAGCCCGTTTCACTTATCGGGATTCAAAAGATTTGCCAACTCAAGCGGGCTTGTCACGATGGACGATCCACCGCCGAATGTCTCTGGGATGGTGACAATGCGGCTGGATACAATCGGGCGGCTGCGGTATTTCGCCGCCGTGCCGCCACAACTTGAGCAGCCGCCTCACCAGGCGTTATCACCGGATAAGCATTTTGATTGGGCTTGGCTATTTGCTGCGACCGGACTCAATCAATTGCAATTTACTGCGGGCGAACCGAACTGGACACCGCCGGCGATCTGCGATGAGCGGGCAGCCTGGACAGGCGTTTATCCCGATCTGCCGGAGATTCCGGTTCGCCTGGAAGCCGCTGCGTATCGAGGCAGGCTGGTCTATTTCCAGGTGATCGAGCCGTGGACTAAACCTGACCGTGCGCAGTCAGAGCATCTGAGCAGCCAGCAACAGACCATACTTGCGCTGGAGACCATCGTTTTTTTAATCGTTCTGGTCGCCTCCTTTGCGTTGGCCTTGGCAAATTACCGGCGCGGAAGAGGAGACCTCAAAGGCGCATTCAGATTGGCGATCTTCTTTGCCGTTGCAGCGATATTGCCCTGGATATTACGAGTAAGCCATACCCTGACTCTGACGGAAAGCGCCAATCTTTATAAAGTCATTGATTATGCTTCGTATAGTTGTCTCTGGGCTTTAGGTTCCTACCTGGCGCTGGAACCTTTCATCAGACGTCGCGCGCCTGCCACGATCATCACCTGGAGCCGTCTTCTGGCCGGGAGATTTAGTGATCCACTGATTGGACGAGATGTGTTGATAGGTATTCTTGCCGCAACTGGTTATTGCGTTGCCCATATTTTGGTTCGGTTATTCACCTCCACAAGGCGCAGCATAGATATAGATCTGGATCAGTTGCTTGGCGCGCGGCACAATCTCGCGTTCTTGATTGATGCTTTACCTTTTGCCTTCCTGGGCTCCGCGATGGCTCTCATACCGTTTTTTCTGCTGCGGATTCTTCTGCGTAAACAGTGGTTGGCCGCATTAGCCTCGACTCTGATCTTTTCCTTGATCAACACTCGCTTCTCTACGAGTAGTAACGGCCATCCTTTGCTGGAAGCTATCCTGGTTATCTTACCAACCGCTGGTATGCTTGTTCTTTTGCTGCGGTTCGGATTGGTTGCGGGAATTAGCTACTTTTTCGCCCACGCCATGTTGTGCGTCTATCCTATAACTCCCAACTTTTCGGCCTGGTATGCAAGCAATGGGATGTTTGCCATCGGCGCGCTACTCATATTGGGAGGCTATGCGTTTTACACGTCGCTGGGCGGGCAGAAGGTGTTCGCGGGGAAGCTGCTGGAAGAGTGATGGCTGAAATTCTCTCACGATGTCACGGGTGGCGCTTCAATTAACAAAACTTCTCGGCCTGCCAGTTCCCAGGCTTCAGTGAAGGCCGCGACGCCGTACCGGCGGGGCGCAGGGCCATCAAGCGGGTCGAGAACCTCAACCGTTGCGCTGGTGATCTGCACTATGACAACTGCGTGAAAGGCGCGCGGGTAGCCAAGCAGATGGCGCTCGACGCCGACAATCGGGAAATGACCGGCGCGCACGGCATCGCGGAGATCAGAAAGATTCCAGTCATCGTGCCATTCCGCTGCCGCTCCTGCTTCGGCGAGTCGCGCCTGCGCTGCCGCGAGAGAGACGCCCAAACGTGTGTAGCCGATCAGTTGGCGAACCTGCGCTTCATCACGGCTGTCGCCCAGGCCGGCGAGCGTCATCCGCACACAGGCGGCGACGCACGAAGAGGCGAGTTCCTGTGCGAACCAAGTCAGCATCATTCGATTCCGTGGGCGGCAGCCAATGCTTCGGCTCGTTGTTGAAATAGTTCGGCTTGGGGGTGACCTGCAAACTGGCCTGTCACGGCATGCACATAGACATCGCCGACCTGTCCCAGCGGACCGGTCGCGCCATAAGCGAGTTCCACAGGCACGTGCCAGTAAAACGTGATCGGATCGAAAGTCGCGCTGGCGGCATGCAGCGCGGTTCCGACCTGCTGATGCAACCAGCGGTTGACGTGCGCGATGGCGGCTTGCGCAGTGGGCACGGTGAATTGCGGCGCAACTGTAAGATCAATCATCGTCGGATTCCTTTCGAATAAGTCGCTTCAGCGGAAGTGAGTATAACAGAAAATGCGCTACCAGCGCCTCGCCGAGCGGGGCGGGGAGGCTGCTGGAGGAGTGATGGCAAATGGTCAGGCGCGAACCTCCCGGCAAGGTGTAGTAGAATGTCAGCGCGATAGGCTTTTCCTATAAGGAGACTGGCAATGGAAATTCACGAACTTGTCATCGAGATGAAGCTGCTAGAACGCCGCCTGACGCTGTACGAGGAGAAATACGGCGTGCTGAGCGAAGATTTTTATGCGGCGCTGATGGCGGGCAAGCTATCCAGCTATGACGAATACGACGAGACGCGCGCCGATTTCAGCCGGTGGAAGGGAATTTACGAAACCTGGCGAAGGCGCAAACAGGCGTACACTGAACAACTCAGCCAGCGCGAGTTGGCCGATGCCTTTGGACGAGTGAATTACCCGTCTTCATCCTCCCACATTTCCCGATAGGCATTGACGTAGTCCACCGCCGCCGCCGGATCAAGCGCAAAGTAATAGCGGCAAAGTTTGCGAGAAGCAGCAAGGCAGGCTCGTACCCGCAAAAACCCAACAACCCGTCGAGCGTGTGTTCGATGTGGCGCGTATCGCAGCTGCGCGTCCGCAAGATGGTTTCCACCACAGGCGTATATTCCCGGACGGCTCGCCGATTGAGGTCTTGCATTGCCTCAGCGAGTTGACTCACAGATTCCAAAAGCGCCGGATAGCTGTTCATTTCTGCCTCCCCGCTATTCATCCTGCGCTCCCGCTTCAGCCTCCCTGAGTGTGCGTTCCAATTGCCAGCGCAACTCTTCGCGGTCAGGCAGGTAAAGCTGATATTTCTGGACGAAGAGCTGGCTGTTCATTTGATAGGTGGCGTATTCGACCAGCAGTTCGTCTTTGTGGCGGCTGAGGATAATGCCGATGGGCGGGTTGTCGCCTTCGACATTTTCCTCGGCGGCGAAATAACCCAGATACAAATTCATCTGGCCAATGTCGTGGCGCTGCACGTCGTCCAGCTTCAAATCAATCAGCGCAAAGCAGCGCAGAATCCGGTGGTAGAACACCAGATCAACGCGGTAATGCGTGTTGTTGACCGTGATGCGATATTGTCTGCCGACAAAGGTGAAACCTTTGCCGAGTTCCAACAGGAAGGATTGCAGATGATCGCAGAGCAGGGTTTCGAGTTGGGTTTCCGAGGTGAGATGCGCTTCCGGGATTTTCAAAAACTCGAAGACGTAAGGTTCGCGGAGCACGTCGTCAGGCTGTTCGATGATTTGTCCTTGCGCGGCCAGTTGCAGGATTGCATCTTTGTCTTTGCCTGCCGCAAGGCGCAGGAAGAGCGCGGCGGCCTTCTGCCGTTGAAGTTCGCGCACGCTCCAACGCTCGGCAATCGCCTGTTGCTGGTAAAAGCTGCGTTCCAGCGGATCGTCAAGCTTGAGCAGTTCCACGATGTGCGACCAACTCAATTGGTGCGACACTGTCGCACCAATTGGAAAGGCAAGGTAAAACTGCCGAAACCGAACCAGGTTGCTGCGGCTAAAGCCTCTGCCGTGGCGCAGTGTAAGGTCGCGGCTGAGATTGGCAAGCAAAGCTTTGCCGTAGGCGGCTTTGGCCTTGCCGCCTTGTTCGTATTCCACGATATCGTGTCCGATCTTCCAGTAGGTTTCTGTCATGTGCTTATCAATGGCCTGATAGGCGCGCAAACGGCCTTCGGTGTAAATCTGCGAGATACGGCCAAGCAATTCCTGGTAATCGTTGTCTTTGCTCAATTCCATAAAAATCTCACCCTTTGCAGAAAGTATAACAGAAGGCAATGTGCAGTAGGCAGTCAACTACATTGACTACGGAGCAAACGTTTATGACACCTGAACGCTGGCGACAAATCAAGAACCTGGTCAACTCAGCCCTCGAACAAAACGCCGAGCAGCGATCAGCCGCCTTACAACAATCCTGCGCCGACGACCTGCCGCTGCTCAGGGGCGCTGAAGCCCTACTCTCTTTTCACGAACAGGGTGTTCGCGGGCAATTTGATCTGCGCCCGGATGTGTCGCAAAATTCGACGCTGAGATGAGCGGTATGGCTCATCCGACTTCCCACCTATAACTTCCCTTAATTTATTCCACTCCCCAGCGAAAGGTCATTATGAGGACTTATTATGCGCGCAGCTTTGCGCACGTCTTGATCGCGCTCTCGATGCTCTTCGCCGCTTGCGGGAAACGGCGGGTGGATGACGCAGTGTTGATGGCCAGCGTCATAGCGCAAATGACGGTTGATGGGCGCGTCAGCCCTACGCGTGTCAGCGTTGACGCGTTGAAAGGCGCGGTCACGTTGAAAGGCGCGGTTCCGACGCAGCAGGAGAAAGACGCCGCCGAACAGGTCGCCCGGAAAGTCGAAGGCGTCAGGAGCGTCAACAATCAGATCAGCGTCAATCCATCCGCCGCAGGCTCCGGGTTTCCCACCGGTGATGAAATAAAAGAGCAGGTCAAGGAACAGGTCAAAGAAGCGGCGAACGTCGTTGCTGAAGAGGTGAAAAAGGAGACAGACGAGGCGGTCTTGTTGGGCAAGATCAAAGCGAAGCTCATCGCCGTCGGCTTCGGCGACGTCGCGGTCGAAGTTGATGAAGGTGAAGCGACGTTGAAGGGTGAAGTATCGAGTGAAAAGGATCGGGTCGCCGTGGAGGTCATTGTCGAGAAGACGGAAGGAATCAAAAAGATCAACAATCAGTTGACTGTCGCCGCAACCGTTCGAGTAAGCCTGTGAAATCGCCGGGCAACGGCGCTTCCAGTTTCAGCGGGCGATTGTTGATCGGATGGCGGAAGCTCAACCGGTAAGCGTGCAGCGCCTGGCGGTCGAATTCGACGCTGGCTGGCGCGCCGTCGGTGAAGACGCGCTCACCGACGAGCGGGTGGCCGTGCGCCTGGGCTTGCAACCGGATCTGGTTTCGTTTGCCGGTGACCAGACGGACCTCGATCAACGCCGCCTGCTCGAACGGTTCAAGCACGCGGTAATGGCAGATGGCTTCGAGTGGGAACTCGTCGGTCTGATTGGCCAGTCTGAATCGTCTGAGCTTACGATCCCATTTGATCGTATCCCGCCACATTCCCGATTCGGGTTGGGGGACGCTGCGCGTGACGGCCAGATAAATTCGCTCAGGCTCGCGCCGCTCGAATTGCTCCCGCGCCTTCTCCTGCGCTTCGAGCGTTTTGGCGAAGAGCACCAGCCCAGTGGTGTCGCGGTCAATCCGATGGATGATGAACGGCTGACGTTTTTTGGCGTTGAGGTATTCCTCGACCAGATCGAAGAGCGACGCTTCGCGGAGCAGGTACGGATGCGGCGTCGAGAGCAGGCCGGCTGGTTTGTTGACGACCAGAACGTGGCGGTCTTCGTGAATGATGTCGAGATGATCGAAAGGCAGTTCCTCAAAAGGTAGCGCGTGAACGTCTACGCGATTGATCCACACCCGCGCCACGTCGCCCGGTTGCAACAGACGTTCGGCGTCGGCCAGAGTCTGCTCGACATCGTTGACGAAAACCCTGCCGGTTTCCAACGCGAGATGCGCGCGTGACAGCGAGCCGAGCCGCCGTGGGGAACCGAGCCATCTGTCCAGGGGCAGTCCGGCGTCTTCATCCCTGATTTGCCATTGACCGTTGTTCATCGCGGTGTTTGAAGGAACCGAATCCGTCAGGAGGACACATCCGGCTTGCGGCGTGGCAGGGAAAGGATGAATTCGCTGGCATCGGTGCGCAAGTCGGGTTCGCATCCGGTTGCTTGGCGAGCCAGGCGGATGATGTGTGGAATTCCGGTTTGAAGGCTGGTTGCAGGATCGGCCAAATTCATCGCTTTACCTCAAGACTCCCTTTCGTAGCCCGATCACTTCATCACTTCATAGAGGCTTCGTTGCTTCATCAACGCCTCGCTATCCAACGTCTCCTCCTGCGCCGCGGCTTCATCACGCAACCTGCAGATCGCTTCCTGGCAATATTCGGCATTGTTGTCAATCAGCACACAATCGCGACCGGCGGAGAGCGCTGCGATCCCTGTCGTTCCGCTTCCACCGAACGGGTCGAGGATCAATCCGTCGGGCGGGCTCATCAATTTGATGAAGAACAGCGGCAAATCTACCGGGAAAACCGCCGGATGATTTTTATTCTTTCCGACCAGAGCGCGGCTGATGACGTTGGACGGTAAAACTGTTTCTTTGCCAACCCACTTGGAGATGTCGCGCCCGAACCCGCTCTCGTTAGCCGAATTGTGCCTGCTCAAATCATTCTCCCCCAGCTTTCGCAGCCTCGATTCAACCCAGTCGCCGATCGGTTTTCGCACCTCATCGGGATTGAAGAATGGGCGCTTTGATTTCGCCAGGTGAAAACAATATTCCCATCCGTCGCTCAATCTTGTCGGCCAGGCGCCGGGCATGGGGTTGGTTTTGTGCCAGATGTAATCGTCTATCGCCAGCCAGCCGCGTTCACATAAAGCCTCGATCGTATGCCAAACGTAGCGATGCCTGACGCCGTCAACCACTTTGTCCTTGATGTTGATCACCAGGCTGCCGGACGGTTTCAGCGCATTGAAAAACGGCTCGTGAAAAGTGAGAAACCAGTCGGCGAATTTATCCGGATGAACGCTGTCGTAATGTTTGCGCCGCGCGTCGGCGTAGGGCGGAGAGGTGACGATCAAATCAACCTGCCCGACAAATGCTTTCAGTTCTTCACGACTGTCGCCGTGAATTACCATGCAGTCAGCGTCTGCTTTGCTGACCGTTGTCTTGATTGCCGGTAAACTCATTTTTTGCCTCTCTCTCTTTCGGTAGGAGTCTGACTCACGAATGCCTGAAAACTCAATCGGTCGAGTTTTCCGGTTTCAGCGTTCACCAAACCCATCCTGGCTAACTCTTCCGAGAGCAGGTCAGCGCACTCACGACGTTGAGACAATGAATGGAACGGCAGGAACTCACCAACTCTGGCCAACCCGGCTCTGTAAATCTCTGTTGGCGATAGCCCCGAGATGAAGGGAAAAATGAACCCGGGCAACCAGACTTCGCAATTCGGCGAATATGGATGCCCTCTGTTGTTGCGCTTCATCTGTCGTGATTCATTGTATGGCAGAATTCTCCCTCGCGGTGGAGTGGCAATGCAAACGATACAAAGATAAGGGCGCGTCAGATTCTTGTCTTCCGTCGCCATCGTCTCCAGCCGGCTGATCATGCCCTCGACATCCTGGCCACCGACCGTGTCACCGGATTTTTTCACCGACATAAACATTCTCAAGCCTTTGGCGAATCCGGGAGTTTCAATTTCAGTCTCAACGTCCCCCTCTCTTTTGCCATCAACCGTCGAGGGATAGCGATACTTCATCAACTCGATGATCAAGTACTGATAGAAAACGCCTATCTGCATTCGACGCCGCTGCATTTCGTGAGCGATGGCATCCAGCTCGAAGATTTCTTCGACGCGACACTGGCTGAAAAAGAATGGGCTGAGCACAGGATCGCTGCGCTCGCGCAAATGCTGAATGCACAGCGCAACGAGTTCTTTGGGCGATTGCGGAAGCTTTTTTGTATCTCCCTTTTTGTCTTTGAGGCATCTCTCAAAGGACCGTTCGATGGCCTGGTTGAGGTTTTCTGATGGTAGTGGAACTTCCGGCAGCGGAAACAAAGACTCTTCGGCCAGATAACCATCGGACTGACGCCGAGGGTATTGTTGCAGCGGTATTGATTTCTTCGCAGCCATTAAGTTGAGGAGGTTGAGTGACGAAGCGCTCGATTAGTTCAAAACCTCTTTGACCTTTGCGCCAATGTCCGCCGGGCTTTTCACGACGTGGATGCCAGCGGCGGTCATCGCCGCCATCTTTTCCGCCGCCGTGCCTTTGCCGCCCGCGATGATCGCACCGGCGTGTCCCATTCTGCGTCCCGGAGGCGCGGTCTGGCCGCAGATGAAACCGACCACCGGCTTCTTGACGTGTTGTTTGACGTACTCCGCCGCCTCTTCTTCCGCCGAGCCGCCGATTTCGCCGATCATCACGATGGCGTCTGTGTCAGGGTCGTGGTTGAACAACTCGACGGCGTCGCGCTGCGTCGTGCCGATCACCGGGTCGCCGCCGATGCCGATGCAGGTTGACTGGCCGATGCCCAGCGCCGTCAATTGACCGACGGCTTCATAAGTCAGCGTGCCGCTGCGCGAGACGACGCCGACGCGGCCTTCCAGGTGGATGCGGGCGGGCATAATGCCGACTTTGCATTTGCCCGGCGAGATCACTCCGGGACAGTTCGGCCCGACCATCCGCACGTTGCGCGCTTTGACGTAATGGAACGCCTTGATCATATCCAGCGCCGGGATGCCTTCGGTGATGCAGACGATCAGCCCCACGCCCGCATCCGCCGCTTCCATAATCGCGTCGGCGGCGAACGGCGGCGGGACGTAAATGACCGAAGCGTTGGCGCCGGTCTGTTTCATAGCGTCGGCGACGGTGTTGAAGACGGCGAAGCCTTGGTGCGTCGTTCCGCCTTTGCCGGGCGTGACGCCGCCGGCGATGTTCGTGCCGTAATCACGCATCTGCAGCGCGTGGAAGGTTCCTTCTTTGCCGGTGAGTCCCTGAACCAGAAGGCGGGTGTTTTTATCAACCAGGACGCTCAAATTTCCTCCTGTGGCGAAGGTGGGACAAGATGGCATCTTGTCCCACTAATTATGGTATTGATTGAAGAATCGGCTTGTAAAAACGAGGGCGCAGCATAGCACAGCCGATATGACCTTTCCAGGTGAGCGGCGATTCGCTCATTTCGCGGCGGGCAGTTGTTTGAGCGCCTCGGAGGCGGCTTGTTGCACTCTCTGATCAGCATCGTTGGCGGCGGCGTGTTGTAAAACTTCGCGCGCGTTTTCGAGATTGAGTTTAGCTATCCAGTAAGCCATCCACCGGCGAATCTCGAAGTAGTAATGTTGCTTGAGAATAGCGTACATCTCCGTGGGGCCGTTGCGCGTGTTCTTCAACTCATACATTGTCTGCTCGGCCAGCCGGCGAATGTTTTCGTGTTTGCTCTCCAGAAAAAAATGAAGGAACAGGATCGCCTTGCGGGAATATTGGGTATCCTTCAGTTGGTTGACCGTCAGGATCGCCGCGCCGCGCACGCGCATGTCGTTTTCGTCCGTGATCTCGGCGCCGTTCGAATTGGCGATGCCGTTGAGCACAGCGTTTCTGGCTCTGAAAATTTTGAATGAAGCCATCGTGCTGATCAGAGCCATTCGCACGCGCCAGTCGTTGTCGTTGATCAAATCGGTCAAAAAACTGACCGCCTCCGGATCGCCGAGTTTTCCCAAAGCTTCCACGGCGGCGATGCGGATCAGTGGGTCTTCGTCGTTGAGCAATTCGATCAGCGGGTCAACGGCGCGGCGGTCGCAGGCTTGGCTCAGTTGCTGTGCGGCCCGCGTCCGGGTCTTCGCGTCTTTGCTTTTCAGCGAAGCGATCGCGCGCGTGACGGCGTCGTCAATCGTTTTGCCGGCGGTCAGCGCCGGGCATTGTTCGTAGATCGGTTGAGGTTTGACGGGCGAAGACGGCGGTTGCGCCTGGGACGGAGCGAACAATGCGCAGACGAGTAGGAAGGGAAACCAGAAAAGATTTTTTTCAGCGCGGCGGTTCATCGTTTGTTTCCGGGAGCTTGCTTCCTACGCGATAGTGTCCGGGTTGTCGGGGGTCAGCAGCTTCATTGCGCGTGAAGCATGCGCGACGGCGATGACAATGTCGCTGACGAATTTCGGATACCAGCGCAAGTAGGGCGCCAGATCGGCGCCCCGAAGTTTGACCAGATAGTCATATAACATCTGTTCTCCCTCCCGCCCCCTTTTCTTCTGATCGGGCGTGAGTGTGAAGAGTTTGTGCAGCAGGCCGAAGTTGATCGCTTCGAGCGCGTGGCCGAGCATCCTGATCTGCGAGCGATAGCGCATCACTTCCAGCAAGTCTGGTGGCGGGGCGCCTTTGGTTACGATTTTGCCACCCTGACCTTCGATGGCCAGGCGGCCGGCGAATTCCGGCCCCATTTCTTTGGCCGCGTCGGCTTCACGATCAATCGCCAGAGAGTCGCCTTTCAACCGGTAGATCAACGAGTCCGTCATCTGATCCAGCCTCTTGGGCAGGTTGTCGTTTCGGTACCCGTTCTTCAGGCAAGCGAAGAAGCCGTAAAACATATGCATGCCGAAGCAACTGTATTTGGTGATCTGTTGCCGGAATTCCAATGTCTCCATCTCGCCCTGCGCGATGCCCTCTTTCACGCCCGCGCAGACGCCTTCGTAAACCGCCAGGCCGCGATTGATCACTTCGGGAAGGTTGATCGTTTCGCCGTATGTGTTGACCCAGGTTGGTTGCGACGGCGGAGTGAGAATCGAGAAGGCAATTAAACCCCAGGGCAGATGCTGTTGAACGAGCGACGGATCGTAGCGTTGCAGATTTTGCGGATCGCAGCGGAATAGGGCTTTTGCGCTGTGGCCCAGATTGCGCAACGTGTATTGGTTGGCGCCGGCGGTGATAGGCTGATCGGGACTGACCCCGGCTTCGAGCATCGTTTTCAAAAAGCTGTTGTCGTGGACCTCGAATTCGCGCGGGAAATAGACGTAGCGTTTGCTATTGACCTCTTTCTCCGCCGCGTAACGGGAACAGAGAAAATCCACCGCTTTCGCGCCGTCGGCGAGGGTGAAATTTCTGCCGAAGGCGCGCACGGCGTGGATCATCGCCGAGGGGTTTTTCAACTCACGGGCGTAATGCCTGACGAAGTCATCGGCTGCGCGCAGAGCGTTTGGATAATCAGCCGGGAGCGTCGCTGGCGGCAGTGGATTGGGCGTTGCGGCGTCAAGGGCCGAAGGAGTTGGCGACGATGGGATCGAGGAAGTCGAGGTCGAGGAATTAAACCAGCCGGCTTTGTAACCGGCGGCGCCGGCGATGGCCAGTGTCCCAAGACCTCCCAGTCCCAACGCGAGAAAATTTCTTCGGCTGGTCCGGGCTTGTTGTTCGACCTGCTCCTTCCGGCGATTCTTTTTTGATTTGCTCATTGATTGAAGAACCTTTGGGAAAAACACTAATGGGGCTGTCGCGGCAAGCGTGAGGGCGACGGAAACGCAAAGTTAAACCAGCGTTAGGGCAATGTCAAACCTAGGCTCAACCGTAATCCCTGTGGACGCTGGAATTACGGCGCGAAATACCCCGTCACATCAATGACCAGATCGGTCGTCTGCGCCGAGAAAAGCTTGAACGCGCCCGGCCCTGCGCTCAGGCCCACGGTGAAATGCCGGTTGAAGATCTGCCCCGGCAGGAAGTTCGAGGTCGCGATCAGAGGTTGCGCCGCATCGCTCGGCCAGAACGTCAGATAGCCGCCATTCGAATTGACCACCGTCGCATTGCCGACGATGGCCAGCGCGTTGCTGGCGATGGTCAGGCCGTCACAGACTCCGCGCGCCGGCTGTGTTCGCTCCACCCCGCCCTGGATCGGCGCGTTGGGCTTGTAACAGCCGGGGAAGGCCGGATTGTCACGCGTCTCCAACAGGCGCACCGGATGTGGCAATGGATTGAAAAGCAGCCCTACCCCATTCACATCATTCGCCTCCGGGCTGTAATAGCCCAACACGTCAATCACCAATTCGGTGGCGCCGGTCGCGAAGATCTTGAACTCGCCGCTGGGCGAAAGCCCGACGGTGAAGGGCGCGTTCATAATCTGGCCATCGGAGTAGTTGGAGCTGGCGACCAAGGGCCGCGTGGCGTCGGCAGGGAAGAGCGTCAGGTAACCTGCGCCTGGATTGACGGTGGTGGCGTTGCCGACGATGGCGCGCGCCGCCGTCGGGATGGTCACGCCATCGCAAGTGAGCCGCGCCAGTTGCGTGGTGTCCACGCCGCCCGGAATGGGCGCGCCCGGCGTG
>Ga0187892_10003442_pt1 | contig 28973 bp, 34 predicted proteins | sample MA1701073metaG_FD_139345 | JGI IMG/M metagenome (GOLD analysis project Ga0187892, IMG submission 139345) | Bio-ooze microbial communities from a basaltic lava cave in the Kipuka Kanohina Cave System on the Island of Hawaii, USA - MA170107-3 metaG ... | reverse complement strand
GAAGATCATTCGAAAGAGGTCGGGTCATCGGATACTGGCCTCCGCTCCAGCCAGAATCTTGAATCAGACTCGTCGCCCTTTGAAAACCCCTTCCGATTCAATCAGTCCATGAAACGCTCTAGGCCCGCCTTCCGCTAAGCCGCAAGATCAGCGGTTGGCGAGTTCGGTGATGAGCTCGATTGCGGTCTCGGCGATGGCTTCGAAGCCGCCGAGGCTGAACTCGTTGATCGAGATGAACACGCCGACGCCGCGGGCCGGCGCCATCGCCACGAAGCTGAACTGGCCCTGCAAGCCGCCGGATTTTTGCAGGATCAGCGGGCGGTTTCCTTCGGGCCGCATCACGACCCATCCTAGGCCCATCGCGTCCATATGCCCGCCCTCGTCCATGCCGTACACCGGGTTGAGCCCGTCGCGGTCGAGATAGATGGCGTGGTCGAGAAGGCGCATCTCGGCGTCTTCGGTCCCGAAGCGGTCAAGATGCCATGAGAGCCAGCGCAGCATGTCGTTGGTGGTCGAATAAAGCCCGCCGGCGCCCACGATCATCGGCGAGGTCGGCACGAAAGGCAGGGGCGAATCGTCGAAATTGTGGCCCTGCATGGTTCGCCCGCGATCTCCATCGGGGAGGTCGAAGCTCGTGTCCTTGAGCCCGGCAGGCGTAAGCACGCGCCCCTTCAGCAGCTCCGGGTAAGGTCGGCCGCTCGCATTGGCGAGTGCCTGCGCGAGCAGATCGAAGCCGAAATTCGAGTAGAGGATGCCCGTCCCCGGCGCGAACAGGAGCTGATCGTTTTGAAGGGAAGCGACATATTCTTCTTTGCTCCGCTCGGCCGTTGAGTTGCCGGTGCCTTCCGCCTCGCGCGGCAGGCCCGAGGCTTGGGTCGCGAGATCGATCAGCCTGATAGCTTTGCCGTCACGCTGGGGAATTTTGACGTCCCAGCCGAGTCGGTCTTGCAGGCGGTCGGTGAAGGCGACCTTGCCGTCGGCGACCAGCGCGGCGAGCGCGGCGCCGCAAAACACCTTGGTGATCGAGCCGATGCGCATGCGGGTGTCGCCGTCGGGCGCCTTGCCGCTGCCGTCTGCGATCTCGCCAAAGCCATGTACGGAGGCTTCGCCGTCGCGGACGGCGCCGATCACCAGCCCCGGGACCTTTGCCTCGAGAAAGAGTAAGGTGCCGGTGAACTCGACGGCCTCATCGAGCAGCTTGTCGGCGCGCGCCGGCGCAGTGAGCGCCACCGCAAGAACGAGACCGGAAAGAACCCGAAAACCCAAACGGCGAAATGTCATCTGTCGCCAATGCCCCCTTCTGATGGAATTCCGCCACGCCGGTGGAGAGCCGCTTCTTGGAGCCGCAGACCATCGGCAAATCGGCCCGTCCTACACGCTTCTGTGGCGAGGGGTCAATTCCGGTCAAGCAGATTGGTGGTTTTGGCGAACGCAGACACCCGGCCTTGTGAAAGGCCGAGTGTCTCGAGCGTTTGCAGAAAATCTAACGCTTAGCGGTTAAGTGCGCTCAGGCGGCAGATTTACTTTTGGCCAGGCCCGAAGGCGAGTCTCACGATGATCCGGAAAATTGCCCCAAGCGTAAGAATACGGGGAGGAGCAATCGCCCCACCGGACACAGCCTGCAATTCTGAGGAGGTAAGTTCGCGCATTGCATTCTCCGTTAGTAAGAGGATCGTTGCATGACAATCTTGACAACGTATTGGCGAACGGACACCCGGCCTTGCGAAAGCTCGAGTGTCTCGAGTCGTTTACAGGGAATCTAGCGCTTGGCGGTTAAGTGCGATCAGTAGGAGGCAGAGTTACTCTGCGCCCGAAAGCGAGTCTCACGATGCCCGCGAAAATTGCCCCAAGCGTAAGAATTCGACGGGGAACCGGTACAGGTGCTAGCCGGCCACCGGACACGGCCTGCAATTCTAAGGAGGTCAGTTCGCGCATTGCATTCTCCGTTAGTAAGAAGATCGTTGCATGACAATCTTGACGAGGTCTTGGCGTACGGCACCCGGCCTTGTGAAAGGCGAGTGTCTCGAGCGTTTACAGGAAATCTAACGCTTAGCGGTTAAGCGCGCTCAGTAGGAGGCAGCTCTCTGCGACGCCCGAAGGCGAGTCTCAAGATGCCCGAGATAATTGCCTCAAGCGTAAGAATACGACGGGGAGGAAGTGCTCTCCGGCCACCGGACACGGCCTGCAATTCTAAGGGGGTCAGTTCGCGCATTACATTCTCCGTTAGTACGAGGATCGTTGCATGACAATCTTGACTAGCGTCATGAAAGAAAGCTCGCACCATCGTCGCCAATGCCTAACGTCGCCATCATCGAAACGCGCGATTTAATCACGCATTTTAGACAATCAGACAATTTCGTCGCAGTTTGGCCGTGTGGGGCCTTCGGTGTCTAGGAGGATGGCTCCCTTGGGCAGAACGCGGCTCCGTCGAGCCTACCGTCGCACAGGCGCGATCGAGACCCTCAATGGCCCTGCGACAGGAACAGATCGACCCTTCGCAGAAATGCCGGAAGCGAGCGCGATCGTGCGGTCTTCGACCCAAACCGCCGGGCAGGCTTTCTAACCTCGGCGGCTTGCGATTCCTCGGTCTTGTCAGTCGCCTGCGCCGCGTTCTCTTGCCTGCAGTCGGGGCTTTCGCCCTCCGGCATGCCAGGCGCTACGGCTGGCGTGCCGGAGCCACAAAAGGGGTTAGTTTCGGCCGCCCTATTGTTCTTCTCGACACATTGTTCGAGCCGGTCGAACGCGACCATGCTCTTGTCGAGCGGCACGCGGATCGTGGCTCCGGCGGCGACGACGTTCAAGGCGCTGGCGCTGCGAAGCCCGGCCGCGAACTTCTCGTCCTTGATGTCCATCGACACGGCGTTCGACTCCGCCGCGACCTCGGTGTCGAAGCCGAGCGGGCCCATGGCCATCTTCACCGGATAAGTCTTGCCGCGCTCAAGCTTCCAGTTCGGCGATTTGAGTTCGAGACTGAAGCCGTCGCCGGTGCGAACGAAACGCGCGACGATATCGTCTTGCAGGGCGCGATTGATGGAGCAGCGGTCGAACTTGTCGCCCTTGAAGATCGCCTCGATCTCCCAAGGACCGATATTTTCAGACTTGCTCTCTTCGGCCGCATGGCCGATTGCCGCCGGCAGCGTGATGGAGGCGGCGATGGCAACGACGCAACCCGTGCGTCGTAAGGAAGTCCTCAGAGCAGATTTGCGCATGGTGAAACCCCGTCGTCACTGTTGACGTGTTCATAAGGCAAGCGAGTCGGAAAATTCCAACTCTTGGGAACCCACATCGGCCGGCGACTGGTCATGGATGTAAGCGGTGGATGGCAACTTGTGCCAGGTTTTCGGATCAGCACGCGACATGTCGATAATCTCCGGCACGTCCGTGACAACCGAATTCACCTCCTCGCTCGTTTCGATCAGGAGAGGCACGGCCGGATCGGCTGTGGCGCTCTGCAGTGTGGCGGCGCAAAGCAGGCCGCTCATCAGCGCTAGTAGCGAACTGTTCACGGCAGCCTCTAATCGGCATGCCACTCCGTCGCCCTAACAACTCGCCTCTGCGCCTGCAAGTTCCGCCAGGGCTGTAACAAGCGGATTTTTCTGTGGAAAAGAGCACGGAGCCCGAAACCTAGCATCGTCTTAAAACGTTAGTGAGCGTGGGTACTATTCGAGGATAAAACAATGACGAGCTGTCCAAGCCCCTCCCCGCGCCCGCGCGCATTGATCGTCGAAGATGAAATCATCATCGCCCTCGCTCTGGAAACGGATCTGAATGAGCTTGGCTTCGATACCTGCGGTCTTGTCGCAGACGCAAGAGAGGCCCTTTCCATTGCGATGGATGACAGGCCTGACATCGCAGTCATCGACATTTATCTGAATGGCGCTCGTGACGGCATCGAGACCGCGAGAATGCTGCGAGAGTTATGCAACGTGCCCATCGTTTTCGTAACGGCTTACAGCGACGAGGAAGGAATCCTCGAACGCATCGAGCGACAGGTGCCGGGCGCGCCGATACTGACTAAGCCGCTCTATGGTCACCGGCTCGCCGACGCGATAGCCAAAGTGGCTCAGGCCGCGCCTTTACGGAAAGCCCAGCGCGCCGCGCCGGGACTCACGGTGGCGGCTGCGCACTAAGCTTCGAAGCTCCGCTTCGGTCAGGCGGTGAAGGCGCCAATGCCGGTTTGCGCGCGCCCCAGAATCAGGCCGTGAATGTCGTGCGTCCCTTCATAGGTCTTGACGCTTTCGAGATTGGCCATATGGCGGAACACGTGGAATTCGTCCGAGATGCCGTTCGCCCCGAGCATGTCCCTGGCGGCGCGGGCGATATCGAGCGCTTTGGCGCAATTGTTGCGCTTGATTAGCGACACCATCTCGGGCTCTGCCCGGCCCTCGCTCATCAGGCGCCCGACCCGAAGACAGGCCTGGAGGCCGAGCGCGATCTCGCTCTGCATATCGGCAAGCCGCGACTGGATCAGCTGGTAGGAGGCGAGCGGGCGGCCGAACTGGTTTCGGTCGAGCACATAGGTGCGGGAGCGGATCCAACAATCCTCGGCCGCGCCCATCACCCCCCAGGCGATGCCGTAGCGCGCCTGTGTGAGGCAACTGAAGGGGCCTTTCAATCCCGACACGCCGGTGAGCAGATTTTCGGACGGAACGAACACATCGTCCATGACGATCAGCCCGGTGGTGCAGGCGCGCATCGACATCTTGCCTTCGATCTTGGGCGTCGATAGGCCCTTCATGCCGCGTTCTAGAATGAAGCCGCGGATCGCGTCGTCTCCGGTCTTGGCCCAGACGATAAGCACGTCGGCGACCGGGGCATGCGAGATCCAGCTCTTGGTGCCGGAGAGGGTGTAGCCGCCCGAGGCTGAGACCGCGCGGGTCTCGAGGCTCGCCGGGTCAGACCCGCTACTCGGCTCGGTCAGGCCGAAGCATCCGATCCATTCGCCCCTGGCAAGCTTCGGCAGGTATTTGGCTCTCTGCTCGTCAGTTCCGAAACGATGGATCGGATGCATGACGAGCGAGGATTGCACGCTCAAGACCGTGCGGTAAGTCGAGTCGATTCGTTCAAGCTCGCGCGCGATCAGCCCATAAGCGACGTAGTTTCCGGGTGCGCAGCCCAAGCCTTCGATGACCGAGCCGAGATAACCGCGCGCGCCAAGCTCGGCGACGATCGCCCGGTCGAAACGCTCGTTGCGCGCGGCCTCGACGATCGCCGGCAAGAGCCGGTCGGCGCCGAACGCCCGCACCGCATGGCAGACCGCAAGCTCCTCCTTGTCGAGCTGATCTTCGAGCAGCAAAGGGTCCGCCCACGGGAAAGTCTCGCGCTCGCGGTGCGAATCGGCGTTCTTCGGCATGGGATCACGGACCCTGCTTGGCGTGGCGAAAGAAATCTTAGACCGCCATTGTCCTACACATTGAATATGCAGTGCAAACGCCCTCCGACGATGCCAGGAGCGGAAACCGAACCACTGGCGCGCAGTTTTTTGCGGCCGCTCGGTACGCGATCGTTAACCCTCAACGATTTGTCGCCGCGGTTGACTACGATCCCACCGACCGACGCAAAGCGCCGGGCCCCGACCGATTTTCACGGAACGTCTTCCCGGCTTGGCGTATGGTCGCACGCGTTGGCTCGGCCCTGAGAGTCCCCGGCCCCGATGCGTTACGGTCCTGCCGAACAGCTTGTTGCCTTGCTCCTCGCACGGAACTTTTCGCCGCGCGTCACCGCGGACGCGCGTGCCTATGTGTTCCATCCGCGGTGACTTAGGGGCGAGCGAGGATCGTCCCGCTATGCTCCTAATATTTCACGTTTAGCGTCACGAGATACTGGTCCAACTTCTCCAGCGTGTTGCGATCGGTGCCGTTCTCGTACTCGAGCGAAATCGATGTCTTCTCGGTGAAATTGTATGCAAGGTTGGTCGTGAAAAGATGGATGGTTCGTCTCAAGTTCTGACGAGAGTTGTGGTTTGCGTTGACGTCGTCGAAATATGCGTAGGACGTGACCCACAGCAAGCGATCCCAGCCCAGGAGGCCATTCAGAAGCGAGGCGCGGAGCGTCGCCGTACCTCCGAGCCAAACATAGTCGGTGTCGGCGGTGAGACTCGTGAGACCAGGATTGTTCACTCGCAAGCCATCGGCCTCCATCTTCAATTGATAGTAGAAGTCGAAGGCGCGCGAGAACCGGCGGTAGTTGCCGCCAAGCCGCAAATCGAGGTTAAAGGGTTGCCACGAAGCCGAAAAACCGTAGGCCTCAGCCTCGCCGCGAAAATCGGTTAGGTAGTAGGGAGTGGCGGTTAGCGCTTGGAGAGGGAAGATCGGACCCTGGGCAATTTCGATCTGGGCGTCGAGCCCTGGCTTAAGCGCGCTCTTCTCGCTGGCACGATCCGCGTTCAGAGTGCCGTCACCCAGGACCGAGACCGCGAAGGCATAGCCCGAGAGATAGGGCCTGCCGACCGGAGGGTCCCCATGGGGCAAGCAGGGGTCCCTGGCGAAGACCCAAGCCGCCATGGCCTTCACTTCAGCGGTCTCGGTGCCGGCCTCCCGATCCCCTGTGTAGCTGATAGCCGCACCTTCAGCGGCCTCCGCATCGATGCTCTGATTGTAGATGGAGATGTCGAGTGGATCGCGCCGCAGATAGAAGCCCTGCTGCCCGGCGCAGGCATCACCTTCGGTCAGCGCGACCGCGTTATCGGATAACGATGCGCTCATAGTCCAAGCAATGGCAATCATCGTGGCCCACGCCACCCTCTGTGATCTAGTCATGGTGTCCCCCTTTTTTAATCGACTTGATAATCGTGTTTCGATCAATTGACTTGATACCCGTGTTTCCTGAACCAAGCGGCGATAACATCGACGAGGTCCTGAACCTTTTTCACATTGGCGAGGTCGCCCGGCTTCAGGCGCAACCCGTAGTCTTGGAACGCCCGATTAGCGACGTGGAAGAACGCGCGGAGGGCTGCTGCACCCCCCTTGATGTAGTCGCCGATGTCATCACTTAGTTTGAATGGATAGAAGCCGTGCGGATCGAAAATTTGCCGAAGGATCGCGATGATCGCGACCTCGCTGATGGCGCGCCCTTTGGCGCTTACGCGCCCGCGCGCGCGTCTGGTGCGTGACGGCGGAGCCTTGCCGCGTCGTCGCACGGTTTTCCCACGAAGTGGCGCAGCCTTGGCGCGTCGCCGCGCAGGCCTGGTACGCTTTCTAGAAGTTCTGGCCATAAGCACCCTCCATTTCTAACCCAAGGTTGTAGTAGTAACAGGATCGGCCCTATTGCGGGCAAATATCCTGCCTTGCCTGGCGAGCGGAGGCTCAACAAGGCCCCTGTGAAGGTCCTATCCGAGCCATTTTTTCCGAGTCGGACTGCGCTTTTCGAGGGTCGCGGAGAGCATTAATCGCCGTGGGCCGCGGCATCAGAACCGCCTCCGTTCGCGACCGTCACGCACGCACTCGGTTGGTGGTGCGGCAGCACGCGCACACGTCGGATGGCCGCTTGGTCCTTGCGTTTGATCGACATTGCCGGGACGACCACCTTCTCGGGCGCGGCTACAGAAGGCTCGGTCAGGTCCGGAGTTGCGGCTGATCCGGTTGATAGAGCTGGAGGTGGGTTGTATATTTTGGCCGTCCGTACGTTTGCGGGAGCTCGCTGATGTTGAGAGGCGCAGACTTCATCACGCGGCGTGTATTCGTGGGTGGATTAGGCGCTTCGGCGCTATCCACACCACTCTTCGCACAAACACAGACAGGTGCGTCAGTCAAGCATGGTCGCGGCGCCCGCGTTCCCCCAGGATTGAAGCATCGAATTGCAGAACAGAATAAGCACGCCGCGCGGGTCAAAGACGCACTCGCTACTGACCCAGATTTTGCAAAGGCGATGAACGCGGCGAAGCCACGATCGACCGCCGACAGCGAAACTCCGCCATCAAAGTTCGATTGGCGCGATCATAACGGCGTCACCCCGGTGAAAGACCAGGGTATCTGTGGAAGCTGTTGGGTGTTCGCGGCGATCGCCGCTTTCGAATCGGCCTACCTGATCGCAAACGAGCAAGCGGTCAGCGTATCCGAGCAGCAAGGTCTCGATTGTGCCTACCAAGAGATGGACTGCGTTTTGGGGGGCTGGCATGAGGCCATACTACTGTACTTAACAACACTAGGTATGGTCGCAGAAAAGGACTATCCTTATCGAGACATTAGGACTCATTGCACCTCAAATTTAGGAGAGCGTCCATACTACGCACTTAATTGGGACTATATCTCGGATAAGCTCATTCCGACCGATGCCGAGATCAAAAAAGAAATCTGGACTTACGGACCTGTTATATCTGCTGTGCTTACGACGGACGATTGGGATGATGCCGGTGCCATAATCCCTGGAGAGAAAAATCCCAAGCTGGATACCGACCATGAAGTCTTGATAGTTGGATGGGACGATACGGTCGACAATGGAGTGTGGATAATAAAGAATTCGTGGGGAAAAGATTGGGGTGACGGCGGCTTTAGCAGACTACCATATGGCTGCAACAACATTGGCTTCGGCGCATCATGGGTTACTGTTGCACCTCCGAACTCGGTATCTCCGTCATTGGCAAAGACGTTGAGAGCTATCAACACCAACAACAGTCTTCTGCCGCTTTTTCCTAGCGTGTCTAAGGAAATCCGTAAGTGAGAATGCGCTCCTAGGCCTTGCGGCGCCGGCTTGGCTTGCCGGGACCGCAAGGGCGCACCTCGCCCCCGGTGAATCACCGCAACACTCACGCGCTCGACGGCGCGACGCGCTTCTCCCCCGGACAACGCGGCTCACCAATTTTGGTCTGGGACGAGCAGAGAAGCCTTCGTTACACCGGGACCAACAACGCCGTGACGTACATGAGACCGACGCCTGCCGCGAGCCCGGCAAGCGTGATGGGATAGCCGCGCCCTCCCGCCCCTGCCAGGTCCCGTCCGAGCAGCAGGCCCACCTCGATCAGGACTTGCAGGATCGCTCCAGCGCCGACCGCCAGCGCAATTGCGGCCCAGTGGTTTGAGAAGGCGAAGGCCCCAAGCCACATCCCGAGCACCGCCGGCAGTCCTGCGAGACAGGCGAGCCCCGCCAGCACCAAGAGCCCTGGGCGGCGGTCTAGCAGCGGCGCCACGATGCCGATCCCTTCGGTCACGTTGTGCAGGGTGAAACCGAGGAGCAGATAGCCGCCGAGCGCGGCGGCTCCCGACGCGAAAGCGGAGCCGATGGCCAGTCCCTCCCCGAGATTATGCAGCCCTATGGCAAGCGCGATCGATGTGGCGAGTGCCACGCCCTCGAGCGGCGATCCCCCGAGCCGCGCGAGTCCGAACAGGAGCAGGCAGCACAGCCCAGCGATCGCCCAGACCAGCAAGGGCGTGTTGAGGCCTGATGCAGCGCGCCCTGCCATCTCCAAGGCTTCCTCGAGCATGTCGATCAGCAAGAAGGCGAGAAGCCCAATGGTCAGCGCCAGGGCAAAGCGGAAGGCTAGGGCGCCTCCGGCACGCAACGCCGGATAGAACAGCATGCCGAGAGCAACAGGCAGAACGCCGACGAAAAGTCCGCCGAGCGTCAGCCGGCCGATCTCTCTCGCTCCGACTTTCGGTGTCGGCCAGGCAACCTCGATCTCGTGTTCGAAAGTGAGCCCGGTGCGCGTGACGATCAGAACCTTGTGCGTCTCGCCCTCGACCCATGGATAGGGAATCTTGATCCACACGCTCGCAAGCCGCGGCACCGCGCCGGGCGGGTCTTGCGCAAATTGCCAATAGGCCCCGTCAACCTGCACCTGGGCGATCGATACGGGCTCTGTTCCGTCGGCGCGAACCTTGAGCGCAACTCCGTTTTCGTCGAGCACGGTTCGCTCGACCGTCAGAGTTTCGACGGGGGGCGGAGCGCCGCCGAGTGGCCTGCGCAGCGGCTCGTAGGCAAAGAACACCGCGACCAGCAGCACGAGCGCGACGATAGGCCCGCCGATCTGCGCAATTGTGCGCGTCATGCCACGGCGTCTCTCACGTCGAAGAATCCCATCCAGCCGAGCTCGACGAACTCCGACTGATGCGCATGGAACATGTACAGGCCAGCCTCGTGACCGCCATAGCTGAACTCGATAATCCCACGCTGGGCTTGGCACTGCATGATGGTGTCTACCGTCTTCAGCGTCGGCGTGAGCGTCGTGCCGGTGTCGTAGTAGTCGAAGAAATTCGCATGCAGATGGAAAGAGTTGATCGGGTCGAACTCCGTCACATTGACGAGGTAGATCCGCACCGGCCGCTGCCGATCGATCGCAATAGGTTTGTGCGCATAGGCATGGGCGACCGTGTTTGCGGCATAGACCTCGTTCTCCTCGTCGAAATTTGTGTCGAAGCCGTTCATCACCACGACGAATTCTTGCCACCGCGCGTTCGCGGGCGTCCCCAGCAGTCGCGATGCCGCAATGTCGTTTTGCTCCGCATGTCGCGCCGGGTCGGGATCGACGATGAAGGCACCGTAGAGCCCCTTGTGGATGTGACGTTTCAGCGGCACCGAGTGGCAGTGATAGAGGTGACAGCCGAAGGGAAAGGCATCGAATTCGTAGACGAAGGTCTCGCCCGGCGCGACCTCGCCCGCGCCAGGTACGCCGTCCATGCGCGCGGAGTGAATTCCATGGAAGTGCATCGTGTGAGGATGCGATCCGGCGTTGGCAAATCGGATACGGACCCGATCGCCCTCGGTGACCCTGATTGTCGGACCCGGAACACGGCCGTTGAAGGTCCAGGCCGGAAAGATGATGCCGGGTGCGATTTCGATCTCCTTGTCTTCGGCGAGGATATCGAACTCCCTGAGCCTGCGGCCGTCGGGAAGCATGCTGGTGCGGCCTTGGTCCCAGTCGGTCAGGATATGCGTGGGATCGAATCCATTGCGGGAATGATCGACCTCGCCGACTGTGAGCATGCCGCCGTGGCCTGCATGATGCTGTGCAGCCGTGCCTGCAGGATTGGTCTTGACTGGGGCATGCTCGACCACGCCGGCCTGCTGGCCACGGGCTATTCCGCCCGCGGCCGCCAGCAACGCAAGTCCGCCGGCCCCTAGCGCGCCCCGGCGTGACACCGTTATTCGGCGCCACCAGCTGTTCATCGTGGCACTCCTAAGTGGAACCCCCAGTTGCAAACTATTGTCAATTGCATTCTAGAGAGACTTATGACCGGTGTCGAGAGCCGGCGCAAGCGCGGCCGGCCGAAGGGGCTTGCACCTGCGGACTGCGATTCCGTGTTTCAAGTAACTGCCGAGACTGGTCCGCTTAAGGCCGGACCGACGCATGCCGGTTTATTCGGCGCCTAGGACAAGCGTCCAATAGGCGCGACCGTTCTTGTTCTTCGCCATCGCCACTCCGGCCGCGGTCACATTTGGGCGCAACAAGTTGGTCCGATGGCCGGAGCTTTGCTTCCAGAAACGCAGTACATCGCTGAAGGATTTCTGTCCTGAGGCGACATTCTCCGAGGCAATCTTCGCATCGAAACCGGCGCGCTCCGCGCGATCCATTGGCGTCGACCCGTCCGATCCATAGTGACCGATCGAACTTCGTCCCGCCTGAGTCTTCGATTGCGTGGCGGCGGCGCGGGAAAGACGCGCATCGAGGACGAGCGGCTTAAGGCCATTCTCTGTCCGGAAGGCATTGACCGCTGCGAGAGCCGCTTCCGGGTCGAGCGGCTGCACGGGACGCGCGGCGTATTCCGGAGACACCAATTTGACGGAGCAGCCGCCGAATGGGTTCCACAGACATGGAATCCGCAACTCGGCAGCCGCGGGCGTCGCCAGCAGGCTTACGATGGCTATCGCGATCCCGACCCGCATCTCTCCCTCACGCAGTGCCCTGGGTCCAGGCTCATGATCTTAGGCCGGGAGTCGATCGATGTTCTAGGGAGTTATCCGCCTCGCGACGGAAGCTCGCGCGAGCTTGCGGCGTCTCGGTGACAGACTCGGGGCAGGCGGCTAACACGAGCTTAAGTTCCGAGCTCGATCCCTCGCATGCAATGGCTCGGCGGAAGCAAGCGCGGTCAAGAATGGCCGGCTTGTTCCGCGGCTGCGCCGAATGAATTCCTGATCAAGGTTTCAGCCGCTTCGGCGACCGCAATTCGCGTTGTGAGTTCGGCTCGCAACCGAGCGTGCCAAGCCGTGAACTCGAGGAGCTTGTTCGCCAGGCGAAGCTGAGCCCTGAGATCCTCGAGCTGACTGTCTTGCTGCGCTCGCAGCTGCGAAACCAAGCTTTCGAAGCGGGCGTTTTCCGCGCTGATCTGCTCGGCAACGGAGCGGGCGCGGTCTTGCAAGTCGGCGAGAATATCACGCATGAGCGGCTCCTGCCTGGAGGCTCCTCTTCACTATGCCGCGCTGGCGAAGGCTTGGCCGGCGAGCCTAGCGGCTGCGCGCTGAATTGCGGCCATTCGGTCTAGCTCCTTGGCTAGATCGATTCCCAGGAACAAGGCGCCTGGGCCGAAGCTTTGTCCCGGCGTGATGAACAAGGGTCCATTGGGACCGTCGATCTTGATTGGTCTTACGCAGGTCCAAGAACCCGTTGGCTCACGCTGAAATCTGCCGACAAATTCACTTTCCGTCATGATGCGCCCCTCAACTTCAGCCGGCGGGGGACGCATGAACAATGCCCCGCTTGTCCACAGTTAAAAAGCAAAATAGAACAAGGAGATCGTCAAGGAGCCAGTGCGAGTTTTCCCAGTTATCCACCGAGATGGTGCCGATCGCCCCAGTCAGGCATTCACGATGTATTCTCGTCGCCGGGAACGCTAAGAAGTGAAGGGGAGAGACGGCGATTTGCAGGCCGGGATCAGGCCGAGGGTGGTCTTTACCGCCCAGGCTGCTTTCTTCGCCATCCAATCAGCCGAGCGAGAGTCAGTGAAGGTGTCGGCGATGCGGAATTTAGCTGCGTCACCATGGATATGGTGGGAGCATTGCCCTCGGGAGTGCCACACGAACGCGCTTTCGGAGGCCACAACCAGTTGCCCTTTTTGGCAATGACAACGACATTTTGCTGCAGTCCATCCTTGAAGCACTGTCGGCATTGAGCACAGCGGCGGTTAGACTTTGAGAGATATTGCCCGAGCGTTTGTTTCCACATCCCACCGTTGCGAATAAAGAGACACTGATCGGACAAAGGATTGCCCAACCATTGGTCTAGCACTGTGTAGGCTCGGTCGTTCACGCGAGAGCCGTGGTGCGCGGCTGTTATGATGGCTCGCTTCCTCGGAAGCGCTGGCGGCTTGGGAAAGTCGCCGACTGGCTTATCAATTCCGAAGGCAAGCCGAGAATCTCCCAGGAAAATCACCCCGGGCTCCGACTCGCTTTCGAGCCGCTGGAAAACCAGCGACTCTACATTCTGCTCGGTCAGGCGAAGCGAAAAGAAGAGCCTGACCCCGTCCAGCTCCGGCTTTGGCGCCTCCATCTCGACCGCGCTCAGCGGAACAAGAAATCCAGGTTCACCCCCCGAAGCTGGAGCGCCCCGTTCGAATTGGTCAAAATCGAACCAACGGACGAGAATGTCATGGCGCAGGGCCGTCTCGGCAATCTGACGGATTTTCTCGGCTGTCTCGGTCGTGCTTCGCAATAGGCTTCTCGTCCGCGATTCCACAGCGGACGATTCTGTTTTCCAGGTTATCCAGGATGTGGATACGCGTTCCACTAGGGGAATGGAGGCGGCATCGGTCTCCTCGAGGAGTTGCAGAACACCAGCTGCTTCTGTGGGAGCAAGGCCGAGCGCCCGGGCCACATTACCTGACCTCGCATTTTTTGCGAACACTTCAAGCGGCTTGTGCGCGGGTACAGGCTTACCTCTCTCATAATCGCGCAGGCTATTTCTACCCGCCTCGCGAATTAAGCTCTCGATATTCTGAGATCCTCGCGACGTCCTCTCTCTATGGTCCAAGGTTGCCAACTCCGGGGAGCCAACTCTCTCTTGGATCAACTCAGTCGCCTTACGCGCGCCCGCCGCCAGAAGGCCCATGAAACCGTCGGGGTCGGTGAGAACCGTAGGCAGAGCGGCCGACCAACGCCATGGCAGCCAGACTTCTGCAATGCGCCCGCCGGCACGAAGCCATTCATCAAGAAAGCTTGGAAAGCCGCCTGAATGGTCTGCATCGTTATGCGTGCAAATCGCTATATCAATTTGCCTAAGATGAGGCGCCACAGAGCCAACTGCCTTCGGGAGGGGATGCCCCTTGGTCCGATGAGTGGCGTTCTGCCCCCCGTCCACGAGAATTGCCCAGCGCCGGCGACCCTGGTCAGTCTCCAGCAAGAATGATTCGCCTGTCACTGGAAGAGCAATGAACGTTGAGCTCATTGTCCTCTCCAGACTGAGTACACGCGCCCCAGTTCCTCCGCCCAGAACCGTACTGGGTCGGAGGTATTACGCCCACGGGCCTTTGCCAGCACAAAGAAACCATCACCGGGTTGCATGTCAACTTTGTGGACCACCAGCGCCGTGAGTAGCCCCCGCCCGGCGTCATCTTCGTCAGACGAGATTTCACCGAGGAAATGGAAAAGTCTCGGGTCGTGCGGCTCAAACCTTATGCTTTTGATCTCTGAAACAAGGTCGGAGTACGTGATCAGACTCCGTCGTCTTGCTCTAGCGATCATCGCCTCGCGCCCTTCGTCCTTTGCGGCTGCCCATAGGCTTTCAGGAAACCCGTGCTGGTATCCATCGCGAAGCATCGCATTCCCTCCCCTACACAGAAAACGCCTTCATCACTTCGTCGCCGAAATGGTTGATGACCTTCACGGCGATGCGTCCATTGGCCGGACGTTGGAAGGGCCGCGACATGTCGCGATAAAGCGTGACCCAGGCGTCGTGAGCGATTGGATTCGGTCCGGCGCTCTGCCCCACTACGCCTCTGAAACAGTTGGCGTTGATTATCGGAAATGTAGCGGATCGTAGCCGATGCAACCAGGTTTCGACAAGTCGAGCGCGGATTTGCCTTAACCCGGCCGCAGCAATTTTTGTTTGTTCTCGCGGACCACTCGCTGAGTCGGTCTTTGTGGCGTTAAGCGGCCGTAAAGACTAACCCCCTGAGTTTCGATTCGTGGCAACTCGCGGCGAAGGGGCCAACCAGCGGACGGCGCATTGCGTCAGTGGTTGCCAAAAGTACGATACCTGTCGCCGCCAGGACGGACGAGCCCCTCGACCAAATCTTGCTGACCATGATAGCGACGGGACGGACATGACCAGCAAACGGGAGATCAGTGGCGACTTGGGGCGGCTGGCAAATCCAAGTCGCCACGGGCCTCACCGCCAGGACAGCTCGAATCCAAACGCCGGACAACACACACAAGGGGACTTCCATGATTGGCAATCGCATGTGCGCCTTCGCTCTGTCGACCGTTTTCGCAATCGTCTGTTCCGCTCCGCCCGCGGTTGCGGCCCCGTTCGACGGAACCTGGCGCATGGTCGCGGTGACGACCAGCGGCCATTGCGGAAAGATCGCGATTGGTCTCGGGATAAGCGGCGGCCGAATTTATTCGACGAGTGGAAAATTCGTTTTTCGCCCCATTCAGTTGGCCGGACGTGTTTCTCCGTCCGGGCAGGCGCGGATTAATGCAGTGGCTGGCCCACGCACCGCAAAGGGGATCGGGCGATTCAGCCGGTCCCGCGGCACCGGGACGTGGGCGGGCGAGGGGCCTTCAGGTCTGTGCTCGGGCGTCTGGAGCGCCGTCCGCTCCTAACGCACGCGAACAGACCGCGCGAGTCTATTGTCTGCAGCCTCATCGAAATGACGGGAAATGGTGCCCAGGGGCGGGATCGAACCACCGACACGCGGATTTTCAGAACGCCTAGCCTGGCAGTTCCCATTTCTTTGGTGCGCTCTTGTCGATGGCCGACGACGAGTGCAATATCAATCCACGTGAGGTGGCCATCCCGCGGATATCCACCAAGAGTATCATACTAGCTTTTCAGCAAGGGCGGCAAAGCCGTCCGAAAGTACGAAAATGCGACACGGGGCTGAGTCCCATTGTCCGTTTCGTTCGCTAATCTCCAGCTTGCCGTCGTCACATCGGGTACCGCGGCAATAGCTGCCGGTCTTGTTTGCAAAATCCAACGATACGTCGATCGGCAGATTCTCCCTGGCAGTACACCTTTCTTTGCACGACATAACAATTTGGGCGCGGCAGTAAAGAGAGTATTCAGCTGAGAATGCAGGTGCTGTCCCTGCCATTCCAAGAGCGAAGACTGTCAAGGGAACCAAGAGCCCAACTGCCTGGCTCCACTTCATCGCGCTACGTTGACCCTGCTTGTAGGTCCGAGGCCTATGAGTGTCGACGTGTGGGTGTCTCTGCTCATTTCAGGAGCGTGGCCCATGTCCGAGGGCCTACGATTCCATCAGGAACCAGGCCATGGTCACGTTGAAATTGTCTGACCGCAGCCTCCGTGGCACCATCGAAAGTGCCACTCGCAGCGACACCAAGTTTTGTCTGAAGTTCCTTCACAAGGTCGCCGGTCGCGCCGCGCCTGAGCGTAGGCCGGCCAGCCGCGTCCGCAGCTGGTATCACCGAGGGAAGAGGCGCGGTTCCGGCCATGATCGCACTAACTTGCATGCGAAACTCATTCATGTCGAACGTGGGATCAGGCTTGCGGCTTTGGGGTAACGCGTATTCCTTGTGCCCGCAGCACATGATCGCATTCGCCCTGATTTTCTTCAGGATTGCGGCCACTCCTCTACGGTAAGCATCCATCTGGACTTCGGGCCAAGGAAAATCGGCGCTCGGTCCGCTCTTGACCCCGGTATTCTCGGCCTCGATTCCGATAAAATTAGTGTTGCCGGCCGTAAAGCCTTGCCAATTGCCGCGGCCCGCGTGGTTGCACCGGCCAGCTGCCACGACAAAGAAGGTCCCATCACGTCCAAGACAAAGCTGCGCCAAGGGACCTGGGAGACCCGACCTCCCCTGGGTGACGATCCGAAGACTGGGCATGTTCCCAGTCCGCGGTCCGGCAGTGTGATGACAGATGACGCCTTTAATGATCCCCACATTGCCACGCCCGCGGTTCTGCCAGCCCGGCTGTTCGGCAACTTTCAGCCCCGCGTCTAACAGGACTTGTGGTAGCCACGTCAGTGAAAAGGCCATTTGTGCCTCCCTACAGCTACATCACTCGTCGCTTCGCGTTGTGTGCTTGAACATCACCCCCGTCAACGCTGGCGTGTTCGGCTCTTGCGCTTTACCTCTTCTACCCCGCCTTTCGCCGCCGGTAGCTCTGCGTCGCTAGTGGCCTCGCTTGCGACAAATTCGAAATCGCAACCGTCGACATCGTCTTCTTCGTGCTTTTGAGGTTTAGCGGAGACTCGACCGCTTCGGGTAACATTCCTGCTGCCAGTAGCCCTTGCCATCTCATCCTCCAATAAAGACCCGTGCACAGAGTTTACTCGTTTTTGAAGTATTCGTCATCCACTCTTAAACTTATCTCGTGCCTACCAAGCTTCAGGATCTGTGCACGGCGTGTGCATGGCTCCAGATGGCGTGTAGAGCGATCGAGTGAGCTTGGATTTGACGGTGCCGGATCACGGCGTTCATTGAAAGCGAAATTGGCCTTGTGTCCTGCCCAAGTCAGCATTCGCTTCGTCCGTCGCTGGTTGTTCCATAGTCCGCCAGAAGCCGCTACTGGTCCGGCGGCTGGCGAACGCCAACATTTCCCAATGCGTTGGCGCGGGCAGTATCCACCAGACGCCTAGCGGTAGCTCCTCCTAGGCTTCTCTTGCTAAACTTCAGCGAAAAAGGTGCTGGCGGTCTGCCCAATGGGTATCTGGAACTTGTTCCGATCTTTCTCTTTGTCACCTTTGTTGCTGGCTCTCTCAACGCTGGCAAGCGCCGACCCGCGCGATGACGGACCCGAACCGGGCCTCAGATATCGCGTCGTGAACGTGGCGGCCGGTGACACTCTGAATGTGCGAGGAGACCCTTCGAAAACGGCGCCCGCAATCGGTAGCCTGAGTCCAAGTGCAACCGGCATCATCGTGACCGGAGTAAGTGAAAGCGTTGAGGGAGCTACTTGGTGGCAAGTCTTCCATGGAGCGGTGGAGAAGAGTACGGGATGGGTCAACGCCCACTTTCTAGCCCGTGTCGATCCTAGTGGCGAGCCGGAGTCAGATTTCAATTTGCGGTGTGTCGGGACAGAACCTTTTTGGTCTTTCGACCTCACGGCAGGACAGGCAATCTTTACGGGGCCCGAAGGCGAGCGGTTAATGTGGAGAGCAAGTCCTTGGCGGCAGGCGACCGGCTTCGGCCCAGGGCAGCGGTTTGCGATCGAGCTCGGCAGTGCGGAACACTCGCATGAAGGCTGGGTTGCAGTTTCACGTGCGCAACAATTTTGTACGGATGGAATGTCTGATCTTGAATACCCCTATGATGTGATCATAACCATTCCACGTGGAGATATCATTGGGGGCTGTTGTGCGCGACGTCCGTGAGTTTCTTTCCTCCAACGCACCGGCCAAGAGGCAGTCTCGCTGGCGAACGATCGCGGTAGCAACGGCGACCTCATGAACCTCATCCTGAGGCAAGCCATAAGGCCTTGATAAACTGGTGCCCAGGGGCGGGATCGAACCACCGACACGCGGATTTTCAGGACGCCTGTTGGCTAAGCCACTGAAATAGCACAGAAAATTTGTTTCAAGAGGCTTTCACGCCACGACCCGCGCTGCGACATTTGGGGCGCAGGAGGTCTGAAAAGGTCCAAAGCTCGGACCAAGTTAACTCGAGCAGCCATAGCGGCTAATGACGCTTAGCGGACTACAATAAGAACGGCGATTGCGGCTCGCAGGGGGTGTTTGACCAATTTCTATTTTTGACCGTCGTTCAGTCGCTTGAGGATCGCCTTCATCTGGTCGATTTCAGATTGCTGGCTTGAAATGATCGCCTGGCACAGTTCCTTGATCTTGGCGTCTTCGAGAGGCGCCTCCTTGCACATCAGGATTGCGCCCGCATGGTGAGGTATCATGGATTTGAGAAATTGCCCGTCGAATATCGCCGTTTGTTGCCTGATAAAGACGAAGAACACAATCAGAACCAGTACGCTTAAAAAAGCGATGATAATGTTGAGCCTTTTATTGGGGTACATGCCCTCCATCAGCGCGAGTTCAATCAAAATCATGGGAGCGGTCATCAACCCAGCCATGTTTTGCCGAGCTTAGCTCATATGTAGTCTGCTAAGCTTGCGGGCGAGAATCGAGGGGCAGATAGACCAAACGGGGCGCTTCTTGCGGTACTATCTTAACTCACTCCGCGGTGCGCGGCGCTTGGCGTTGATGACTGCTTTTTTCGCCCTGGCCGCCGCTGGACTTACGACAAGTACAACGAGATCGGCAGTCGCCGAGTTCGAAATCCAGGAATCTCAGGTCGAGAAGGGCGAGGTAGAAATCGAATATCGCGGCGCCGTGCACTGGGGCTTTCCTAGACGCGAGCGTGAGGAAGCCGAGGAAGATCAAGCGGTAGGCGCCCTGGAGGAGGAAGAGGAAGGCGAATTCCTTCGGCAAAGCCATGATATTGAACTCCAGTGGAGCGTTACCGACCGCTGGATGTTTTCAACCGCCCTGAGCGCCGATGAACCGCTCGACGACGACTTCGATGTGAGTTCCGTCGAAGCCGAGCTGCAATATGAGTTGATAGAGCGAGAGGGCAATGGCTTTGGCCTCGCCGTTCTGGGGGCCTACGGGCTTGCGACGCGCAGTGGCGAGGCCGATGAAATCGAGTTCGGACCAATCGTCGAGCTGGCAAGTGGCAAGGCGTTACTGACGACCAACACGTTTTTCACGAGCCAGGTCGGCGACAACAGGAAAACCGATGGCTTGGGCTTCGAATATGGCTGGCGCGCCCTATATGGCATCGCCAAACGCTGGGGCGTGGGCGTGGAGATGTTCGGCGAAATCGAGGACCTCTCCCATGCTGGGTCCTTCGACGATCAGCAGCACAGCCTCGGTCCGACCCTTTTCTTTAACCCCGAGTTGGACGGCGATGACGATGACAACGGCAACGGCAATGGAAATGGCAACCACAAAGTCGCCGGTCCCGCAAAAGCGGAGTTCTCCATGAATGTCGGCGTTCAGTTCGGCTTGACCGATCTCACCTCCGACACGGCACTGAAATTCCAGGGCACGCTCGAGTTTTAGCCGTTCAATTGCGACCTGAGATCCCTTGAACTTAATGGCCTTCGGGGTATCCGAGCGATCCGACAGTGCCGTTATGAATGAACTTCAAAGCTGTCCACCTATTTTGAGGTTGCCACGCTTCGGTAATGAAGATCCATCTCATGGAATTGTGATACCGGAACAGGAATTCTGGAGAATCTCCAAATCGATTTCGGCCCCAGTCTTGGGTAACCCGGGCCTCCGATCGCATCAATCCGTTCATCGGTTTTACGAAACGCTTCAAACCGTGACCCATCAGCTGTGTCATATTCAGCTAATCAGCTGAAAAGATTTCATTTCGTGCAGTACCCATGCCAACGTTATTGTCAGGCCCCTTTTAAGCCAGGACGCATTCATCGATGCGCTGGCTTGTCCGTCATTCGAAGTAGGGCCTCCGCCGATGATCACCTCACCGTCTCTAACGCGGCTGACCGGCCACGTCAGCCCTGCGCTGCTGATTGACAGCGCCGAGACGTTATTCCAAGGTGGTAACGTCGAAGGTTTCTCGAGGATTTTGTCCAAGAGGACCAAGAGGGAACACGGAAGACGCTTCGACCGCGTCGAAGCCGTGGCTGCCCCCGCAACTGTGAGCGGCGAGCCTGCTGCCAGCGTAGACCACTGGGTAACCGGGAAGGTCGGGCAGAGGGCTAGGACCCGTGAGCCAGGAGACCTGCCTTCGACCGTGCCAGGGCTGATACTCGAGCGGGGTTGCTCGGGGATCGTCGGGCTTTCCCTAGGGGGCACTCCGAAAGCTTTGACACGCGATCGCGGTCAACCTGCTTCGGAGGGAAGTATGCCCATCATCGACACTTATCTGCCGGGGGCGCACCGCGTCGCCGGGCTTCAGCTTGCGTGCACCAGATTCAGAACTCTTGCCGCCGCGATGCTGATAACCGTTTTGGCACCAGTCTCGGCGAGCGCCGAGTGCGTGTTCACCGAACCCGCTACTGCCCATGGCGTGGACGGAATCCCAGAAGACTCTGCGCTCTCAAACCTGTGGCCAAAGATGGCCACCCTTGGCGGAATTCGTCCCCTCCTCGCGAGGGGCGGCATCATGGTCAGTGCCACTTACATCGGTGAAGTATTCGGCAACCCGTCAGGCGGCGTCAAGCAGAGCATGCACTATGACGGCCTGCTTGATGTGCATTTGGATGCCAACATGGAGAAGATGATCGGCTGGAAGGGGCTCTGCTTCCACGCGAACGTGTTCCAGATTCACGGGACCAGCATCACCGGCGAAAATCTGCTCAGCATTGTCAGCGCGAGCAACATCGAGGCCTTCCCTTCTACGCGGCTGGATGAGATGTGGTTCGAGCAGAGCATGTTCAGCGAAAAGGTTTCGGTTCGCTTCGGCCTGTTGGCTGCCGACACTGAATTCATGTTCGCCGATAGCGCCGGCGCTTTCATTGCCTCGACCTTCGGCTGGACCACGTTGAGTTCGGACAACCTTCCGTTTGGGGGTCCCATCTATCCTTTTGCTTCTCCAGGCGCCCTCGTCAGCGTGCGCCCAAATGATCGGCTCAAGCTTATGACGGCCGTCTACGACGACAACCCAATCGGGCCTTGCGCCGAGGATCTCGACCCAGGTCAGTGCAACGAGGACGGTATTGAGTTCCGCCTCGATGATCCGCCTTTGCTGCTCGCCGAAGCCGACTATTCCTACAACCAGAATGGGGCAAGGCCGGGCATTGTCAAGTTCGGAGGCTGGTATGATTTCGGCAAATTCGACGATCAGCGGTTTGACGTGAACCATGGACTACAGGCGATCACCGGCCTCGATCCACTGCAACATGATGGCACTTACGGAATCTACGGAATTATTGATCAGGTGATCCATCAAGTAACCGGGGAGGGAGGGAGGAATGTCTCCGTCTTTGCGCGCGTGATCGGTAGCCCTTCGGATCGCAATCAGATCGACGCTTATTTCGACTCTGGCATCGTCTTCACGGGGATGCTTCCACGCCGCCCGAGTGACGTATTCGGTATCGGCGTCGCCTATACGGGCATTTCGGACAATGCCTCTGCCTTCGACCGGGACTCGGGCCTGTTGGTTATTCGCAATCACGAGGTCTTCTTGGAGATCAGCTACACGGCGGAAATCGTGCCTGGCTGGACGCTGCAGCCGGATTTCCAATATATCTGGAATCCCGGCGGCAATGTCCCGGATGACACCGGGACGCGGCCGATCAAAGATGCGACGGTGCTGGGGGTACGCACGACGGTCAGCTTTTAATCCCCACGGGTGTGCCTAGGACCAATCGAAATCTATTAAGCGAAATAGTCGACTCATCCTAGTTTGGAGTAAGCCGCTTTACGCCTTCCGCCGCCGCCTTGAATCGAGGGGCAATTGCCAAGGCCGCCTTAAAGTCCATCAGAGCCTTGTCAAGCTGACTCAAATGTTCGTAAGCCTGCCCTCGCCTAACGAGGCCCGCAGGATTATCCGGTTTCAGTTGCAGAGATTGTGTGTAGTCCTCGACGGCCCTTTGATAGTCTTCCTTTTTTGAATAGAGTTCGCCTCTGACGAAATAGCAAAACGGCAGCTGGGCATTCTTTTGAATTCCCGTAGCGAGGTCTTTGAGTGCATTATCATATTCACTTTTTCCCATGTGCGCCAAAGCGCGGTTGCAATAGGCCCGGGCCGTCTCGGGCTTCAAACGAATGGCTTCGCTTAAATCACCTATTGCGCGGTCATAGTGATGCGCAATAACAAAGGCCGTTCCACGGTTGTACCAAGCCTCCACCGCGTTGGGCTTTAGGCTGATTACGTGACTATAGTCAGCTACTGCCAACTCAAATTGTCCGCTTTGCATATACGCACTACCACGGTTCAAGTAGGCGTCGATATTATCGGGTTGAAGACCTATCAGCTCGCTAAAGAGAGCGATTGACTGCAATGGCTTCCCCTCCTTTACGCAGGCTAACGCCCGCTTCAACAGGATATCAGCGCGCTGCTCTTTGGGAACAGAGTCGTCCAGTAGAGGGAACTGACCGCAGCTATAAGTCGCTGCATGGGCGCCTGAGGGCACGGTCAATGTCAGTGCAATTAGAGCGACTCTCCACAACATCAGACACCTCCCTCTTGCGGAGAGCGATCGTTTGGCATCATCAATCCACTTTCGTCAGTCGGCTCACGGGGGATCACCTGATCGGAAAGGTCGCAACGACGATTTTGAACTGGCAACTTCGGCTTGGTCATTCAATGACCTTTTCCAGCCGAACTATTTGCGGGTCTATTCGCTGTGCCCATGACCGTTCTCCATCTCCATTTCCTGCATCATTTCGCCGTGAGTTTTTGGAGCCCTTTTCACCAGAGCCTGATATTCGTCCGGCGTGAGGTCCGGCAACTTCCGCAGAAATGCTACGACGTTCCAAAGAAGTTGATCGTCGTGCGTCACTCCCCACGCTGGCATGCCCGTCGCCTTGATTCCGTGTTTGACCACCCAAAAATCCTCCGCCGGCGTGGGGCGGCTTCCACGACGGAGTTCGGGCGCTCTCGGATAGAGACCTCGGCTGATCTCCGTCCGCTTCATACCGGGAGCAAGATGGCAGATGGCACACATCTCGGCATATTGGCCCGCTCCTGAAACAATGCGATTGGAGTCATGAAGATTGGCTGGAGTAGTTATGTCTGCCGCGCGAATAGCAATTGATCGCTCCCGCGTGATCTTTAGCAGCCAGTAAACAGGTTCCGTGTGTGGAGTGTCTGCTGCGACGTCGAAACCGCCTGTATGGAGTACGAACCAGCCAGCGGCGACGATAGCTAACACCGCGGCCAACGTGGCGAGAGACCAAAACCTCATACGGCGCGAAACCGCTGGGACCGATTGGCAAGTCATCTATTTTTCCATAGCCTCCGTGGCGTTGTGCAAATGAGTCTCGCACCCTTGCATGTCCTGGCTGGCCAACCTCTCCTCAGCTAACCGCAACTCTTTCGTGGCTGTCGTCTTCGCTTCTCCGTCATCCATCGCCTGAACATCGATGTTCATCGCGTTGATATGCGTCTGGGTACATTCCATCTTGTGCGCTTCATGGGCCAAGGCGGACAGGAAAGGGCCGCTTGCCCAACTCGCAAGCGCAAGCAGTCCTAAAATGGCGTTAGCGAAACGGAACGCATGCATGCTGCTTCTCCTTCCGCACGGGTCTAGTGACGGTGCCCTGTGTTTCCCCCATGATCGACGCTCGGCACGTTCCCTGAGCCGGGGTTAACTGTAGGTACGTGCTCCTCGATTTCATCTCGATTGAGTTCCTCTCGAGTTGCGGCTTCCGCGATAGTGCCAGGCGGCGCTTGATACCAGCCGGGATCGGCATAACTGGTCAGGTTCTCGCGCACCTTGAGAATTGTGAACATGCCGCCCATGTCGATGTAATCGTGAGGGCCTTGAGCGCCGAGCATGGGTATGCTGTTCTCGGGAACTGGCATATGCGTTGCCATCTGGCCCATATCGCCCATGCCGGCCTCTCCCATAGTCATGTAGGCTGGAATCACAGGTTGGATTTGGCGATTGAGCCGTTTGGCATCGACCCCAACCATGTTTGGTCCTTCGTGCCCCATCTGATTCATCACGTGATGCGTCATGTGACAGTGCAGCGCCCAATCGCCGGGGTTGTCAGCAATGAAGTCCACCGTGCGTGTTTGGCCAACGGGGACTATGACGGTCGACTCCGGCCAGCGCGCGCTCGGTGGAATGACGCCGCCGTCGGTCTGCGTAACCCAAAACGAGTGCCCATGAAGATGGATTGGGTGGTGGTCCATGGCCGAGAGATTGACAAGGCGCAGGCGGACACGCTCGCCGCGCTTAGCCACCAGCGGCTCGGTGCCGGGGAACACGCGCGCGTTGAATGTCAGCGTGTTGAAGCCAGCGAACACTCTGGGATCAGGTCGATAAGCGCCTGGCTTGATGTCCCATTCGCTCAAAAGAAGGGCGAAGTCACGATCAGGCCGTGGCTCCGAGGGACGGCGCGGATGAATAACAAATAGTCCCATGAGACCGAGGCCCATTTGCACCATCTCGTCGTGATGCGAGTGGTACATGTGCGTGCCGTACTGAACGAGGGGATATTCGTACTTGAACGTCTCGCCGGGCTGGATGACTCTTTGGCTCAGCCCCCCAACGCCGTCCATCCCGCTTGGCAATATGATGCCGTGCCAGTGGATCGAGGTGCTGGCCGGCAACCTATTCGTGACATAGATGCGAACACGATCGCCTTCGACCGCCTCGATGGTTGGGCCATGCACTTGACCGTTAAAGCCCCATAGCTTCGCTTTCAGGCCAGGAGCAAATTCGTGCATGAGCTCCTCGGCCACGAGGTGGAACACTTTGACTCCATCGACGATCTTGTAGGGAAGGGTGGCGCCATTCGGCGTAATGAGCGGTGTATAGTCGCGAGCCGGTTCACCGGGCGCAACCTCTTCACCAGGTTCGATAGTCCGCGCCGGATGTTGCGTGCCTCGTACGATCCTCATCCAATCAGAGCCATCTCCGGCCTGGGCCGAGCCCGATGGCCCTTCAGGTTGTGCGGGTACCATGTCACGGCCTTCATGACCCATTTGCCCATGATCCTCATGGCCCGTCTGCGCTGCCGCCGATCGCGGCAACCACGCTGCGGCCGCCGCGCCGAGCCCGGCGAGCGCCACGGCCGCCTCCCTTCTTGTCACCTCCATCTTCCTCATCTTCAGTCTCCTTGGCGGCTTGAAGCCGCGATCATCTCGTTGCCGTTTTCCTCATCGAGCAGCTTGCCCTTGAGGAGTTGGACGAAGCGCCAGCGTTCCCTCCAATAGGTGGTCAATGCCCCGACGTATTCGTCCGCGGCCTTGATTTGCTGCTGCTTGGCTTGGATCAGTTCAAAGACGCCGATCTGCATGGCGTTGTGTTGTCGCTCAGCCTCATCAAGGAGGCGCTGCCTCTGCGGCACCACGGTGTTCTCGTAGTAAAGCGCGGTTTGCCGAGCCGAGAGCAGCTTAGCGCGCTGAGCGCGGGCAAGCGACCTCGCGCGCACCGCAAGCCCGGTGAAGCGATCTTGTGCCTTCAGGATTTGCATTCGCGCCGACGCTCTTCGCGCCTGACCCCAGTCGAACAGTGGAAGTTGGACCTCGAAGCTCGGACCGGCTTCCTTCTCGCCCTCCTCACGCTCGATCTCGCCGCCCGCATCGAGCCGCGGCACGAGCGAGCTGGCTTTCGTCACACGGTATTTCTGACCGAGCGTGATGATTTGTTGGCGCGCTGCAGCAAGATCGACACTGGCTTGAATGACCTTCGCTTCCACGTTGCCTGTTGAGATTTCGCGGCCCGGCACCTTCGGCAGATGATTGGCCGAATGCCATTCGGTCTGAGAACCTGTCAAACCCATTAGGCGATTGACGCTTTCGCGCGCCTGAGCAGCGGCGGTCTGAGCCTTGGTGAGCCTAACGCTCACCTCGACTTGCTGTGCTACTTCCCTCTCGTAGTCGTAGGCTGTGATGTTTCCTGCCTCGCGCAAGGCTTTGGCGGTCTCCATGGAGGCCTTCGCGGACTGCACCTCCCGGGCGAACACGCCAACAAGCTGTCTTTGACCGAGATGATCAATGAAGGCGAGATAAGTCTCGCTGGCCACGCTCATTATCTTGACAGTGACCATGAGTTTGGCCTCCTCAAGTTCTGAGGCGGCGACCCGCTTGCGCAGCGGGATGTTGAGAATGTCGATGACCTGGAGAGCTATGTTGAAGGTGTAGTCGGTTGGTCCACTGCCCGAAGTGGGAAAGGTGACTGCACCATCGATGATGGGATTTTTCCACAAGCCAGCCTGCACAAGATTGGCCTGCGCGATGCCGAGATCGGCGTAAATGGTCTGAAGTTCTCTATTATTGAGAAGCGCGATTTGGACCGCGATTTCCGCCGTGAGAGGTCGCGCGACAAGCTCGTCGATTGTCGCACGGACGTAGGGGTCGGCATACTGGCCGGTATCCCAACTGATTTCCTTGCCGAGTCGGCCCTGGATGCTGTCGGCAACCTCGTAGAACGATCCTTCTGGGGAGAGCGTACGGCAACTAGTAAGCGGGAGCGCAGCCAAAAGCAGCGCCCCACCAAGGCGACAGTGCGAGAGGACTAACATCGCCGCCTCCTCAGTGATGCTGGTGGACGGCGCCGCTGCCCTCAGCAGGAGAGGGCATCGCGGAAGTGGGCTTAGTGTTTTTTCCGCCCACGTTCGGCGCGACCGCTTCGATGCTTGGCCCCTCAATCGGCGGTACGGCAATTTGCGGTGCGGCTTGCGCGTAGGGGTTAGCCGGATGGTCGTAAGGAAGTACGACCTCGGCTTTCTGCCAGTAGCAGCCAACCAACAAACTGAAGAGAAGTAATGCAATTGCGCTCCGTATCATCTTGCCCCCCGGTTTTTTGGCGTGCGACGGCAATGGCGTGCCGTCTCGCAGACCACTGGTTCAACGGAGCGAGGCTAGATGCGGTAGCGCTGAGTCCTGGAATAGAGACTGGTGCCGTAAATGGACCTAACTGATGGCGGTCCCGTCAACCGCGGCTCTCCATTAGGCCCGACAAAGTTCAGATGAATGTAAGTGGGCGTGACCGCGGGGAGATGGCGATGTGACGTGTGACTAAGAATGAGCGGTGTGCCATCGTCGATGCGGGAAGTGAGCCAGCTGCTACAGTCTTTGCAACAGCTGTTCTCATGCTTCGTGGCACGGTGGGCACATTCAGCCTCGCCATGTCCAGCATGTTGTGGCGGAGTCTGCACGACTAATCCATGGCCCGCCTCTGAAGCAAAGGCGGTTGCAGCCGGCCCGCAAGGAAAGGCGAGCAAAGCGAGCACGACCGCGGCCACTACAGCAAGGCGCGACGGAAACGTTTCGGCTCGATTACCTCGCATCTTGAGGATCATGCCCAATAATAGATGCTAAGCAACAGCGAAGGAAGCGAGAACTTTGCGGCTTAGACTGTGAAGTCGTCCCTATTACAAAAATGGCGCATCCGGCGCTGCGCTGAAAGGAGGGCTTTTCATTGAGGCTGAGGGACGAGCATATGGAATGTCGCCCGATGACCCGTAGCGAACTCACTTGCGGGCCCCCCAACGTTTTGAGAGCAACAAAATTGAACGCTGGGGGCACCACTCTTTCGCCGTGACGCGGCCAACGTCCTTGACCTGTCCCACTCCTCAAGCGCGATCGGGCCGGATCTTGCTCAAGTCCATTTTCAAGTAGCCCTCTGCCTGTAAAAACTTTAGCGAGTGGCGGAACTCATTCCTAATGCTCTCGACTGTCGTCTTTCGAGGCGACAAGCCCTGATAATCCAGCTCTTCCATAAGCTCAGCTACCGAGATGTCCGGGTTGTTGAGCATGATCCGCTTAATCCTAGCCTTCAGCGCATCGGGATTTAAACGTCCGGCTCGCTTCATTAGCTGCTGCTCCCCTTGTTAGCGGGAAAACCATAAGCGCCCCCGCTGAATTGCAGGGCTGAAGTTGAAGCATGAGCGCACAAAGCTGATTGCACGAAGCCTGCCTTCACCGGAAGAAGACGAATTTCACTAACACCAGGAACACCAGAACGATGAGGACGAGCAGGATCAGCCCGCCAATCCGATCCCCCACATTCCGCCATCCATCACGTATTCCATGATCGACTCCCACTAGCGATCAGGTGGGTCGGTGTCCTCCAAATATGACCACCGACTCCAGCCTTTAGCTAAAACAGTCCGACGAGGGCTGCGATGAAAGCGAGCACAAGGAAGATGAACAGGACGATAAATTCAGAGATGGCCATGACCTCAGGTTCATCGTCCATCCTATGAAATATCGATTTCCGCATGTGCGAACCGCTGCTCTGCTGAAGGATGAAGGGAGTCGGT
>Ga0187892_10003441_pt1 | contig 28973 bp, 30 predicted proteins | sample MA1701073metaG_FD_139345 | JGI IMG/M metagenome (GOLD analysis project Ga0187892, IMG submission 139345) | Bio-ooze microbial communities from a basaltic lava cave in the Kipuka Kanohina Cave System on the Island of Hawaii, USA - MA170107-3 metaG ... | reverse complement strand
CGATGGACGATGCCGTGTCCGTGTGCATACCCCAGCGCTTCGGCGAGCTGCGTGAAGAGGCGGTCAATCTCGTCCATTGAAAGCGGGCCAGCCTCCATTTTGGTTTTGAGCGTGCCCGCCTCCAGATACCGCATGACGAAGTAAGTGACGCCGCCCGTTTCCCCAAAGTCGAAGACCGGCAGGATGTGCGGATGTTCGAGTCTGGCGATGATACGCGCCTCTTGTTGGAAGCGTGCCGCGAATTCCGCGCTCTCCGCGAGTTGACGCGGCAGGACTTTGATCGCGACGTTCCGATCCATGGACGGCTGGTATGCCTTATAGACGGTTGCCATGCCCCCCTGCCCGACCTGATTGATGATTCGGTACGGACCCAGCATTTGCCCGGGCTGAAGTGTATCCATAGGTTTAGTGGTTATTCCATTCTACACGGTTTGACTTGAAAATTCAGTTGCGATTTCAGTGAATTCATCGCTTGGTGGATGGGTCCGCGCTGGTTCCGGCGTGTCGAAATTCATTGACACAATGCGTTGGGCATGATATGCTTGCGAGCGTAGGATACCAGTAGTTTGCTTTGGAAGTACCAGGTGGCTCACGGATCGTCCGTGAGCCGCTTTGTTTTTTTGCCGTTGCGGCGATTCCGATGCAACACCAATGGTTACCTCCATATTTTCTTTGCCACAGGAGGCAAACATGTCGGATCGTATCAACGGTATAGTCAAATGGTTCAACGGGACGAAGGGCTACGGCTTTCTCGAGCGCGAAGGCGGCCCCGATGTTTTCGTGCACTTCTCAGCCATTCAGGGTGAGGGATTCAAGAACCTGCAAGAGGGCCAAAAGGTCGAGTTCACGGTTGAACAAGGACCCAAGGGTCTTCAAGCCAACAACGTTGTCGTTGTTGGTTAAGTGACTGCCTGACGACCAAAAAATCCCCTCGATTTTCATCGAGGGGATTTTTTTGATTCCGAAAAATAGCAAGAAAAGTCAAGAGGCGGGATTATTTTCATTGTATAGTTGGGGCATGAGGAAGATGTGATCTTCACGACGAACGAGAAATACGAACAAGCGCTTCTCTCGACGCTCGTTCACGTTCAGACGAATCTCGAAGATGACCTGAGCCTGGAGACGTTGGCGGAACGCGTCGGGTTTTCGGCGTATCACTTCCATCGCCTCTTTCGGGATGCGATCGGCGAACCTGTCAAGGAACATGTCCGAAGGTTGAGGCTGGAGAAAGCCGCGTACAGGCTCAAGGTCAGTGAAGAGGCGATTTTACGTCTCGCGATGGATGCGGGCTTCAAGACGCATGAGTCCTTTACGCGGGCGTTCCAAAGACAGTTCGGTATCACGCCGAATGAATATCGCAATTACTTTCTCAAGGCATCACGCGAACGTAAGATGCAAGTGCAACCCAAATATATCGCGGACTACAACATGCACGATGAAGCGGGATTGCTCCCGAACGGCTCCACTTCCAAACAAGTTCGGGTGGAGCATGTGCGTCCGATCATCGTAGCGTTCGTGCGGCATGTGGGCGCGTACGATAAGATACTTGATAAGGATTCGCCGATGTCTGCGTTGTGGGAGGAGTTGTTCGCCTGGGGCAACGCCAACGGACTCATTAACACCGACTCGTTGTTGATCGGCATCCCGCAGGATGACCCGTCGGTGACGCCGCCCGAGAAGCAGCGCTTCGATGTGTGTGTGCAGATTCCTGAATTTCGCAATCCGTCAGCTCACACCGGATGCCAGACCATCACGGCAGGGACGTTTGGCGTCGGCAGGCACTTCGGTTCGTTCGACAATCTCGCCGACACATACGTGCACACGTACGACTCGCTCGTGACGTCGGGCAAATACAACCTGCGCGCGCAAACGCCATTTGAAGTATATAGTTATTCGCACGTGAAGGGCGATATCCGCATCCATTTTACGGATGTGTATCTGCCCGTTGAGAAAGTGAATCCGTCATTGCGAGAGAGCGGAGTGACCAAAGCAGTCTCATAGTCGTATGGGAGATTGCTTTGTCGGAAATTTGGTGCTGTCGCGCCTCAGCCCTCCTCGAAATGACATAACTTTAGAACATAACTTTAGAAAGGAAAAATCACAATGTCTGGCTTTAACATGCACGAACGGATCGCCCGCACTCCCAAAGAGGTCTTTGACTTCATCACCGCTTCAGAGAACGCCTCTAAAGTTGCCCCCAACATAAAAAGCATGGTCAAGCTGACAGAGGGTAGGGTCGGCGTTGGGACTCGCTATCGCGAAACCCGCCTGATGAACGGCAAGGAAGCACAAGCCGAACTGGAGATCGTTGACTTCGAGCCGGGTCAAAGATATGCCATGAAGAATGTGACAGAGGGAATCGAAACGGTTTACCGATATACTTTCACGCAAGAGCATGAGGGCACACGTGTAGACCTGGTCTGTGAACTCAAAGCCAGCGGCGTCAAGAAGCTCATGCTCCCGTTGGTGGCATCCATTTTGAAGAAGGAAGACGGCGACCATTTGCAACGATTGAAGCAGGTAATGGAAAACGGGTCATGAAAGTCCATGCAAACGTTATCGAAGAACCATTCAACGCCTCTGGCGCGCAGGGGAGCGACATGCGCGAACCCGATAGATTGATTGTAAGACCGCGCCGAAACGCAAATGCAGACTCTTCAGCGGATCGAGCATCACGATGGTCGGTACGGCGAAATGACGTGAATTAACGATTCGTCTGGCGGAGTGTGGCCCCAACATGGATGGACTGTACAGCCTAGAAACAGTCCGTATTGCGGGAGTAAAAGCTGTATACGCCGGCTAAAGAGTAGCTCATTGTATTGCCGTTGCCGTCCACTACAAAAACTCGGTAGTATGTCGGTACTCTGGACCGGGATATCTTGTCGTTGAAAGTAGCGCCCCAGATATCCCCGTCCACCAAGCTCAGGTTAAGTTGCTGGGTTCGACCGCCGGACGAGAAAATTATATAGACCTCCTCAACACCTTCAGGATCCCTCACTGTGAAGGCATAGTATCTCCCACCGCAACTAACTAGGTCGCCTGTGTCCCCGCTCTGAAGGATGATCGCAGCATTGGGCGTGACATTGAATGTGGGCGTGGTGGTCGGAGTCGGCGTTCGTGTGGGCGTCGCAGTCGGAGTCGGTGTGAAGGTCGGCGTGAAAGAGGAGGTTGGAATGTAGGGGGTCGACGTACGGGTCAAGATGGGCGTGGGTGATGGAGCGACGGCGCTCATGATTTCGGCAATTGGATCAAACGCCGAAGATGGCTTCGACAAAGCCGGAGGCAGGCTCGGAAGATTGTTTGTCACAAGCTCTTGATTGAGCGAACCCGCCACCGGAGGCGGAATCATCAGCGCCAAAAATTGTCGCATCTCGGCAGAGAAGGGATTATTGGGCACCGTGCCCAAAAGGTCGGTTGCAATGAGCACGGGCGTCAAAACAAGTACGAACAGCGTATGAAAAACGGGGCGTTTTTTCTTGGCTGAACGGCTCGGTATGACGTTTCTCACAGCCTGATCTTATTTTTTTTGAGTGCTTTTAGCGTAGCGATCATCAGGCGCGTTTTTTCCGCGTCTTCATCCCGATCCCTGGCTGAAAAGCCAAACACCTTCAAGGTCATTCTGCCATCGCTGACGGCTTCACAAACAACGCTGACCTTCGAAGCCGAAGCAGGAGCGAAATTCTTCGTGCCATCCAGTATGACAGTCACGGCTCTTTCCAAGTCTTGACTCGCCGGGAGAGCAACCTCTACCTCAATTTTCTGTTCGCCAGATCCTGATGAATGATTGATGATCGTGCCCGCTACCACTTCAGAGTTACGCACGAAGATCTGATTCCCGTCGTCACCAACCAAAACCGTGCTGGTGAGCGAGATCTCAGACACTTTTCCGAAATGCCCTGCCAGCGAAACGGTATCGCCAATTTGGAAAGGACGGGTGCCGAACAGTTTTGCCCCGGAGACTAGGTCCGTTGCGAGATCACCCATGCCTAGGGCGAGCGCGCCCGTCAGGGCTGTTCCTAAGATCACCACCAACCCCACAGCATCAGCCACATCTAAGATCCATTTGAGCGTGCCAATAGCGATAAGCACGGCAAGCAAGCTGCCTATATACCTGCCCCAATTCTTTTTCGTCAGGCGTGCGAACAGAACGTAAATGAGATACGCTACGAGGGCGCCGCCTAAACCGATCAGAATTGCGTTTAGGATGGATTGCAACAGGGGCGGAAGGCTTTCGACCATGGCTCTCCTCCGGAAAAATTTAACTATGTGAATAAGTGAGAAGGGCGTGCAAATTAGGTGAACCTAGGTTTCATCCCACAAGATGTCCTGGAGTAACGCCTTCTGCACAATGTAGAACCCTCGCAAGCATATTTGGCTACGTCTAAGTGAAAAAAAGTTTTCGATTCTTGGTGACTTCCCCCCTCCTTCAACAGGGTCGCCGCGAACCCGAAGACCTTTACTATCCGAAAACTGAATGGTCAGAAAATCAGTCCATTCAACTCTCACAGTCTTGATCACCCGTGCCGGTTCATGAATTTTTCCATGCGGTGCAACGCCTCTTCGATCTGTTCATAAGCCGTGGCGTAGCACATCCGCGCGAACCCCTCGCCGCCGGGACCGAACGCATTGCCCGGCACGACAGCCACATGTTCCTCGCGCAATAATTTTTCGGCGAAGGTTTCATCGTCCATGCCGGAGGCTCGGATGTCTGGAAACGCGTAGAATGCGCCGCGCGGCTCGAATGTCCGCAAGCCGAGGCGGTTGAGGCCCGCTACAAGCAGTCTGCGGCGGCGGTCGTATTCAAGGCGCATCTCCTCCACGTGGGGGTCTCCGATCTGAATGGCGGCGAGCGCGGCATCCTGCGCGGTCGTCGGCGCGGACATGATGCTGTACTGGTGAATCCGCACGAGACCCTGGATCAGATCCGAAGGTCCGCAGGCGTAGCCGATGCGCCAGCCGGTCATCGCATAATTTTTCGAGAAACCGCCCAGCAAAATGGTGCGATGTTTGAGAGTCTCATCCATTGCAGGGAAACACACGTGCTCAAAGTCGTACACGAGGCGGTCGTAAAGTTCATCGGTGACGACAAGCAGATTGAATTCTTCAGCAATCTTGGCGATCTCCAGCATCACCTCGCGCGTTGCCACTGCCCCTGTTGGGTTCGATGGGTAACCGATGAAGACGGCTTTGGTGCGCGGCGTGATAGCCCGGCGGAGATCCGCGGGGTCAACCATGAATTCGTTTTCCATGCGGCTGGGGATTTCAACAGCGACGCCGCCCGCCAGGATGACCTCGGCCTGATACGAAACGAAACATGGGGTTGGGATGATAACTTCATCGCCGGGGTCGAGTATGGCTGTGAAGGTGAGGTAGAGCGCTTCGGAACCGCCGACCGTCGCGATGATCTCATCGGTCGGATCGTATTTGATCTGATACAAGCGTTGAAGGTTGTCGGAAATCGCCTGTCGCAATTCCATTTTCCCCCAGTTCGATGTGTAATGCGTCTCTCCGTTTTGCAAAGAGCGAATCCCCGCGTCGAGGATCGGCTTCGGTGTGGTGAAGTCGGGCTCGCCGATGCCGAGCGAAATGACATCCTTCATCGTCGCGGCGATATCGAAGAACTTGCGGATGCCCGAAGGTTTGAGCCCTGCTACCCGTTTCGACAGACGCTGAACATCGGTCACTTCCTGCATGGAGCCTCCATAAATTTTCCGTCATTGCGAGCCCCGAGGCTCAAACGCCGAGTGGGCGAAGCAATCTCCAACAAGTTGAGGGAGATTGCCACGTCGCCGCTTCGCGGCTCCTCGCAATGACACATCAGATAGGTTGCACTAACCACTCATCGGGGATTTCCCGATACGTCAGATCAAAGGCTTGCCCATCCACGGTCTTCACGCGGAATCCCTTCTCGCTGGGTCCGCGCCAGCGCGCCACGATCTCTGCGATCTCATACTTATATCCCTCCCACGTGAGCGAAAGCGGGCGTTCTGCGTATTCTGAATCCGAGCGGCATTCGACCATGTGCATATTTTACGACAAGACGACTTCGCTGTTGTCACCAACATTCAATTGCATGACCTGCCCGCCGCCTCTTCCCCGGACTTTTGCCTGCTTCCCCACCATCGAGCGACTCAACGCCGCGTCTTTGATCTCGCAACCCGCTTCAACGATGGATTCGGTAACCATGCTGTTCTCAATCTTGCAGTTTGCGCCAATCGAAGCGTACGGTCCTATTTTTGAGTCATTGATTTGAGCTGTATCATCAATCGCAACGGGTTCGACGACTTCAACATTCGCACCTTTAAACTTTCCAACCTGCGAACCGAATTTATCTAGCAAGATCTTGTTCGTGTCCAGCGTCGCCTCGATGGTCCCTGCGTCCAACCAACTGATGCCATTGTGAGTCCGCACCTTTGCGCCACCCTCGATCATCACGGAGATGCTGTCCGTCAGGAAGAACTCTCCTTTCAGGACAATGTTGCGTTTCATCTGCTCGTCGATGGCGGAGAGCAGTTTTTCTGAATCCTTGAAGTAATAACAGCCAATCACCACCAGATTGTTTTCAAGAGTGGTCGGCTTTTCGATGAATCGTATCACCCATCCATCCGCGCCGACCTCTGCCACTCCGAAGCGACGCGGATCGGGGAACGGCAGCACCCACGCTACACAATCGGCTTCTTCTTTGTCTAAGAACGCGAAGTCAGTTTCGATGATCGAATCGGAGAAGACGACCATCATAGGTCCGTGCATGAACTCGCGTCCCAGCCAGAGCGCGTGAGATTGTCCCTTCATTTCGTTCTGCACCACGTAATGCGCTTTGATGTTCGGGTATTTCTCTTCGATGTAGCCAGGGATTTGTAACTCACCGAGATATGGTCCCACGATGAAAACATACTCCACGTTTTCAGGGTCAGGCAAAGTCTTGAACATATCCATCAGATGTTCGAGCGCGGTTTTGCCTGCCACGCTGACGAGCGGCTTGGGCTTGCTCCACGTATGCGGACGCATGCGCGTTCCCCAACCTGCCATGGGGATGAAGATCTTCAATGATTCAGTCATAAGCCAATTGTACCGCGTGCCTCGATGAGACCCTAGACGATGGACCCTGGCTTGCTGTCCACCCTCCATTGTCTAAGGTCCGTTGTCTGCCCTCAGGAATGTCCGAGCACGGGATGCGGCTTGTACGGCCCCTCCAGCCGCTTTACTTCCTCATCTGAAAGCTTTATGTCGAGCGCGGCGATGGCTTGATCGAGGTGATCCATTTTCGTTGCGCCGATGATGGGACTATGGACAAAATTCTTACTCAACGCCCACGCCAGCGCGATTTGGGATGAAGTCACGCCGCGCTCTTTTGCAACCTCTTCCGGTTGTTTTGCTACGGCAAAATCTTCATCGCGGAAATACAGGTTCTTTGCGAAAGGATCTGATTTCGCGCGGGGGGTTTCTCCTCCGCCTTCGCGCTTGCGGTCACCGGCGAAAAATCCGCGCGCCATCGGGCTCCATGGGATGAGCCCCACTCCTTGATCCACGCACAGCGGAATCATCTCGCGTTCCTCCTCGCGATAGACAAGGTTGTAGTGGTTCTGCATCGAGACGAAACGCGTCCAGCCGTGACGTTCGGCTGTGTACTGTGCCTTTGCGAATTGCCAGGCGAACATCGAAGATGCGCCGATGTACCTTGCCTTCCCCGCGCGCACGACATCGTTCAATGCCTCCATCGTCTCTTCGATGGGAGTCTCGTAATCCCAGCGGTGGATTTGATACAAGTCCAGGTAGTCCGTTTGCAAACGTAGGAGAGACTTGTCAATCGAATCCAAAATGTGTTTGCGCGAGAGTCCCCTGTCGTTGATATCGTCGCTCATCTGTCCGTTGACCTTGGTGGCGACAATTACATTTTCTCGTTTCACACCGAATTGCTTGAGCAGGTTGCCGGTGATCTTTTCACTTTCGCCTAAGGAGTATACGTCTGCCGTGTCGAAGAAGTTGATTCCCGCATCCAACGCGCGCTTGACGAAGGGTTTCGCTTCTTCTTCGGTCAATACCCAATCGCGCCATGACTTTGCTCCGTAACTCATCATTCCCAAACACAAACGCGAGACCTTTATGCCGGACTTACCGAGGTTGGTATATTCCATTGCAACTCCTTCGAGGAATTGTAAACGAAAACGGGACAGCCGATTCAGCTGTCCCGTCGTGATGGATGCGTTCTTCCAGTTACGAATTATTCGATGGTTTGAAGATCAGGAAGAGCGCGTTGAGCAGAATGCCGACAACTGCCGCGGTAGCGATGGCTGGCAAGCCGCTGGGGAAAATCCCTTGCAGGAAGGGGATGGGTAGGAAACCTCCATCGAACCCGATGTTGCCGCCGATGCCGAGTACCATGATCACCGCTCCAACTGCCAGATTGCGCGGGTTGAACATGCTGACCTTGTGCTCTTGCATCAGGGCAATACCCTGCATGCCGATCACTCCGAACAGGTAGATGGACAAGCCGCCGCTGACAGCCAATGGCACGGTTTGTATGAACCCGGCGAGCTTTCCAACAAACCCAAGCAGGACCGCGATCACGCCGGCCATCATCAGGGCAGGACCGGAGTAGTTGCGGGTGATCGCCATGAGCGAGTTGTTTTCACCGTAGTTGGTGCCGGCGGTGGAGCCAAGCAGACCCTTGAAGAAATCGTCAATACCGTCGAGGACGAGGTTGAAGCCGATGTTCTTGTCGAGTTCGTACTTCTCACGACCCATGTCTTCCGCTGTCCGGTCAACGTACAGACTGATCTGGTACAAGTGCGCCGTGGACTCGGGGATGGTTGCGATCGCCATAATGGCAACACTGAAGATCGCCGTTCCTACCAGCGCGCCGCTGAATGTGGGGAAGGTGAAGTTTGGCACTTCGAACCACGCTCTAGCAGCCACAGGAGCGAAGTTCACTGACCCGGGCACCAGAAACGCTGAAGCCGCATAGCCGACCGCTGCGCCGATGATGACGGGTAACATGCCGATGAACCCTTTGTTTTGCAGGTAGACCGAGGCAACGATCGTAGCCAGCAGCGTGATGAAGGCAATGCCCCAGTTCGCCGCCGCGAGACCAAGCGCCGCGAAGGCGAGACCGAAACCGATGATCGCCGCGATCGAGCCGGTCACGACCGGCGGAAGCACCATGTCAACTTTGTCTTTGCCGAGCGCGCGAATCACAAGACCGATGACGATATTGAGAAGACCGGTCACCACAATACCTGCTTGGATGGTGCTCAATACTTCATCTGGCAGGGGTACGCCAAAGGCGGGCACCGAACCGGTCATCTGGGTGGCGATGGCGAGGTACGCCGCGATATAGCTGAAACTGGAACCGTAAAACAGCGGGATGAATTTGCCGATCTGCCACTTTGAAAGCAGAAGGGCAACGATCGTCCCTACGCCAGACATGAACAGGACTGTGCCCACATGGAAGCCGCACAACGCCGCCACGAACGCCGTCGCAGGGAACATGGTCAACACGTGCTGGAACCCCAACAGAACATTCTGACCCATCGGGGGGGCGTCGTTGGGCAGATAACCCATCATATTGCTTTTAGCCATTGCACTCTCTCCTCTTGTTGATTGAGTTGATCTTACGGGGCTTGCCTTCGACTTGCTTGATTTTGCCTTGCTGGTTTTCTTTTTTGTAGCCATCTATTGCAATCTCCTTTCTTACCTTCGTACGTGTGAAAAATTGATATGCTGATCGCACCTCCAAATAAAAAGTCGCCAACGTCTTACACTCGGCGACAGAATAAAAGGCAAACATACTCACGGGTAATGAGCATATTAATTGTGCAATCAAATCCCTGTAACCCGACAGGTTTCATCTCATTGTACATAACCCTAGAATTTGGGGGTGGATACGCCGATTTCGCCTATTTTGGAGGCAAACCCGCCGTCACCCTACTCCAAACCTGCCACTGCATGGACGCGTTGCCTCCCGTTGACTTGTCTCTTATCATTGTGCTACACTCCAAACCTACCTCAGTGACCAGGAGAGTCGATGCAACTTAAAGGCGATGTGACCATCAAAGCACCGCGGCAAAAGGTGTGGGAATTCCTCACCGACCCGAACCAGATCGGGCAATGCGTGCCGGGTGTGGAAAAGATCGAAACCATCGAAGAACTGAAAAAATATCGCGGCGTTGTGTCAGTGGGGCTCGGCTCCGTCAAAGCGCGCTTCAGCGGCGATGTGGATATTCTCGAGTTGGAAGAACCGAGCCGCGCAAAACTCAAAGCGCACGGCATCGCCACAGGTTCCGCGGCGGACGCGATCAGCGAGATGACGCTTAGTGACGGTCCTGACGGCTCAACCGTTGTCAACTGGATGGCAGATGTCAATGTGTCTGGGCAACTGGCGAGTCTTGTTTCAAGATTGATGGTGCCCGTATCACAGAAACTCGCGGGGGTGTTCTACGACGAAGTGCGCAAGCGAATCGAGAACAACTGACAGATCATGCGCGATATTCTGACCGACTTGATCCGATGGAGACAAAAGGGGACGTCTGTTGCGCTGGCAACCGTGGTCGAAACGTGGGGGTCCGCGCCGCGCAAGGCTGGCTCGAAAATGGCGATTACGTTGGATGGGCAGATGGTCGGCTCGGTGAGCGGCGGATGTGTGGAGAACGCAGTCATCGAAGCGGGGATAGATTCACTTAAAATGAACAAGCCCCAACTCCTTCATTTTGGCGTTGCCGATGAAACCGCCTGGGATGTAGGTCTCGCCTGCGGGGGCAGCATAGCTGTTTTTATTCAACCGCTTGATGATGCAGTTTTTGAGACTGTATGTTCCATTTTGAAAAACGATGAACAGGCGACTGTGGCTACAGTTATACGCGGCGATGACGCGATACTTGGGCGAGGAATGATTCTTGATGTCAATGGCGAGGTCACTGGCTCGATTGGCAACGAATGGGACGAAAAAGTGTTTTCCATCTTGGAAGAGTCTCTAGCGGAAGGAACGTCATGCCGCGTATCGCTTGACGAGGCAACAGAAATATTCGTAGAAACAATCACGCCGCCGCTTACACTTATCATTGTAGGCGGAGCGCATATCTCAATTGCATTGTCGTCACTTGCAAAGACGCTCGGCTATCGTACGGTTGTCATTGACCCGCGCAAGGTTTGGGGAAGCGAGGAGCGTTTCCCGCATGTGGACAAGTTGATTCAATCGTGGGTTGACGATGCCTTCGAGCAAATCCAAATCACGCGTTCGACGGCAATTGCGATGTTGACCCATGATCCGAAAATTGATGACCCTGCATTGAAGATCGCACTGACCAGCCCCGCGTTTTACGTCGGCGCGTTGGGAAGCAAAACGACGAATGCAAAACGCCGCGAAAGATTGTTGAACGACGGGATGAGCGAATCCCAACTATCACGCCTCCACGCGCCAATTGGATTGAACATCGGCGCGCAAACCCCCGAGGAGATCGCGCTGGCGGTCATGGCGGAGGTGGTTGAGGCATATCGAAAACAGAAACAACCATCAGTTAAGAAAGAAGCGGAACTGGTCTCCAGTATCTAATCTCCAAATGATGAGATTGTGTCGCCATGGCGCCATGCGGCACTTCGCTCCGCTCGCAATGACAGAGGTCACATAATGAAACCTGCTCCATTTGAATACCACGTCCCTGATTCAATCGAACAAGCATTAGCGTTGATGCACGAACACGCCGACGACGCAAAAATTCTGGCAGGCGGACAAAGCCTTGTGCCCGCGATGAATTTCCGCATTATGCAGCCAAGCATGTTGATCGATTTGAACCGCATCGCAGAGTTGAGTTACATCCGCGAAGATGGGAATGTGATCCGTGTCGGCGCAATGGCGCGTGAACGACATGTGGAATTTGATCCGTCAATCGCAAAACGCACGCCGTTGTTGCATGAAGCGGCTCCGAATATTGCGCATCCGCAGATTCGAAATCGCGGCACGATCGGCGGGAGCATTGTCAACGCCGACCCCGCGGCGGAACTGCCCGTGCTGATGCTGGCGTTGAGCGCAAGACTCAAAGCGAAGAATAAATCTGGCGAGCGCTGGATCGACGCGAAAGATTTTTTCGCAGGGATGTTTACTGTTGCGCTCGAACCTGATGAAATTCTGGTCGAGATCGAACTGCCGTTCGCTGAGCCGCGCACGGGCTGGTCGTTCATGGAGGTGGCGCCGCGCTCAGGTGATTACGCCATGATGGGCATCGCCGCGCTCGTGACGTTGGATAAAAGTGGAAAGTGCAAATCGGCAAAACTGGTTTACTTGAACGCAGGCGACGGTCCCGTGGATGCGGTTGCAGCCGCGAAAATGCTGGAGGGAGAGAAACTGAACGACAAACTATTTGAATCCGCTGCGGTTCATGCGAGCGAAAAAGAGATCACCCCGTTTGGGAACATCCATGCCTCGGCGGATTTTCAGCGGCATCTGGCAAAAATGCTGACACAACGAGCATTGAAACAGGCAACACAGCGCGCGGGAGAAGTGTAATGACGCAATCCGTTACCGTGACGATCAAAGTAAACGAAACAGAATATTCTCGCGAGGTCGAGCCTCGTATGTTGTTGAGCGATTTCCTGCGCCACGAGTTGGGATTGACCGGCACACACGTCGGTTGCGAACATGGAGTCTGCGGCGCGTGCACCATCATGTTCGACGGCGAATCGGCGCGCTCCTGCCTGATGTTTGCTGTGCAGGCGGATGCTCACAATATCACCACGGTTGAAGGACTCGCATCCGATCAGGAAAACCTTCATCCTTTGCAACAATCCTTCTGGGAGGCGCACGGACTCCAATGTGGCTACTGCACACCGGGCATCTTGATGACTCTCGTTCCGTTCCTGAAACAGAATCCGAACCCCACCGAAGAGGAGATCCGTCACGCGATTTCTGGAAACCTGTGCCGCTGCACGGGTTATCAACATATCGTGGACGCGGTCAAGCTGGCGGCGGAAAAAATGCAGGTGGTTGAGTAGGGCTGAGCGTTTTTTGCGAAGCCCGTATCGAAACCACCGTAGTAATTGGAGAACTAGAGACTAGAGACTAGATACGATGACACTTTCCTTGACACAATCTTTTCGCAACGGAGAAATTTCTACAAAGGAACTAATCTCCAATCTCCAGTCTCTATTTGATTCACGCGAACCAAATGTGTTGTCATTCCTCCCCGAACCCAACCGTTTCGAGCGATTACAAAAAGAAGTTGAAGAACTTGTTGCGCGTTATCCTGATCCAAAGAATCGTCCGCCTCTTTTTGGTTTCTTGTTTGGCGTGAAAGATATTTTTCATGCAGATGGATTCACAACGCACGCGGGAAGCAAATTACCAGCAGAAGATTTACAGGGCAGCGAAGCCGCGAGCGTAACGCAGCTCAAAAATGCGGGCGCGCTTGTCATGGGCAAAACCGTCACGACCGAGTTTGCCTACTTCACGCCAGGTCCCACACGCAACCCGCACAATCCCGATCACACGCCAGGCGGTTCGAGCAGCGGTTCGGCGGCGGCGGTCGGCGCGGGGCTTTGCGATCTCGCGCTCGGCACGCAGACCATCGGCTCCGTGATTCGTCCCGCCGCGTTTTGCGGCATGGTCGGTTTCAAGCCAACCTACGAACGCATCTCGCGCGATGGCGTCATTCCGCTTTCGCCGACCCTCGATCACATCGGATTTTTCACACCGAATGTGTCGATCGCAAAACAGGCTGCGAGTGTATTGATAAGTAATTGGAGATCAGCAACTACGGGACAAAAACCGATTCTCGGAATCCCTGAAGGCGACTATTTGAACTGCGCTTCAGACTACGCCCTAACCTGCTTCAACACAATCTGCGACTCCCTGTCTGACTCAGGATACGAACTACGCCGCATCCGAGTCATGGACAGCTATCAAACCATCCGTGATCGTCACGATGCGATCATGTCTTATGATGCATCACAAGTCCACAAAGAGTGGTTTGGCAAACACGAAGATCTCTACTCCCCCAAATTCTCAGATTTGATCCGTAGTGGTCAGAAAATTACCAATTACCAATTACAAAATGATCTTCAAGCCCGTGACGACTTTCGCAGCCAGATCACGCAAACAATGGATGAAAATAACATCGATCTCTGGGTTTGCCCTCCAGCAATCGGTCCCGCGCCAAAAGGACTCGACTCCACTGGCGACCCCGTCATGTGCCTGCCATGGACCCAGATCGGTTTCCCCGCTGTCAATATTCCAACAACAAAGAATGAAGATGGCCTGCCAATGGGACTTCAACTCGTCGGCAAGTGGAACTCAGATGAGACTTTATTAGCCTGGGCAGAAGACATTGAGAAAGTTGTGAATAAATTATGACAGTCATCAAGTGGAACATCCGCGCGGGCGCATATTACGACTCGGTCGTGTTGATGCAGCTCCAACGCGGACTGTTGGAATTAAACGGCGTTGTAGATGCAGGTGTTGTCATGGCAACCCAAGTCAATCGTGATCTGCTCGCCGCGAACAACCTTCTTCCCGAATCCATCACTGCCAACCCAGATGACCTGCTCATCGTCGTCAAGGCAGATGATGATGGATCGGCGGAAGATGCAATTGGGCAAGTTGACGAGTTGCTCGCAAAACGAAAATCATCCACTGTATCGGAGGATTTCCGCCCGCGCAGTTTGAGCGCCGCGGTCAAGCAATTGCCAGAGGCGAATTGGGTGTTAATCTCTGTCCCTGGGCGGTATGCGGCTGGCGTGGCTCGTGAAGCGCTTGAGTTAGGCAAGCATGTCTTTCTTTACAGCGATAACGTTTCGCTCGAGGATGAGATCGCACTGAAAAAGTCTGCCCGCGAAAAAGGTCTGCTGGTCATGGGACCCGATTGCGGCACAGCCATCATCAACGGCATCGGGTTGGGATTCGCCAATCGTGTGAGGCGCGGTTCGATCGGTGTGGTCGGCGCATCGGGGACAGGGACGCAAGCAGTGACGGCACACATCCATGAACTGGGCAGAGGAATTTCTCATGCCATCGGCACAGGTGGGCGCGATCTCAAATCAGAGGTTGGTGCGATTACAGCGTTTCAATCTCTTGACCTTCTCACGCGCGACCCAGATACGAAAGTGATCGTTTTGGTATCCAAACCGCCTTCACCTGATGTCGCTACGCAATTGATCTCTGCCGCGCAAGGTACAGGCAAACCCGTTGTCATCTATTTCATCGGCTATCCACCTCCAGCGCGAAGGATCGGGAATCTACATTTTGCGATTAGTTTGAGCGAAGCGGCAGAACTCGCAGTAAATGGTAATTGGGAATTAGTAATTGATAAAGAAACACCAATTACTAATTCCTATCTACGAGGTCTTTTCTCAGGTGGAACGCTCGCCTATGAAACCCTGATTGGATTGCAAGCCAGTCTCTCTCCAATTTATTCCAATGCGCCAATTACGGATAACCAATTACTAAAAGATCCTCTCAAGAGTGAAGCACATACAATCATCGATCTCGGTGACGAGTTTTTCATGGTCGGACGCCTTCACCCAATGATCGACAACGACCTGCGCATCCGCCGTATGAAGCAGGAAGCGGATGATGCAGAAGTCGGGATGATCCTATTCGATGTGGTGTTGGGCGAAGGTTCGCATATGGACCCAGCAGGAGAATTGTTTTCAATCATCAAAGAAATTAGAAAAAAGAGAAAAGAGATTGAATTTGTTGCCATGGTCATCGGCACGGACGATGATCCGCAGGATGTTCAATCTCAAATTGAGCAATTGAAAGATGCAGGTGTGACCGTCTTCCGTACAGCAACCGAAGCCGTGGAGTACATCAGTTTGCGGTTTAGTGCGGTGAAACAAAGCCAAGGTGCTCCAGTTAATCTTGAGCAGTTGAAACAACCACTTGCCGCCATCAACGTTGGGCTTGAATCTTTTTATGAAAGCTTGATATCACAAGGCGCACAAGCCGTACATGTAGAATGGCGTCCGCCTGCGGGTGGGAATGAGAAAATGGTGGCATTGCTGGCGAAGATGAAAAAATAGAGACTGGAGATTGGAGACTGGAGATTGGAGACTGGAGATTGGGTAGTCTCAAGTCTCTGGTCTCCGATTATGGAGACACTTATGGATATCGAACAAGCCAATACTACTGCCGTAAATCGCCTAATGGAATCGCACCCGATATTGAAAGCCGTCGCTACTGCTCGTGATGTTATCCCTGGCATGAAAGATAATCTGTTCTTGCATGCAGGTCCACCGATTGAGTGGGCGCGGATGTCTGGTCCGCTGCGGGGAGCGATTATCGGCGCGATGCTGTTCGAGGGGATCGCCAAATCGGAAAAAGAAGCAACTGCAATGGTTGAAAGAGGCGAAGTCGAGTTCGATTCGTGTCATCATCATGGCGCAGTCGGACCGATGGCAGGCGTCACCTCCGCTTCGATGAAAGTCTATGTTGTGGAAAATGTCGAGCATGGCAATAAGTCGTTTTCAAATCTCAATGAAGGCTACGGAAAAGTTTTGCGGTACGGCGCGTACAGCGAAGACGTGTTGAAGAAATTGCATTGGATGAACGATTTGCTTGGCGTTGCGCTGGCGGATGCGCTGGCGGCGTCTGATGGCATTGACATGCGTGCATTGATGTCTGAGGCGTTGCACATGGGCGACGAAGGTCACAACCGCAACAAGGCGGGATCATTGTTGTATTTGAAATTGCTCGCGCCATTGATCGCGAAGACGATGAAGGACAGTGCGGCGATGTCTGAGGTGCTGGGTTTTATCGGCGATAACGCACTGAGCGTTTTGAACCCTGTCATGGCAGCATGCAAAGCGATGACCGATGCCGCACACGGCGTGGAGGGCAGCACGATCGTCACGACGATGGCACGCAACGGCACGGACTTTGGAATCCGTGTGAGCGGACTTGGCGAGACGCAATGGTTCACGGCTCCTGCCGAAATTCCAGTTGGTCTGTTCTTCTCGGGCTTTACACAAGATGACGCCAATCCCGACATCGGTGACAGCGCCATCACAGAAACAGCAGGCATTGGCGGCTTTGCGATGGCGACCGCGCCTGCAATTGTCACATTCGTGGGCGGCACGCCGAAAGATGCGATGAACGCCACACTTGAAATGTATGAGATCACATTTGCTGAGAGCAAATTCTTTACAATGCCATCCCTGGGTTTTCGCGGTACACCGACTGGGATTGACATCCGCAAAGTCGTTGAACTTGGAATTACTCCCAGAATTAATACAGGTATCGCACATAAAGATGCAGGCGTTGGGCAGGTGGGGGCGGGTTTGGTAAGACCGCCTTTGAAGATATTTGAAGACGCAATTGTTGCATATGCAGAAAAATATGATCTGTAATTTGGTAATTGGTAAATAGTAATTGGAGGTTGCGTTGTCTGCGACGTTTGAAGATTTGAAAATCTTGAAGTCTGCCGAAGGCATAGCTGACTCAATATGGAAGCAGGTTGTCCAGTGGGATGAGTTTGCCAAAGATGTTGTTGGTAAACAAATGGCGCGATCTGCCGATTCAATAGGGGCAAACATCGCCGAGTCGTTTGGTCGTTATAATTTTGGCGAGAAACTTCAATTCTTATATTATTCTCGCGGGAGCTTGTTCGAAACAAAATATTGGCTGAATCGAACGCAAGTGCGTAACTTAATGACGTCAGATGAAGTCCGAGAATATGTTGATGGTTTGACTGCGCTAGCGCGTCAATTGAATACGTTTACCAGTGGCTTGAAAACTGTCCGAGCTGAACAACCTAAAAAGAAGTCATCAACTATTCGTGAACCAGCGGCGGAATACCTGGTTGATAATTCTGAAGAAACTCTTGATCTGCTCTTTTCTGAAGACGATCTAACCTACCTGAATACATAATTACCAATTACAAATTACCTAATCAAACCCAAAGGAGCACTACCATGACAAAGATTTATGATTTATCTCAAGACCTCAACGCCGATGCCTCGTTTTGGCCCTTCTATCCGCCGTTTGAAGTGAAGTACATCAAACGCAAATCGGAGCATGGAGTCAACGCGCAATATATTCAAACTTCCAACCATATGGGTACACATTTGGATGCGCCAAAACATTTTGTGACCCACGGCAAGACGATTGAGCAAATTCCGATTGAATGGTGTTATGGACCTGGTGTGATTGTGGATTTGAGCGATATGCTTGATGACCTCGGTATGTTTACACCAGAAGATATTGAAAAACGCGTTGAAGTGAAAGATGGCGACATTTTATTTATTCACACAGGCTGGCATAAATATTCTTTCTTTAGCCCAATAGGTGATGAAGAAAGATATATTCAAAGACACCCCGGTCCGCATTACAGCATTTGTGATTGGTTGCTGAAGAAGAAGATTCATATCTGGGGCGTGGATATGATCTCCACCGATCACCCGATGAATCTGCCCATCGGTCGCTTCCTTGGCAAAGGTGGATTGGAACATTGGCAGAAGGTCCGTGCGAAGACGGAAGCAAAGTTTGGCAAAGATAAGATGGATGAGCTGTTTCCAGATTCAGCATATCAACTAACTCACAATGCCTTATTTCCGCACGATTGCATGCATGTGGAAAATCTCGGTGGTGATATTGGATTGAAGGAATTGCATAACAAGCGTATCACGCTTGGTGTCTTCCCGTGGAAGTTCAAAGGTGGCGAAGCGGCGTTTTGCCGCGCGGTGGCGTGGGCGTAACGAGCATGTCGTTGCGAGGAGGAGCGAAGCGACGACGAAGCAATCCCCTGTTAACGAGGAGATTGCTTCGGGCGGAAAAGCACCGCCCTCGCAACGACATGAAATGAGGTTTGATGTCAACTCGATACTTTGGCGAACGGATTAAACGCAACGAAGACCCACGTCTGCTTACGGGGCAGGGATTATATGTAGACGACGTGGATTTACCCAACATGTTGCACGTCGCTTTCGTGCGAAGTCCGTATGCACATGCGCGGATAAATAACATTGATGTTTCGCATGCCTTGCAACGCGAAGGCGTGGTTGCCGTATACGCCGCGAATGATTTAGGCGATTACTGGAAGCCTGGTCCGCTGCTTGTATCGCCGCCACCTGTCAAAGATATTATCTTCAATCAAAAAACTCAGGTGCCGCTTGCAAAGGATAAAGTCAAATTTGCGGGGGAGCCGATTGTGATGGTCATTGCGGAGAGTCGCTACATCGCTGAAGACGCGCTTGCCGACATTCAAGTGGATTATGAGCCGTTGGATGCTGTCGTTGATCTTGAAAAGGCGCTACAGCCTGATAGCGTTCTCATTCACGAGGAAATTGGCTCGAATGTCGCCGCGCATGTGGTGCAGACGAAAGGCGATTACGAATCGGTGAAGAAGGACGCGGCGCTGGTGGTCAAGCGCCGATTCAACTACGAGCACGGTTGTGCCGCCGCCATGGAGAATCGCGGTATCGTCGCGGAGTGGGATCGACGCGCGGGGAGGCTAACGGTCTGGGACACGACTCAGGCTCCAGTGGTGATTCGAAACGGATTGGCGGGCATGCTTGGATTATCGGAGAGAAGCGTCCGCGTCATCGCGCCGTTCATCGGTGGCGGATTCGGTCCGAAGATCATGATGTTCTATCAGGAGGAAGTGCTCGTCCCGTGGGCGGCGATGAAGTTGAATCGACCTGTCAAATGGATCGAAGACCGTGCCGAAAATTTCGTCGCCACCACACACGAACGCGGACAAATCCATGATGCGGAAGTCGCGTTCGACACAGACGGTCATATCCTTGGCGCGCATGATGTCTTTCTGCACGACACGGGTGCGTATGCGCCGTATGGCTTAACTGTGGCGCTCAACGCGCAAGCCAACGTGCTCGGACTGTACGATATCAAAAATTACTACAGCGAGTTCACAGCAGTGTTCACCAACAAGACCATCGTCACGCCGTATCGCGGCGCAGGGCGTCAGCATGGAGTCTTCGTCATCGAGCGCGCGCTGGATATCGCCGCGAAGAAACTGAAGATCGACCGTGCCGAAATCCGCAGACGCAACTTCATTCAGCCAGATCAATTCCCGTACAACAACGAAATCATCTATCAGGATTTTGCACCGCTGGTATATGACAGCGGCAATTACGAACCTTTACTGGATGAAACACTCAAACGAATGGATTATCACAAGTTCATCAATGAGATCCAACCGAAGCTGCGCGCGGAGGGCAAACATGTTGGCATTGGCGTCGTCGCGTATGTGGAAGGCACAGGCATCGGACCGTACGAAGGCGCGAAGGTGCAGGTGATGGGCAGTGGACGCGTCTCAGTCGTCACGGGCGTTGGTACGCAGGGACAGGGTCATTACACGAGTTACGCGCAGATCGTCGCGGAGCAGCTCGGCGTGAGCGTGGATAAGATCGACGTCGTGACGGGCGACACCGACCAGTTCTATTGGGGCGCGGGAACGTTCGCCAGCCGCGGCGCGGTGGTGGCGGGGAATGCGATCAATGAAGCCGCGAAGCTCGTGCGCAAGAAAATTTTCAAACTTGCCTCCGAACATTTCAACGCGCCCGAAGATGAACTTGAACTTGCCGATGGCGAAGTGCGCGTGCAGGATATCCCGCGGCAATCCATTTCGCTGGGTGAACTGGCGAATATGGCGAACCCGATGCGCGGCGCGGTCAAGCCTGGGACAGAGCCCGGGTTGGAAGCGACCAACTATTTCGGTCCAGAAAGAGGCGCCACTGCAAGTGGCATCCATGCGATGATCGTGGAAGTGAATCCCGAGACGATGCAGATCCACATCCAGAAATATCTCGTCGTGCACGATTGCGGCAAGGTCATCAACCCGCTGATTCTCGATGGGCAGATCCACGGCGGCGTGGCGCAGGGCATCGGCAATGCGTTTTTCGAGCGCCTCGCCTACGACGAGAACGGGCAACTGCTCAACGGCACGTTCATGGATTATCACCTGCCCACCAGCCTGGATGTGCCGCGCATCGATACCGCGCATGGCGAGACGCTTTCGCCGCTCAACCCGATGGGCGTGAAGGGCGCGGGGGAGGCGGGCGCGATTCCCGTCGGTCCGTTGTTTGCGCAGGCGTTGGAGGACGCGTTATATGATGTGGATTTTGAGATTTTGGAAATTCCGCTGAATTCGAATCGACTTTGGGAAATAGTGAATAGCGCTTTGCAAGGGGATGTATAATTAAGGAAGACACAGATGAAAAAGTTTCCCTGTCCTTATTTGAAAGGCGATGTAGAATTAACCGAAGAACGCGAAGCCCATATTGCGGAAACGCATCCAGATTTGTTGCCAGAATACCTACCGCAACTTGGGCAAACACTGGAAGACCCTGACGAAGTACGGCGCAGTACCCGCATGAGCGGCGCGCGAATGTTTTACCGCTGGTTTGATGATGTACGGCAGGGAAAGTATGTGGCAGTAGTATTGGTGAGCGAGTCGACTCCCACAGAACGCAACTGGATCATTACTGCTTATATTACCCGCCGCCTGATGATTGGAGAAATAGAATGGCAGAAAAATTAACTTTCCAATATGACCGTGAAACGGATATTTTATACATTAATACTGTTCCGCCTTATGCCGAACAGGAATCAGAAGAACTGGAAGATGAGATTATTGTGCGACTGAACCCGAAAACAGGCAAAGTAGAGAATTTTGAAGTGCTGTTCTTTACCAGCCGCTTGCTTCGGAGCGAGTTGTTTTCCCTGCCTGTAATTGCAGATTTACGTCAAATTCCAACAACTTAATCAGATGTTCGAGATGCACGCTTGCGCCTATCCCCTGAGACAGTATAGGTGAGTAGTCAATCGAGACCGCACGTTCATGGATTATCACCTGCCTACCAGCCTGGATGTGCCGCGCATCGAAACGGGACATGGCGAGACGCTTTCGCCGCTCAACCCGATGGGCGTGAAAGGCGCGGGCGAGGCGGGCGCGATCCCTGTCGGACCGCTGTTTGCGCAGGCACTGGAAGATGCGTTATATGATGTGGATTTTGAGATTTTGGAAATCCCGCTGAATTCGAATCGACTTTGGGAGATTGTGAATAGGAGAGACTAGAAACTTGGATATTAGTGGATTGGAGAATTGGATGAAGTAATGGTGGTTGAGTAGCGAGCGTTCGTTGCGAGCGTATCGAACCCCCGCTTCTTTCTCAGCCGACGGTTGATCCTGACCATCGGCTTTTTCTTTCGCCTTAGCCGTGTTGATGCAAGTTCAATTTTATTTTGATTCATCGACGTACTTAATAGCTTTATTGAAAAATTCTCGGACCCCTTTATATTTTTCCGACTCCCACTCTTGGCGAGCTTCCTCAGGTATTTGTACATTGGAAAGATATTTTCCAATAGCTGCAAGTTCATGACCTTTCAACTTTAGGAGAAGATTAGGATCGGTATATTTTTCATCAATAAGTAAGACAACTTGGTCAATTACTTCAAAAATATTACTCCAAGTTGAGACACCTAATACTATGCTGTTATGCATAGCTGCGTAGCTTGCCTTAGTGAAATCTTCGCTACTATCCAATAGTTTTAGAGAAGTATCAAGACCAGTAATGCGACTCTCAATTGATTGTTGTCTAATTTGCCTTAGTTGACTAATAACAACTAAGGCAGAAAATAAAAGTATTATCGCCTGAAGTGCTGACGAAATGGCGCTTACTGCTTCCCAATTGATTTGACAATTATTCATTTGAATCCTCAGTTGCATGTTGAAAATCTTTGATTAATTCGTTCTTGTCAGAAGGTACTTTACCAATGTAATGTAATCGCCAGATTTTGCATAACTCATCTGTTCCGCCCGAAATAATAGTATTGTTATCTGCAAATACAAGTGATCGTATCCATCCATTATGGGCGACAATGCGTTTTAATAATGTAAATTCGGGCAGTTTCCAAATAGCAATTTGTGAGTCGCGGCTACCTGTTGCAAGCAAATGACCTGATGGTGATAGCGCTACGGTAGTTGTTCGAGAATTGTGGGCTTCCACAACAAATAATTGTTCCTGTTTGGTCAAGTCGTATACGTTATACTTTCCTGACCATGACCCAGTAACTACCAAAGGAATATATGGATGAACTACTAGACATGAAATAGTGCCAGTTTGTTCTTTGGATACAAACAATTCACGTTGTTCACGGATAGAATAGTGTTTTAGTACTTTTCCGCTTCCCGCTGATACGATACTTTGACCGTCGGGTAAAAATCCGACACAATAGACACTTTCACTATGATGTCCTGTGCTGGATGGAGAACCAGGATTGTCAATCTGCCATAAATGAACTGGATAGTTTTTCTTATTTGTTAGTAACTGGTGTGATGAAACTAAGGAGTTACCGTCGGGTGAATATTGTAAGCCAGTTACTCTATCATCAGCCTCGGCAATCACGCTCTGTTTATCACTATATTTATTCCATAGCAAAATCGACCCATCATTATGTCCTGACACAAAATACTGTCCGTCCACAGGTGAGAAAGACAGGCTCCATACGTTGCTGTTCGACATAAATTGCTTTGTCAATTCAACTCGATTTAAGTTGCCTAGTAATATTTTTTCTGACTTTCCTCCAATCGCAAAATCTTCACCATTATTCGATATTGCGATACAGTGAATTTGAAAGCCCACGTTAATCGTAGCTTCCAGACTAATAGTTAATGGCTCCAGCGGTTTTTCAGATATTTGATACAAGCCCCATTGCAGATCGTATCCATAATATTCCAATATTTTAGTGGTAGCCCATTTGGCTTCTTTGCTAGGCAAATAACCTGATGCAACCCGTTCGACTTGACTTACAAAGACCTTCCCTTCTTTCCATAATTGAAGCAGATGTTGCTGCAAAATATGCTGCCAAAAGTCTGTATTTCCGAAATACAAATCACTCATACTCTTAGGTGAAGATGCGTTAATCTGTTCTAATATTGCAAGTTGTAAATCAAGCATGTTTGACGTTCCTCATATATTACTTACACTTATATCCATCGCTCGTGCACGAATTAGCGGGAGCATAGTTGATTTATTTCAATCTACCCAAATATCCATTAGACTCTACTTGTATTTCCTCAATAGACTCTTGCATATCTTTAATATCTTCTTCAGGAAATCTACTCCATGGAAGATTCAGTAAGACGTTGCAGAGGTATGGTTCTCTCATATCATTTGCCCACATATTGTCTATGATTGACAGTAGCATCATTGACCATAGGATCCATAATCCAGGATTTGGATCTTTTTCGGTTTTAGTTGTACCTTCAATCGCTTTGGCAGCCTCTAGTGCCGCTGTCTTTACAGCAGATTTTTTACTCCCAATACGACCAATGTCGACACCAAGTGTTACAAGATCAAGAACTATACCTGCACCACTTCCCCCTTTAGTAACAAATCCTTTATGACCAACCAATTTATTTAATTCAATATAGTACCATGCTAATTTTGCGAAAACGTTCATAGGATTTATCGTGAATTCTGCTCTTGCCCAAGTTTCAGCGTTTTTATAATCATCCATGTTGGTTAAGATAAGAGCCATTAAACCTGCAATGCCCTTTTTTTCTTCAACATCATTGCCAGCAGCTTTGTAAGCCATAGTTAAGTAACCCTGTGCTTTGTTAAGATGCCCAGAAACCTTGCCTTTATCTGATTCCCCAAAGATTTCAAAAAAGTTTTTCATGCCTTTTTCGTAGTACTCATCCGCTTTTGATTTCTTGGAAACATCAGTATCAGTTGGATGGTCTTGAACAGGAATGAAGCTTTTGTCCTTCCCACAGTTCCTGCATATATTAGTTCTAACATTGAAATTGCTACAATTTTTACATTTCCACCCTGTATCTTCCGACAATGAGGACCCTTCTTTTGCGTTGTAATTTTCGATATTTGTGGGATGAGGGGCAAGCTTTTTTTCTAATACCCCTTCTTGGCGTCTACCACACCAAGGACAGACTAGAGTATTGTCAGCAATCTCTTCACTACAGAAAAAGCATTTCATAGCACTTCTCCCAATATATCACTTGACTATGATGAGACAATATTGCTTTGGTAGTATTAAATCATGAGTTATACAAATTGTTCCATACAGGGAACTATGCTTAGAATTATACGCCCTTATCAACCCAGTTTGCAAGAAAATAGGGTGTCAAAACAGGCAAGCCCCTTATCAAGCCATTCTTTGAGTGTATGCCAGCATTTCTCCTATCCCGTGATTGCGGTAAGGCCATCAATCCGTTGATTCTCAATAGGTAACCGATGAACCAGACTGGCGAAGGATTACACCCGATAAGCAAAAGTGGCAATCGCACGCAGAGAGTGTCTAAAACAGTGGGCTCACGAAGTCCATCACGTGGGAAGCATAATTTGGAAAACGCTGCTTGTGAAGTTGGCGGCTGTTGAAGCAGTACACAAATAACCGGAGAGCACATTCTAGTGCATAAGGACATCGAGAAAAGCAACGTGATTTGCGAGCCAGGCGAGCCAGATAGTGACGCAGTTCGGCATTGTCTGCTTCCACTGCATAGGTATCCGCTTTGCCTTGAGAAACCTCGTACCTTCCAAAGTGATACCAGAGCCATTGGTAGGCATCAAACGCATCGCTGTAATACCATTTGGCTTTGGGCGCTTGATCCACGACTTGCTGAATGGTTGCCTGAGTGCGGATCCAAACCACCGCCCAACCCAAAATGCAACGAGTTTTGCGGTCTACCACAGTGAGAATGTAGATTCTGTTTTTTTATCGCCGATAAAGGTGAATAATTCATCCATTTCGGCTTCCTTGACTTCTTCGGGCATCGGCGCATTCGGCAAGGCCTCGGCTAGATCGGTTACCCAATACGCGATGGTTTGCGGCGCAACTTTCAAATGACGAGCCACGCGTCGTAGATTACCGCCATCCACGTACATTTCCACAGCTCGCTTGCGCAGACTGTCTGGGTAGCCTTGCTGTTTCGGTTCCGGCGTGTACTTGCGGTTGCAGTGCATACACCGATACCGCTGTGAGCCTGCATTTGTGCTTCCCGCTTTGTTCTGGCGGGTCGTCTCTTGGCAATATGGGCATCTTTTCATGGCTCTATTTTAGCCCATTCTTTTGAACACTCTCGCACGCATTGCCGCCTCACATTGAACAACAATGCGGTAAACTTATTCAGAAATTCAACTTGCACTTTGGAGCCATTGACCTTATTCTTACAGAGCAATAGGTCGAGAGATTGAGGTAATAACTATGGACGATAAAGAAAAGACCAATATCACTATTTCTATAAGCAGTGGCGGTAAGAAAGAAGTGATTGCACAATCAGGTCCTGTAATAAGGGTTCAGGGCAGAGAAATCAAACAGTCTCAGGCTGTGGATTTAGTATTTGTTATTGATACTACAGGCTCTATGTCAGACAAGATCCAAGGACTGTTAGCCACATGCACAAAATTCATTGATGAGTTTGCGAGTATGAAACTCAACTCAAAAATTGCGGTTGTAGCATTTGGCGACCTCACTGTCCCTGGTGATACTATTGAGCATAGTGATTTTACAGATGATATAAATATGATAAAGAAATACCTAAAAGAGATACCAAGAAATGGTGGGGGAGGAAATGAAGGCGAATCATCTTTAGAAGCTCTTACACATGCTTTGAAACTAAACTTTCGGAAAAACGCTGTAAAGACAATAATACTCGTTACTGATGAACCTGCCTTACAACATAAAATCAAAGCAAAGGATATGATTGACAGATTGACACAGGGCGAATTTTTGACTTTTGTTATTTCAACACCGCTGAAATATTTCCAAGAAATGGCAAAAGCCAATGGAGGGAAATGGTATCAAATATCTGCGAAAACCGATTTCACGGATTTACTCGACATGTTTAGGCAAGTAGCACAAAAAGTCTCTAAAGTAGTCTCGGATGTATACAAATTGGGAGACGGCAGTGTTGCAAACTACCTGCAACTAAAAGCTCCTGAAGATTGATTCATATATAGTAAGATATGAAAGATTACTACCAAATTTTAGAAATTTCATATAACGCATCCCAAGATGAAATTCGATCTAGCTTTGCGCGCCTCAGCATGATATATCATCCCGATATGTTCAATAAGGTAACAGCCCATCTAAATGATGAACAGCTAAAGGCATTTCAAGCACAATTGACTTATTTCACAGAAAAATTCCAAGAAATTAAGGATGCTTATGATGTTTTGTCAAACTCAAAGAAACGGGCAGAATATGATCAAAAGTTCAAAGGTGGAAAGCAAACAGGCTCTTATTTACCAATAGTTGAAATTTCTCCATCAACATTAGGCTTTGGTAGTTTAAATGTCGGAGATGTTACATCTAATGTTTTCATTGTGAATTTCACTGGAAATGCAACCGAGATTAATTTTTCGCCTTATCCTGAAAATATATTTAGTATAGGTGCTATTAACTCTATTGGAGATCAAACGACGAAGCAGACTTTTCCGCTTGAAGTAGAAGTTGTGGCAGACACTAAACAACTATCTCCCACCAATACATATAAAGGGGCAGTCACAGTACATATTGATGATTTTGAAGCAAAAGTAAACTTAATTCTTAAAACATCCGCTGATAAACTGAAGACAGCTCCTATAAAACCTAAAGATTCTATTGCGCCATTAGCCTTTCATTTTCGATCAGGCGATGCTGTTTATTCCCCCGAAGAACTTGTTCCTTTTTGTGACCAATTTTGGGAGGAGGCTAGAGAATATCTTTATGATTCTAAACAATTCAAGAAATGGTTTGTTGACTTACGTCGCAATGATATGGTTGGTAAACTGGAAACATGTACGAAGGAACACAATAAAGATGTCGGACTCGAAAGATTTCTGCAAAGCATAAAGCCTGGTTTAGCTAAACCTTTCATTGAAGTGAGTGCACACAACACTCGCTTAGAGAATTACAATTATGAGGCAAGGAGTTCGCCATCGCCCAAAATCGAAATAGTAAATAAGGGTCGAGGATGCTGTTATGGAAGCATAGAAATAAATGGACAATGGCTTGGCGTAAGCTACAAAGATTTTGCAATTCCCCCTGGTCAAACTCGTGCTTTAGAATTTCACACTAAGAATAATGAATTCGTGTGGGAGACTTCCCAGTCCGCAAAGGTAGAAATCGTTACAAATAGTCATAATATTCCTAAACAGTCTTTTGACTTTTTTGTTACTACAGCGAGATATCCGTTACTTTCAGAAATTGAGGCCCTTCGTGATCAAGGAAAATGGCGACTTGCTTTTGAAAAACTAGGCGGAATTGACTCGCGGCATGCTAATGCAGATATACTCAAGAAATCAATTCAAGATAATAAAAATACAATAATGACAAACCTGCTGGTAGGAACTGCTCTTGTATACGGATTTATTGGAGGGTTGATTGGAGCTGGAAACGATCCGAGTGGAGCAGGTTTTTTCGGCGGGGCTTTTGCAGGCGGTATTTTCGGACCATTAGCGTCATTTATTTATTTTGAGAAGTGGGGAGGAAAAAATGGGAGGGAGGCTGATTATCTTTTAGGAGGTTTGGCCGCAGCAATTGCCGCTGCTGCTATATACGGCATCTGTATAATATTAATTATCTTAGCTATCCTCGGATACTTAGCTGGTGGGGGATAAAATGGAACATAAAAGGTGGATTGGATGGACTCGAATACTCTTTGGGTTACTCATATTACTGGCCCTAAGTTACGTTGTGAGCACCAATCAAAGTTTCCTGTTGAAGTATTCATACTATGGTTACCTAGGAATACTCATATCTTGTTTCATAGCAAATTCAACTGTTTTCCTGCCTGCTCCTAGTTCAACGATTGTATTTACATTTGCATCAGTATATTCTCCAGCTGTCGTAGGAACAGTTGGAGCGTTAGGAGCGGCTTTAGGGGAAATTGTGGGATATAGTTTGGGGTATTCAGGAAAAGTAGTTATTGATGACAATAAGTATCAGGTTGTCAAACAGTGGACAGGTCGCTATGGCTTTGGGACAATATTCCTCTTTGCGTTTTTACCATTACCTTTATTTGATT
>Ga0187892_10003440_pt1 | contig 28975 bp, 24 predicted proteins | sample MA1701073metaG_FD_139345 | JGI IMG/M metagenome (GOLD analysis project Ga0187892, IMG submission 139345) | Bio-ooze microbial communities from a basaltic lava cave in the Kipuka Kanohina Cave System on the Island of Hawaii, USA - MA170107-3 metaG ... | reverse complement strand
TTGCCGCTTTCGCCTTTCAAAACGTCGATCCATCGATAACCCTCCTTCTGGAATTCCAAAAAGGAAGGCCTTGATACATCAAGACTTTCGATCAACTCAATACCACTTGGACAGTACAACTAATGAGGAGCGTGCAAGAATCGAGGCGAGCCTCGCAAAACTGACACCGGCCCACCGCGGCGTGATCGTCATGCGCAGCCAAGAGCGAATGAGCTTCGAGGAGATCGCTCGAACGATCAATCGCTCGCCCGATGCCGCTCGCATGCTGTGGAAGCGCGCCTTGCTCCGTCTCAGGCAAGAGCTGGGGGAATCCGATGACCGTTCATGACGCCGGCAGTCGCATATCGAACGATGGACAGCACCGCGCGTGGTCCACTTGGCTCATACGCGAGATGGCTGCGGCGGCCGAGCAGCCCGCCAGCCGTGACCTTTCGAGCGAATCAATCGCGGGAGCCATTTCCGACTGCGCGGAGTTGCTCGGTCGATATTGGCCGGAAGCAGATGCGAGCGAGTCGCGAACCTCAGACGTTGCATCATGCCCTGGCGAGGATGATGCTGATGACAGAACGTCATCGCCCCCGAACACTGCGCCCCGAAAGCTCGACCGGTTCGAGATTCGCCGGCCGCTGGGACACGGCGGCTTCGGTATCGTTTTCCTGGTGTTCGATCCCCGACTCAGTCGAGAAGCAGCCCTCAAAATCCCGCGGCCGGAGATCCTCGTCTCGCCCCTTCTGCGACAGCGTTTCTTGCGCGAGGCGCAGGCGGCCGCCATTCTCGACCACCCCAACATCTTGCCGATCTATGAAACGGGAGCGATTGGCCCCGTCGCGTACATTCTGAGCGCCTACTGCAAGGGTCCGACGCTCGACGTCTGGCGCGATCGCGAAAAACCGATTTCTCCTCGCGCTGCCGCCCAGATCGTCAGCCGGCTAGCCGACGCGGTCCACCATGCCCACGGTCGCGGTGTTTTGCACCGCGATATCAAGCCCTCGAATGTGTTATTGGAACCGACTGCTGAACCAGTGACGGGCGAGCTGCCGTTCGTTCCCCGACTGACCGACTTCGGGCTGGCCAAACGCTTCGACTCAGTCGACGACGTCACTCAGGAAGGAGTCGTACTGGGAACTCCCCGCTACATGGCGCCCGAGCAAGCCGCAGGCGACTTTCAAAGCATAAGCGTGCAGACGGACGTATACGCGCTGGGCGCTGTGCTCTACGAACTACTCGCGGGTGCGCCGCCTTTCTCTGGCGATTCCGACCGTGAGACGCTGCGCAAACTCCGCGACGATGAAATCTCCCCGTCGGCGCTACGCTCACGCGGCATCGACCGCGATCTGGTCACAATTTGTCTGAAGTGCCTGCAAAAGAATCAGGCGGATCGTTTCCCTTCAGCCCACGACCTGGCCGATGATCTGCGCCGTTACCTGGCCGGCGAACCCGTTTCGGCTCGACCGATCGGCGGCGGCGAACGCCTGTTGCGCTGGTGCCGGCGTCGGCCTGCGGTCGCGGCGCTCTCGCTGGCATTTATGAGCGCGCTTATCCTCGGCGTCTCGGCCGCCGGCTGGCAATGGTATCGGGCCGAGACCCATCTCGTCACAGCGGAATCGCAACGGTCACGCGCAGAGAGAAACCTGGTGCAAGCCGAGAACGCGCTTGTGGACCTGGCCTGGCTCTTCGAGGAGAGCGCCTTCTGGGCGCCGGAGGGCATGACCTTTCGCACCGAAATGCAGGACAAGCTCAATGACTACCTCGCCCGCATCTCGCAGGACACAGCGGACAGCGAGAGTGCCCATGCGCCAATTCGGGCCGCGATCCACTCATTGTCGGCCCGCAATGCCGCCTTGGCCGGCGATGCCACGGCTGCGAATCGCGATTACCGACATGCCCTGGATGAATGGCGCCAGCTCGTAGTCTCGCACCCTGACAACGCCAGCTATCGAAGAGGACTCTCGCTCTGCCTATTCAACTTCAGCGAGTACGAGCGCGATTGGCATCGGGCCGGCGGACGAGTGGATCCCATTGCCAGCGCCCGCGCCTACTATCGAAACATTCGAGACGACAGCCGCTTCGGCGACTGGTCGCTACACGACTACGCCCAGGTGGTAATGGAGCGGGGAAACGTGTTGTTCAACGCGCGGCACCCCAAGGAGGCAATAGAAGTCTATCGATTGGGTCTGATCGCTATGGAGGTCCTGTTGGAACAGTCACCTGACAATCCGGCCTATTTGCTCTGCCAGGGGCAGCTCCAACTGCGCATCGCCAAGGAACAACGGCGCGAATCGGACGGCGCTACGATCGAGTCCGTGCTCGCGGCACGCGACTCGTTCGAACGCGCGCTCGCCCTCGATCCGCAGGATGGCGTTCTTCCGCGCGAACTGGCCGATGCCTATCGGATGATCGGGCTTCGTTCGCGGGACCACGCCGGCAAAGCCGACCCGGAGGAATTGTTCGGCAAGGCGGTTCGATTGCTCGAATCGCAGCTTCCGAAGCGGCCGACCGACAACGTGCTGCAGCGCCAATTGGCTGGGACAACTCGCTTGCTGGCGTACGCGCAGCTTGCTCGCGACAAGAAGCAGCAGGCACTCGTATCATTCGGCCGGTGCCGAGAATTGTGGCGTCCGGCGCGCGTTGCCGATAATCTCACACCCGAAGACGAGAAAGCGCACGCCGAGGCGTGCTACGACGAAGGTATGCTGGCCCAGGAGCTCAATCGCGCCGATGCCGCGCGCGAGGCGTTCGCTGAGGGAGTTGAAGCGTTCAAGCTACGGGGCAACGCGCACGATGACGTTGAGGTAAATAAGAAACGCCCGCCACGAAACCTGCGCGCCCACGCCGAGTGCCACTTTTATCTCGGTAGACATCAGGCTGCCGCTGGGGAAACGCAAGCGGCCATCGCCAGCTTTCGACGGTCAGTAGAGCTGCTGCAGAAGTTCGCCCAACGGCCGAACGCGAATGCCGCAATCAAGGACATATACGCCAACGCGAGCAAGGAACTTGCCAAGCTCGATGCACGGGGCGAAGGCGGAACAACACAAGAATAGCCGTCGTCGTCAGGCATGAGATTCGGTGTGCTTTTTGCTGGGACTTTGGCCAGCGCTACCGAATCTTGCCACCGAGTCTACTTACCCCGCCTAGCGGCTGCCTACTCCTCCCTGCGCCGCGAGTGAGCTGTTCAGAGTTTGAGTTTTGCAGCCTGGAAGAAGGATCGTAGCAAGGGCTGGTTGAAATGGGTATCTCCTACGGCCTCGATCACAGCGTCTTCGAGGTGTTGCACGTCGTCGGGCACGAAGTTGGCCAGGGCCGTGTACTTGGCGTGGCTCCACAGGGCTTCGACCGGGTTCAGATCGGGAGCATAAGCCGGCAGCCACTCGACCGAGAGCCAACTCGCGCCGCGTGCCCGCAGACGCCTGACCGCCGCGCGATGCACGTTCAGGCGGTCGAGCACGACGATCAAGTGACCGGGATGCTGTCGATGCAGTGCGTAGAGATACCGCACCACGTCGGCCGTGCGGACGTTGTGGTCGTGCACGCGAAACGCCAGTCGCACATGACCCCGGCGCGGCGAGACGGCCAGGCTGCCGATCACGCTCAGCCGATCGTGCCGATCCCAGGCGTACTGCTGCGGCCGCGAACCAGTCGGCGCCCAGGTGCGGCGGTTCAAGGGTTGCAGAACGAAGCCACTTTCGTCGAGCAGGACGATGGTAGCTTGCCGCTGCCGTCCCCCTTTTTGATCCGCGGCCAGTCTTCACGGCGCCAGCGTTCGATGGCCGCTTCGTTGCGCTCGCGCGCCCGACGCTGCGGCTTCTGGGGACTGAAACCCAGGTCGTGCAGGATGCGGCCCAGGTGGTCGGGATGGTACGAGATGTTGAACTCGCGCCGTACGACTTCTGCCACGCGACGGCAGGTCCACAAGTCGGTGTGGAACCCAGCGGACAACGGCCCTCGCAACACGATCTCGTGCAGCCTTCGTCGCTGGGGCAAGCTGAGTTTCGACTTCGGACCAGGGTGGCGCTTGGGGGCCAGGGCTGCCAAGCTGCCTTGCCGGAAGGCTTTCTTCCAGCGTTTGACGCTCGACACGCTGACGTGCAGCAGGTCGGCAACTTCCGTGAGAGTCTTCCCGTCCTGTAGGAGTTCCACGGCTATCGAACGGCGGACCATCGAGCCCGACGCAACGCCAGGAGTGCTCATGCACCTTACTACGGTGCTAGCGATAACCTCGGTTCAGATGCCGCGCAGAGAAGAATAGGTGCCCGCGGAGGCGACTAAAAAAGGGCCAGCAACCCTCTTGGTTGCTGGCCCGTCGTCACGACCCACTAAGACAATGCGCTACGCGAGGCCACATAAACCTGCGATGCATCTGAACCTCCTTTTCTTCGTCGTTCGCCGCTCTTATCGCATTCGCATCCGCCGCTTGTAGATTCCAACGCCACCGTATTTTTTCTTCAAACTCCCGACCTTTCCGAGATTCTCTTCGATCGCGAGGTACTCCCGTTCGCCGCCAATCGCTTCACTACACTTCACGCACAGGGCCGTGCCCGGCACCGCTTTCAGGCGTTCTCGGGGGATTTCCGTCTCACATCGCTCGCATGGGTGAGGCATTTTCTCTCCTTTCGAGTGGTTGCTTGCCATCCACCAACCTGATCGCAGTATCTGGCCTTCCGCGCAGCGAAAAACTGAGGCCGCACTAAATGCAGCGGGGGCGTCGCAAGCGACGCCCCCGCGCTTCACTCCGCGTCGAGCTACGCCCTACCGAGCCACGTCGCAGTCGTAGAACTTCCCACCGTCGTAGCCGGTAAACGATCCCCCGCTATTCACGAATCCCGAGTGACTGGAGCCGTAGGAGTAATGCCCCCCGTAATTCGAAGCCGGAGGGGGAGACGCCGGTGCGGGCTGATATGACGGGCTCGGAGTCTCAAAAATGCTGCCACCGAAGAAGGGACCGTCGCCAAACATAGAAGCCAACCTTTCTCCCGCGATGCGGGACAGACCGCTGCAGCGACAGCCGGCGGACCGTCCGCCGTTGCCCTGAAGCTTGTTGCTGAGGCGGAAACCTCAAGCCACGTTGCGAATGACGCGGCTAAGAACTTGATCGCGTTTGGCGTGGAACCGCGCAGATTTTAGTGCCGATTTTCCGTGTCGACTCGCCTGAACCGCTAGAATTGATCGGACGCTAGGGCTTTTGGCGATGGAACTTGGCCATGAGTAACGGGGGACCCATCCGAAAAAGGTCCACGACAAATGCAACTCCGCACAATCCATCTGAGCTTCGCATTGCGGGCGAAGGCGCCGAAGCGGTATGGGGCCAATTGCTTCAAAGTGAGCCCGGCCGAGGCCCTTTTGCTGAAGCATTCGGGCTGGACTTACCTTGGGCACGGCCGTTTTGACGAGTATGTCGCTCCGCCTGAACCTGCAAGCGATGGCTTGTATGTCGTTGCAGTTCAAGTCCCAACTGACGCTGAGATCTTGGCGCTCGCAATGCGCATGCACGAGAGCCGCAAGCGACAGCGACAACGCGTGGAAGGCTTCATGGCCGGATATCGGCCTGCTGGCGAGGTGGTAGTTGAGATTACTGAATCAACTCTATTCGTTCCGGGGGCAATGGGTGTGAAGCTTAAGCCACCACCACCGATGAACCGAGAATTCTCTGAGTTCACCTTTGGCATCGAAGCCCCGTGGAGGATCGATCTGATCTGGGATCGTGGAGACGAAGAGCCGCCGACATGGCAGCGACACGAGAAACGTGTCATCGAATCGAAGGCGGCTCTAATTGAAAAGATAGAAAAGCAAGAGACGGCAGAGAAGCGTGCGCGTGCAGAGGCCCTTGCCGAGCATGCTGCTGCGCTCGTTGTGGGCGCGATACTCCTCAATTCGTGGGGGTACAATCAGACAAATATCAACTACTACGAGATAGTCGAACGTCATGGAATGATTGTGGTGATTCGACAAATCGAAGCTAGAACTATTCCCGGCAGCGAAGGACTCATGTGCGACTGGCGCACGCCAGTTCCTGGCAACTTCATTGGCCCGCCAATCCGTAAGCGGATTGGCCCCTCAGGCCTAATAATGGAACCCGGCGGTCATGCGGTCGTGATCCAACCGACCGACAAGCATCGTTGCTCATGGGACTCTTAGATCGGCCGTCGAATGCGTCGGGCATCCTGGCCTTTGATTCCCAAACGTTCTGTCGATGCGACGTAACTGCGCACGAGCCCCTCAGAATCGGACCAGCAAAGGCAGGCGTCAGTCGTGTCTGTTGACCGCACTGGCTGAAATCGAAGAGGCAGAAGGGCTTCGACCGCGCCTTCGCCGCCCCATCCTCATCGGAGCCAAGGGCCTTCCGGCCTCAGCGGGGCGAGCCCCGACGATGATAGGCCGGCGAAGGCAGGCAAAAAGCCCAATCGATCCCGGTTCCTGTTTGGAATGGGCGTTCTGGCCGTGCGGCGTTTGTACGGGAAACACTTATATCACTTGTAAGTGCTCGATCTTTGAAGGTCCTTTAAACGGGGTAGACGAAGTGCAACCCGGACTCTCGCCAGCTCGGCACACAGCCGCTGCGGCGAGAGGTCGGTGGTGCAAAAGGTTGAATCCATGTGGTTTTTTTCGAGGCCGACGGTCGGCTTCGGGCGTGGGTTCTAAACGGAAAGGACTTAGGATCGTGCAGAACTTGACACGTGCAAGCGCGGAGCTCTTCAGGCGGTCAGAGGACGAGCGCTTCGAGTCGCTATCCGAGCTCTCGGCCCATTTGCGGGCCAAGAAGCTGCGCTCGGAGGATCGTTGGCAGCCGCCCACGCAACTGGCAACCTCGCCGGTTGACGGTGGATTGCTCCTCACAGCGGGAAGCGACGGCGCGTTCTTAATGAACGACTGGAGCTTCAGCCAACTTTGCAAGTTGGCAGGGGTAGGAAAGGAGACGGTCAATCGACTGTCCCCGGCAACTGCGTCACAGGTCTTCGCGGAAACACTTCCGCGGGGCCAGAAGCCGCTTCAGCTTTTCACCGAGGGAGAGAACTTACGTTCAATCCACGGGACCAGCTACACGCGGCTCTACGATGCAGATCTAGTCGCCATGCTTCAGGAGTTCGCGGTGGACTTTGAGCCGCCGCAAAAGGGCTTCAACGGAGCAACCGGGCTCTATGCAGGAGAGCAGGACTTGTTCTGCTTTCTCATTGACCCGGGTGGCTGGACGGAGATCGGCGGCGAGGCCTTCGCTCCCGGATTCTTTATTTGGAATTCGGAAGTGGGGCGCCGCTCGTTGGGCGTCCAGACCTTTTGGTTTCAGGCAGTGTGCCAGAACCATATCGTCTGGGACGCCGTGAACGTTTTCGAGTTCACTCGGAAGCACACGGCGAACGTCCACGAATCTCTTGGCGAGATTCGTCGGATTATCGAAGGCCTAGTCGTCGAACGCGACAAGCGAAGAGATGGCTTTGCCAAGGTGATTCAAAAGGCGATGGAAGAGAAGCTGGGCGACGGCGCCGAAGAGGTGATGGCAGTTCTTCAAAAGAACGGCATCACCCGAAGTGCCGCGAAGCAGGCCTTGGAGATCGCCGGACGGCAGGGGAGGTTCACCATCTTTGCGTTGGTGGACGCCCTGACTCGCATCGCCCGCGAAACCAATAACGCTGGCGATCGCACCGATGCGGACGAGAGGGCCTCAAAGCTTCTCTCGCTCGCAGCAGCGTAGGGGAGGGACTCTACGATGTCACGGAAGATTCCCTCTAGTGTCGTCTTCTCGCTTGTCTGCGAGAGGTGCGACGCTGGTATGGAGATCGAGACTTACGAGGACGCATTGAATTTTGGCTGGTCGGACATTGGCTATCAGCCTGACTGCCCGATGGCCAACTTCATCGGCCTCTGTCCCGATTGCCGCCAAAGGGAAGAAGCCTAGCCTCCTTCCCCGAGGCGGATCCTTCGTGCGCTTTGCCACATTGGCAGGCGCAGTTTTCTTGTACTTCCCTCAAGAGGAGAATTGTCATGTCAGCAAACAGACCAGTCCATGAAGTCCGCTTGGGTCGCGTCAAGGCCGCCATCTGGGAAAACGAAACCCAAAACGGCACGCGCTTCAACGTGACTGTCCAGCGGCTCTACAAGGATGGGGATGAGTGGAAATCGTCCGAAAGCTTCGGCCGGGATGACCTTCCGCTGCTGATGAAAGTGATCGATCGGGCACACTCGTACTGCTACGAGCAAAGTCAGGAGACCAACGGCAAGCGTCGGCACGAGGAGGAGATCCCGTACTGACGATGGTCGTTTTTCAGAGAGGTTCTTACGCACCACCGAACCTCTCTCCACTCTGCCACTCGAAAGATTCGGCTCTGCCGTCCCTCCAGGAAAAACGATACTCGGCAGCCCGGATGGTGTTCGAGATGCGAATGCGACGCCGACGCAGTCTGCCAAGCGACTCGTCCGATACTAACTGCAATCCAACCGCGCAATGAAGTGGAGGGACCGCCCAAATATCCAGTCCGTCGGCGGCGGATATAGCCCCAGGTTTGTCTCCCAATGACCAGGATCGAGTTTGAGGCACTCAAACGCTTCGAACCATCGGCGTCGAGGCCAATAGTTGTACGGTAACCGCACACCATGGCGAGCGTTGCCGACGCGATCCATGAAGCGTAATGTCGCCCCCGCAAAGGGGCCCTCCAGTGTATGGTCTTTGACGAGCACGCACGCTCGCGCCACTCGACGTGCCTCGCGTAACAACGCCAGCGGGTCGTCGGCGTGATGCACCACATCGACCAACAGGACAGCGTCGAAGCTGCAATCGTCGTGTGGGATCGTGACGCCGTCGTACGCGCGCACGCGAATGTAGGTCATGGGCCGCACGAGCACGTCAAGCCCCTCGAAGCCAACGTCAGGCCGGTGTGCGATGATCGCATTGGCCATTTCCCCGCTGCCACAACCGAGGTCAAGTACCCTCGCACGGTCGGGAAGCAGAGGCGCAAGTCGCCGGGCAAGCACGCGGACGCGACGTCCGCAGACATAGTGTTCGTGCAATTGTTCAACCAGGTTCACCGGCGCCCCATGCCCAAGACTGAAAAGGCTCGACTCGTACGAGCACAGCGCCACGATTCCATCTCCTCATTCTGCGGCAGCATTGTTGGAGCAGTCCTTCGAGTGGCGATCGAAGGGTAGCTGCGGATGCACATGACTGTCACCATTGAACCACAGTATTGCGCAGTTCTAACGACTTGCGCAAGCCCGGCGGGCCGCATGCCCTACTATTGACATCTGCTCCACGTGTTGTGAAGGTCTTGAGCCCTGAGAGGGCAAGGAGCGATGACGACCCGACTGCGGGGACACAATCGGCAGATAGTGCGGACGCTGCGCGAAGCCCGACGCTCAACTCCGGAAAGCATCTGGCCGCGGCGCTCCAGGCTCTCGAAGTCAGTCAGCCGACGTTCGATCGCTGCGGATCCTGCGTAGACGCACTTGCGCTCAACACAATGCCATGGTAAGAGACACCGGGTCGTCTGACCCACTTGGAAGACGGCGACTGCTGATTATCGGTATTTACCAAGGAGTTCACATATGATGAAAGTATTGGCCTATAGTTGCATTTCACTTGCGTTGTCGTGCGGCATTGCCGCCGTTCCAACGCATGCCCAGACGAATACATTTCCCGGTTCGGGAAGTGCGGGTATAAATACCACGTCGCCGACGGCACCGTTGGATGTTCGCCTGCCCTCGGGCACCTCTGGCGAGCGTATTCGCTTCGATGGTGCAGCCTACGGCCTTGGGGTCTTCAATCTAGGCAGTGGTTTTGATGCCACCGTTGGGATGTATGCCAACGAGGGATACTCGGGCGGCCACGTGGCGCTCGGGCTGATGGACGGGAGCACCTTCGAGCCGGCGCTTCTGGTGCATCACACTGGCAATGTGGGAATTGGCTACAACAGTCCCTCATATAAGTTGGCCGTCAACGGCACGATCAAGGCCAAGGAAATCCTCGTCGACACTTCCGGGTGGTCGGACTTTGTATTTGACCCGACCTATGAGCTTCCAAGTCTCACAGCCACCGATGAATTCATCAAAAGGAATCGCCATCTGCCCGGGATTCCAAGCGAAGCGGAAGTCAAAGAGAAGGGTGTATCCGTGGGCGATATGACATCGCGGCTTTTGGCTCGAATTGAAGAACTGACGTTGCACATGATCCGGCTGAATCGCGAGACGACCCACCTTCGGCAAGCGCAACGGAAGGCAAGCCGAGTTGCTGCAAGACGCCATGCCGCACGTTCACCGTCTGCTAGAAATAGCGACGAGGGATAGGCGCTCGAAGGCACCGTAGGCGAAGGTCAGCGTCCGGCTCGGCAGCGGCCAGCTGTGTCAGTCTGCACGTGCACATCGCAGAAATGCTCGACTGCCGCAACAATGCAAGGGATAACTTATGGAACTGAATATGATAAGAGCTAGTCTGGGCGTCATCGCCCGTGTCGGAGTCCTTGGGGTGGTGATTCTTATGTGGGCGGCGCAGGCCGTGGCAGGGGATCATAGCTGTCGGTCAACCTCGTATTCCTCGCTCGTCAATGTCGACCAGTACACGTGGATCGTTAATCTTGGGGCACGGGATATGTCGGACTCGACAGCACCGAGCCCAGATCCTCATCTGCCGGTGACTCTTTCGCTGCCAGCGGGGGAGTATCGTGTGACACCCATACAGGGTACCTATACAGCGTTCAGCTATTACGGCAACGGAGGCAACAATGAGTGGTGGTATCAGTACAAAATATTCGCGGGCGATGAATCCGATGTCTGTATCGATCCTCCATACTTTGAGTTGTGCGACGAGGACGGAGAGCTAGTCGCAACCCACGAGTTGGGCTCCTATACGACGGCCGCGGCTACCTTCGCCGCCGCCTCAGAACGTGAGTTCGAACTTGAGGAAGCTGCGGACCTGCAGTTCACAATCTATACCACGGACAACAACCCTTGTGACAACACAGGTGGCATGTCGCTGAAGGTCGAGAGAACGTGTGAACCGGCGTTGTATTTGCAGGATGCCACAGAAACGGGCGCCGTGGTATACGAGCGATACGAAACCATCGAAATGGGTTACGACGTCGACGAAGGTCAGTCCAATGGGGACTATGTTGTTGAAAGCGGTGCCGATGTCGAGGTCATTGCTGGTGACACAGTACGAATTGCCGATGGAACCGTTATTGAGGAGGGTAGCGTATTCTCCGCACGAATCATTCCTTGTCCGAGCTAATTTAGAGGCCAACACTGAGGGACTGGTAGGGTAACGGCAACATTGAGCGGATGGCGTAGTGCGCCTCTACTTCCCACTTCACGAGAATTAGAATTCTCATCCCAAGTTGCTGAATTCATTGGAGTTGTTTGCAAGAATCTTACAGCGGCCCGCGCTTGTCAACGGCAGGCCGTCTTGTCGAGCCAGCGTGGCGCCGCTCGCTTGCCGACAATCGACATTCCCGCCCAAAACGTGATAAACTGCGGTAATGACCGATCTTGAATGGAAAAAGCTCGAAGAAACGCTGGCCCATATGTCGCCCGAAGAGAAGGTGCGTTTGCTAGAACTCGTCAATTCGTCGCTTTCCGAAAGACCAGCTTCGGCAAAGGACCCGTTGCTCGGGCTCATGGCAGATGAGCCGGAGCTAGTCGACCAAGTAGTCGTAACTGCCTACGCGGCCCGAGAAAGCCACCCGCTCCGCCTGCCAGGCGATGGATAAGGTCCTCCTCGATACGGACATCTTCTCGGAGGTTCTCAAGGGCCAGAACCAAATCGTCGCCCGAAACGCCGCCGCCTACCGTCGGCACTTCGGGCACTATACGCTTTCGGCCATCACCGTGATGGAAGTGGTGAAGGGCCTCCAAAAAGCCCAACGGCTCGAACGTATTCAGCCTCTCCTTGCCGCGCTCGCGACAGAAGAAGTTCTGCCACTCGACCAAGAGGCGGCAGAGCTTGCCGGCCGCATTTACGGCGATCTTGAACGGATGGGACAACCCGTCGGTCGCGCCGACCCGATGATTGCCGCAATCGCCCTTCAGCACAAACTTGTGCTCGTGACGGGCAACATGAACCACTTCGAGCGGATTCTAACTCTCGGCTTCCCCTTATCGCTCCACGACTGGCGGAAGTGATCGGGGACTCCGATCGCCCCCGGCGTGGCTTACTGCACCGCCAGCGAGATCCAATCCCACCCGATCTCGCCGCCGTTTGCAGCGAACTGATACCAGGGCTTTGTTCTTCTGGTTCCGCACTTCATTCAGTGCGTGTCGGGCGTTCGAGGCTGGCCGCGGAGCCATGCCGCTATCTCAATGCCGATGCTTACGCGCGTAGCAACGACTGAACGCTGACGAGCGAGTTCTGGCAGGTTTGCACTCTCCCCTCTTCCGTCCTGCCGTAGTTTGACCTGATCGTTCGGAGTCAAGGCAGCACAGCGCCGATTTCCGCCTTCGGCCAGTCCTGGGGCTCTTCTCCCGCTCGCGGGTCGCTTTTCCAATCATCGCTTGCGGCTGCCGGTCCTTGGACCAGCCCTTCGGCAAGCCGGTGCCAGCCACAGTCTGTCACTTGAGCTTGCGGGGCGGGCTGGCAACTTTCTTTCCGGCCGCAACGCAGCTCGTTTCCTCCTTCCCAAAAGTGATTGTTCTTCAGCGCCCGGTGAAAGAACGAATCACTTTTTCCAAAGGAGGAAAACATGAAAAAGCAACCACTACTCACCAACAAGAAGAGGAGCGTGCAGATGGCCATCTTCGAGCAAACCGACAAAGACGGTCGCTCTTGGCTCTCAACCACGATCAAGCGGCCCTACAAGGACCGCGACGGTCAATGGCAGAACGGCAGCTACAGCGTCGAGCAACTCGAAGCGGTTGTCGAACTCGCCCTCGAAGCCATTCGCTTCATGGTCGATCGCGGAGCATCCACTCCGGCGGCCTAATCGACCGGCGGCTGGTCCGAAAGGGCCAGCCCAACTTAACCGACTATCTTTTGAAGGCATCGAAATATGAACCAGTCACTCAAACCCATGATTTACGTCGCCTGCCTCGCCGCATACAACGCCGGGATTCTCCACGGAAAATGGATCTCGGCGGCCCAAGACGCCGACTCGCTGCACGCCGAAGTCCAGGCGATCCTCAAGAAATCGCCCGAACCCCTCGCAGAGGAGTTTGCAATTCACGACTACGAAGGCTTTGGCAAGATCCGCATCGAGGAGTACACACCACTCTCCGAGGTATCACGTCTTGCACTTCTGGTCGAAGAGCACGGCGAGCCCTTCGCCGCGTATGCGGCCCACGTCGACACGGAGAGTGCGACCGAGGAATCATTCCTCGACGCGTACCGCGGACATTGGGACTCCGAAGTCGCCTATGCGATGGATCTTTTCGACGAAATCTACGCCCATGAAGTGCCCCGAGCATCTCCGCTCGTACATCGACTACGGGAGCTTCGCGCAAGACCTCTTCCTCGATGGGCACTTCAGCGTTCGCTCGTCAGAGTTCGGAGTCTACGTCTTTAGTGAATCGTAGCCACCCTTCACCGGGTTCTCGTCCACGGTGTCATCTAGCCGGGGGCGAGGGCCGCTTCATCCAAACTTCCCAACACCACAATCATTGGAAGCAGCACTCGCGCGATGGCCGACGATGTGCTTCGGATTAGCTCGTCACACGCCGCGTCATCGCGGTACTCTTGCCACAGGGACACGCCGGCAAGCACCAGCCCGTAGACAAACCGCTTTCGCATCAAGTCAACGTCCGCCTTGGGGCTTCGAAGCAGGAATTGCCGAAGGTGAAGATTGGCGACATTGACCTTGGCGACTAGGCCGCCGTCCACGTCACGCTGGATTGAAAGACCGCTCTCGGGTCCAAACTCCTCGGAGGCCCAGTCGTCTTCTTCCACCTCGACGACTTTCGGCAGGGCGAGCCCGCCAGTTCTAGGCGGCGACGGGGGATGATCGTGAGGCTCGCTTGGGGGCGGATCTTCCACGACCGTCAAATGAAGCCGAGTCGCAAACGGCGCCTTTTTCTGCGAGTCGCACACCTCAACCAGCACATCAAGATCATCGCCCACCGCTGCCTTCGGCGGGCACTTTAAGACGAGAGTCGCCTTCCCGTTGTGCAACGCCACACGGTCGAAGAGCGCCGGCGGCGAGACGGCGAGCGTCCCGGGATCGTTCGGGCGCGTAAAGTAATCGTTCACCGCGTCCGTTTCGAAGCGGATACGGCAACCGCGAGTCAGCGGGCAATCGAACTTCGGAAACGCGCCGGTCTCTTCTCGACGCACCAATCGAAAGAAGGTCGGGTAGGCGACACCCGTGAAGTCTTGATCGCGGTCGCCGGGGACTGTCGGGGCCGGCACATGCGTGCCCAGCCGAAAGAGTGCCTTTAGCTCGGGCGAGCTGTCGATGATGCTCTTTAGCGCCTCGGTCAGCGGCTTGTCGTCCGCGAGCCGGTCACGCAGCTCGGCCTCGCGGCGCTCTTTGTTGAGGCGCGATAGCTCGGAATGCTCGCCTAGGTACGCCTCTAGCGCTTCTTCGAAGGCCCGCTTCGCCTGGCACTCGCGCAGGCGGTCGCGCGAGGGCATAAAAAGATCCTCGCGCACGCGGGCCGAGATGTCCGTGCAGTTGAGAACCACCATCAGGTCGTTCTTCAAAAAGTCCAGGCCCACGGCCTCCCGGCTGCAAAATCGACGGCCGAGGCCCCCATGCACCTGGCCGTTCACCGTGAAAAGGATCGCCGTGGCCGCCGTAAGAAAGCTCCTCCCCTGGCCCTTCTTGAAGGCAACCACCTCGACCGGCACATCGCCCACGCCGTCAACGTGAATGATTCCGCTGTCGGGGAAATCCTTCTCGATCGCCTTGGACCGGTCATCGGCAACCCTCACCGACATCCCGGTCAGGATTGTGCCCAGGCTATGGCCAGTGTAGCCCGAGCGGCGCTCGTAGAGGCGAATAGGGAGCGGAATCTGGTAGAGCCGCCGGCTGAGCTCGTAGTTCAGATCTAACGTGATGGCGCTCGGGAACTCGCTCTGGTAGTTATAGAGCTTGACGAGGCACCCCCACTCAAGCGAGCCGCCATACGCGCCATCCCGCGTTGGGCGCACGGGGAGCACCTTCCCCTCGAAGCACGGCACGCTGCCGCCGGGTGCGAGGTATTCGTAGTGGCTGGATTTTCGGCCGCCGTCGGGCTCTCGCCGTCGAATCAGTGTCCAGCCCCAGCCTTGGACGTCGGTGCCGCCGGCGCCGGCCAGCCGCGGGTGGCGGCGCGACAGGATTAGCTGGAGATTTCGCTGGCCACAGAACGCGAGCACCCCGCTCCCGCCCATGTTGAATTTTCCCTGGACGAACTTGATGCGTAGCTTGTTCGTTTGGACGAGCGAGCAGAGGGTCGAGGGAAAGTCGCGGGGCCGCTGGCCCTCGCCTTCGTCCACGATCGTGTAACACGGGTCCGTTCGACTGCCTGTGGCGACAAGCTGAATGTGCTCGGCGAGCTTGGCCCTCTCGGGCGGCTTGAGCCCTGAGATGCCTCCCTCGGGCACGCCGAGGAAGCTCGCAGCCGCACCGACCATGCTGCTCGGCGCCTCCGACGATTCCGGGGCGATGCTGCGAAGCAGGCACTCGGCAATGAGCAGCGAGTCAACGCTGTTGACCAGCTTCTCGACTAGCGCCGCCGTGGCGCTACTCTGCTGGTTCCCGGCGATGCTGAGGTTGTTCTCGATACCGCCCAGCGGGACCCAGTGGTGGTCGTCGTCCAGGTCGTGGTAGGAGACGATCCCAGCGGCCGCGTCTTCGTCGTCGGCATGGACAAGGTCCATGCAAATGCGTTCAAGATCCATGATGGAGGCCCACGCTCTAGGGGTTTGAAGGTTGGATCGGCCTGGCGCCGAGCAGGTAATGCTCGGCGCCAGGCGGACAAATTGCCGTTGGCACGATCCTTCTTGCGGGCCTACTGCTTCCGCCAGTGCTGAATCAGCCCGCGCACTTCCAATCCCCAGTTCGTTCGCAGCCCCTCAGCGTCGATCGCCGTGAGGTCCTCGAAGCCGCCCTCCCCGCGGGCATACCCGGCGATTAGAAGGTCGAGGCCCAGACGCGTCGTCTTCGCAAGCCGGCCGAGGTCGGCCTCGCTCTCCTGCTTCTCGGCCGCGAGCAGCTTCGAATAGATCTCCGTGTAAAACGGGTGCTGCATGTTCAGCCGAACGATCGTGTTGGAGCCGAGGTGTTCGATGGTGAACATCTCTTTTCCCGGCCAGCTCTCGGGCACAACGGTGTAGGGCTGAGTCTTGATGCGGGCCTTCACCTGCGCCTTCTTCGTGGCCTTGTGCTCCTCTGGCACTTCCTTCACCAGCGAGTCGGCAGCCTCGTCAATCTTCTGCTCGACCACTTCCGGCGGCGTATCCTTGCCCGCCTTGGGCTTGCGAGCCGTGCGCTGGGTCTCGGCCGCGATTTTTTCGGCCTCCGCATGCACGCCGTCGTCGGTCAAGACCTGCCGCTCGACCTCGTTGGCATGCAGTTGGATGTCCTTTCGCAGTTGCATGATCGATTTGTAGATGAGGTCGCGGAGACGATCCTGCAACCCTTCGATGGGCTCAGCGCCCTTCTTCACGTTTCGCACGTGAAAGCACTCGTCCAGCTCGGGCTCGAACTGGATCTCTTTGCCAATGAAGCGATCGATCTGACGCCCCTCCTGGGACGGCTGAATACCCTTGCCGCCCTGCCGAGTGAGCGAGTCGAAGAAGATCTCCCGGTCGGCCCGGAGGATCGAAAAACCCTCGTTCTCGTCGACCCGGCGCTCCTTCGCGAAGTCGGTCCGGCCGTCGCCGGGTAGTACGCGCCGCCAGTCCTTCGGCAGAAGCGTCAACGTCACGCGCACGGGCGACGTGCGTGACGGGTCCGTCGGGATCGGGAAATCAATCTTCTCCGACACTTTGATCGCAGCCAAAGGGTCATTTTGGCCGTCGCGGTGAAAGCGCGTCGACGACATCAGGTACAGCGGATCGTGGGCGAAGACCGGCTTCCCGTCGAACTCGATCGTGATGCCCTTGTCCAAGAACTTTCGGAACGTCCTTGCGATGTAAAACACCAGGTCCGAGCGCACCGTGTCGGCGCGGCGCCCGCCGCCAGCGTCGTTCTCCTCCAATCGGTCGGTCTTCGACCAGACAATGAGCGTGCCCTTGGCACCGACCAAATCCTCGCAGCCCTCGGGCAGGTCGGCCACTTCCGGCGCCGGAATATGGCTCATCGTCTGCTGCTCGATTTCGTCCAGGTCGATGTACGTGCGCAACCAGGGATCGTCGGCACTCTGCCGGCTATAGGCCTCAATCCGCTTGGCCTGCGAGATGCCGCCCATCTTGGCGCCCACGCCGAAGCGGCCCATGCCGGTGCGGTCGTTGTATCGCGTCGAATAGCCCAATTTGAGCGAGTTGTGCAGGACCTCCATGTCCATTCCATCGCCGTCGTCGCCGACGACGAGTTGCTCGACGACCTCGATCGGGCGCTTGTTCTTACCGATCATCTTCGACGTGGTGAATACGCGAACGCGAATCGTGTTCGCGTCGGCCTGCAGGCTGTTGTCGATGATCTCGCCAACAGCGCTGCAATAGTCGTGGCCAGACGATCGCAGTGACAGCAGCGCCTTATCCGCTGCAATAAGGGGAACCTTGTTCTCCTGGGACGCGGGAGAGGCACCATTTGAACCAACACGTTTCGTCTGCGAGGACATACGAATCTCCTTTACCCCCGGAACTGTTGCCGGAGAGCGAGATCGCCAAGGGCACCATGCGCCGACTGCAACAGAGCAACCGGATGGAACCCGAAAACCGCTTTCAGAGTGACGCGATTGGTCAGAGCGGCAAGAGGGACGATCGATCCCACGTACGCCTTGCCCAAGTCGCCGTAAACGGTCAACCCAGGGCGCGGTGGCCAATCGAGGGAAGTTCTATCTAGTGCGGATCACAGTGTCAATCTACCGGCCGAGTGAACGCGAACGCGGCGCGGGCGCAACTGATCCTGGAAGACAGAGTTGCGATGGAAAAAAATCTCGCGAAAAAAACTGCCGGCGCGCGCGATGACACTGAAGCCTCAGGGAAGTACGAGCCCACCGGGCGCGAGGCTAACGCGACGGAAAACATCCTGCGTTATTGGAGCGGGAGGTATCGCGGATATGAAATCTGTCCCTGCGCCGCCTGTGCGAGCAGCTTCGCCCATCGGTCGCAAAACGCGGCAGCATCCTCGTCATCGATGGGCTTCGGGCCCCAGGCGAACTGAAACATTCCCATTGCCGGACCGGCCGCCTCGTCGGCGTGCGCCGGGTCGTCGGTCAGCGCGAAGGGCGCAAACTCGTGCCGAAGGCGTTCCGAGCGTGCGAGTGGGTTCACAAAGTACGACACCTCGTGCCAGCGGTAGTCGTGGTCCGGCTTGAGCCGCACGTACCACAATGACGCACTCCACTCGTAGCGCGGATTTCCCTGCTGCACGGCGACCGTACCACCAGTCACAACGTCCCACTTCGACTGCGGGAACGAACCCTCAGGCAAGCTCCTTCCAAGCAGGGTGATGCCAAGCCCTGCGTCGCCCAGGCGCAAACCAAGGCCGCCGGCCACGCGTTTGGCTGTAGGCGCCACGGCCTCAATACGATCGAACAGTTCTTCCGCGATCACCCGCAGGATTCGCGTGGCGTCCTTCGCCACTTGCTTACGGGTCATGGCCTTCGAGTGTACCGCACTTGCGCGTGCCTCGTGAACTCCCTCTCGTTCCGCCACCGCCGCCCCTGCCTCGGCTAGTGACGCCGATCCGTCGGCGGGATTGGCCGCGGCCGCCGCGCCGCTGAGGAGCGATATCACGCGGGTCAGACCGGGGCGGGCGTCCGGCGTCTTGCGAAGCATCATGGCTAGCAGCGAGCGCAGCCGACCGTCATGCCCGTCGAGCGACGGTGGCTCGTCGTGCTGGTGTTGTCCGCTGTAGTCCTCCATGAGCGGGCCATCGAACGGCGGCTTACCAGTAAGGAGTGCGTAACCGATGCACCCGAGCGCGTAGATATCGGTGGCAGTGCTGGCACGTTCGAGCCGCCACTGTTCCGGTGCGGCGTACGGGGCGCTAAGGCAGCCCTTAAGAGTTTCTAGCGACGTTGATTCCTCCGCAAACCGTGCGATTCCGAAATCAGCGACTTTCCACGCTCCCTCATGCAACAGAACGTTGGCGGACTTCAGGTCACGATGGACGAGCTGGCCGACTTCGGACATTCCCTGGGCGATCTGCAAAAGCACGGCCACCGCTTCTGCATCCTCCAGTTTCCCGCGGGCACGGATCTCTTCCTGGAGGCTGCGCTCAGCTTTCGCCATCACCACGAAATACGCTTCTGACTCGGCGTCCTGGCCCGCGTCGTACACCGGGATGACGTGCGAATGCGACTTTCCGGCCAGTTCAGTGGCAATGCGAAGCTCACGGTGCGCGGCATCCTTCGCTGAGAGCTTTAGCCGCTTCACCGCGACTGGTGCGCCGCCCTTGCCTTTACCAGCGTAGACGACGCCGAACCCGCCTTCTGGGCCGAGGGGTGAGGCCGGGTCATACGACCATTCTCCATTGGGCAGGCGAATTACAACCATAGTCGATCCGGCACCTTCATCGTGCGTCGCTCAATCGTTGTTCCGTCAAATCCTGCGGCCAGAAGCACATCACGAATGGCAAAAGGTACATGGTTCATCGCCATCTTCGTCATCTAACACGTCTTCAAGAATTTGGAAAAGCGGTTGGTTGGGCTGCCGCTTCTTCTCCCTCGCCATCCGTTCCAAGTGCTGCGAATCAATCTCAGCTAACCGCTCTGGAGTCGCCAACTCATCGAGGCTTTCCTTTTGGTTCCATGTGTAGCGAACGCCTCTCTCTTCGTCGTACTTCTCGTACTTCTTTGCCTCCTCAAACAGCTCTGGGTGACGACGAGAGAGCTCGGCCCACTCCTTCTTCCGCTGGAAGAAGCAGAAGTAGCACCCGGACCTGGTGCGCCACTCGTAGTAGCTCGGAAGACCAATTCCACTCGTTTCGAGGATGCGATTTACCCCCGCTAGGTCGATGTCGTCGTCTTTGAACGGCATCACCACTTTGATGTTGGGCTTCGTAGAGACGTAGGCTGAGCGATTCTCATCGCCCCGAATGCCCACATAGAGAATCACCGGGTCGTCCCCCACGTACTGCTCAAATGGTTTGATCTTGAGCATCTTCGTGCACCAGCGCATGCGGCTTGAGGGGAGGTAGTTGCCGTAGATGCTTAGCCAGTGATCAAAACCACGCTCAGCCGAGAGCTTCTGGATCTTCTTCCCGAGGTACGCTTCAAGCTTGTCGAGGTATTCGTAAGTCTCTGGCAGCTCTTTGTGCGTATCGCAAAACACGTATTCGAGATTTGAGACTCGGTCGCGCATATAAATGGCGAGTGCGGTGCTGTCTTTGCCGCCTGAGAGAGAAAGGATGTGTCGTACTTCTTCCATGTTCATGCCTCTCCTTGGACACCGGCCGGAGCGAGTAGTTCGCGTGCTAGGTCGGCCAGCACCGCTACGCCCAAGTCCGGGTCATCGAGGAACCCTGCACCCGCGAGGACTCGCTTCAAGTCCGCGTGAGCTGTTGTGACCGACTCGCGTAGCCGACTAGGAATCCTAACCACGCGTTCAACGTCGTCGCCGCGAAGGGCAGTGACCGAGAACCGAAACGCAGTCGCATCGCCGTCCAGAATCGCCGCCCCTCCCCGCTCCATCTCGTACGCTAGGGCCTCAAAGTGGCCGAGTGTTCTAGCTGTCATGGCGAGCAGAACTTCGAAGCGAGCCGAATCCTGATCGTTCCAGACGATGGACGGCTTGTTCCCCAACATGGAGGCAATCGACTCAAGCCAAAGCCCATCTTCCGAGGTCGAATCGAGCACTCTTGTGACAAAAGCCCTTAGCTTCTGATCAACTGCGAGCTCTGAGACGAGCTTGCAGCGGTGAACGAGTCCTGATCTCGCTTGAGCAAGCGGTCTTTCGAGCGAAAACGCCTTTAGGAGCAGCTCTTCAATCCTTGCTTGAAGCTTCGGATACGCCTGTTGAAGCTCGCCAAGAGCTGCTCTTAGCTCGCCAAAAAACTGCTCAGTCTCCTTTGGCTTCAGCGTTCCGCGGGGCGGGAATGGACGGACTCCGCACGCGGTAGGCAAATCGGTAAACAGGAGCTGGTCCGGCTCCTTTGTCTCGCGAATGGCGCGGAGCACGCTACGGGCACACGTCGAGATCTGCTCCGTCTTTGACACGTACTCCGGGAGCTGCCTTACAAACCGAAACAGTGGCCGCACGACACTCAAGAGGCGTGGCTTGTCGCCCACGACTTGCTCGCTTTTTGCAGCAACGAGCGACGCGTATTGACTGAAAACCGCGGCCCGCGGCCCAGCAATGCGACATCGCTGGACTTCAAAGTCCCGAGGTGTACGCAGCATCCGCTCAAAAACCGCGGTCGTCAGCATCGGGACAAACGAGCCTTGTTCGTAGAGCGCCACTTCACTGTCAAAATAGAGAAGAGCCGCAGCGAGGAGTATTGGAAGAACGCCGTCCTTCAAACCGTAGGGCGCCTCGTGGAGGACATCAAAGAGCACCGAAATAGAGCGCCTCTCCCGCTCGCACCCTCCCAGGAAACGCTCAATCTCCTTCCAGACCTCCCGAATACCGGGGTCCTTCGCTCCAGTTGGCGGAAAGAAGCCCCAGGCATCGTTCCTCTCTCGATGGAGCCCTGGACGCTTGAGTAAGCAGTCGTACATACTCCGTTCCGCTGGCGTTCCCTCGATGCCAAGAAAGGGCGTGTTCTGGTGTTCGATCATCGCTTCGATCAGGTTCCGCCTAGCGGCCGCGGCTGAAGAGCTAAGCGATCTTCGATTAACCAGTTCGTTTCGGAGCGTCGGAGTTGATGGATAGAGCTTGTCGCAGATTTCCGAGGCCAATGCTTGGATTTTTCTTAGGCTGTCGAGACGAAGCTTCTTCCCTTTCCAATACCAGGCGCCGTTTTGTCTGCCGCTTCCGGGGGAAAAACACCGCTCAAGCTCACGAGCGACCTGTTGCTCTGCAGCCGCGATCCGTGCACGAAGCTCGCGCCGGGCAGTCGCATCGCCCGCAAGCTCTGGCGTGTGCTCAAGAACCCAACGAAGGCAGCCAAGCTGGATGCAGGCGTCTTTCAAATCCAGAACGTCGGACGGGAGGACCGCGAGGACGCCTGGCTGCTTGGCCACACGCGGAGAGGTTAGAAGGGCCGCCATCGAGCGCTGTCCTTCGCTCGACGCCGGGACACAGTAAATCGCTCGTCCGTCAGCATCGCCGAAGCCTGTCTCAATTGAGGAACTGATCGAGCTCTCGTCGACGTAGCATGCCTCGAAGTACCTGAGGGTTCCCGTGCGAAACGAATGGCTCTTAGCAACGAGCGGCCGAAGCGGCACATGCGATGACAGATAGGCCGCAAGCCCCTTCGACGGATCGACGTGACGCTTTGCCTCTTTCAGCTTTGCATCTAGGTCAACGTCACTCCCCTCCCACAGAGAATAGCTATCAGAGTGGCGTCTGTAGACCAAGACCGATCGCTTCTGCAAAGAAGCGATCGCACTCTCCACTTTTCTCGCCTCGACGTGCTGAAGCGCACTACAAAGGACGGCCTTCGATGCCGGCATTCCTGTGCCATAGCCCAGCACCTGCAAGAGGCCAACAGTTTTCGTTATCTGCTGCTCAAGTGGAGAGGCCTCCTTTACCCTTTCAAGTGCTGACTCGATTTCGGCCCAGAGACGCCCCTTATGCTGGGCAAAGAGTGACGGCCCAAGGCTAGACGCAACGTAGTCATAAAGTTGATCGAGCCGGTAGAGTGGAGTGACTTGGGCGCTCGCTTTTGTGCTGCTCAAGAACTCCTGAAACCCATATGGCTCCGAGGAGGTCAAGAATGCGAAAAGGGATCTCTCGTTCTGAGCTAGTCGCCGAAACAAAGGTCCCAATGAAATTGCTGAAAGCGGATGAAGGGGCGTGCAGGAACTCAATAGCCCATAAAGCTCCTTCTCAGGAACTCCACTAACTGACGACGCAAGTGGCAAGAGTCCTCGGGCAATTCGGTCAGTCGACTTCTGGAAGTTGGCCTTCTGATTCTTCTCGCCACAAAACCGAATTGCATTCGCGATTAGGCGAAGGACTTGTGCAGTTGCCTCCTCAAAGGCCACATCTTCGTAGCGGCCCTGGGTCTTCTGCCACTCAGCCCGTCTTGATTGGGAGAGACTCTCCGCGTAGTGGTCGAGGCTCTGATGGAGGACCGTGACGATTAGAAACGGCTCTTTTCGTCTCGCCGCAAGCTCGGCTAACTCCTGGAGTACGAAGATATCGCCATCACCAGGATGGCTCGCTGCGTGCTCCAAGAACTTCCCCAATTCGTCAATCACGACAAGGATGCCGCGGTGACCTGTGCCAAGGCGGGACACCTTGCCAGCGACTTCTTCATAGAGCTCGACGATGGCTTTCGTGCTAAGCGTCCGTGCTTTGGCGAGCGAAAACACGCGTCGCCTGAGCCCCCGCACTTGGGGCGTTGGAGAGAGAGAAGCCAAGGCACGAGACAGCGACGCCACAAGGGCGCCATTTATCGACTCGCGGCGGCCGCCTACAACAATCGGGAGGAGGCCGCTTCGCTTGCTGAGAGATCCTCCCTTGCCGAACAGTCTCTCCCAGACGGGCTCATGCTCAATCTCAAGGAGCGAGAGAATTGCCGAGCGGCGATTTGCATCCAGCGAGAGCACTTTGGCTACGAATAGGGCGAAAGCTGATTTGCCACTTCCATAGGGGCCAATGACAGACCAGCAGCGGGCCGCTGTCGTTCCGCTTAGCGACGAGGCGATTCTTTCGAGAAGCGCCCGCCCACTTGGCGTAAGAATGTAGCCCAGCAATTCTCGGTCGTCCGCCCAGTCTCTAACGAGCGACACCGACCGCCGGTACCTGGAGCGCACTTCAACAAGGTCACTTAGCCACTTTGCCTTTGCCATGTCAGCATCCTGCCTTTACGGTGGTGCGGCGGTAAACGAGACGAAGCGCGCGCGTTGCTGGAATCGGTTTCGTTAGATACAGCTGCCTTAGTCCAGCGGTCTCATCGTAGACCATCGCCCCTCCCGTGAGCTTGTCCAATCGATCTAGTCGCGTTGCGAGAGTGTCTTCATCAAGCTTGAAGACACGTCCTGGACTTCCTGGCCTATGCGCCAAGTCTGCGAGAGGCAATGCCTCGCGTGACCTCGCCTGCCGCGAAGCGAACTCGCACACGGAATGGACGACCACCGCATCGGAGAGCGTTGGATGGTCGCCTCGCACGAATGCAAACGCCGAATGGTCAGGCGAGGGAAGTATCAGCCCAAGCTCAACTAGCGGACAATCAAGCGAATCTTCGAGGATCACTCCAGAGCCGCTCCGGGACCTAACATAGGTTCGCAGAAAGCAGTCCACGTCCCTCTCAAGCGTGCCGCGAGAAACTGGCTTTAGACGCTGAGTCTGAATCCAATCATTGAGGGCACTGATCAGGGCCTCTTTCGTAAACTCTGGCTCGTGCACGTGCCCAAAGGTCCAGTACCATGTCGTAGCACGCAGAGGATCAGAGGCTAGTTGCCAGTGAAGAATCCAAAGAGTTGCTGGATCTTCGAGGTACGGATCGAAGCCCCCCTCCCCGAAGATTGCCCGGCCGAGTTCCGAGACGGCGAGTCCCCCGCGGGGCTTTCCCTTCACCTTCACGTTCTCAAGGAGCCCTGCCGCAACGCACCAATGACGAATTGACCGCACCATGTTCTTTCCCACGCCGAGAATCGACATAGCCTCGTCATCGCCAAAGACGTTCGGATTCTCCGCGACTGCATCGACACCCTTCTTCATCCAGGCATAGCGGAACGGAAACGTCTCATGACCAGAAAAAGACCCGTTACCGATCTCCATTTAACCCCTCCTTGCGGTCGATTGGCTTGTCTGTCAGTCGCGAGAACGACGAGTCTCGAAGAGCGGTAACTGCCGATCGCCGTATTTCGCGACAAATTCGGTTATCGCCTGGCGGATCACTCGCGTAAGCGACACCTCGCTCCGCTCGGCGACGTCCTCGAGGAATTCCTTCTGAGCAGGGGTGACGGATACGGAGAGCCGAGCCCGAGGGGTGCCTTGCCGTGCCATTTTCGTTGGCCCATCCAGACTTTGGTGCATTTTGCACCATCTTACACCAGCTTGCCGGAATGCCCAGAGATCCCTCGCAAATAAAATAGGAGACCGGGCTTAGATTGCCTAGAAGAGCGCATGCCAAAGACGGTTGCACCCGACTTGACAGCGATCGCCACATAGATACATTTGTACACTTCAGGCCGCCTGCGTCTAGTGCGGCGAAAGACTTCGAGGAAGGTGGCGTGATCAACAAAGAGCAGAATAGTCGAACCGAAAATCCGAGCAGGATGCGGCGAGCCCCTTCCCCCGATCACTCTGGATTCGTGACTGAGTCGTGCCGTGAGCCAGCGTCAGTCAGATCTCTGACCGCTCTGTGACGAGCGAGCACGCGGCAAAGCGGCGCTCCGGCATCATCAAGAGTGATGAACCAGCGGCGCTTGTACTGGATGATCTCCTCGGTCAGTCCGTAGCCGAGAAGCTCCTCGCGGTTCGCTGGCACGCCGTTCAGCACAAGCTCAACGACTTCGTCACCGGCGATCCGTGCCGTCGTGAGCCGCCAGCCGTTGTCGAGTTCAATCAGGGAGCCGCCGGCAAGAAGACCAAGAATCTCGTCAGGCGAAGCCTCCCCGAGCGGAGTGCCGATTCCAAGCCGCTGCTTCACGTTGGGAACATCTTCGGCACTGAGGTTGAGGCCAACCAGTGCCTGTCCATCGGCCAGTATCGCTCGTGCGATCTTGACGCTCTGTATTCCCGACGAACCCATCACCTTGTCGTAAATCGGGAAGATCGCTCCGCTCAGAATGTGGAATCGCTTGGGTTCGGTAGGAGGCGTCCTGGCGTACTCGGCATCCCACCAGACACGAGCGTCCTGGAGCGCGACCTGCTCATACTTCCTCTTAAGCTCCTCGGGTTCCAGCGATCGCCTGGGGCCTTTTACCGCCGTGAGGTGCAGCTCGCCGCGATCGGCGTCCCAATGTTCCGCAACAGCATAGATGCGGTGGCTCTGTCGATTCCGATAAAAGCCAAGCTTGGCCGAGCTCCCAAGGGAGTCGAAGGAGCGTCTCACCGCATCAACGTCACCCTCAAGCTCGTGGAGCATGGTCTTGGCTCCTGACGACGAATCGACGAAGAGGGTCTCGGGCTCACCGATTCGCCGCAGGTTTCTCGCTCGAATCTCCTCAACTCCAAAATCAAAGGCGCTCTGGCGCTTAGCAGCCTCGACCACCTCGACATAGCGCTCGTAAAAGAGCTCAAAGATCCGGTTCTGAGTCTCGACGTGAAGCACCATGATGCGATTCAGAAACTGCTCGACGTTACTCGCATAGTTCTCGCGAACGGCAGCTTTGTCTTTGTCGAGGACGCCCATCCGCTCCAAGGTCCGCATGCCAAGGCCATCGTCACTGCGTCGGCCGGACTGGATCTCGCGGTAAAGTCGGGCGAGAGCTGCCTTCCCGTACTCATCTGTCACATCTTCCGGTCGAAAGAGGTCACTTGAGAGCGAATGCCGCTCACCTTTCGTCAAGGCACCGAGGGCCGCAAGGCGCTTCGAGACAGCATTGACTAGCCGCTTCTGGCCGGCCAGGTCGAGGAGCGCAAGACGAATAATCGGGGCTGAGCTTTGGTTCGACCGGTGAACCCGCCCAAAAGCCTGCATCTGCTGGTCCGCCGACCAGGACAATTGAAAGGCGTAGAAGACTCGCCGGTCCTGGTTCTTCGCGGCAACGTCCGCGTGAACGCTGATCCCCGTGGAGCCAGCACCCGAGATTACAGCGAGACGTTTTCGGCCTTGCTGAAACATGCGGGTCTCAAATTCGTTCAGCTCCCGGCGCGGAATCCCGTCAATCTTTCGGTGAACGTACTTTCCATTCTCGAAGCGATAGGTTCGGCCGCTAATCTCAGCAACGTTGTCGGCACCGAATCGCGCGAGAAGGGCGTCCAGCGGATTCTGCGGAAAATCGAGGTCGGCCACCTTCTCAAGAAGCTCTTGCTGGCGTCTCTGATTCTCCCGGTTGATTTCAGGATTGCCGGCTGCGTCCTCAACGCGGACGCGCACTACATTTCTGGTCACGGGATCGGTCTCTTCTTGATACTGATAGAGCGGAAACTGCTTTTCGATTAGTTGCACAATCATCTCCCGAGGAGTGGCATCAAGCTCAGAGAGCTCCACTCCCTCAGAGCGAGCGTCGCGGACTTTTCGATCCGCCTGGGCTTCGCCCGTATTGAAGAGACTCAAAACCACCGAGCGGCCGTCCTTCAGATCGGATTCGATGGCCGGAATTACCTCTGGGAGCGTATAGGCCATCATCAGTTGCAGAAAGAACCGTTGCTGCGCTGAGTAGAACTGGGCATAGCGGTTGGCATTCCGCCCCTGACACACGTTTTGCTCGGCAGATTCAAACGCGACAAGGAGCTCTGACCAGAGATCCGCAATCTGGTCGTACTGCCTCTTTTCGTCCGACGTGAGACGATGAAGAAGCGGCTCGTACTCGACTGCACTATTGGGCACGATACTTCCGTCCGCCAAGCGAGTCGGGCCGTAGCTTATCGTGCGAGAGAGATATGTTCCGACACTTTTCAGATCACGGCAGAGCATCTCCATCGCCGCAACCCCTCCCCGCTCCATTGCGATCAGGAATGTCGGAAAATCTGCGAAAGGAGCCCCGGCCCCCCAGAGCCCCAGTCGCTCGTAAGGGGCCATGTGCCTCGCTTCCGTTGCTCCCGTGGCACTGAAGTACCGTACGCGAGCCTGAGGGAAAAGTCTTTGAAGGGCGATTCCCATGTTCCCGCGGAGTGTTCCATGGTCCACGGTCGCTTTGCCGCCGTGCGGACACGCTGCCGCGTTCTTCATAAGGTGTGCTTCGTCAAAGGCGATAACACCATCGAATCCAACGCCTAGCCAGTCGGTCAACTGCTTGAACCTGGCACGGTCGCCACCGAAATCAGTGGCGAGCATCGTGTACGTCGTAAAAAGAACGCCTGAGCTTCCCTGAATCGCTTCGCTGGACTTAAATCTCGCCTGATGAAGAATCGGAAGCGGGACGCCTACGGCATCGCGATCCCTTTCGGCGTCGGCACAAAGCTGATGCGAGGCTGAGATATGGACGTGCTTCCTTCGGCCTTGCATGAGTTCGTTGTAGATGAAGGCATAGATCTCACGCCCTTTGCCGATTCCAGTGCCGTCCCCGTTCCAGTGCCCCTTCCTTGAGCCATCGGGCAGAAGAGCATCCGCCGCCTGGCCAGCATAGATCACGTCTTCAAGCTGAAGGTTCGACACTCTCCCTTCAGCGATCACGTCAGGCGGTAGATGATGCCAATACGTCACGTCCGGCGGCTCAACGCACGCCATCGCGGTCGATTCAACGACGTTCGCTGGATGAGGCTGTGCCCCGCGGACTGCTGCTTTTTGCACGCGGTAGGCGGCAAAGACGGTTCCCTCTTCGATGTCGACCGCCTGCGGCAGGACGGCCGTTTCGAGTCCACCTATTGCATCCCGATCCAATCGAGGCTTGTCAGCACAAGCCACGCTGCCCAGTTCCGCATCGCTTCTGGCTCCCTTGGGAGCTCGGTCCTCTCCCGATTGAGGATGTTCGTTATCGTCCAGCGTAGATCCGCTTCTTGTCCCATCGCGAGCTCGTTCCAGGTGATCCACTCTTCGGCGGTCAGTGGAATCTCCGTCGGAGTAAAAACTCCTCCCGCTCCGTCCTCCAAGAGAGAAGTGATCAGCCCCATGATTGGGTCCGCTTCCAGGGTCCTGCACTTTCCGACATTTGTTCACGCAGTCGCTTCCCGCGGCGAAGTGATCTAGCCATGAAAAAGGCTCTCCTGGCATGCTGTGGTTCTTACAAACACCACACGCCAAGGAGAGCCAAGGAT
>Ga0187892_10003439_pt1 | contig 28979 bp, 24 predicted proteins | sample MA1701073metaG_FD_139345 | JGI IMG/M metagenome (GOLD analysis project Ga0187892, IMG submission 139345) | Bio-ooze microbial communities from a basaltic lava cave in the Kipuka Kanohina Cave System on the Island of Hawaii, USA - MA170107-3 metaG ... | reverse complement strand
TCGCCTTCATCCGCGGACTGTTCTCGAACACCCCGTCGTACTCCGACCGCCGCCGCTCCAGCTGCCCCCGCAGCACCTGCTCCCGCAGCCGCTCCACCTCCCACGCCAGCTGCGCCTTCTCCAACACGTTCTCCACGGCGTCCTGCACGTCGTCACGCTCCAGCGGCTTCGTCAGAAAATCGCTCGCGCCCTGCTTGATCGCCTTCACGACGGTGCCGGCCTCCCCGTAAGCAGAGATCATGATCACTGCGGTTCCTGGGCTCGCCTCCCGCACGCGGTCGAGCACCGCGAGCCCGTCCTCTCCCGGTAAGCACACGTCCAGCATCACCACCGCCGGCCGGGCCTCGCGCACGCGCTCGAGCCCGGCCTGGGCGTCCCCGAAGTACTCCGTGTCGTGGCCCAGATCGCCGAGGATCCCGCAGAGGGTCTCCCCCACGCGCGCGTCGTCGTCGATCACGACGAACAGCCGGCGCGCCGGCCTGCTCACGTCGCGCTCCCGCCGGCCGCGCCGGGGGCCTCGGCCCAGATGGGCAGGACGAGCCCGAACCGGCTGCCGGCGCCGGGCGCGCTCTCGGCGACCATCCACCCCCCGTGGGCCTGCGCGATCTGGTGGGCCACCGACAGCCCGAGCCCGCCCCGCTCGCTCCTGCCGGGCAGGAAGAGCTCGGGGCGCCGGGCCTCGGCCAGGACCTCCCGCAGCGCCTCGGAGTCCATCCCGCGCCCCGAGTCCACCACGGCGATCCCGACCGTGTCGGCGATCACCTCGAGCTCGACCCGGATCGAGCCGCCCCGGGGCGTCGCCTGCAGCGCGTTCAGCAGGAGGTTGTAGAGCGCCTGGAGCAGCCGATCGCGGTCCCCGCGCACCTTGGGCGCGCTCGCGGGGCCGCGGTAGGTCACCTCCACCGCCTGGGGCACGGCGAGGGCCGAGATGCCGGACAGGCTGTCCTTGACGGTGGCCACGGGATCCATGGGCTCGAGGTCGATGTTCGCGATCTCGCCCAGGGTGTGATGGATCTGGCTCGCGTCGTCGAGCAGGCGGCGAAGCCGAGCGGTCTCCCGGCTCAGGAACTCCACCACGGCCGCCGGCCCCGTCCCCCCGGCGCCCTCCGGCGCGATTGTCCGCAGGTGCTCCTCCATGATGAGCAGCGAGGCCCGCAGCTCGTGCACCAGGTACTGGAGCAGGCGGCCCGGGCGGTCGTGCTGGCCCCCCCCCACGGCCGGCGCCACCAGCGTGAGGACCAGGCTCCGGGCGGCGCCGTCGCTCCAGAGCGAGGCCACCGTCGCCCGTACAGTGCCCCCATCGTCGGTGGCGGCGGTCAGCGTCCGCGTCGCGGGCCCCTGGTCGGCGGCGAACCGCGCCAGGACCGTCTGCAGCCGGGCCCGGCCCGCCCGCGGGAACACCGCCACGATGTCGGTGCCGACCAGCGAGGCCGCGTCGATGCCCAGGACCTCGACCGCGCGAGTGTTGAACCGGAGGACGCGCCCCCGCGGGTCGAGCTCGAGCACGCCCGCCGCCGCCCCTTCCAGCACCGCCCCCAGCTCCTCGGCCCGCGCCAGGAGCTCGACGACCTGGCGGCGGGGGGGAACCTTGGGCCCCGGCCCGACGACCCGGGCACCCCGGCCGGTCTGACCCAGCCCCTCGATGCCGGCGCACACCGCCCACGCCGTCTCCTCGAGCTGACCCTTGGCCATCACCAGGTCCACATCCAAGCGCTCGACGGCCAGCGCGCTCTCGCCCAGCACCCCCGACAGCACCACGATCGGCACCCGGGCCAGGCTCGGGTGCTGGCGAAAGAATCCGATCACCTGGCTGCCCCCGACGCGGGGCATCACCAGGTCGACCACCGCCACGTCCGGCGGCTCCTCGAGGGCCCGCTCGATGGCCGCGAGCCCGTCGGCTGCCTCGTCCACCTGGAACCCCCGCAGGGCGAGTTCGCGCGCGACCGCCCGGGTGAAGCGCTGATCGTCATCCACCAGGAGCACCCTCTTCACGCGCTCGTCCCCTCTCCTATCGCGGCGATCGGTCCGGGCTCTGGTACCACCGGACACGTCTAGCCAGGTCAACAGCGGGAGTCCCGGCCCCTCAGCGAGCACGTGTCGGGTTCCGCTGGGCGACTGGGCCGGTCCTGGATTGCCCTCAGCGGCGCAGCCGCCGCGTCAGGTCGTGGGAGATCTGGTCGGGACCGCCCGGGCTCCGGGCCGGGAAACTGGCTCGCGTCTCCCCACGCTCACACGAAACCATGACGGCGAGTCCCCAAGTTGTGAAGTTTCCTACCGCGTCCGGGCGAGCTAGGAAAGCAAGGTGTGTGCCCGTGGAGGCGATTCCCCAACCTGGCGAAAAGTCAGACCGTGGAGGGAGGCCGTGGGGGTCGGTGGCTACAAATTTTGCCGGAGGCGCCGAATTCGAGACTCAGGTCTCGGGGCCTGCCGCGCCACGTGTCGCGAGCCCGTAGAGAAACCACGGCACGGGGATACGTGCCGAGGGCCCCTACGGCCGCCGCGAGGCGGAGGCGCCGGCAGCGTGGTGACGCTGACCGTCAGCGGGAGGGAAACACCTCGGACTCAGTCGCCAAGGCCGGGACCGTGGGCCGGATCGAGCGAGAAGCGGCCCGGCTGGTGGCCCCGAGCCCCGGCGCGCCGCTTGACCTTCCGGGGCCGCTCGTCGCCGAACCGCCACACGGTGAACCTGGCCCGGCGGGCTCCCGCGACCTGGATGACGAGCCCGAGCCCGAGCCCGAGCAGACCCCAGAACAGGAGCTGGAGGGAGATCTGGTAGAAGGCGTTGAACCCGCTCATGGAGATCAGAAAGCCCAGTCCCGACGAGAAGATGGCCCAGAGCAGGCTGCGGACGTAGGGGTCCACCACCCTCCGCGCACCGAGGTAGATGAACCGGAGCGCCGAGCCGATGATCGTGAGCATCAGGAGCCAGCCGAGGAGCCCCGTCTCCAGGAGCACGGCCAGATGGGTGTTGCCGGCGGCCAGGCGGGCCCGGCCCGGCCGGACACTCGGGTTGGGCTCGCGATAGGGATCCAGGGTCTTCGGGCCCGATCCCACGAGGAGATGCGGCAGCGGCACGCCCCGCAAGAGCTTCCACTCCTGGGTCACCTTGGCCCGCACGGAGTCGTACGCGGGCCTGGGCCCGGCCCCATGGCCCCAGGTGCCGAAGAGGAGCACCGGGACCAGGAATAGGCACACCAGGAGCGGCACGGTGCGCGAGGAGGTCACCGCGAGGAAGACGGCGCAGGCGGCCAGGAGCGCCAGCAGGCCGAACAGGTTCTGGGTGAGCAGGATGCTCGTGAAGGCGACGGTGGTCGCCACCAGCCAGAAGTCCCGGCCATCGCGCGTGCGGGCGTGGATGAGCTGGCACAGGAGGAGCGGGAAGCCGAGCACCAGGTACGCCGAGAGCACGGTGGAGTTGGCGAAGGTCGCCTTGATGGCCACCGCCGTCCCCGTAGCGGATCCGGTCCCCGCCCCCAGCACGGAGTGCTTGAGCAGGGCCAGCTCGAAGAGCCCGGTCAGCGACAGCACGAACGACGCCAGCCCCACCAGGGTCGCGGCGGACTGCGCGAAGCCCACCGAGAGCCGCGTGTTCATGAGGGCCACCGCCACCAGGAACCCCGTGGCCAGGTAGTACCCGGTGCCGCGGAGCGCGGTCTCCGGGTCGGCCGAGAACAGGGCCGAGGTGAGCCCGACGCCCACGAAGCCCGCCATCGGCCAGTACACCGGCGACCGGTAGACAGCCAGCTGGGTGCTGTAGCTCTTGCGGGCGAGCATCCAGACCCCGAGGAAGGCGATGGCGACGTAGGCCAGGTTCACCCGGGTGCCGGACACGCTCACGTAGAGCCAGGGGTAGAGGCTGGTCGGGAAGAACGAGGCGAACAGGAACAGGCCGCCGAGGACGGCGCCGGTGGTGACGAAGCGGTTGAAGATCTTCACGAAGGTCAGGGCCATGAGCCAGAGGTCGAACCACAACGACTGGTTCTGGATGTAGACCAGCTCGTAGCGCAGCTTGTTGCGCGGCTCGGTCCAGTAGCCGCCGCGGAGCTGGGCCAGACCGGTCGCCCCCGGCCGCACCTGGAAACGCAGGGCGTAGTTGGGGATCTCCCGCTTGAACGTCTCCAGGAAGACGGGGCGGACGGGCCGGGGTCCCACCAGGGCCATGTCGCCCCGGACCACGTTGAAGAGCTGGGGCAGCTCGTCGAGCTTCCACCGCTTGAGGAACTTGCCGACGGGCGTGTAGACCTGATCCTCCTCCTTCAGGAGGCGGGCCCCGATCCGCTGCTCCGCGTCCACCACCAGCGTCCGGAACTTGAGGATGTGGAAGACGCGCTCGTCCTTGCCCACCCGCTGACCGCGGTAGAGGATCGGGCCCCGGCTCGTGCACTTGACGGCGATGGCGACGGCGAGCATCACCGGAGCCAGCAGCACGAGGGCGACGAGGCACAGGAGGGCCTGGAACCCGCGGGACGCGACGTTGTCCCCGAGGGGCCGGACCTCCTGGAGGATCCGCGCCGGCAGCGCGAGGCCGCTCACGCGCTCCACGGCAGCGTCCCCGGCCGCCCGATCGGCCGCCGGGCGGGCGCGTCCCGGCCTTCGGCGCCGCGCTCGGCGCCGTACTGCTCGTACCACAGCGAGAAGATCAGGAGCCCCCAGATGTTCCGGCTCCAGTCCGCCCGCAGGTCGGCGTGCTCGCGCACCAGCGACTGGACCGCCTCCGGCTTGAAGAAGCCCTGCTCGCGCATCCGCTTCTCGGACAGCACGTCCCGCACGTAGTCCTTCAGGTCATGGCGCAGCCAGCTCGGGATGGGCACGTTGAAGCCGCCCTTCTTGCGGCTGATCACCTGCCGTGGCAGCCGGTGGGCCATGGCGCGCTTGAGCAGGTACTTCTTGCACAGGCGGCGGAGGTGCAGCTCGGGCGGGATCGTCGCCGCGAACTCCACGAGCTTGTGGTCCATGAGCGGGTCCCGCACCTCGAGCGAGTGCGCCATGCTCATGCGGTCGACCTTGACCAGGATGTCGTCGGGGAGGTACACGCGCAGGTCGACGTACTGCAGGCGGCTCAGCATGCTCTTGGCGCGGCACTCCGCGAACTGGCGCTCGAAGACCTGGTAGGGGTCCTCCAGGGTCCCCGTCCACGGCCCCGCGTACAGCCGCTGCTTCATGTCCTCGGAGAAGACTTCCTTCCAGGCGAAGTGCCCCCGCTCCGGCGGCAGCAGCGCGCCCTGGATGAACCGCTTGGCTTTGTAGTCCAGGCTCACCTTCCGGTGCGACACGGGCAGCCGCGCCACCAGGGGCGGGATCAGGGCGCGGACGCCCGCCGGCAGCCCCCGGTAGAGCGAGCCCAGCTTCCACGCCGTGTAGGTCTCGTACCCCGCGAAGATCTCGTCGCCGCCGTCCCCGCCCAGGGCCACCGTGACGTGCCGCCGCGCCAGCTCCGACAGGTAGTAGACGGGTATCGCCGAGGAATCGGCGAAGGGCTCGTCGAAGAAGCGCACCAGCTTGGGCAGGAGGTCCACCGCGTCCGGCCGCACCGTGGCCTCGTGGTGCTCGGTCTCGAAGTGCTGGGCGATGAGGCGCGCGTAGGGCAGCTCGTTGAAGCTCTCCTCCTCGAAGCCGATGGAGAAGGTCTTGATGGGATCCGACGACACCTCGCGCATCACGGCGACGACCGTGCTGGAGTCGAGCCCGCCCGAGAGGAACACCCCGAGCGGCACGTCGGCGATGAGCCGGTAGCGCACGGACTCCTTCAGGATGTCCGTGAGCTGCTCGACGTAGTAGGCCACCGGCTCGCCGCCCAGGCTGGGCGCCGACACCGGCTGCGGCCGCCAGTACGGCTCCACCGTGACCCGGCCCTGGCGCGCCACCAGGCGGTGGCCGGGCGGCAGCTTCTTGGCCGCCCGGAACATGGTCCGGGGGCCCGGCACGTAGTTGAACGACAGGTACTCGTGGAGCGCCTGGTGGTCGATGTCGCGCGGCAGCCCGTCGGGCAAGAGCGCTTTCAGCTCTGACCCGAAGACGAGCCGGTCGGCCTGGTGGGAGTAGTACAGAGGCTTGATGCCCAGCCGGTCCCGCACGAGGACGAGCGCTTCCCGCCGCTTGTCCCACAGCGCGATGGCGAACATCCCGCGCAGGTGATGCACGAAGTCGTCGCCGTACTCCTCGTACAGGTGGACGATGGCTTCGGTGTCGGAGTTGGTGGCGAAGCGGTGGCCCCGGGACTCGAGCAGCGGCCGCCAGTCCCGGTAGTTGTAGATCTCGCCGTTGAGGACGACCCACACCGTCCCGTCCTCGTTGCTGATGGGCTGATGGCCGCCCGCGAGGTCGATGATGCTGAGCCGCCGCATCCCGAGCCCGACGTTGCCGTCGACGTAGATGCCCTCGTCGTCCGGGCCGCGGTGCACCAACGTCTGACACATGGCCCGGACGAGAGCCGGCTCGACCGGCTTGCTTCTATCCGTGTTCAGCTTGCCGACGATCCCGCACATGTTCGCGAAACTTTCTCTCTAAATTGGGGAAGTGTTTCCCCAAAACCGGAAGGAGGCCTATCTCCGTAGCCCCGTGGCCGAAATCGCTCCCCGCCAAATCCCGATCTTGTCGCCTCCAATCTGCTTGGCGGGCGCACTCGGGGCGGGGGAGGGTGCGAGCTTCGTGCCAACGCGCCCCGGGCCCGATCCCCGTCCGACTCGCTCGTCCCTCCGGCGGTTTCGCTCGCGGGTCGGGTCCACCCGGGCCGGGAGCGCCGAGCGTTCGTGCCCGCCCGCCGCGCCGACGCCGGGCCGGGGCCTCGATGGCAAGAATATTGCTCCCTTGGCGCCAGTCGCAGCCCGGCCCCTCGCGACGCGAGGGCGCCAGAAAGAGGGGTTCGGACAGAGGCATGAAGGTCGGAATCGTCGGATGCGGCCAGATCGCCACCGTGCACATCCCCTACGTGCAGGGACGGCCCGGAGCGCGCATCGTGGGAGTGACCGACGCGGATCCGCGGCGGGCGAGGGAGATGGCGGACCGCTTCGGGATTCGCGCCGCGTGCCGCACGCTCGCGGAGCTCGTCGAGACGCAGCGCCCGGACGTCGTGCACGTGCTCACGCCGGTCCACACCCACGCCGCCGTGAGCATCGAGGCGCTGGAGGCCGGCTGTCACGTGCTGGTGGAGAAGCCCATGGCCGTGAACCTCGCCGAGGCCGAGGCCATGGAGGCGGCGGCCCGGCGGCACGGCCGGCTGCTCTGCGTGGACCACAACCACCTCTTCGACCCGGCGTTCGTCGAGGCGCGGGCCCAGGTCGCGCGGGGCGCCATCGGGGACGTGGTGTGGGTCGAGACCTTCGAGGGGTTCTCGCTGGGCAGCCCGGACAACCCGTACGTGCAACCGGGCGCCGCCGACCACTGGGTGCACCGCCTCCCCGGCGGCATCTTCCAGAATCTCGCGCCCCACCCGGTGTACCTGCTGCTGGCCTTCCTGACGCCGCCCAAGGACCTCCACGCGGTCGCCCTCAAGACCGGCCGGGTGCCGACCTCGTTCGCGGACGAGCTGCGCGTCCTCGTGGCCGCCGACAACGGGCTCGGCAGCTTCGGGGTGTCCTTGTCGATCCAGCCGTTCATGAAGTACGCCCTCTTGTCGGGCACCGAGGGCACCCTCCGGGTGAACCTCTCCACCAACAGCCTCACGCTGTCCCGGAACCGCGACCTGCCCCGGGCGCTCCAGCGGGGCATGCTGGGCGTCGACGAGGCGGCGCAGCTCCTCCGCGCGACCGCCGCCAACGCCTACGAGGTCGCGCGGGGCCGGCTCCGCGCCTATCCCGGGCTCGGCGCCCTCATCGAGCGCTTCTACCGCAGCATCGAGGCGGGCACGCCGGCGCCGGTGGACGGGGAGGCCGGGCGCGAGGTCGTGCGCATCCTGGACCGCGTGTGGGAGCAGATCGGGCCGAGCCCGTCCGGGCTCGCCCGCGGAGGTGCGCGATGAGGGCCCTGGTCACCGGCGCGACGGGGTTCCTCGGCCGTCACCTCGTGGAGCGCCTCTGCCTCGAGGGCGAGGAGGTGCGGGCGCTGGCGCGGCGCGAGGCGGGCGCGGAAGACCTGGCCGCCCTCGGGGCGCGCGTGGTCACGGGCGACGTGCGGCGCTGGCCCTCGCTGCGGGACGCGCTCGAGGGCGTGGACGTGGTCTACCACTGCGCCGCGCTCGTGTCGGGCCGTGGCCGCTGGACCGACTTCCTCGAGGTGAACGTCCTCGGTACCGAGCGCGTGATCCAGGCGGCGCTGGAGCAGGGCGTGCGGCGGATCGTCCACGTCAGCTCGATCGGGGTGTACCCGGAGCGCGAGGCGGGCGCCGTCATCGCCGAGGACGCCGGGTACGACGACAACCCGAGCCGTGGCGGCTACACGCGCTCGAAGATCTGGGCCGACGGGCTGGCGTTCTGGTATGCGCGCGAGCGACAGGCGCCCGTCACCGTGCTGCGCCCCGGCACCATCTGGGGTCCGGGCGGGCCCGCCAAGGCGGTGCGGGCCGGGGTCCAGGTCGGCCGGCTCGACCTCGTCTTCGGCGACGGCGGCAACGTGCTGCCCCTCGTCTACGTGGACAACGTGGTGGACGCGCTGGTGCTGGCCGCGCGGCGGGCCGAGGCGGCCGGGCGGGCCTACAACGTGGTGGACGACGAGCGGATCACCCAGCGCATGTTCCGGGAGCGGCTCGGTGTCGTCTGCGGCCGCCCGTCGGCGGCGCTCTACGTCCCGCTGCCCGCGCTCCGACCGCTGGCGGCCGGGGCCGACCTCGCCAAGGCGGCCCTGCGGGGCGGGCGGCGGACGGCGCCGGGCACGTACTCGCGTATCACCCGCAGCCTCATGACGATGCGCTACGACACCTCGCGGGCCAAGGCGGAGCTCGGCTGGAAGCCGCGCGTGGACTTCGAGGAAGGCGTGTCCCGCCTGCGCCAGGATCGCCCGCGATGAGCGCGTGGCGACGCGCCGCCACCGCGGCGGGGCTCGTCGCGCTGCTCGCGCTCGCCGCCGGGCCCGCCCACGCCGGTCGGGGCATCCTGGAGATCACCGTCGGGGACACCCCCGACCCCGCCCCCACCGAGGGCCAGGTGGCGTACAGCATCGCGGTGAAGAACACCGGGACCATCAAGGCGAACAACGTGAGCGTGACCGTGCCCCTGCCCCCGGGGACGACGTTCGTCAAGTGCTCGACCTCGCCGTCCAAGGTGTGCGCCCCCGCCGCCGGCGTCGTCAGCGTCGCCTTCGGCTCGGTCAAGGCCCACGTCACGGTCAAGGTCAACCTGACGCTCGCGATGCCCGCCGTCAGCGTCGAGACCACGCTGCCCTTCGACGTGAGCGCCGATGGCGACGAGGTCGACGACAACGACCTGTCCACCACGACCACCGTCCTCCCCGCGGCGGTGACGGCGACCTACCTGCCGTCCCTGCGCCAGGTCACCGTGGCCTGTGGCGACACCGTCGGCGGGGACGGGTTCGGCGCCGACACCACCCTCCAGTTCGAGGGAGGGCTCGGCTGCGCCACCTCGGCGGTGGGGCTGCGCATGGCGGCCAGCGGCAAGACGCTCAGCCTCAACAAGTTCAAGATCGTGGGCTCCTCGGTCGGCGCCGTCGCCAAGGGCAGCGCGGGCATCGTCATCGCCGCCGGCGCCACCGACGTCACCATCGACGGCAGGTCGACCAACGGCAAGTCGGGCATCGAGTACTTCGACCGCTGCGTCGTCGACGAGGGGGGCAACAGCGGCCTCACGCTCTCGAAGCTGCGCTGCTTCCGGGCCCGGACGGCCGGCGTGGACCTGATCTCCAACCAGGTCAGCCTGGTGGGCGTGCTGGTCGACAAGGCCACCGGCACCACCACCACCACCCTGGAGCCCCCCGGCGGGGTCGGCGTCCAGGTGGCCGGGGACAACGTCACCATCCACAACACCGTCATCCGGCGCAGCCAGCGCATCGGCCTGTGGGTGATGGGGGTGGACGCCGACGCCGACGGCAACGGGGTGAGCGTGACCGGGAACACCTCCACCTCCAAGGTCGAGAACAACCTCGGGACGGGCATCCTGGCCGAGGGCGAACGGCTCCAGGTCAAGGACACGCTCGTCAGCGGCGACGGGGCCGGCGGCGTCTCGCAGACGGGCATCGCGATCGAGGCCACCGCCGTGGGCACGGTGCTCGACGGGGTCCAGGTCCGGCGCTGGGGCGGCGGCGGGGTGGTGGACGCCGGCACCGGCACCCAGATCCTCCGGAGCCGCGTGGAGGACCTTGCCCTGGACGGCATCGTCTCCACGGGGGCCGGCGCCTACCTCGCCAACAACGAGGTCCGGGCGCAGGGGCACGCCTACGTGCTCGCGGGCCCGGACGCCGTGGCCTCGACGAACCTGGCCGAGGGGCCCGGCGGGGACGGCTTCATCCTCAGCGGGGACCGCGCCGCGCTCGACAACAACACGGCCAAGGGCGGCGCCGGCCACGGCTTCGTGGTGCGGTCCGCCACCGCCGTCATGCACACCAACGCCGCCGAGACGAACGTGGGCGACGGCTTCCGGGTGGAGGCCACCGGCGGCACCTACGTGAACAACCGCGCGAAGAAGAACGGCGGCGTCGGCTTCCAGGTACAGGGAACGTCCAACGGCTTCAAGACCAACACGAGCGAGCTGAGCGGCGGATGGGAGTGGGTCCTGGGCCCGAACAACATCAACAACCAGGGCAACCGCGCCAACGGCACCCGCTTCTGGTTCGGGTCCAAGGGCGGGACGTTCAAGTAGCCCGCGCGACCGGACGCGCGATCGGCCGCCGGGCGGCGGGCGGTGCCCGCCGCGCCCCCACTCCGGGAACGCAGGACACCCGACGCCGCCGCCGCACCACCACGACACCAGGCGGACCGCCGCCGAGCCCGGCGGTGGGCTCCGCGTCACCTTCGAGGAGGCGCCGTGCTGGACCCGAGAGCATCGTTTGCGACGAGTGCCCGCCGTCACGTCATCACGATCGCGGCGGTCCTGACGGCGGCCCTGGCCGCGGCCGGGCCCGCCCACGCCGACCGGGGCAGCCTGGCGATCACCGTCGGCGACAGCCCCGACCCCGCCCCCACCGAGGGCCAGGTCGCCTACAGCATCGCGGTCAAGAACACCGGGACCATCCGGGCCGAGAACGTCACCGTCACGGTGCCGATCCCGGCCGGGACGCCGCCGAGGGGAACGCGGGGGACGGCTTCCGCACGGAGGCTGCCGCCGGCGCCTACGTCAACAACCGCGCCAAGCAAAACGACGGCGTCGGGCTCCGCGTGTCGGGGGCATCCAACGCCTTCGCCAGCAACGCGAGTGAGCTGAGCGGCGACTGGGAGTGGGTCCTCGGCCCGAACAACGTCAACGGGCGCGGCAACCGCGCCAACGGCACCCGCTTCTGGTTCGGGTCCTCGGGCGGGACGTTCGAGTAGGGTCCGCGCCGACGGCGGAGGGGCCGACGGGCGGCGCGCGGGGGCCCGGGGGGCGGCTCACGACGCTCGCCGGCGCGCTGCTCGGCGCGGCGCTCCTGGCCGGCCTCGTGCTCGCGCCGGGCGCCCGGGCGGGCTCCTGCGGCGGGCCGACACCGTGCCGCTGCGGCGACACGGTCACCGCGGACTACGAGCTGTCGGACGACCTCGGTCCCTGCCCGGGGCACGGCCTGATCCTCCGCACCGCGGTGCTACTGGACTGCCGCGGCCACCGCATCACCGGTCTCGGCGACGGCTCCGAGCAGTACGGCGTCCATCTCGACGGCAAGCCGGGCGCCGAGGTCACGGGGGCGCGGGTGGCCAACTGCCACGTCTCCGGCTTCCTCCGGGGCATCCGGCTGCGGGCCGCGCGCGCCACCGCGATCACCGGCAACGTGCTCACCCGGAACGGGGACTTCACCCGGCACGTGGGCTACGGCATCGATCTCGCCGGGGGCTCCACCGACAACCTCCTGGAGCACAACCGCGTCGAGCAGAACGCCGACGAGGGCGTCCACATCGGCACCGGCGGCCACGGCAACCGGCTGATCGGCAACGTGATCGGGGACAACCACCGGGAGGGCCTCTACGTCCTCGGCGCCCACCGGGGCCTCTTCCGGCAGAACACGCTGGGCGGCCGGGGGGGCAACAGCCTCTACCTGAAGGACAGCCGCGGCAACCGCTTCGAGGACAACCGCTTCATCGCCCGCCCCGCGCGCGTCATCGGCGACTCCCGCGACAACGTCTTCGCGGGCAACGTCTTCGTGGACACCGGCATCCACTTCCAGGACTACAAGGGCCGGGGGCGCCCGCGCGGCAACCAGGTGCGGGGAGGGAGCATCGGGGGCGGCGCGTACTGCGTGCGCTTCACCAACAGCGGCGGCAACGTCGTCGCCGACGTGGCCCTGGGCGACTGCCGGACCGCCGTCGAGGCCGACTCCCCCCAGGAGCCCACCGAGAACACGCTGATCGGCTTCGACAAGGGCTCGCTGGACCTCGACGCCCACTCCACGATCCATCTGGCGTGGCGGGTCGAGGTGCGGGTCCTGGACAAGACGGGGCGGCCGGTGGCGGGAGCCCGGGTCACCGCCCGGATGGGAGGCGACGTCCCGGCGTTCGACGCGACGACGGACGAGGCCGGCGCCATCCCGCCCCAGGTCGTGACCGGCCTCACCCGGAGCGGCAAGCGCGTGAGCGCCGCCCCGCCCGTCACCATCAGCGTGCGGCGGGCCGGCCTCCCCGGTCACACGCGGGAGCTGCCGCTCGCCAAGCACGTGGAACTGGTGATCACCCTTCCCGACCCGTGAGCGGGGCCGGGCGGCCGCCCGGGGCTAGCGGGGGCTCGGGGACTCGACCGCCGGCACCACGCTCGTCTCGGCGCCGGCCTGGCTGAGCCGCGCGATGAACTCCTCCGCCTCGTCCGGGGCGATGTGGCGGTAGCCGGCCACGGGGAGGGCCGCCACCTTCCGCGTGGCCTCCTCGTAGGTGATCCCGTACTCGCGCGCGACCTCGTCGGTGATCGTGCGCCGCGCCGACGGGTCCTCCGGCATCCGGGTGATGAGGACGTCCACGGCGGGGAAGCGGTGCTGGCAGTGGTGGCAGGCCACCGCCCGGCGCGAGACGGGTTTGCCGCACCGGGGGCACGGCGCCGTGTCGGGGACGTACCGGGGCGGATAGAAGAGGTGGATGACCAGGCTGAGCGGCCCCGCCACGGCCCCGAGCAGCGCCCACCGCTTGGCGCTCCGCGCCTTGCGCGCGGCGAGCCAGCCCGACAGGAGCGCGGAGGCGGCCCAGACGAGGAGGACGATCAGGACGACGCCGAGGAGGTCCATGTGGTCGAGGCCTCTCCAGCAGTCTAATCGAGGGCGGATCGATCCCGGTAGCGATTGTCGCGGCCGGGCCCGGCGCTCAGGCCGGCGTCGGCCGCGCGTCGAGCCCGATCCGGCGCCCGGCCTGGGGCGGAACGGCGAGCCGGCCGTGGGCGGCCCGGATGCGTGCGAGCCGCTCGAGCACGGGGGCGGCCATCGGCGCGCTCCGCCGCGTCTCCTGGCTCACGTGCAGCGACATCAGCTCGTTGGTGGCGGCCAGATAGCCCGCCGCCCCGTGCCACATCTCGTGAAAGTAGTGCAGCCGCTTGTCGTCATGGGCGAGGAGCCGGGTCGTGAAGCGGAGCGGGTCGCCCGCGCGCACCTCGCGGTGGTAGGTGACGTGGGCCTCGAGGCAGAACGTGGTCACGCGGCGGGCCCGCCGGTGGGCCGCGTCCAGGCCCGCCCAGGCCAGGAACTCGTCGGTGGCCAGGTCGAACACGACCAGGTAGAACCCCATGTTCATGTGCTGGTTGTGGTCGATCCACTCGGGGCGGACCACGTCGCGGTAGGCGTCGAAGGGGGCCGCGATCTCCTCGGCGGCGGGCGCGGACGACATGAGCGACAGCGGGCTAGCACATGAGCCAGTCGCCGTAGGTGCCGCGGATGGGCTGGCCCTCGGCGAAGCGCGACAGGCGGAACGCGTGGACGTCGTCGCCGGGCGGCCGGCCGTCCAGCACGAGCCGCGCCATCATGCGCCCGACGGCCGGCGAGAGCTTGAACCCGTGGCCGGAGAAGCCGGCCGCGGTGTAGAGCCCGTCGGGCCCCGTCTGGTCGATGACGGGATGCCAGTCCGGCGTCACGTCGAAGCAGCCGGCGTAGCCGCGCGCCACCGCCCCGTGCTCCAGCACCGGGAACCGCTGGCCCACGCGCCGCAGGGCCTCCAGGCTCTCGTCGAAGCTCACGCCTTCCCGGTACTGGTCGGGGTCGGCGCGGTCGGGCGTCTCGTCGTCGAGCGGCCCCACCAGGATGTGGCCGCCCGCCTCCGGGCGCGTGTAGATGCTGGTGGCGAAGTCGTACACCATCGGGTGGGGCCGCCGTGCCTCGGCCGGCCACGCCACGATGCTGATCTTGTGCCGGCAGACCGTGATGGGCAGCGCCACGCCCGCGGTGGCCGCGACCCGGTCCGCCCACAGCCCGGCGGCGTTGACCACCACCGGGGCCTCGAGGCGGCCGCGGCTCGTCTCGACGCCCCGGACGCGGGAGCCCTCGACGAGGAGCCCGACCACCTCGGTGTCCTCCAGGATCCGCGCGCCCCGGTCCCGGGCGGCGCCCGCGAAGGCCTGGGCGGTGGCCACCGGGTCGGCGTATCCCGACGCGGGCTCGAAGCACCCCGTGACCACGTCGTCCGTGCGCACCCGGGGCTCGATGGCGGCGGCCTCGCCCGGCGACACGACCCGGGTGTCGATGCCGACCGCGTGCTGCAGGTCGACGGTCGCCGCCATCTCCTTCTGCAGGCGGGCGTCGGCCACCAGCAGGCAGCCCGTGCGGACGAACCCCGTCTCGCGGCCGCCCAGGTGCTCGGCCGACCGCTCGAAGAACCGGAGGGAGTCCAGCGCCATCCGGCACGTCTCCGGCGTCGAGTAGTGCTGGCGCACGCAGGCCGAGCTCTTGCCGGTGGCGCCGGCGGCGACGAAGCGCTTCTCCACGACCACGACGTCGCGCGCGCCGCGCCCGGCCAGGTGGTAGGCGATGCTCGCGCCCATGACGCCCCCGCCCACCACCACGACCCCCGCCGCTTGGCTCATCGCGCCCCCGCCGGTCCCGGCCGGAGCCACGGCATGGCCTCCCGCTGCCGCGCCTCGAAGGCCTCGATGGCCGCGGCGTGGGACAGCGTGAGCGCGATCTCGTCCTGGCCGCGCAGCAGGCACTCCTTGAGGAACGCGTCCACCGGGAACGCGTGGCGGGCGCCGTCCGGCCCGGTCACCGTCTGGGCCGGCAGGTCCACCGTCATGGTCGCCCCCGGCCGCTCGTGGAGCTGGCGGCGGAGCCCGGCCACCGTCTCCGCGGGCAGGACGACGGCGAGCGCGCCGTTCTTGCCGCAGTTCTGGGCGAAGATGTCCCCGAAGCTCGGGGCCACGAACGCCCGGAACCCGAAGGCCACCAGGGCCCACACGGCCGCCTCGCGGGAGGAGCCGCACGCGAAGTTCTCCGCCGCCACCAGGATGCGGGCCTCCCGGTAGGGGACGTGGTTCAGCGCGAAGTCGGGCCGCTCGGCTCCGTCCTCGTCGAACCGCACGTCGTGGAAGAGGCAGCGCCCCAGCTCGGCGCCCCGGGGCTTGCGCAGGAAGCGCGCCGGGATGATGCGATCCGTGTCCACGTTGGCCAGGTCCATCGGCGCCGCCACCGCGGTGAGCGTGGTGAACGGCTCCACCTCACGCGCTCCCCAGACGCCGCACGTCGGTGAGCCGTCCGGTGACGGCGGCCGCCGCGGCCATGGCGGGGCCGAGGAGGTGCGTGCGCACCCCCCGCCCCTGTCGCCCCTCGAAGTTGCGGTTGGACGTGGACGCGACGCGCTCCCCCGGCCGGCCGGTGTCGCCGTTCATCCCCACGCACATGGAGCAGCCGGGCTCCCGCCACTCGAAGCCGGCGTCCCGGAAGACCCGGTCGAGCCCCTCGGCCTCGGCCGCCCGCTTGACCTGGCCCGAGCCCGGCACGACCCAGGCCGGCACCCGGGCGCGGCGGCCCCGCGCCACCGCGGCAGCGGCCCGCAGGTCCTCGAGCCGGCTGTTGGTGCAGGAGCCGATGAACACGCGGTCCACGGGCACGTCGGTGAGCGGGGTCCCCGGCCGGAGGCCCATGTAGGCGAGCGCGCGCTCCAGGCTGGCCCGGCGGCCCGGGTCGCCCTCGTGCGCCGGGTCGGGGACGTGGCCGGTGATGGGCAGCGCGTCCTGGGGGCTGGTGCCCCACGTCACGGTCGGCGCGATCGCGTCGCCGTCGACGGTCACCTCGCGGTCGAACCGCGCGTCCGGGTCCGAGGGCAGCGTCCGCCAGTGCCGGAGCGCCAGGTCCCAGCCCTCGCCCCGCGGGGCCGCGGGCCGGCCGGCCAGGTAGGCGAACGTCGTGTCGTCGGGGGCGACCATCCCCGAGCGGGCGCCGGCCTCGATCGACATGTTGCAGACGGTGAGCCGCTCCTCCATCGTCATGGCCGCGATCACGGCTCCCGCGTACTCCACGGCGTGGCCGGCGCCGCCGCCCGCCCCGATGCGCGCGATGACGGCCAGGATCACGTCCTTGGCGCTGACGCCGAAGCCGCGGCGCCCGGCGACCGTCACCCGCATGAGGCGCGGCTTGCGCTGCCAGAGGCACTGGGTAGCGAGGACGTGCTCGACCTCCGAGGACCCGATGCCGAAGGCCAGCGCCCCGAAGGCGCCGTGGGTCGAGGTGTGGGAGTCGCCGCAGACCAGCGTGATCCCGGGCTGGGTGACGCCCTGCTCCGGCCCGATGACGTGCACGATGCCCTGCCGGGGGTCGGTGGGGCCGAAGTAGGGGATGTCGAGGGCGGCGGTGTCCCGCCCGAGCGCCTCCACCAGGCCGCGGACCTCCGGGTCGGCGGGGGGTGCGCTCCGGTCCCCGGTGCCGACGTAGTGGTCGGCGGTGGCCATCAGCGCGTCGGGGCGGCGCACGGTCCGGCCGGCCGCCCGGAGCCGCGCGAAGGCCGGGACCGAGCCCTCGTGCAGGAGGTGCCGGTCGACGTAGAGGAGATGCTGGCCGCCCGGACCCTCGGCCACGACGTGCCGGGACCAGATCTTGTCGAACATGGTCTCGGGGACGGTCACGCGCGCGCCCCTGCGGTGGCGGGCCCGCTACCGGGGCCGGCCCGGCTGGTGGCCCACCGAGTCCTCGTACTTGTCGAGCTCCTCGGCGGGCAGGTACTCGGCCTCCCAGGCGCGCACCTGGTCGAACCCGGCGAAGGTGTGCACGTCGGCCAGGGGATGGGCCCTGAACGCCCGGTCGAACTCGGCCTCGGCCGCCGGCCCGCGCTCGCGCACGGCGGCGGCGAGGTCGTACACGGCCCGGATCGTCGCGCGCATGGCCAGACCGGGCAGGATCGCGACCGCGATGCCGAGGTCGCCGAGCTCGGCCAGCGAGAACCGCGGGGACAGGCCCGTCTGGTTGTAGAAGACGGGGCCCGTCACCTCGCGGCAGATGCGCCGGACCTCCTCGACCGTGGTCGGCCCCTCCACGAAGGCCAGGTCGGCGCCGGCCGCCAGGTAGGCGTTGGCGCGGCGGATGGCCTCGTCCAGCGATCCGCCGTGCGCCCCCCGCGCGTCGGTGCGGGCGACCAGCACGAAGTCGGGGTCCATCCGGTCGCGCAGCGCGGTCGCCGCGCGGATCTTGCCGACGGCCTCCGGCAGGGGGATGACCCGGCGCCCGGCCACGTGCCCGCACCGCTTGGGCAGCGCCTGGTCCTCGAGGTGGATGCCGGCCACCCCGGCCTGCACGAACTCCCGCATCGTGCGCATGACGTTGACGGCGTTGCCGTAGCCGTTGTCGGCGTCCGCGATCACGGGCACCGCGACGGCGTTGGCGATGTAGCGGGCGTTCATGTGCATCTCGCTGAGAGTCGCGAGCCCCGCGTCCGGCAGGCCCAGCAGGGCCAGCGAGGTGCCGTAGCCCGACATGTAGACGGCCGGGAACCCCGCCTGCTCCAGGAGGCGCGCCGACAGCGCGTCGTAGCAGCCGGGCACGACGAGCGGCGTCGCCTCGCGCAGGAGGTGCCGGAGGCGGGTGGTGGCCTTCATCGCCCGGCGCCCCTCACCGGCTGAAGCGCTCCTCGATGCCGTGCCACCAGTCGAAGCCCACCTTCCGGAAGATGTCCATGGGGGACAGCGCCGCCCCGCCGTCCCAGTCGGTCCCGTGCTCGGCGAGGCGCCGGAGCGCCGCCTCCATGGCGGGAATGGCGGCGGCCATGCAGGCGGCCGGGAAGATCACGATCCGGAAGCCCAGGCGCTCCAGCTCGGCGATCTTCACGGGCGGGGTCCGGCCGCCGGGCACCATGTTGGCGAGCAGCGGCGCCTTCACCTCGCGCGCCACGCGCTGGATCTCCTCCTCCGTCTGGGGGGCCTCGACGAAGATCACGTCGGCGCCGGCCTCCGCGTAGCGGTTGCCGCGCTCGATGGCGTCGTCCAGGCCGGTGACGGCGCGGGCGTCGGTGCGGGCGATGATCACGAGGTCGGGGTCGGTGCGGTACTCCACCGCGGCCCGGATCTTGTCGGCGAACTCCCGCGCCGGGATCACCTGCTTGCCCGCGATGTGCCCGCACTTCTTGGGCGCGACCTGGTCCTCGAGGTGCAGCGCCGCGACGCCCGCCCGCTCGTACTCCCGCACCGTGCGCACCACGTTGAGCGCGTTGCCGTACCCCGTGTCGGCGTCGGCGATGAGGGGGATGCCGAGGGCGCCGGCCAGGTGCGCCGCGTGGGCCGCCATCTCGGTCAGCGTGGTCAGGCCGAGGTCCGGCTGGCCGAGGTGGGAGGCGGCGGTGCCGGCCCCGGTCATGTAGGCCGCGCGGTAGCCCGCCGCCTCCACCAGCCGGGCCGAGATCCCGTCGTAGGCGCCCGGCGCGACGACGATGCCGGGCTCGGCCAGCATCCGGCGCAGGCGGGTGCTCGCGCGCATGGTCGTCGTCCTCGCCGTCATGGTCTCGCGGGATGCCGCTCGGACCGTCCGCCCGATCCGCGACCGGCCGTCGGGACGACACTCTACCGCGGATCGGCCGGCGAGGCCAGCCGCGGCGCCCCGCGCCCCGGCCCGGCGGACCGGGACCGGGCGCGGGCCCGACGCGCCGCCGCGCGCTCGCGGCTAGGGGGCGGGGACGCAGTCGAACGCGGCGTAGGTGCTCGCGCGGTGGTTCTGTCAACGCGTCGATGGACTCGGCCTGCGTTCCGCGAACCGCATCAGCGCCGAGCGGCCGCGGAGACGAGACCCACGAGCCCGACGCGAAGGGAGCAATCCATGTGCCACGGCGACCCCACACCGTGCCGTCTCGACATCCGACGGTCGAGGGCGCAAGATGACGCGCTCGTTGCACGAACGCGGGAGCGACACTGCCGAGGCCGGCGAATTTTTTTCCCAGATCTCCTCACGCCGCCGGCGCCTCTCGCGTCGCGGGCGTGGGTTAGAATCGCACGCAGATGAGCCGATGGGCGATGGCCGTCCTGCTGTGCGCCATCCTGGCCGCCTCCGATCCGAGCGCGGCCCAGCGGCCGCCGCCCGCGCCCTCGCCGGCCACGCCCAGCGTGGCGGGCACGTGGCGGGGCGAGGCAGCGGTGGGGCCCGAGACCCGGGTCGAGCTCACCTTCGAGCTGCGCCAGACCGGCGAGCGGGTCCACGGCACCTACGACTCGCGGAGCCCGGTCCTGATCGCGGTCAACGTACGCGTCACCGGCACGCTCCGGGGCGACGCGCTGACGCTCTTCGAGGAGGGGACGGCCACCCCGGTGGTGGAGGCCCGCGTGCAGGATTCGACCCTGACGGGGGTGTACCGCGGGTCATCGGGCCCGGCCGCCCGGCTCGACGCCCGGCGACTCCGGTAGCGAGCGGCGCGGACCGTCCGGTTGACTCGGCCGGGGCCCCCCCGGATACTCGGAGGGTCCCGACACCTGCTCGAAAGGAGCGCCCATGGCGGCCGAGCCCGCGTCGTTCCGGCAGCACCTGTCCACCCGCGCGCTGATCCCCACCCCGTCGTCGACCTACCGCCCGGTCGCCGAGCCGCTGTACGAGTTCGGCGGCGGCTACCCCGATCCGGCCTCGTTCCCCTACGACGAGCTGGTGGAGGCCACGGCGCGGATGATGCGGGCGGAGGGGGCGGACGCGCTGACCTACGGCACGCCCCAGGGCTACCTCCCGCTGCGCGAGCTCGTCTGCCACAAGTACGGGGTGTTCGAGGGGCTGTCGGTCACGCCCGACGAGATCCTGGTCGCCAACGGCTCCGGACACGCCCTGTCCCTGGCGTTCAGCGCCTTCCTGGACCCGGGCGACCCGATGCTGTGCGAGGCGCCCACCTTCTCGGGCACGCTCAACAACCTCCGGCGCCACGGCCCCGAGATCCTGGACGTGCCCGTGGACGGGGACGGCATGGTGGTGAGCGCGGCCCGCGAGCGGCTCGAGGCCCTGCGCCGGCAGGGCAAGCGCTGCAAGCTGATCTACACCATCGTCAACTTCCAGAACCCGGCCGGCCCCGACCTGTCGGTCGAGCGGCGGCGGGCGCTGGTGGCGCTGGCCGAGGAGTACGACACCTTCGTGCTCGAGGACGACGCCTACGGCGAGCTGCGCTTCGAGGGCGAGCCCAAGCCGTCCGTCTTCTCCCTCGACCCCCGGGGGCGCGTCATCCGGGCCGGCACGCTGTCCAAGATCCTGGGGGCGGGGGTGCGGCTCGGGTGGCTGTGCGCGCCCCGGGCCCTCGTCCCCGTGCTCCAGAGCTTCAACTACGGCGGCGGCGTGAACCCGTTCATGTCGCGGGTGGCCACCTACTACCTGCGCGAGCACATGGAAGGACACGTCAAGGTGCTCATCGACGTCTACCGCCAGAAGCGCGACGCGATGCTGCGCGGGCTCTGGGAGGTGCTGGGGGACACCGACGTCGAGATCAGCAAGCCCGAGGGCGGCTTCTTCATCTGGATCCGCCTCCCGAGCAAGACGGACCCCGATCGCTTGCAGGCGCTGGGCCGCGCCGCCCGGGTCCAGTACACCCCCGGCCCCGCCTTCTATCCGAACGGCGGCGGCGAGGAGTTCATCCGCCTGGCCTACAGCTACGAGGCGCCGGAGCGCTGCTACGAGGGGGCGCGCGCCATCGCGGCGGCCATCCGCGAGGCGCGGCGGTAGCGCGACGGCTCAGCGGCCCTTGAACGCCGGGGGCCGCTTGTCGACGAAGGCGCGCGCCCCCTCGGCGGCGTCCTCGGTCTCGTAGCACACGTTCTGGGCCGCCGTCTCCGTCTCGAGCGCGGCCCGGAGGTCGGCCGTCTCGTTCCGGTAGAGCGAGCGCCGGGCCAGTCGGATCGCCAGCGGGGGGCCGTCGGCGATCTTGCGGGCCAGCCCCAGCGCCGCCGCCATCAGCTCCTCCGGCGGGTGGACGGCGGTCACGAGGCCGAGCCGCAGGGCCTCGGCGGCGTCGATCACCTCGCCGGTGAAGATCAGCTCGCACGCCTTGGCCATGCCCACGAGCCGCGGGAGGAAGTAGGTGCCGCCCCAGTCGGGATGGAGCCCCCGCTTGACGAAGGACTGGGCGAAGCGGGCGGCGGTGGAGGCGAGCCGGATGTCGCAGGCCAGCGCCAGGTTCATGCCGGCGCCGGCGGCGGCCCCGTTGACGGCGGCGATGATGGGCTGGGGCGCGTCCCGCATGGCCAGCAGCACCCGGTCCCGCGACGGCGCGAACTTCTCCCCCACGTCGCGCGCGGCGCCGGCCGCCCGCCGCTCGGCCATGTCCTTCACGTCGCCGCCCGCGCAGAACCCCTTGCCGGCCCCGGTCACGATCATGACCCGCACCTCGGGGTCGGCCGATGCCCGCGTCACCGCGTGGAGGAGGTCGTCCCGGAGCGTGCCCCCCAGCGCGTTGAGGCGCTCGGGCCGGTTCAGCGTGAGGGTGGCGACGCCGTCCTTCACCTCGTAGAGCAGGCACTCGTAGCGCATGGCCGCTCCTTTCCCGCGCGCTCCGTGTCCGCGGGGTGGCCCCGCCCGGACCGGGCCGCGGTGCGAGCATACTACACGCGGGTCCGGGCCGGGGGCCGGCCGGCGACGGCGGCCGGCGCCCCTTGACGGCGGGCGGGCCGCGCGTCATCATCGGGCTCCGGCGCCCGACGGCGCCAGACACGCTCCGGGAGGACCCGCCATGAGCCTCAAGGTCGAGACCGTTCGATCCGCCAGCAGCGGCACCGTGGGACGCGCCGTCAACGAGGCGCGCGGCCAGCGCCTCGTGCTCGACTCGTCCACCGCCCCCCAGGCCGACGCGCTGACCAACAGCGAGGCCTTCCTGGCCGGGATCTCCTCCTGCGGCGTGACCCTGATCGAGGGCCACGCGAAGGACACGGGCGTGCCGGTGCGGCGCATGACCGTGACCATCGAGGGCGCGCGCGCCCCCGGCGAGCCGCGCTTTCAGTCGGTGGCGATGCGCTTCGAGATCGCCGGCGTCAGCCAGGCCCAGGCCGAGGCCCTGGTCGAGACGTATCGCAGCCGCTGACCCCTCTACGGCACGGTCGCGGGCGCGACCGCCGTCAAGATCGACGTGGTGGCCGTCCCGGCCTGAGCGGCCGGGGACGCGCCGCCGAGCCCGAAAGGAGATCCGTGTGAAGGCCGCCGTGCTCTACGAGCCCAACACGCCGCTCCAGGTCGTGGACGTGGAACAGGAGGGCCCGCGGGCCGGCGAGGCGCGGGTCCGGGTCAAGGCGGCCGGGGTGTGCCACAGCGACTGGCACATCATGAACGGGGACTGGCAGCTGCCGCTGCCAATGGTGCTGGGCCACGAGGCGGCCGGCGTGGTGGAGGAGGTGGGCCCGGGCGTCGTCACCGTCGCGCCCGGCGACCACGTCATCTTCTCCTTCCGCCCCCACTGCGGGCGGTGTCTGTACTGCAACCTCGGCCGCTCCATCCTGTGCGACGGCCACGCCTCGCCCCGCTTCGCCATGCTCGACGGCTCGTTCCGGCTCAAGCGCAACGGCGAGGACATCCGCCAGATGGCGCGCATCGGCACCTTCGCCGAGCGCGTGGTGTGCCCGGCCGAGATGCTGGTGCCGATCCGCCGCGACATGCCCTGGGCCCAGGCGGCGCTCATCGGCTGCTGCGTGCCGACCGGGGTGGGGGCCGTCACCCACTGCGCGCGGGTGGAGCTGGGCGCCTCGGTGGCGGTGATCGGGTGCGGCGGGGTGGGGCTCAACGTGGTCCAGGGCGCGCGGCTGGCCGGCGCCGCCCGGATCATCGCCTGCGACCTCCTGGACGAGAAGCTCGCCTTCGCCAAGGAGTTCGGGGCCACGCACACCGTCAACGCGCGGCGGGAGAACGTCGTCGAGCGGGTGAAGGAGCTGACGGGCGGGCGCGGCGCCGACTACGCCTTCGACGCCATCGGCAGCGAGGCCACCACGCTCCAGATCCTGGACGCCGTCCGCAACGGCGGCACCGCCGTCATCGTGGGCATGGCCGCCATGAGCGCGCGGGCGCCCGTGGCGCCGTACTGGATGGCGCTGTTCGAGAAGACGCTGAAGGGGACGCTCTACGGCTCCGTGCGCCCCGACGTCGACTTCCCGCGGCTGGTCGATCTCTACATGGACGGCCGGCTCAAGATCGACCAGCTCGTGAGCCGGACCTTCGATCTCGGGCAGATCAACGAGGGCTTCGCCGCCATGCGGAGCGGCCAGGTGGCCCGGGGCGTCGTCGTCTTCAACTGACGGCTCGGGCGGGACCGACCGGGCGACGCAGGGGCGGGGGTCACCCGGACCGCTGCCCGTCCCCGGCCGGGAGCCCGGGGCCGGCGGCCGGGAGGCGGGCCGGCCACTCCAGGCGGGTCACGCCCTCGGCCAGCAGCAGGAGCCCGGCCGTGCCCGCGAGCAGGAAGGGGCCCACGACCTCGAGGCCGTGCTGGCCGGCCAGGAGCCCGGCCAGTCCCGGCACGGCCGCGGTGCCCGCGTACGCGGCGGCGACCTGGAGCCCCATGGCGTGCGGCGCCAGCCCGGCGCCGAGCCGCCGCGGCGTCAGCGAGACCAGGAGCGGGTACACGGGGGCGAACGCGAGGCCGAGCGCGGCGAGGCCGAGAGGGCCGAGGATCCCGCCCCCGTCGAGCCAGAGCGAGAGCGCGGCCGGCGGAGCGGCCAGGAGCCCGAGGCGCAGCAGCGACTCGGCCGGCCACCGGCGCGTCAAGGCGGCGGCCAGCAGCCGTCCCACCGTCAGGCTCCCCCAGTAGGCCGAGATCCACCCCCCCGCGACGGCGGGCGTCGCCCCCCTCGCCTCGGTGAACAGGCTGTACGTCCACTGCCCGGCCGTGACCTCGAGGCCCGTGTACAGGAAGAACAGCGCCACGTGCATCCACACCGCGGGCGTCGCCAGGGCGTCGCCCAGCCCCGCTGCCGGCGCCATGCGGGTGGTGCCGCCGGCCGGCGCGTCACCGGCGCGAGGCCAGCGCGGCAGCGTCACCGCGAAGGTCGCCGAGAGCGCTCCGAGGGCGACGGCGAGGACGCCGTAGCCCCAGCGCCACGACTGCCCGCCGGCCAGCATCGCGCTCATCAGCACGGGGCCCAGCATGGCGCCGACGCCGTAGCAGGCGTGGAGCACGCTCGTGCGGCGCGGCGAGCAGTAGGCCGCCGCGAAGGCGTTGATGCCGGCGTCGACCGCCCCCGCCCCGAGCCCGGCCAGCGCCCCCGACCCCACCATCACGGGCCACGCCGGGGCCAGGGCGTACGCGAGGCAGCTCAGCGTCATCAGGGCCGTGCTGCCGAGGAGCACGCGGCCCACGCCGAGACGCGCCACGATGGGACCGCTCAGGACGCACGAGGCGAGGTAGCCGGCCGTGGCCGTGGCCAGGAGCACGCCGAGCTGGGAGAGCGGCAACCCGAACGAGCGCCGGACGGACGGCCAGGCGACGCCCAGCACGCCGTCGGGCAGGCCGAGGCTCACGAAGGCCACGTAGAGGATGATCAGCAGGCCGCCGCCGGGTGCCACGGCCGTTGGACGGGGCGTCGCCGCCCCGGGGGTCGGCGCCGCCGGGCCGGGGGTCAGGCCCAGTCGGGGTAGGTCTGGGGCGACAGGCTGTCGGCGTCGCGCCCCGCCCAGTCGTGGCGCGCCATGGCCGGCCACATCCGCTCGCCCCCGGCCTGGAGCCCGGCCAGCACGGCGGGCTCGTCCGCCGCGAGCACGCGGCCGGCCGCGACGACGAGGCGGCCGTCGACCCAGACCCGGTCGATGTCCTCGGCGGTGGCGTTGTAGACGATGTTCTTGACCGGGTCGCGCAGCGGCGTCATGCCCCACGACGCGCCCTTCCAGAGGACGAGGTCGGCCTTGGCGCCCGGCGCGATGCGCCCGAGGTCCTCGCGGCCGAGCGCGCGCGCGCCGCCCAGGGTCGCCGCGTCGAAGACGTGGGCGGCCGTCGTGGCCCGGGTGTCGCGCTCCACGAGCTTCGAGATCACCGCCGCCCACCGCATGGCCTCGATGACGCTCTGGGGGGACGTGTCGGTGCCGAGCGACATGTTCACGCCGGCCGCCCCGTACCGGGCGAAGCTCTCCATGGCGATGCCGCGGCGGGCGAACACCCACACGGCGTGGGCCACCGAGGTCCCCGTGTCGCCCAGGAGCGCGACGTCGCCGGGCGGGAAGTTGGTCCACGACGAGCCGCCCACGATGATGGCGTGGCCGAGGATGGTCCCCGGGCCGAGCAGCCCGAGCCCGTGGAGCCAGGCCACCGGGGTCTGGCCGTGGCGCCCAACCATCTCGTAGAACTCCACGACGGCCTGGGAGGCGTGGAGCGTCCAGGGCCGGCCCCGCTCGCTGGCCGCGCGCTTGCTGGCCACGAGGAGGGCGGGCGTGCAGGTGTCGACCTGGGCGGGCGCGAAGCACGACCGCACGAGCCCGCCGTGGCCCCCGTCGTGGCGGTCGTGGAAGTCGAGCGCGCGCTGGAGCCCCCGCTCGCCGGCCGCCTCGTCCCACTCCCACACCACCCGCCGGCCGTCGCGGGTGAGCCAGCGCCCGGAGCGGAAGGCGAGCCCGACGTAGACGCGCAGCCCGTAGTGGCCGGCCCGCGCGGCCACGTGCTCGGCCTCGCCGCCGATCTCCAGCACGGTGGTCACGCCCCCCCGCAGGAGCTCGCACATGGAGAAGTCCACGCACGCCCACGCCGCCGCGTCGTCCTGGGCCCCGCTCCGCGCCGCCAGCATGTCGTAGAGGCCGGAGTAGAAGAACTGCGGCGTGCCGCGGTCCTCGATGAAGGAGCGGTCCAGCGGCGAGCCGCCGAGGTGGGCGTGGGTCGAGATGAGGCCGGGCGTCAGCACCCCGGGGCCGCCGTCCACGGTGTCGTCGACCGCCACCCCCGCCGTGCGCCCCACGTGGACCACGCGGTCGCCCTCCACCACCACCACCCCGTCGCGCAGCAGCCGGTGGCCGCGCCCGTCGTGGGCGATCACGTGGCGGGCGCGGATGGCGAGCCGGCGAGGCATCGGGCTCTCTTATAGGAGAGGGCGGCGGGCGCTGTCAACGCCGGCGCTGCGGCTAGGCCGGCTGTCGACACCTGGGGTACACTGGCGCGCGCGGCGGCCATCTCCCCCCGGAGGACGCGATGCGATTCGACCCGGTGACGCTCGAGGTGCTCTGGAACCGGCTGATCTCGATCGTCGACGAGACGGGCGCGACGCTTCAGCGCACGTCGTTCTCGACCATCGTCCGCGAGTCCAACGACTTCGCCTGCGTGATCCTGGACCCCCTCGGCCGCTCGCTGGCCCAGTCGGTGTGGAGCGTGCCGTCCTTCACCGGGACCCTGCCCATCACGCTCCGGCACATGCTGCGCGAGTACCCGGCCGAGGCGCTCGCGCCCGGCGACAGCCTCGTCACCAACGACCCCTGGATGGGCACCGGGCACCTGCCCGACCTCACCATCGTCACCCCGATCTTCCGCGGCGACCGGCTGGTGGCCTTCGTGGGGAGCATCGCCCACTCCCCCGACATGGGCGGGGCGGGCCTCTCGGGCGAGCTGCGCGAGGTGTACGAGGAGGGGCTCCAGATCCCCATCCTCAAGCTCTGCGAGGGCGGCCGGCTGAACCCGACGCTGGAAAAGATCCTGCGGACCAACACGCGGGTGCCGGACCTCGTGCTGGGCGACATCAACGCCCAGCTCGCCGCCAACGCCACCGGCGGCGAGCGCCTCCTGGGCCTCATGGCCGAGCGCGGGCTCGACGACCTGATCCCGCTCGCCGAGGAGCTCCACGCCCGCTCCGAGGCCGCCATGCGCCAGGCCATCGGGCGCATCCCGGACGGCTGCTACCGCCACGTGGTCATGACCGACGGCTTCGACGAGCCCATCCGCATCGAGTGCGCCGTGCGCGTCGACGGCACCGACATCGTGGTGGACTACGCGGGCACCTCGCCCCAGGTGGACCGGGGGATCAACTGCGTCCTCAACTACACTTACGCGTACTCGCTCTTCGCCATCAAGTGCCTGACCAATCCCCTCATCCCCAACAACGAGGGCGGCTTCCAGCCGGTGCGCGTGACGGCCCCGCCCGGCTCGATCCTGAACCCCGCCTACCCGGCCGCGGTGGGCTCGCGCGCCCAGCTCGGCCACTTCCTGCCCGCGGCCATCTTCGGCGCGCTGGCCCCCGTCATCCCCGACCGGGTGGCCGCCGACAGCGGCTCGCCCCTCTGGGGGCCGGTCTTCTCCGGCAGCGTGGGCGGCCGGCGGTTCTCGGACATCTACTTCTTCAACGGCGGCCAGGGGGCGCGGCCGGTGTCGGACGGCCTGCACTGCCTGTCGTTCCCCAGCAACATCTCCAACACGCCCCTCGAGGTGTTCGAGACCAACGTCCCCGTGCGGTTCGAGGAGAAGTCGCTCCTGCCGGACTCGGGCGGCGCGGGCCGCTTCCGCGGGGGCGCCGGCCAGCGCGTCGTGATCAGCTTCCTCGCCCCCGAGCCCACCGGCGTGGCCATGCGCATGGACCGCCTCAAGTTCCCGCCCCAGGGCTACCACGGCGGCCGCCCGGGGTCGGCGGGCGTGGTGCTGCTCAACGACGCCACGCCGCTGCATCCCAAGCGCAAGGTCTTCGTCAAGCAGGGCGACCGCATCCGCTTCGAGACGCCGGGCGGCGGCGGGCTGTTCCCGGCCGAGACGCGCGAGCCCGAGCGCGTGCTGGAGGACGTGCAGAACGGGATCGTCAGCCGGCCGGCCGCCGCCGACGTCTACCGGGTGGCGCTCCGGGCGGACCGGCTCGAGGTGGACGAGGCGGCCACCCGCCGGCTCCGCGACGGGGGGCCGGCGTGACGGCGCCCTCCCCCGGGTCCCCGGCGACGCCGCCCGAGGCGCCGGCCCGCCGCCGGCTCCGCTGCGGGGTCGACATCGGCGGCACCTTCACCGACGTGGTCGTGGTGGACGAGGCGACGGCGCGGCTCCACGTCGGCAAGCTCCTGACGACCCCGGAGGACCCCGCGCGGGCCGCGCTCGAGGGCATCGCCACCGTGCTGCGGGAAGCGGACCTCGCCCCCGCCGACGTGATCGCGGTGATCCACGGGACGACGCTCGTCACCAACACGCTCATCGAGCGCTCGGGGGCGCGGACGGGCCTCATCACCACCCGGGGGTTCCGCGACGTGCTCGAGATCGGGCGCGAGAAGCGCTACGACATCTACGACCTGTTCCTCGAGATGCCGAAGCCGCCCCTGGCCCCCCGCGCCATGCGCCAGGAGGTCACGGAGCGGGTCGACCACCGGGGCGAGGTGGTGACCCCTCTCGACCTGGACGACGTGCGCCGGGCGCTGGGCGAGCTGCGCCGGGCCGGGGCCGAGGCCGTCGCCGTGTGCCTCATCCACTCCTACGCCAACCCCGCCCACGAGCGGCAGGTGGGCGCGGTCATCGAGACGGCGGCGCCCGGCCTGCCCTACACCCTGTCCTCGGAGGTGCTGCCCGCCGTCCGCGAGTACGAGCGCACGTCCACCGCCGTCGCCAACGTGTACGTGAAGCCGGCGCTGGCCGGCTACCTCGAGCG
>Ga0187892_10003438_pt1 | contig 28979 bp, 24 predicted proteins | sample MA1701073metaG_FD_139345 | JGI IMG/M metagenome (GOLD analysis project Ga0187892, IMG submission 139345) | Bio-ooze microbial communities from a basaltic lava cave in the Kipuka Kanohina Cave System on the Island of Hawaii, USA - MA170107-3 metaG ... | reverse complement strand
GGGGGCTCTCCTCGCGGGACCGTGCGCTCGCGCGGATCGCCGAAGCCGACCACCATCGATCTCGTGGCCCCATTTGAGCGCGGCGACGCTCCGCGACACAGCGTGTCCCGCGGGGAGAGCCCCACCCCGCCCGGCGCTTGTCGGCTCATTTCTGACTCGGGACACTAGCGATGGCCGTCATGAGCCTGACGTTGACCGAGGAGCAGCGGGCGCTGAAGGCCGGGGTCGCCGAGATCTGCAAGCGCTATCCAGGCGAGTACTGGCGCGAGTTGGACCAGCAGCGCGAGTATCCCGAGGCATTCGTCACCGAGCTGACCCGGGCCGGTTATCTCGCCGCGCTGATCCCGCAGGAGTATGGCGGTGCGGGGCTCGGCCTCCTCGAGGGCGGGCTGATCCTGGAAGAGATCAATCGCTCGGGAGGAAACGGAGGCGCGTGCCACGCCCAGATGTACATCATGGGCACCGTACTCCGGCATGGCAGCGAGGCGCAGAAGGGCGCGTACCTGCCGAAGATCGCGACCGGCGAGCTGCGCCTCCAGGCCTTCGCGGTGACCGAGCCCAACGCCGGCTCCGACACGACGAAGCTCCAGACCACGGCGGTGCGCCAGGGTGAGCGCTACGTCGTGAACGGCCAGAAGATGTTCATCTCGCGGGTCCTGCAGTCGGACCTCATGCTGCTCCTGGCCCGGACGACGCCGGTCGCCCAGGTGAAGCGCAAGACGGACGGCCTCTCGGTCTTTCTCATCGACATCCGGGGGATCAAGGGCCTCGAGGTCCGGCCCCTCCGGATGATGATGAACCATTCCACCAACGCCCTCTTCTTCGACGGCATGGAGATCCCCGCCGAGAGCCTCGTCGGCGAGGAGGGCAAGGGCTTCAACTACATCCTCGACGGCATGAACGCCGAGCGGGTGCTCGTCGCGTCCGACTCGATCGGCGACGGGCGCTGGTTCGTCGAGAAGGCGGTCGCCTACTCGAACCAACGCGTGATCTTCGGCAAGCCGATCGGCGTTAACCAGGGCGTCCAGTTCCCCATCGCCAGGGCGCACATGGCGGTGGAAGCGGCCGAGCTGATGCGGAACAAGGCGGCGGCGCTGTTCGACACGGGGGAGCCATGCGGGCCCGAAGCCAACATGGCCAAGTACCTGGCGGCGGAAGCGGCATGGGAGGCGGGGAACGCCTGCATCGACTGCCACGGCGGCTACGGGTACGCCGAGGAGTACGATGTCGAGCGCAAGTTCCGCGAGGCGCGCCTCTACAAGACCGCCCCAATCAACCAGAACCTGGTCCTCGCCTACGTCGGCCAGCACGTTCTGGGAATGCCCCGGTCCTACTGAGCGCCGGATCCCGCCCTCCTCGACCGGCCTCCCCAGCCAGGGATCGCCGGGCCCGGGCGGCCATCGCCCCGCGCTCTCCCTGACCACGCTGCACCCCGCCGGCTGACTCCGACCCTCGACGGCTTCGCGGTGGTGCTCCGGGAGAGCCTGGAGACGTCCCCGCACCGTCCGAATGGCGCCGTCGTCGGTGTCTCAATGAGCGTATTGATCATGTGGTCGAGGTCGCGGGGCTTACAATTGTCAGCCCGAAGACCGAAAGGTTGAACGCGCCTCGAAGGGTCCAGAAAACCACGACATGTTCACGATTCAGGCGCGTTCAACGTCCTTCGCGCGCCGTGTCGTCGGGTGGGACTTCGCCGCGGCGCCACATGAGGACTCCAAGGATCAGCATCCATATCAAACCGATGGAACTCGCCGGCATACTGATCGCCATCGCCCACCCAGAAAACCCCGTATATGCCATCACGACGCCGGCGACCGTGGTGGGCACGCCTCCCACGATGGCGAGTCCACCCATCCACTTCGGATACGTGTGGTCAACCAGCAACGCGACCCCGTACACACTCATTGTGAGACCGAACAGCAGACTCAGCACGCTGGCCAATCCGATCTCCACCTGGCGGACGGCGAACGCGGCGTGAAAGGCGACCGTCTTTTGCGACACAGGCGCCACGGCCCAGGCATCCACCAGGCCCTTCAGAGCTATCCCGTCCACTGCTTGCAGCGCTGTGGCCACGGCCAGACTGGCAATCGCGCCTCCCCCCGCAATCCGTGACCACGCCGGGCCGCTCGCCGACTCCAGCTGTCGAGCCAGGAAGAGAAGCGCGGCCATCATCAGCGCCACCCCCGCGAGCTGCATCAAGTGGCTGGCCACCCACCGCTCATCGGCGGCGTATTCGGTGAATGCCGCCACAGTGTCGTTCGGGTCGGCGTTCAAGGGATGCAAATATGTCCCCCCGACCAGCAGGACACTACCCGCGATCGCACAACTCGCGGCAATTCTGCTTTCGCCGCAGTAAAACATCTGCTCTATCCGTCGCCCAATCGTCCGGCGCCGCGGCCTAGCATCCTCGGTCAGCGGGAGCGGCCATCAAGCCGATACCGCCGCTTCGTCTGCCAGCGGCCAACCCACCCCCACCGGCCATCCCTGATGCGGCGAACGCGGCGGCTCAGCGGCGCGCTGAGCGCGGCCGCTGGAGCCGGGAGTTAGACCTGCGAACGGTTGGGTACGGTGCGAGTTCTTCCCGCACTACCTGACGGACCACGTCGAGCGTCGAGCGCCGATGGACGTGCTCGAGCAACGCGTCGTTGATCAAGGTCTGGTAGTTTCCGCCGCCGGCCTTGTCCACCGAGTCCCGAAAGTACTCGAGTACCGTGTTGTCGAGGCGGATCGAGATCTTAGTCTTTCCCGGCTCGGGCTTGACCACCGGCCCGCGCTTGGCGCGCGAGAAATCGATGTCGCGATATCTCTCAGCTGCGACCTTTTTCATAGACTTCCCTCTGGCGCTTGCTCGCCTTCCAAGCCGAGATCACGCGAATGATGTCTGGCTTCCGGTACGCGTACACCACGACGAGCAGGTTCGCGAGATTGCTCAGACCCAGCGTGACGAACCGCGCCTCGTCGTCGGCGTCGGGATCGTCGCGGGTTAGAGCGAAGTCGTCTTCGAGAACCGTCACTGCCTCCGCAAAACTCACGCCGTGGGTCCGTAGGTTCGCCTCCGCCTTCCGGGGATCCCACTCGAACCGCACCGAGGTAGTGTATAGACGTTTGTCCTTCGCTTCAAGCAGGCGCTCGTAGGTCTATCGGCCTAAGGCCTCGTCAGATAATGACTGACCGATTTCGAACGCCTGGGTGGACAAGCGGGCTCACCTCCCGGCTGTCCGACGTAGAAACTCTCCCGTCGACACGTCGGTCAGGGCGAAGGTCTGGCAGCAGCCGGCCGGACTTGGGCGAGCCGTACGGCTCACCTCCGCGTCGAGGCGGCTTGCCGGCTGTTATCACCCGATGCTATGGTGATAACACCATGATCCGGACCCAAATCTCACTCGACGAGGGGGCCTACCGCGAGGCGAAGGCGGAGGCCCGGCGGCAGGGGATCTCGCTGGCTGAGTTCCTGCGCCGCGCCGTGCGCCTCGCCTTGTCGGGGCGCGGCCGGAGGAATGGCCCGTGGATGCGGTACGCGGGGGCCGTGGCCTCCGGCGACCACGATGCCAGCCGGAGCGTGGACGGCGTGGTATACGGCCGGCCGCGGCCGTGACCGCCGGGTCGGTCTTCCTCGACAGCGGCATCTTCATCGCGTTCCTCGACCGATCGGACCGTTATCATGCGGCGGCCCTGCGGCTGTTCTCCGATCCCCCATCCTCCGGCCTAGTCGGCGATCTCTCGAGGAGCGGCGAGGTGTCGGGTTCCTCGGCGCTGGCGTCAACATGGGACCCGGCCCACGGGGGCGCACGTGATTGCGGCAGACGTGCAGTCTGTGCCCACCAGCGTTAAGCTCTCGCGCCTCGTTGCTCGCCAGCGCAACTCCCGGCGGATGCGGAGCACGAGGTATCGATCTCGCCAAGATTCCCTCCGCCTTCGCAGAGGTCGGAGCACAGCTCGGTGGACCGGCGCCCGCGGAAGTGGGACCGCTCAATTAGGTAGGAGCGGGCGATTGAACCAACGAAGGACGCCATGTTGACAGCCGTAATGACCCTTCTGCTCGCCCTGGTGCTGAGACATCACGGTCACCCGCACCGATAGAGACTCGATCAGCGCCTGGTGTGCCAATTGGAGATCGGAGGACAACCAAAGGACGGGCTACCGCTGTTCGCACGTGGACCCACACCTGCCGGTTGTCGTGGTGGGGGCAGTGAGTGAGCCATTCCGAGAAGGAACGACGACGATCATCTGGACGGATGTCCTCAAGGACCCCGCGGCGCTTCTCTCCTGGGGTGTCGACTATCTCGCCATCGCCCTGGATAAGGCGGGTGGGAAGAAGGTGGCCCCGGAGAAGGGGAAATGACCGGCCCGCCTGTGCAGAAAAGCGACGGAGCCCGGCGGCCAGCTGAAGCAATGTCATGAACGAGGCCCTGGGGAAGGCCCCAGGCCGTCACCGGGTCTCGGGGTCCCGGCGCTGTTACAATTCCACCCGGCGCAGCCGGAGCGCGTTCGCGATGACCGAGACCGAGGAAAGGCTCATTGCGGCGCTGGCGATCATCGGCGACAGGAGCAGGCCGAACACCGGGTACAGCACCCCGGCCGCGATGGGAACGCCCAGCGCATTATAGGCGAACGCCCACCAGAGGTTCTGGCGAATGTTGCGCATGGTCGCGCGCGACAGTCGGCGCGCCCGGACGATGCCCCGCAGGTCGCCCTTGACCAGGGTCACGCCCGCGCTCTCCATGGCCACGTCGGTGCCGGTGCCCATCGCAATGCCCACATGGGCCTGCGCGAGCGCCGGTGCGTCGTTCACGCCGTCGCCGGCCATGGCGACCACGCGCCCCTCGGCCTGCAGCCGCTTGACGACCTCGGCCTTCTCGGCCGGCTGCACGTCGGCCATGACCGCGTCGAGACCGAGGCGGCGCGCGACGGCCTCAGCTGTGGTGCGGGTGTCGCCGGTGAGCATGACCACGCGCAGGCCCTCGGCGTGGAGCAGGCGGATGGCCTCGGGCGTCGTCGCCTTGATCGGATCCGCGACCGCGATCAGGCCGGCGAGCGTGCTGTCCACGGCCAGATACATGACCGTCTGGCCGTCGGCCCGCAGCGCCTCGGCGCGAGCGGCCAGTCCGCCCGTGTCGATGCCTCGGGCCGTCATCAGTCGGAGATTGCCGAGCGCCAGCTGGCGGCGACCGTCGTTCCCGGTCACTCCCTGGCCAGTCACGGACTGGAAGCCGTCCACGGGCGCCGGCTTCACCCCGCGCTCTGACGCGCCGGCGAGTACGGCGGCGGCCAGCGGGTGCTCGCTGCCCGTCTCGAGGCCCGCGGCGAGCGCCAGGACCTCCTCCTGACTGAAGCCGGGCGCGGCGATGACACTGGCCAGCCGGGGCTTGCCCTCGGTGAGCGTGCCGGTCTTGTCGACGACCACGGTGTCGACCTTCTCCAGCGTCTCGAGGGCCTCGGCGTTTCGGATCAGCACGCCGGCCTGCGCGCCGCGGCCCGTCCCGACCAGGATCGACATCGGCGTGGCGAGGCCGAGCGCGCACGGACAGGCGATGATCAGCACGGCGACGGCGTTCACGAGGGCGTACGCCAGGCGCGGCTCTGGCCCGAAGACGCCCCAGACGAACGCGGTGACCGCCGCGACCAGGACCACAGCCGGCACGAACCAGGATGAGACGACATCGGCCAGCCGCTGGATGGGGGCGCGGCTCCGCTGGGCCTCGGCCACCATGCGGACGATCTGCGCCAGCAGGGTCTCGGCGCCGACGCGCTCCGCGCGCATGACGAATCCGCCGGTGCCGTTGACGGTGCCGCCGGTCACGTGACTGCCCGGCGTCTTCTCCACCGGGATCGGCTCGCCGGTCACCATCGACTCGTCGACGGCGCTCGCGCCCTCGAGGACCACGCCGTCGACGGGAATTCGCTCGCCCGGCCGGACGCGGAGCCGATCGCCCGGGTGGATGTGGGCGAGCGGGATCTCTTCCTCGCTGCCGTCCGGGCGCACGCGTCGCCCGGTCTTCGGCGCGAGGCCCAGAAGGGCCCGGATGGCCCCTGACGTCGCGCTCCGGGCGCGCAGCTCCAGGACCTGACCGAGCAGTACGAGTGTCACGATCACCGCCGCCGCCTCGAAGTACACGGGGGGCGCGCCGCCGTGGCCGACGCCGTGAGGGAGCAGCCCGGGCGCGAGGACCGCGAACACGCTGAACCCGAAGGCCGCCGCGGTGCCGAGCGCGATCAGCGTGAACATGTTGAGGCTACGGTTCACGATCGACTGCCAGCCGCGCACGAAGAACGGCCGGCCGCCCCACAGCACGACCGGGGTCGCCAGCACAAGCTGCATCCAGACGCTCACCATCGGCGGCAGCAACGCGACCAGACGGGGCGCGATCATCTCCCCCATGGCCAGCACGAGCACCGGCAGCGCCAGCGCCAGGCTGACCCAGAACCGCCGCGTCATGTCCACGAGCTCGGCGCTCGGCTCCTCGTCCTCCGGCGCCGGTGCCTCGGGTTCGAGCGCCATCCCGCACTTGGGGCAGGTGCCCGGCCCTTTCTGGCGCACCTCCGGATGCATCGGGCAGGTGTAAGTACGGTCGTCGGCGGGCGTACCGTGGGTGGGCTTGCTCGCGAACGCGGCGGTGGCCGGCGCCGGCGCCAGATAGCGCTGAGGGTCCGCGACGAAACGCTCGCGGCAGCGCGGATTGCAGAACCAGTACGTGGTGCCCTCGTGCTCGGCGCTGCCGCCGCCGGCCCGTCCCGGGACTACGTCCATCCCGCAGATGGGGTCCTTCACGGCGGCCGGCGCGGGCGAGTGAGCCGCGTGGGGGTCCTGGTGTCTCTCGTTCGCCACGCTCTCAGCATACCCCTCGTGCCGGATGCGACAAGGCCTCGCACGGTACCCGCTCGAGCCCAGGCAGAGGGCGGCAGGCGCCGGGCGGGTCCTGCCGGCAACGACGCGAGTCCGCACCGCGATCGGACTCCATGGCCTCCTTCCTCGAGCGGCTCAGGGCGCGGCGCCGGCCGGGCGAAAGCTGCCCCTCCTTCTGGCCCGCAGCGCTGGTCAAATGCCGGGCATGTCCCCAGGCCCCGCCTCCCGACATCCTCGGGGCGTGCTTCGCGGAACCGGTTGCGAACACGTCATCGCCTCGTGACTCGATCGTCATTTCGACCGCGTACGGTGCGAGCGTTCGGTCGAGGCACGGAGAGGGAGGGCGCATGTTCGACAGCGAGGAGTTCGAGCGCCGGCGCTGGCGTGTGGTCGCGGTCGCGCACGCGGAGCGCATGCGCGCCCTGGTCGAGTTTCTGAGGAGGCAGCGCGACAACCTGGCGGGCTGGCGCCTGCTGACGACCCCGGACATCGCAGATGCGATCGGCCCCGACCGCGTGCTCAGCATGAGGAGCGTCGTTCCGGCGGCGTGGGACGTGGACCCGTGGCTCCGCTCCCGCCTGGCGGCCGGAGAGATCGATGCGCTGATCATCCTCCGCGACCCGCACCAGATTCCCATGGACGAGCCTGCCCCGACGGTCCATCAGCTGGCCGACACGCTGGGGATCCCGATCGCGACGAACGTGGCCACTGCGGCGTGCGTGATCGCCGGGCTCGGGTCCCGCCCAGGCGCGCCGGCATCCCCTCGGCACGCCCGTGCGGGAAGCGAGAACGGGCCGCGGATTGCCGCCGTGCTATAGTCGGCGAGCTTTGTTTCTGACGACAAATCGATGAGGCTGGATCGCGGTTCAACGTTCGACGTTGTTCTGTCCCGGCGGGCCTTGATCACGGGGGGACTGGCGGCCGCCGTGTTCGTGCCTGCTCGGGCAGGGGGCGGGGGCGATGCCGAGTCCTCGTCCTTCGGCTTTGAGCCGGTCGCCCACTCGAGAGTGGACAGGCTCCGCGTGCCCACCGGATACACCTACGATTGCCTCATCCGCTGGGGGGACGCGGTCCGGCCTGGCGCACCCGAGTTCGATCCGCGGGCGCAGACTCCCGGCGGGCAGGCGCTGCAGTTCGGATACAACTGCGACTTCATCGCGTATCTGCCGCTGCCGGCGGGCTCCCGATCATCCGAGCGCGGGCTCCTGGTGGTGAATCACGAGTACACGACCTCGGAGCTGATGTTCCCGGACTGGACCGGAGCGCTCGACCGGAAGACGCGCTCGATGGTCGACATCGAGCTGGCGGCCCACGGGGTGTCCGTGATCGCGGTCCAGCGTGGCGCTGGTGGTCGCTGGACCGTCCTGCCGGACTCGCCCTACAACCGGCGCGTGACGGCTGAGACGCCGGTCGAGATCAGCGGGCCGGCGGCAGGATCCGCGTGGCTGCGGACCGGCGCGGACCCGACCGGCACGCGCGGTCTGGGGACACTGAACAACTGCTCGGGCGGCGTCACCCCATGGGGCACGGTCTTGACCTGCGAGGAGAACTTCGATCGCTACTTCGCGGGCCCGATCGATGCGGTGGCCGACCCGGGGGTGAAGGCGATTCACGCCCGGTATGGCCTGAGGGACAGTTACGGGTGGGCGCGGTATCATCCCCGGTTCAGCGTGGCCGTCGAGCCGCACGAGCCGCTCCGGTTCGGCTGGGTGGTCGAGGTCGACCCGTACGATCCGCAGTCGACTCCCGTGAAGCGGACCGCGCTCGGACGATTCAAACGCGAGGCGGCCACGACGGTGATCGCCCCCGACGGTCGGGCAGTCGTCTACAGCGGCGACGACGGTCGCTTCGAGTACCTCTACAAGTTCGTGAGTTCGGGTCGGTATGCTCCCGGCGAGCGGACGGCCAACAAGGCCCTTCTGGACTCGGGAACGCTGCATGTGGCCCGATTCTCGGAGGACGGAACCGGCGTCTGGATTCCCCTCGTGGCCGGCGTTGAGCCACTGGTGGCGCGCACGGGCTTCCCGTCGCCGGCGCACGTCCTGATCAATGCCCGGACCGCCGCGGACCTGGTCGGCGCCACCAAGATGGACCGGCCCGAGGACGTCGAAGCCCATCCGGGGACCGGCCGGGTCTACGCCGTCCTGACGAACAACCGTGAGCGGCGGGCGGATCAGGTCGATCGCGCGAACCCTCGAGCCCAGAACCGGTATGGCCACATCCTCGAGCTGATCGCGGAGGATGGTGACCACGCAGCGGTCCGTTTCCGCTGGGACGTCTTCATCGCCTGTGGAGACCCGCGGGTCCCCGAGCACCGGGCGTCGTATCAGGGGCACCGGGGGCCGGGCTGGCTGGCGACACCGGACAGCATCGCGTTCGATGCCGCCGGGCGTCTCTGGATCGCGACCGACGGCCAGGACGAGACGATCGACGCGAACGACGGGCTGTACGCGGTCGAGACGGCCGGCCCCGGGCGCGGGATGGTGCGCCAGTTCCTGAGCGGCCCCGTCGGGTGCGAGATCTGTGGCCCGGCGTTCACACCCGACAGCACGACCTTGTTCGTGGCGATCCAGCACCCCGGAGAGATGAAGGACTCGACGTTCGCACACCCGGCGAGCCGGTGGCCTGATGAGCGGGTCGACATGCCCCCGCGGCCAGCCGTTGTCGCCATTCGCCGCACTGGCGGCGGCGTGATCGGCACATAAGGATTCTCGCTATGCTCGTCAAGACCCTGATGAAGACCCCCGTGGTTACGGTGACCGAGGACCAGCCCGTCTGGCGGGCCCGCGAGCTGGTGCTGCGTGAGGGCCTGATGGATCTGATCGTCCTCCGCGAGGGAAAGCCGGTGGGCGTGCTGGGCGATCGCGAGCTGCGGCTCGCGCCCACCTCCGCAAACGGACGCTCCGACTGGCAAGCGCTGTGGGATCACCTGGCGGTCGAGAGCGTCATGACGCACTCGACGCTGACCATCTCGGCTCAGACGCACGTGCGGGACGCCATACGCGTCCTGTGCGACAGCCATGTCGACAGCCTGCCCGTCGTTCAGGACGACGAGATCGTCGGTGTCGTGACGATCGCCGAGCTGCTCGGCCTCCTGTCCAACCTCCTGGAGTAGCTCGGAGGGGGTTCGCCCCCTCCGAACCGAGGGCGAGCGCCGCCGACGCTGGCGCTCGAACGCGGGCCGCCGGCGACCTGGCCACTCTCGTCATGGAAACTTCACGCGAAAAGGCCGTGCACTTCACATGCGCGGCCTACCTCTGTAGGTGCACGACCGCCTTGTCCGGCGGGTTCCCCGCGCGCGGCGCGGGATTCCCGGGGCGCGCGCCGATTGATCGGGCGCGGCCCGGCTGCCACCGAAGGAGGAGAGCGTGGGCGAACACAGAGACCCGGAGCTTCGCTGGCTGGAGCGCGGCGATGGCGAGCCCGTCCTGCTGCTGCACGGGCTCATGGGACGGATGGACCACTGGGACGGCGTCCTCGATCTGCTCGCTGACGTCTGCCGGCCGATCGCGCTGTCGCTGCCGATCTTCGATCCGCGGCTGGCTGAGACCTCGATCGACGGCCTGGCCGACCACACCCGCCGGTTCATGGATACCCTCGACATTCCGCACGCCGTCCTCGGCGGAAACTCCCTGGGTGGCCATGTCGCGCTGACGCTGGCGCTCGATCACCCGGATCGCGTGTCGGGCTTGATCCTGACCGGCTCCTCCGGACTCTTCGAGCGGAGCTTCACGCGCGGGGTCCCCCATCGCCCCTCGCCGGACTTCGTCCGGCAGAAGATGGCGGAGATCTTCTACGACCCGGTACTCGTCACCGAAGCCTGGGTCGAGGCAGTCTGCGAGACTCTCAACCACCCGGCGAGCGCCTTGCGGGTCCTTCGCTTCGCCCGGGCCGCGCGGCGCCACAACCTGGAGGAGCGTCTTCACGAGATCCGCGTTCCCACGCTGATCGTCTGGGGTGGGGACGATCGCATCACTCCGCCGGCAGTGGCAGAGCGCTTTCACGCGCTGATCCCGCAGTCGGACCTGGCGTTCCTTCCGTGCTGCGGCCACGCGCCAATGCTCGAGCAGCCCGAGCCGTGGGGCCGGTGCGCCCGCGGCTGGCTCGACGAGACCCGCGTCCGGCGGACTCGGTCCGCGGCGGGCGTGGGGAGCCTGCCGTGATCGCCCGGGCGGGGGGCGGGCTCCTGTCGGCATACGGCCGACGGCGCCGGCGTGCGATCGAGCAGTGGGCGAGCCGCGCGGACATGATCCAGGAGCGCACCTTGCTGCGGCTCGTCTGGACGGCACGAAACACGGAGTTCGGTCTCGTTCACGGCTTCGAGCGGATTCGCTCGGTCGCCGACTACCAGGCTCGGGTTCCGGTCAGAACCTACGTGGAGTTCCGGCCCGCGTGGACACGGGTGCTCGAAGGCGACTCGAGCGTGACCTGGCCGGGCCGGCCACGGTACTGGGCGAAGACCTCGGGGACGACGGCGGGCGACAAGTACATCCCCGTGACCCGCGAGACGCTGGCCGCACACCGCCTGGGCGGCTGGGACGCGCTCCTGGTTGCCGCCGAGCGCGCGGGAGCCCGGCATCTGCTCGAGGGCCAGCTCCTGTTTCTCGGCGGCAGCACCACGCTCACGCCCGTCGGCGACGGCTGCCTCGCCGGCGACCTGTCCGGGATCGTCGTCCGGCGGCTTCCGCCGGGCCTCCGGAGCCTCTACTCTCCAGGACCGGGGCTGGCCTCGCTCGACGACTGGGAGCGCCGGATCGGGCTGATCGCCGAGCTCATCCGGGGGCAGGACCTCCGGATGCTGAGCGGCATGCCCTCCTGGATCGTCGTCCTGTTGGAGCGGGTCGCGCGCGGGGGCCAGTCGCGGGGGCGACCCCTCCGAGACCTCACCGAGTGCTGGCCCCACCTCAGGGTGTTCGTCCACGGCGGCGTATCCTTCGCGCCCTACCAGCAGGTGTTCGACGAGTGGATGGGCCGTCCGCTGGACCGGGTCGAGCTGTATCCCGCATCCGAAGGGTTCGTCGCCCTCCAGACAGAGCGGAGCGGAGGGCTCACGCTGATGCTCGACTACGGCATCTTCTACGAGTTCGTCCCGGTCCAGGATCTCGATCACCCGAATCCCAGGCGCCATACCGTCGCCGACGTCGAGCTGGGCATGCCCTACGCGATCGTCCTGACGACGCCCGCGGGCCTGTGGTCCTATGTCCTCGGCGACACCATTCGCTTCGTGGCGCGGGATCCGCTGCGACTCGAGATCACGGGACGCACGCGGCATTTCGTCAACGCCTTCGGTGAGAACGTCATCGTGGAGGAGGTCGAGCGGGCCGTCGTCCAGGCATGCCGGGAGACGCGAGCGGAGGTGGTCGAATTCACGCTCGCCCCTCGCTACCCGACGGCGAAGGACGCCCGCGGCGGCCACGACCTCCTCGTGGAGTTCCGAGTCCCGCCCCGCGATCGGGCGCGCTTCGCGCAGATCGCGGACGAGATGCTCGCGGAGCTGAACACGGACTATCGCACCAAGCGGTTCGGCGAGGTCGGGCTGGTCGCGCCCGCGCTCGTCGAGCTTCCGCCGGAGACGTTCTATCGGTGGTTGCGAAGCGTCGGAAAGCTGGGCGGGCAGCACAAGGTGCCGCGAGTGACGAACGATCGCGCCCTCGCCGACGGGCTGCTCGCGAGGACGCCGGAGGCGTCGAGAGGCCCCGCGCTGTTCGGCGCGGAGCAGGCGCCGGACGAGTCACCGGCCGCCCGAGGTATCCACGGCCTTGGATAACGTGGGGATCGTTTCGCAGTCCATGCCGGAAACGCGTTTCGCGACACCGCGTTTGGGCGCGGTCCACGCCGGTGGACAAAGAAACCTTGACGTGGCCGGTGAATCCGCTCTACACTCCGAATCGCCACGTCTAAGATACCGAAAAATATGACGAAAACGTTACGATAGTGCTACGAACGGTACCGCCGCTCACCTTGGCGACGGGCTCAGGCCGATTCCCTCGGCCGAGTGCGGTGCTCGGCGTCGCCATCCGGCCTCAGGTTCAGCGGTGAGCCCGAGCGTGCCCCTCAGATTTCAGGGGCAGGCTCGTCGAGATGCAGCGGCGTTCTATCTCTCGCAGCTCGCGAAGGCCGTCCTTGCCGGCGAGGTGGCGATCGGGTCGGCCGAACGCCAGCTCGTGCTGGCCACGTCGGAGTTCCTCTTCCTCCAGATCGAGGCCAAGCAGAAGAAGCACTCGAACCACATCGAGATCAAGCTGCGCTGGCCCAGACGCCCTCTCATCCGGGCACCGCTTGCGGAAAGCGGGCGGGACAGGAAGCGGGCGTAGGTGGGAGCCGTGGCGGGCCCGGCCTGAGAGGCTGGGTGCTGCGCGAGGCGGCGGAGGCGATGTCCGATAGCCGAAACGGCGCAGGCGACGGAGGGGCGCGATGGGAGCGAATCGAGAGCTTGAGTTCGAAGGACCGGCGACGCCGTCCGAGGTAGCGGAGGCGCTCACCCGGATCGCCGAGGGCATTCGTGGGCGGTCGCTCGCGCTGTCGCTGGGCGAGGAGGAGCTGATCATCCATCCGGACGGGGACCTGTCGCTCGAGGTCTGGGCCAAGGAAAAGAAGGGGAAGGCCAAGATCGAGATCGCCGTCGCGTGGCGGCAGCCGACGGCCGGCACTGACGAGGACGAGGACTGCACGATGGAAAGGAACACCTTCAAGCTCACCCGTGTCGGCTCTCCCGACGAGATCGCGGACTATCTGACGAGCCTGGCCGCGGGGCTCGAACGGAGCCAGGTCAGCCTGGAGTCGGGCACGCACGCGCTGCGGCTGGTTCCGCCATCCGAGATCAAGCTCGAGATCCGCGCCGAGGAGAAATGTGGCACGGGCACGCTGAAGCTCGAGATTCGCTGGAAGCGACCGACCGCCACCAAGCTCTCCGAGCTGACGATCCAGGTTCGCCCGGTGCCGGCCCAGGTCTGATTCTGCCGGCCGGCCTCCGCCCGATCGCGCCGCACATGGACGGCCAGTGATGAGCGCGTTCGTCCGTGGTGCACGCCTGCAAGGTGAATGGGAAGGGGTTCGCGCCCCTCCGAAGGGGTCCCAGGGCCGGATGCGCGGGCCGCTGGCGGCCCGGTGGGCGGAGCGCTTTTGAGGGTGGTGCCCCGTTTCTCGCCCGCCGGCCCGGCCGTCGCCGAAACGTAACAATTTTGTAATAGAAGTTCAGCGCGCGTTGCGGTAAGAAGTGTCCGCGCGCAAACGCCGACTCGACTGTGTCCTGACTGTCCAGGAGGGCCTCGTAATGACGATCCATCTGGGTTCGGTTCTTCTCGGGATCGGAGCCGCGCTGGTGCTACCGGTCGCGTCCAGAGTGTTCCGTCCACTCGCCGTCGATTGCCTCGCGGCCGGGATGGGAGTCCTCGAGGAAGCGCGCCGGGTTGTCGCCGAGCAGGTCGAGGTTCTCGAGGACATCGCTGCCGAGGCGAAGGCGAAACGGGAGGCTGCCGCCATCGCGCCGAGCGGTGACTTCGAGCCCGAGGAGACGGGCGAGGAGCTTGCCGATGTGACGCGGGGCCGGGCCCGCCGTCGGTCCGGGTCCGGGCGCCGGGTGGCTCCTCCCAAAGGGGACGAGTCGGACACCTAGGTCGGATTCCTGGGATGTCCGGTGCCGCCCTGACCGTTGTTCACGATATCCCCGGACGCTTGCGCATCCGGCTGCCGAAGGGCGCGAGAAGCGCCGGACTCGGCGAGGCGCTCGGCAAGCACGCCGGTGTCCTGAGCTGCGTCTGGTCCGAGCGTACCCGGGGCGTACTCGTGCGCTACCGGCCCGAGGTGACGTCGAGCGGGGTGCTGATCGCCGCCGTCGCCGCCCATGCCGGGGTCGAGAGCGTGGCCGCGCCCGCCGCGCTGGCCTCGAACACGAGGCCGGTCCTGGTCGGCGCGATGACGCGCACCGCGTCCGAGCTGAATGTCGCCGTGGGCCGTCTGACCGGTGGGATCGCGGACCTGCGCACGCTCGTGCCCCTGGGTCTCGTCGCCTGGGCGGCGCGTGAGATTCTGCGCGGGCAGGCTGGGCCGCTCGCGTGGTCGGCGGCACTGTGGTACGCCCACGGCCTGTTCCGAGACTATGCGCTGGACGCCTCGGACGGCGGGGACAACGGCGAGTAGGTTCATGGTCTTCGAGGTTGCGCACGCGGTGCGCGGGCGGCTCAGAATCCACTCGTCCGCCTCGGGCTTCGCCAGTAGACTCCCCGGGATTCAGTCCCATCTGCGCGAGCTGCGCGGGGTCCGCGAGGTGACCAGCAACTCACTCACGGGGAGCCTGGTGATCCGCTACGATCCGGCGCGCGTGTCGGAAACCGGCGTGATCGCCGCCCTCACGAGCTTGGCCGAGAACGGACGCGCCACCGCCGGAGCGGGGTCTGCGTCGCTCGCCCCAGCGGCTCGCGAGGCGAGTCCGCGGGGAACCCCGCTCGCGTTGCTGGCGAGCACCACGGTCCTCGCACTGTCGTTCTTGCCGGTCCCCGCTCCGGCGCTGGCTGGCCTCGCGCTGGCCTCGGGGTTACCCTCGCTGACCCGCGCGGCACGCGCGCTCGCCACCGGAGGGCGGCTGAACGTCGACGTGCTCGAAGCGCTCGCGATCGTCTCGCTGGTCGCCCGCCGCAACTTCGCCGCCGCCAGCCTTCTGCCGTGGCTCCTGTCCCTCGGCGACTTCGTGCTGGACCGGACGGTCACGCGTGTGCGCCGCTCGCTGCAGGGTTTCCTGGCGCCGCCACACCAGACCGTGCGCCGCATCGATGGCCCGGAGCGAGTGGCGGTGCCCGTCACGGCGCTCAGGGTGGGTGACCTCATTGTGCTCGGAGCCGGCGAGCGACTCCCCGCCGACGGCGTGGTGGTCGAGGGCGAGGCGCTGGTGGACCAGCAGACGATCACCGGCGAGGGCCTGCCGGTCGAGCGCCGAGCGGCCGATCCGGTTCATGCCTCGACCGTGGTCGAGGACGGCGAGATCACGCTCCGGGTGGAGCGGACCGGACGGAACACGACGGTCGGACGGATCATCGAGACCATCGAGGCCGCGGCCGGAGAGAAGCCGGAGCTTCAGATCGTCGCGGAGAAGCTGGCCGATCGGCTGGTCGGGCGGACGCTCGGGCTCGCGGTCGCCGGTGCCGCCGTCACTCGAAGCCTCGATGCCGGCGTGGCGATCCTGGCCGCCGACCACGGGATGGCCGCGCGTGTCGGCGTTCCGACCGCCGTCCTGTCCGCGACGATCCGGGCCTCGCGGGAGGGCATCCTCATCAAGGGCCCGCGCGTGATCGAGCAGCTCGCCCGCGTCGACACGGTCGTGTTCGACAAGACAGGAACGCTGACCCGCGGCGTGCCCCAGGTCGGCCGGATCGCGACCTACGAGCCGGGAGTCCGCGACGACGACGTTGTCCGGCTCGCCGCCGCCGCGGAGCGCGGCTTCCGTCATCCGGTCGCGCGTGCGATCGTCCGGGCAGCGGAGGCGCGGGAGATCATTGCCCCCGAGCGAACCGGCAGCGAGTTCCGGGTCGGTCTCGGCGTGCAGGTCTGGGTTGACGGCGTGCCCGTCCTCGTGGGGAGCCGGCGGTTCATGGAATCGCAAGGAATCCGCCTCGACCGGGCGCTGGCTGACGAACGCTTCGGCCATGGGACCGGCGGCTCACCGACGTTCGTGGCGGCCGGCGGGCGACTGGTCGGCCTCCTGGTCCTCTACGACGAGCTGCGCGCTGACGCGCGCGACGCCGTGGCGGCGCTCCGGGCGCGGGGGATGCGCAACGTCATCATGGTGACCGGCGACCATCCAGAGCCGACTCGCCTGATCGCCGACTCCCTTGGCGTTCGCCACTATCACTCGGACATGCTGCCGGAAGACAAGGCAGCCCTCATCCGGGGACTCCGATCGGAGGGACGGGTCGTCGCGATGGTCGGGGACGGGGTCAACGACGCTCTGGCGCTCCGCGAGGCGGATGTCGGGATCGCCGTTCAGGGCGGTGTCGAGGTGGTCACGGAGGCCGCCGGTGTCGTCCTAGCCCGCGGAGGCCTCGATAAGGTCGTTCAGTCGCTCGATCTCGCGCGCGACGGGATTGCCGCAGTCCAGCGGGCCATGGATGCCGCGGTGAAGGGAAACATCGCCGCGGTGGCACTGGCGTCCCTCGGATTCACGGGGCCGTTCGTCTCGATCCTCGTGAGCAATGGCGCCGCGGTCTTCGCCGCCCTGACAGCCCTGCGGGCGCCCCGTGCCAGCGCGGCAGAGCGCACCCTGCCCGTCTCGGTCAGCGAGCCGGTACCAGCCCGGGCGTAACAGAGATGTTTGCGAATTGTCATACGTTTGGCGCACTCCTTGCCTATGCTGGAAGCAGAGGCTCGAACCTCAGTCCAGTCCAGGAGGGAGGGCGAAATGATCGGGACCCTGCTGCTGTACGTGCTCCGGGATCTGGTATTCGATGCCGCCAAGTCGACCGGGCGGAAGTACGAGACCGAGTTCACCCGGTACCTCGAGGAGCGTGGCTTCGTCCGGCGCGCCGAGGACGGAGTGCATCCGACCCGGTAGCCGCCGCTCCGGACCCCGAACTCACCGCCGCGCCGCGGGCGGTCCTTTCCCAGCCCCTCCGTTTCGTTCTCCTCGCCGCCCTCCTTTCTGATCGCCTCTCTCGTCGCGTCGCACTCGCAGGACACACAGTGGCTCCTCCGGGCGCGGAACCTCGCAGGCCTCTCAAAAAGACCCAGATGCGTCCAGCCCGGCCGGTCGCCCGTTGAAGCAAGCCATGAGTACGGCGCTCGTGAAGGCGGTTCGCCCGGCCGGAGCCGTCACGCCCCTGTTCGTGGCCGTCTCGGGCCGCGCGCGGCTCAGAGTGGTGGGGCTTCGGGGCCAGCCCGTGGTGGGCTACCACCTCGAGGATCGGCTCGGGGGCCATGCCGCCATCCGGCAGGTCTATGCCAACTCGCTGACCGGAAACCTGCTCGTCCTGTTCGACGCCAAGGGCCTCAGCGTCGATGACCTGATCCGTGAGGTCGGTCGGCACTGCAACAACGTGCCTCGCCCGGCCCGAAGCAACCACGGCCGCGGGAGCAACGGCGGGCGCGACGCACCCGCGATCGATCTGGCGCCTTCTGCCGATCATCCTCCTTGGCATTCGCTCGCCCGTGAGCCCATCGTGGTGCGGGTGGGCACGTCGCCCAACCGGGGCTTGTCCAAGGCCGAGGCGACGGCGCGCCTGGCCCGCATCGGACCGAACCGCCTCCCGGTGTCTGCACCGAGGTCCACGTTCGCGATCCTGCTCGATCAGGTCGCCTCGCTTCCGGTCCTGCTTCTGGCCGGCGCGGCCGTGGTGTCGCTGGCCAGCGGGGCGATCCTGGACGCCGCGGTCATCCTGACCGTCGTCGTCATCAACGCGGCGGTGGGCTGCGCGACCGAGGCGAAGGTCGAGGGCATCATTGCCTCGCTCAACGAGCTGTCGGTGCCGATGGCGCTGGTGCGGCGGGACGGGAAGGACATCGTCGTTCCCGCCGCGGATCTCGTTCCGGGCGACCTAATGGTGCTGAAGGCCGGGTACGACGTTCCGGCCGACGGGCGGTTGATCGAAGCCGCGGGTCTGGCGATCAACGAGTCCGCGCTCACGGGTGAGAGCCTGGCGGCCGCCAAGTCGGCCGAGACGATCTGCTCGGAGGAGGCGCCGGTCGCGGAACGCGCCAACATGGTCTTCGCGGGGACCGTGGTCACCGAGGGTACCGGCGTCGCCGTGGTAACAGAGACCGGCCGGAAGACGGAGCTGGGCCGCGTGCGCGCCCTGGTCGCGGAGGCGGTTGCGCCGCCGACCCCGCTGGAGCGGCAGCTCGACACGATGGGACGCCAGCTCGTCGGTGTCTCGACCGCGCTGTGCGGTGTTGCGTTCGGGCTCGGCCTGCTGCGAGGCGTCCCGCCCCTGGAGATGCTCCGGACCGCCATCTCCCTGGCGGTTGCCGCCGTCCCCGAGGGGCTCCCGGCCGTCGCGACCACGACCCTCGCGCTCGGGATGCGGCGAATGCTCGGCCGGAAGACCCTCGTCCGCCGCCTCGCCGCCGTCCAGAGCCTCGGCTCGACCACCGTGATCTGCGTCGACAAGACGGGGACGATCACGGAGAACCGCATGACACTCGGCGTCTGGCACGTGGACGGGCGCGATCTCTTTCCCGAGAACGGCGGACGGTTCCGGGACGCGTCGGGGGCGCTGGTGCCGGCCGCTTCCGTGCTGGACCCGACGCTCGAGCGGGCCCTTGCGGTCTCCGTCCTCTGCAACGAGGCCGAGCTCACCTGGAATGGGAGCCAGGTCGCGGGCGTCGACGGCAGCCCGACCGAGGGCGCGCTGCTGTTCGCTGCCCTGGAGGTAGGCGTCGACTATCGTGAGCTGAGGCGGCGCTTTCCGCTGCTCACGGTTCGGCCCCGCGGTGAGGGCGAGAACTGGATGTCGACCATCCACGAGGTCGGGCCCGGACGGCGGCTGGTGATGGTGAAGGGTGCGCCCGAAGAAGTGCTGCGACGCTCTGCCCACTGGCTCGAGGGCGCGCTCGAGGAGCCGCTGATTCCGGCCAAGCGCCGCGAGATCCTGAATGCCAACGCCCGGATGGCCGATCGGGGGATGCGGGTCCTCGGCCTCGCCTTCGCCGAGCTTGTCGACGACAGCGAGCCGTCCTGGGAAGCGCTGGTCTGGATCGGGCTCGTCGGCTTGGTCGACCCGATCCGCGAGGGCGTGCGAGAGGCGATCGCGGCCTGCCACACCGCGGGGATCCGCACGGTGATCATCACCGGCGACCAGAGCCGGACCGCCGTGGCCGTGGGGCGCGAGCTGAATCTCGTCCGCGACGGGCACGTCAGCGTGCTGGAGGCCTCCCAGCTGGCCCGGGTGAGCCCCGACGTCCTGCGCGGCCTTGCGCGCGAGATCGACGTGTTCGCCCGCGTCTCGCCCACGCACAAGTACCAGATCGTCAGGGCCCTCCAGGCGAGCGGCGAGATCGTGGCGATGACGGGCGACGGGGTCAACGACGCGCCGGCCCTCAAGGCCGCGGACATCGGCGTGGCGATGGGAGCGCAAGGGACCGATCTCGCCCGGGATCTCGCCGACGTCGTCCTCCTCGACGACAACTTCGGGTCGATCGTCGACGCGATCGAGCAGGGACGGGTCATCTACGCCAACGTCGGCAAGTCGCTCCGGTTTCTCCTGGCCACGAACCTCAGCGAGATCCTGGTCACGGTCGGTGCGATCGCGCTCGGCGTGGCCCGCCCGCTGACCGCGCTGCAGTTCCTGTGGATCAATCTCCTCACCGACGTCTTCCCGGCCCTCGCGCTCGCCTTCGAGCCGGCCGATCCGCGCGTCATGACCGAGCCGCCGCGGGATCCGGCCCAGCCGATCCTCTCTCGCGCCGAGTTGACTCGGGTGGCCGGCGACGCCGCGCTCATCTCGGCGGCCACCCTGGGCGCGTACGGTGTCGCGCTCGCGCGATCCGGCATCGGCGGGCCGGCCTCGACGGTGGCGTTCACGACCCTGACGACGTCCCAGCTCGGCTATGCGCTGACTTGCCGCTCCGACGAGCGCTCGGCGCTGTCGGGCCTCGGACGCAATCGCTGGCTCCTCGGCGCCCTCGGCGGTACGCTCGCGCTGCAGGTCGCCGCGGTGACGGTTCCGGGGCTCCGGCGACTGCTCGGGACGACGCCCCTCGGGCTTGCTGACTGGGGACTGGTGGCCGCGGGTGCGACGGTCCCCCTGATCGTCAGCGAGATCCGGACCCAGACGCGGAAGAATCTTGGGAGGCGCGCACACTCGCACCCCGCTGAAGACGGCCGGAGCGTGGAGTAGCGCGAGGCGAGCCGGCATGTCGCGCCGAGCGGCGGCCTCTAGCTCGGCACTGCAAAGCGCAGCCCGCAGTTCGGGTGTTGCGAGCCGGAGGTAAACCCGGCGGGAGCCGAAGCCCGAGTCAATCGATGCGCCGGTCGCCGGCGGAAGGAGGTGAGCAAGGTGGCTAGACACACCGTCTTCTCGTCCGAGAGCGTGACCGCGGGTCACCCCGACAAGATCTGTGACCAGATCTCCGACGGGATCGTGGACGCGTTTCTCTACCATGATCCCAACGCGGACGTCTCCGCCGAGTGCGCGGTGGCGACTGGCCTCGTGTTCCTGGCAGTCAACTCCGTGTCGTCGGTCAGCGTGGATATCACCGGTGTCGCGCGCGAGGTCATTTCCGACATCGGCTACTCCGAGGTGTTCGGGTTCGATCCGGACGCATGCAGCGTCATCACCAGCGTGTCTCACCGGTCCCAGACGCGCAGCGACGGCACCCGTCGCACGGCGGGGGCGGCCAGGGGCGAGGGTCTCGTCGCGACGAATCAAGCCTCAGTTTTCGGCTTCGCCGGCGTCGACACCCCCGAGCGGATGCCCCTCCCGATCACCCTGGCGCGCCGCCTCGCGCAGCAACTCGACGTGGTCCGGAAAGAGAAGGCCCTTCCGTACCTTGCCCCCGACGGCAAGACGCTGGTGGCGGTCGAGCTCGAGGACCGCCGGCCAGTGCGGATCCATACGGTGATCGTCAACGTCCAGCACACCTCGGCCCTCGGCGGGTACGGCAGCGGCGGCCGGACCCGGCTCGAAGGCGACATCCAGGAAGCGGTCATCGCGCCCGTCTTCGTGGGCGCACCGGTCGGGCTCGATGCGCGGACGAAGATCCTGATCAATCCGGGCGGCGCGTTCCTGGTGGGGGGACCGCAGCGCGATGCGGGGTTGACCGGGCGGAAGAACATGGTCGATACCTATGGCGGCTACGCGCGGCACGGCGGCGGCGCGCTGTCCGGCAAGGACCCCTCCCACATCGACCGGCTGGGCTCGTACGTCGCGCGCTACGTCGCGCGGAACCTGGTGGCGGCGGGTCTCGCCGAGCAATGTGAGGTCCACCTGAGCTATGCGCTCGGCGAGGCAGAGCCGCTGGCGGTGTCGGTGGAGACCTTCGGCACCGGCGCCGCGCCCGACGAGGTGCTCGAGGGGATCGTGAGCGACATCATCGACCTTCGGCTGGCCTCGATCGTCGCGACGCTCGAGCTGCGGCAGCTGCCGGTTCAGCGGGGCGGGATCTTCTACCGGCAGCTCGCGGCCTACGGGCACTTCGGTCGGCCCGATCTGGATCTTCCCTGGGAGCGCGAGGATCAGGCGAAGGCGCTGGCTCGTGCGGCCCGTCCGCGCGGGAGCGCCCCACGGTGAGGCGGCAGTACCCACGGCTCGAGGAAAGGAGCACGACGATGGCAAGAGGCGAGGCGAAGCCGGACGAAACAGAAGGACGAGAGGAGTCCCAGGCGATCATCAGCGGCGTCCAGCGCGCGATCAGCGGGGCCGAGATCATCGCGACCGGCGTGGTGAACCTCGTGAAGAACACGCTGGTAACGGCGCTCTCGGGCGCCGGCGACGTCGGAGCGACGGTGGGCTCGGCGGCGGTCACCGCGGTCCGCGGATCCATCCGGGCCGCCTCGGAGATCGGCGGCGACGTAGGCACCGTCGCCAAGCAGGCGATCAAGGGGACGATCTCGGCCACGGAAGAGGTCGGGGGAGATCTCGCCGGCGTCGTGCGATCGGCGGCCCGCGGCGCGGTCAAGGCGGCCGAGGAAGTCGGTGGTGACGTCGGGGGCGTCGCCCGCAAGGCCGTCGAGGGGACGATCGAGGCAGCCCGCGAGATCGGCGCTGACGTCGGCAACCTCGCGACCTCCGCCGCCGAGGGCGCGGTCGAGGCCGCCGACCGGATCGGCGCCTCGGCCGGGCGGATGGTGCGCAACACGCTATCCAGCACCATCAGTGGCGTCAAGGTGGTCATCCAGGATGCCACGCGGCAGGCGTCGAGCAGCGGGCCGCCCCCCGACGACGAGCCTGCGCCGGGACCACGCAGCGCGCCCGCACCGGAACCGCGCGGCGACGCGCGTCCGCGAAGGAGGGGCTGAGTTCCAGGCAGCCGCTGAAAAAAGGCCCATCTGACTCGGGCCCCGCCTCGCGCCGTGCTCGCGGCGGCGGAGCAGAAACTGCGGGCGTGGGCTGGGTCGCCTCATCCTCTGCCGGTCGCGACCCTGCCCATGCGCCTCGCTCGTCGGTTCGGCCGGGCTTTGCCATTTGCGGAATCGTCAGCACGACGAGCCGGGCGAATCGCGGGCTCCAATGCTCGGATCGGCCGGATGTCAGTTCACGCAAGATTTACGTCCCCGTCATCGTGCTGTAACCCCTGCCCGCGAGACTCCCTCCAGAGGATGCCCATGGGGAAGGTTGAGTCGCTGAAGGTCGAGTCGGTGAAGGAAGGGCCTCCAAAGGGGACATCGCCAATGGATCGGCGGCAGCGCGCACTCGGAGCCCGGCGGGTCGGTCCCGCGGTCGGCCGCGTGCTCGTCGTCGAGGACGAGCAGGATGTCAGCGAGCTGATCCGCTACAACCTCGAGAAGGACGGCTATGACGTGACCATCGCGTCCACCGGTGCCGAGGCCATGCGGTCGGTGCGCGACTCCCGGCCCGACATCGTGCTGCTCGACATCATGGTTCCGCAGCTCAACGGCTGGGAGATCTGCAGGCGGCTCAAGCAGGACCCCGACACGCGCGACATCCCCGTGATCATGGTGACCGGTCGCGTGGAGGAGGGGGACAAGGTGCTCGGCTTCGAGCTCGGAGCCGACGACTACGTCACGAAGCCATTCTCGCCTCGCGAGTTGCTCGCCCGGATCCGTGCCGTCATCCGGCGCACCCGGCGGCCGGAGACAATCGAGCGCCGCGACCACCTCACGGTCGGCGACCTGGAGATCGACCGAGAGCGGTTCGAGGTCACGATGCAGAAGCAACCCGTCGAGCTGACCCACAAGGAGTTCGAGCTGCTCGCCACCCTGGCCGGGACCCCGGGCCGGGTCTTCGGGCGCGAGGCGCTGCTCGACATCGTATGGGGGCGGGACGGGTTCGTCGAGCCGAGAACCGTGGACGTCCACGTCGCCAGGCTCCGGGGCAAGTTCGTCGCGGCCCGGCTCCCGGAACCCAGCATCGAAACCGTGCGGGGTGTGGGGTATCGCTATCGTGACCCCCGGCGGGCCGACTCGTAACACAGTGGTAACGATCTCGTCGCGGGAACGCAACACAGGCCGGCAATCCTCACAGCGCTGGAGGGAGATTGTCACTATGAGAAGGGTTGGTTTCGCAGCGGCTATCCTGGCCCTCGTCGGCATCGCCATTCCAGGCGTCGCCCAGGTCAAGGTGGACTCCGGGCTCCCGCCGTACACGGCCGTCAGCGGGGTGAGCGGGAACGTCTCGAGCATCGGCTCGGACACCCTCAACAACCTCATGACCCTGTGGGCCGAGAACTTCTCGAAGTTCTACCCGAACGCGAAGATCCAGATCGAGGGCAAGGGCTCCTCCACGGCGCCGCCTGCGCTCATCGCCGGCACGGCGCAGTTCGGGCCGATGTCGCGTCCGATGAAGGGGACGGAGATCGACGCCTTCGAGAAGAAGTTCGGCTACAAGCCGACCGCGATCCGGACCGCGGTGGACGCCTTGGCGGTCTTTGTCAACAAGGACAACCCCATCAAGTGCCTGAGCTTCAAGCAGGCCGACGGCATCTTCTCGAAGTCTCGGCGCTTCGAGGGCGAGGACATCCGCACGTGGGGTGATCTCGGCCTCGCCGGCGAATGGGCGTCGCGCCCCGTCAGCCTCTACGGCCGCAACTCGGCCTCCGGCACCTACGGCTTCTTCAAGGAGCATGCGCTGAAGAACGGCGACTACAAGGATTCGGTGAAGGAGCAGCCCGGCTCGGCGGCGGTGGTCCAGGGCGTCACGGTCGACCGGTACGCGATTGGCTACAGCGGCATCGGCTACGCCACGGCCGGCGTACGCGCGGTCGCACTCACCGAGAAGGACGGCGGGAAGTGCTACGAGGCGACCCCGGAGAACGCCTACGCCGGGATCTACCCGCTCTCGCGTTTCCTGTTCGTCTACGTTAACCGGGCGCCGGGGAAGGAGATGGACCCGCTGACCCGGGAGTTCATGAAGCTGGTCGTGTCGAAGCAAGGCCAGGAAGTCGTGGTCAAGGACGGCTACTTCCCGATCACGTCCAAGATCTCCAAGGAAGAGCTGGCGAAGCTCATCTAGCCGTGGCCACGGGCACCGAACTCATCACCGCGGGCGGGCCGGCGGCGAAAGCAGGCCCGCTCGTTGTCTCTCGGGCCCGAACCGCCCGCCGGATCATGATCGACCGCTGGGCGTCGCGGGGAGTCGTGCTCGGCGGCGTCACCATCATCGCGTCGATCCTGGCCATCCTGGTGGTGATCGTCGCCGAGGTCTACCCGATGTTCCGCCCCGCAACGGCCATTCTCGTCGATGCGCACCGGGTGTCAGGCGCGACTGGTTTCGTGCCGGCGGCGCCGCTCGGGGTCGACGAGTACCGGGAGGTCGCCTACCGGGTGACGGCCGATGGGCTGGTCGACCTCCTGCCGCTCCGCTCGCACACGACGCTCGCGCCCGTTCCGCTCCCTGGCCTCGACGGCGCGAGCGTCAGCGCCGTGGCCGAGACCGGGATGGGGTCGCGCTATCTCGTCGGGACCTCCGACGGGCGCGTGATCCCCTTCGAGATGAAGTTCGAGATCACGTATCCCGACGGCAAGCGCACCGTGACGCCGGCCCCTGAGTTCGGGGCGCCGCTGCCGCTCGACCCGGGCGTGAAGGCGCCGGTGCTCCGCCTGGCGTTCGCCGAGCCAGCCGACGGGCCGCGGATCGCGGGTCAGCTCGGGGCCCGGGAGCTCGCGGTCCTCGCCGTCACCGAGCAGAAGTCGCTCGTCGGGGACCCCACCCGAGAGGAGTCGCGACAGCGGCTGGCCGTCGACGTCCTCGGCGAGATCACCGCGCTCGCGCTCGATCAGCGCGGCGACAACCTCTTCGTCGGCAGCTCCGGCGGCGAGGTTGTCCGCTACGACATGCGAGATGTTACGGCGCCGAGGCGGGCCGAACTGGTCGACGCGGCGACCGTCCCGGATTCACCGGTGACGGCGCTGGCGTTCCTGATCGGGGATCGCACGCTCGTGGTCGGCGATCAGTCGGGCGGGGTGTCCTCCTGGCAGGTCGTCGCGCCGCCGTCAGGTGGACCGGGCCGGCTCACGCGCATCCACACGTTCACGCCGCACGAGCGCGCCGTGGAAGCGATCAGCGCCTCGAGGCGGGACAAGGGGTTCGCGACCGCGGACGCGTCCGGGCGCGTGCTGCTCCGCTACGGGACGACCGGGGCGACCTTGCTCTCGCTCGCTGCCCCGGACTCTCAGTTGCGATCGGTCGCAATGACGCCGAAGGCCGACGGAATCGTGGCGCTCGGCGAAGACGGCAAGCTCACCGAGTGGCAGATCGAGAACCCGCATCCCGAGATCACGCTCCAGGCGCTGTTCGGCAAGGTCTGGTACGAGGGGTACTCGGCGCCCGAGTACGTCTGGCAGTCGACCGGCGGCACCGACGACTTCGAGGCCAAGTTCAGCCTGACACCGCTGATCTTCGGGACGATCAAGGGAACTCTGTACGCCCTCCTGTTCGCCGTCCCGCTGGCCCTCCTGGCGGCGCTCTACGTCAGCGAATTCATGCATCCGAACCTGCGGGCCTATCTCAAGCCGGTCGTCGAGATCATGGCGGCGATGCCGAGCGTCGTGCTCGGCTTCCTGGCCGGCCTCTGGCTGGCGCCGATCGTGGAACGCGTCGTGCCGGGCCTGTTCGTCCTGCCGCTCGTCGTTCCGGGGTGCATCGTGCTGGCCCTCGTGCTCTGGCGGCGGCTCCCCGCGTCGATCCGGGGACGGCTGCGCCCGGGGACCGAGCTGGTCCTCCTCGTCCCCGTCGTGGCGGCCGGGATCTGGCTCGGCTTCAGCCTCGGCGGCGTGCTCGAGCGGTGGCTTCTCGGCGGCGACTATCGGGGATGGCTGCTCTCGGCGCTGGGCCTCACGTACGATCAGCGGAATTCGCTGGTGGTGGGGATCGCGATGGGCTTCGCGGTCATCCCGATCATCTTCACGATCGCGGAGGACTCGCTGTCCAACGTGCCCGCGCACCTCCGGGCCGGGTCCCTGGCCCTCGGCGCCAACCGCTGGCAGACGGCGGTCCGCATCGTGCTTCCCACCGCGAGCCCGGGGATCTTCTCGGCCATCATGATCGGCTTCGGACGCGCGGTCGGCGAGACGATGATCGTGCTGATGGCGACGGGCAACACGCCTGTGCTCGACTGGAGCATCTTCAATGGCTTCCGGGCCCTCTCGGCCAATATCGCGGTGGAGCTGCCGGAGGCTCCCGAGGGAGGCTCGCTCTTCCGGGTCCTCTTCCTGGCTGCCTTCCTGCTTTTCTGCCTGACGTTCGTCGTCAACACCGTGGCCGAGCTGGTTCGGCTCCGGCTCCGGCGGAAGTACCGCTACCTGTGAGCGCGGCGGGGAAGCTCTGGCGGAGCGGGGAGCCCTTCGTCTGGCTGACGGGCGGCGCGCTCGGCCTCGCTCTGCTCATGGTGACCGGTCTCATCCTGCTGATCATCGCGAGTGGAGCCGGCTACTTCTGGCCGGCGAGCGTCGTGCGCCTCACGCTGGCCGACGGGACGACGGTGACCGGCCAGATCGTGCAGCGCGAGGCTGTGCCCGGAAAGCCAGGCGAGTACCGGATCAAGCTCAAAGTGGCCAACCGCGACCTGTACGGCGCCGATTTCCAGTGGATCGACGAGGCCCAGGTCCGCTCGCGAGAGTACCCGCGTGATGTTGTCGTTGTCGAGCGGACCGAGTGGGGACCGCTGGTCGGCCGCATCCAGGAGGTCCGGGAGGGCGACCGGGTCGTCGCCCGCGGGGCCGGCGCGGGCAGGGCAGCGCTGCTCGAGCGGCTGCCTGCGGCCCGGAGCCTCCGCGACGAGATCCAGCGGATCGAGAAGCGGGACATCGGGCGCATCAACTACGCGCAAGAGCAGCTCCGACTGAAGCGCCGGGGGCTCGAGCTGCGCGGGGTCACGACCGGCCGGGACATCGAGGCCATCGAGCGGGAGCTGGCGCAGCTCCAGGCGCGCTACCAGGAGTACGCGGGGCGCGTCGCCGGCCTCCGGGCGAAGCAGGACAGCAGCGTGCTCATCGTCGCCGACGACGGCAAGGAGAAGGATCTGCCGCTGCTCCAGGTGGTCGACGTCTATTTCCCGAACGCCATGGGGCTCGGCGCGAAGAGCCTGCATTACCTCGCCGGCGTGTGGGGCTTCGTCTCCGACGACCCGCGGGAGTCCAACACCGAGGGGGGCGTGTTCCCGGCGATCTTCGGCACCGTCATGATGGTCTTCCTGATGAGCGTGATGGTCACGCCGCTCGGGGTGCTGGCGGCCTTCTACCTGCGGGAGTATGCCAAGCAGGGCACGTTCGTCAGCGCGGTGCGGATCGCCGTCAACAACCTGGCCGGCGTGCCGTCAATCGTCTTCGGCGTGTTCGGAGTCGGGTTTTTCATCTACTTCGTGGGCGGCACCATCGACCGGCTCTTCTACGCCGAGGCGCTGCCCACCCCTACCTTCGGAACCGGCGGCATCCTGTGGGCGTCCCTGACGCTGGCCCTCCTGACGGTCCCGGTCGTGATCGTGGCGACCGAGGAAGGGCTGGCGGCGATCCCGAACGGGATCCGTGAGGCCTCGATGGCCCTGGGGGCGACCAAGCTCGAGACCACGATCCGCGTCGTGCTGCCCGCAGTGATGCCCTCGATCCTGACCGGCTTGATCCTGGCGATGGCACGGGCGGCGGGCGAGGTGGCGCCGCTCATGATCACCGGCGTCGTCAAGCTGGCGCCAGCCCTCCCGGTGGACTCGTTCTGGCCGTTCCTGCACCTCGACCGGAAGTTCATGCATCTCGGCTTCCACATCTACGACGTCGGCTTCCAGTCGCCGAACGTGGACGCGGCGCGCCCGATGGTGTTCGCGACCACCCTGCTGCTGCTGGTGATCGTGGTGCTCATGAACCTGACTGCGATCAGTCTCCGCAACCGGCTGCGCCGGAAGTATGCCGGCGCCGCCATCTAGTGTCCCGAGTCAGAAATGAGCCGACAAAGCGCCGGGCGGGGTGGGGGCTCTCCCCGCGGGACACGCTGTGTCGCGGAGCGTCGCCGCGCTCAAATGGGGCCACGAGATCGATGGTGGT
>Ga0187892_10003437_pt1 | contig 29003 bp, 24 predicted proteins | sample MA1701073metaG_FD_139345 | JGI IMG/M metagenome (GOLD analysis project Ga0187892, IMG submission 139345) | Bio-ooze microbial communities from a basaltic lava cave in the Kipuka Kanohina Cave System on the Island of Hawaii, USA - MA170107-3 metaG ... | reverse complement strand
GGGAATCAACGCTGCGTTGTTCTTCTGCGCCAGTTCAGGAAAGATCGCACGGAACCGAGCGGTATATTCCTTGCCTAAATTTGCTGGTATTCGCATCCCCGCCAGCACGATCCGCACGTGTGGGTATTTATTTCTCACCCGATCGATAATCGCTTGTAGATTCACTCGTGCGTTCTCTATCGGCTGGCCACGCAGTCCATCGTTTGCTCCCAATTCAAGGACGAACACATCCACCGGTCGTTGCAACACCCAATCTACGCGTCGTAATCCGCCAGCCGTGGTCTCGCCACTTACGCCAGCGTTAATCACCCGGAAGTCCCACCCGTTGGTGCGAATTTTCTCTTGGATGAGCGACGGAAAAGCATAGGCAGGATCAATCCCATAGCCGGCAGTCAGACTATCACCAAAGAACAGGATCGCTTTGCTCTGCTCGCGGTTTTGCGTAGGATGCAGCCCAATATCGTAAGGATCGGCGGTGGCAAGGAATCCTATGCTATTCAGACTACAAACACAGAAAACCAACGTTGCCCATATCGTACGGAACATGGCATGACCTCTTCGCTTCTTGACGTGCAGAGTATCAGTAAAGTGTATCGTAGCGGAACGACGTCGTTGACCGTCTTACGTGAGGTCTCTTTTGTGCTTGAGGCTGGGACTACCTGCGCACTCGTCGGACCGTCAGGCAGCGGCAAAACAACGCTCCTCAGTGTGTGTGCCGGGCTCGACCGTCCAACCGCTGGCACGGTGCGGCTTGATGGGGTCGGTCTCAACTCTTTAGACGAAGAAGCACTCGCGGCGCTTCGCAGTACAATGGTAGGTTTTATTTTTCAGACCTTCCAACTGATTCCAACCCTGACCGCGCTTGAAAACGTTATGGTGCCGCTCGAATTGCGGGGAGACCGACAAGCAAAGCGATCTGCCATCGACCTGCTCACGCGTGTTGGTTTGGGAGACCGGTTGCAGCATTATCCCGTGCAACTCTCTGGCGGCGAACAACAACGCGTTGCCCTTGCCCGTGCGTTCATTGGTCAGCCACGTATCTTGTTTGCCGATGAGCCGACCGGAAATCTCGATGTTGAAACCAGCGAGGTAGTCATCGAGTTACTCTTTGACCTTAATCGAGAAGCAGGAACAACACTGCTATTGGTGACTCACAACTTGGACCTGGCACAACGCACGCAGCGGATCATTCGGCTAAAAGGCGGTGCCATTGTAGAAGATACGATCCAAGACTCCTCTCATGCTCTCCTTGGCAGGAGGAAGGCAATAGGAGCAACGTCTTGAGCCTTCAGGCCACCGCCGCAAAAACCACCCCTCCCTGGTCTTGGTTTATCCTGATGGCATGGCGCGACAGTCGCGGCAGTCGCCATCGGCTGTTTCTCGCCGTCTCAGCCGTCACCATTGGGATTGCTGCCCTCGTCGCCGTCAGTTCATTTCGGGCCAACGTACAGGAGGCTGTCAACCAGCAAGCGAAATCACTGTTGGGTGCGGATATCGTCATCAGTAATCAGCAACCATTCCCTCCTGAAGTGGAGAGTATCGTCACGGCTATCGGTGGGGAGCAGGCGCGGGAAATGAGTTGTTCGTCGATGATTGTATTCCCCAAGAACGGCGGAACACGCCTGGCGCAGGTTCGGGCGATTGCCGGTGACTTTCCGTTTTACGGGATACTCGAAACCATCCCACCCGACGCCGCGCAAACGTTTCGCTCGGGTTTCCAGGCCCTGGTTGATGACAATCTCTTGTTGCAGTTCGCAGCGCAAGTTGGAGACTCGATCAAAATCGGTGAGGCGACATTTCAGATCGTTGGCCGACTCAAAAAAATCCCCGGCGAGGCTGTTGCTGCGGCGCTGATTGGTCCCCGCATTTACATTCCAATGACCGCGCTGGAGTCTACCGCACTACTACAAAAAGGCAGTCGTATGACCTACAAAGTCTATCTCCGTCTGCCGCCTGGAGCCGACCCCGATCAGCGATTGGCTCCGTTCCAGGAACACCTCAACACGTTACGGGTCGATAGCGAGACCGTCACCAAACGTGCGGCACGAGTCGGGAAGGTCATGACCAATCTTTCACACTTCCTCAACTTGGTCGGGTTTGTGGCACTCTTGCTGGGCGGTATCGGTGTCGTCAGTGCTATGTACGTGCATGGACAGGAAAAACTCAATACGGTTGCACTTCTTCGCTGCCTCGGTGTCAACCCGCAGCAGACGCTAGCGATTTATCTCCTTCAAACACTCGGTCTCGGTCTGGTAGGCGGCATTCTTGGGGTCGCTCTGGGTCTGGCAGTACAGACGCTCCTGCCGTCGCTGTTGCACGATTTTCTACCGGTCCAGATTCCCTTGGGGGTTTCCGGGTGGGCCATGCTGCACGGACTGCTGGCGGGAGCCATCCTCACCCCGTTGTTTGCTCTAGTTCCGCTCTTGCTGGTCCGTCGGGTCTCGCCGTTGCGTGCGCTCCGGACTGCATACGAACAGGAAGAAACCTTGCGAATAACGCGTGATCCACTCCGACTCCTCGTGCTTGCCCTCATCACGCTTTATATTGTCGGGTTCGCTATTCTACAGACGACACGGTGGACATACGCACTCGCATTTTGCGCAGCGGTGGCCGTGGCCTTCGCGTTTCTCATCGTTGTCGGGAAATCCCTGATGATGTTGGCGCGTGCATACTTTCCCGAATCCTGGTCGTATCCGTGGCGCCAGGGATTAGCGAACCTGTTTCGTCCTCACAATCAGACGCTTGTGCTGATTCTCACTCTTGGTGCGGGAACGTTTTTTCTGCTGACCCTTTTCCTCGTCCAGCAATCTCTCTTGCAACAGGTCACCCACATCAACGAAATGAATCAACCCAATCTGGTCCTGTTTGACATTCAAAGTGACCAGCGCGAAGCGGTCACCACTCTCGTCCGTGCTTCGCAATTGCCAGTGCTACAGGACATTCCACTGGTGACGATGCGGCTAGCGGCAGTGAAAGGGAAAAGTGTTGCCGATCTCCGAAACGATAAAGAAAAATCGGTTCCTGATTGGGCGCTTCAGTGGGAATACCGTTCCACCTATCGGCAGCATTTGAGTGACAGCGAAACATTAGTTGTTGGGACATGGCACAATACGGTGGAAAGCGCCTCTACACGAATTCCCATTTCTCTCGAAGAGGAACTCGCGCAGACGTTAAAAGTCGACCTTGGTGATGAACTCGTCTTTGATGTTCAGGGCGTTCTCCTCACGACGACTGTAGAGAGCCTGCGCAAAGTTGATTGGAACCGCATTCAACCGAACTTTTTCGTCGTGTTTCCGATCGGCGTATTAGAAACCGCGCCACAAACGTATGTCCTATTGACCAAAACGCTGACGAGTGAACAGTCGGCTATGTTGCAACGCGCAGCGGTCCAGCAATTTCCTAACGTTTCGGCGATTGATCTCACGGTCATTTTGCGCACACTGGATGCAATCCTCGCACGGGTGATGTTTGCGCTGCGTTTCATGGCGTTGTTTACTGTCGCTGCAGGTGCGATCGTACTGATTGGTGTGGTTCGTACGACTTATGCCCAACGGCTATGGGAGAGTGCCCTGTTGCGAACGCTAGGAGCCTCGCGTGGACAGTTGCGCCGCATTCTGCTGATCGAATATCTCTTCTTAGGCAGCTTTGCGGCAGGGGCGGGAGCACTGCTTGCGATCGTCGGCAGTTGGGTACTCGCTCGGTTTCTGTTCGAAGTGACGTTTGTTCCGCATGTCGTTGCGCTGGTGCTAACGCCACTCTTGGTCATTAGCCTTGTTATGATCATTGGTCTCATCGGCAATCGTGAGATTACAACTCACCCGCCGTTAGAGGTATTGCGGGGAGAGGGATAAGAAAGGAAGAATGAATGTTGGTTGAATGAGCTTCCTCGCTCAGTTGTCCTATGATACCTCTCTTCGAGGAAACAGGAGGGGATATGGGCATTTTTGGTTCCTTTAATAGACATGTGATCATGAGTGCAGTCATACTCTTCGCATTGAGCAGCCTCCCTTCAACTGTGCAGGGACAGTATGGTGGTGCCCCCCCCGCCACTACCGGGATCGGAGTAGGATCAGGTGGGATAGGAGATGGCTCGCGTTTCCCGTTTCGTGTCAAACTCAGCGGTACGCTGAATCCCACGACTCCTCAGGAAGAGAGTATTAAGGTCACTACTCTAGCGATTAATGGGTCTAGAGAAACTTACCAATTCGAGATCATGAGTGCCGAAGCGGTCGATGACAAGCAGATTCCTCGATCTGCGATTATCCCTCAAATTACCAGTATGTCTTGGGACTTTCGTTTGGTCGGTCAAAAGGAACTGTTGTCCAAGATTGGTCAATCGTTACCGAATACACCGGTGACGATCATCGGCTACTTCCAGCAGCGACGGCGAGACCTCATTCTCGAAAGTGTCGAGACGATCAGTGTCCATAGTCTTTCTCCCGTAGAGAGACCAGAAAATGAGGGACCTTCTACTGCCCCATCGCCCGACACCATGCAGCCGGAACACAATGATTGATGTACCAAGGGAGAATGTCTAACAAAGTCACGCAGCGAACAGACCGCAAGCACTGATGATCTCCATTGCTCACACCTCTAGCCCTACCACACGCATGAGCGCAAGCGCGTTGCTTTTTCGCACGACTCCCGGACGCATACGATAGTCAAACGTGAGCTTGCCATCAGTCAGTTGATCCTCAAAGCAGACATTGGCAGCGTGAGGTGCAAGGGTCTCAGCAATATGTGCGAGCGCTAAGTCGTGCGTCGTCACGAGACCAATTGCCCCACGCTCCACCAACGACCGCACAATCGCCTCCGCTCCAACCTGGCGATCATGCGAGTTCGTCCCGTGAAGAATTTCATCGAGCAAAAAGCAAAGTGGCAGCTCTCCCTTGGTGATATCCATCAACTGACGAATGCGGGTAATCTCCGCATAAAAGCGAGAGCTTCCCCGTTGAAGGGAATCCTGAATGCGTAGTGTTGCTCCGATTGCCAGTGGAGACAATCGCAATCGCTGTGCCCGTACTGGTGCCCCAGCTAATGCCAGGACAATATTCGTCCCGATCGTTCGGAGCAGCGTGCTTTTCCCTGACATGTTCGATCCACTCACGATGAGCATCCGGAGATCACCGTCAAGTGTCACATCGTTGCGAACACATTGGCGCTGGGGGATCAACGGATGACCGACGGCTTCACCAACAAAACAGGCACCGTCCGTCACGATTTCTGGAAAAGGATCGTCAGGATGTTCATACGCATAGCCAGCGAGCGAGCAGAACGCCTCAAACTCTCCTACCGCCGTAAGCCAGCGTGCCACTGCAGCACCTGATGTCGCCCGCCAGTCCTCAATCGCAAGCGCGACCTGCCGGTCCCACAACACAATCAACCCAATGAGTACAAACACCTGGTTCTTCATGGATTCCAAAAGGGCGACCAGACGGCGCAACTTGGCAAGCTGTTGGGAGGGCGGTGCCCCTTCTGTATCGAGCGCCTTGCGGAGCGCCATGAGACGCGGGCTCGCGAAACGCTCTTGTTCTATACACGCCAGAATCTGCCCCAAGAGAGCAAGATCGTGTAGAGCCCAATCGACTCCAGTGAGGGCTTTTTGCACTCGCGTACGTGTCCAAAAAGCAAAGGCAACATTCAGTAATACGACAATCAACAGGACACGTGAGCCGATCCCGAGTCCTGCACTCACAAGCGCCGCTACGTTGAGGACAGCAAGGCTCGCGGCCATAATCCGCGCGAGCAGCAACCGCGGAAGTGGAGACGTTGCCGCCCAGGTTATGAGTGCCTCACCATGCACCCCGGCACGGACATCTTCACCTAGTAGTGCTACTTGCTCGCGCAAGTCGAGTCGTGAGCGCAACTCCGTCACCGCCGCATGACGCGCATGGATTTCTTCCGGTACCGCCGGAGCACAAAGCCATTCCGCCAAGGTTTTCTCGCTGCTACGCGTGCGTGCCGTGCACAGTAACTCAAAGAGGGAACCTTTCCCAAAGAGGTCGAGGTCCGACGCGTAGGGATGCTCACTATCAAGAAACTCACGCCCTGGGGTGCCACTCCCTTCCCAACGGTCCTCAATGCGTGCCAACCCGCGTTCGTAAAACTGCACACTCCGTTTCGCTAGTCGCTTCTGACGGCGGACAGTCTCGTGGTAGAGAACCAACGCGCCGAACATTACCAGCGGACAGAGTAACCACCAGGACGAGACGTAGCCAGGTCGCACTACGAACCACCAGATTCCTACCCCAGCAAGAAATACGACCAAGCGCAGGTTACTGACCCTGAGATCGATATGATCGAGGCGTGCGACCTCTGCCCTTCGTAAAGCAAGCCGCTGGGTATATTCGCTATGAGGATCACCGTGGGGGCTTTGCGGCCGGTTGTGCATGTATGGGGTCCTTTCTATCCTCAGTGTTCCAGGTGCCGTATCTACCAGTGGCACGAGTGTCAGTCTCATGCTTATTATCCGGGAAAGGGCGATGAGGGTATGGCAGAGCGTATTTTTGGTCACCTTCCCAATTATCCTGAAGGAAGTTGTTTCGTCTCTCGTGAGGAGTTGTCACGCACCGGTGTTCACCGCCCGCGTGTGGCGGGCATCTCAGGCCGTGGACACGAAGGAGCCGATTCCGTCGTACTGGCTGGCAGGTATGAGAATACGGAAGATCGTGGCGACGAGATTCTCTACACTGGTCATGGGGGCAGAGAGCCAGAAACGAATCGGCAGATTGGCCACCAGACACTCACGCGCGGTAATCTCGCTCTCGCAGTCAATAAACTGCAAGGGCTTCTCGTGCGCGTGATTCGCGGGGCGACACATCAGTCGCCGTATTCGCCGCCGACAGGTTATCGCTACGATGGGCTTTATCGCGTCAATGATTACTGGCGCGACCGTGGCCGCTCAGGTTTTTTCCTTTGGCGATTTCGCTTGGTCAAAGAATCCTTAGTCTCGTCCGGGGCTGCGGCGATTCTCCGTGTCGTACGCGAAACCGAACAGACACGATTCATCAAAGCACTTTATCATTTTCGTTGTCAGATCTGTCGTACACGACTCGAAAGCCCTGCCGGTCCGTATGCCGAAGCTGTTTATATTCGCCCGCTTGCTCCCCCACATCACGGTCCAGATACGGCGGAGAACATTATCTGCTTATGCCCGAATCATCACGTGCGCTTCACCACCGGAGGTATTGCTATTGCCGACGATCTTACGCTGATTGGTGAGGAAGGGCGTCTGATGGTTGATTTTCGCCACAAGATCAATACCGCACACCTACGGTATCATCGAGAACACTATCTGGTTGACCTCGATGTAGAGTAAAGCTGTCGTCTACCAAGTCAGGAGTATAGGTTTCCTAAATCATTTGCGGTGACCGCCGTTCACGCTTCGACTTCACCCTACGGGTGTAGCCTGTCCTGAGCCTGTCGAAGGGCTCAGCACGAACGGAGACTGAAACCGCTCGTCCTGAGCGTAGCGTAGCGAAGTCGAAGGACGGACAGCGATGGCTCTGGAACATCTCATCGAGGTTCACTATATTTGTACCCTCCAAGCACCGTGGCGAGAAGTTCCTCATACACCATTGCTGCCGGATAGCCCGGAGCCCGCGAGAGTCCCTGCTCTTCTTTCGCCCGCTCAAAGTTAAACACCCGCAACAACCATAGCACTTCGTATAAGACAAAAAGTGGGGAACTGACGATTTCTCGTCCTGTCGTTCCATACCCAGATACGAAAGCCGAGAACAAGCCTGGATCGTGTCCGAGCTCTCCCTTGGCATTCTTCGCTGTCCAGTATTTCATTTTCACAAAGTCAAGATGAGGAACATCAATCACCGCATTGTCCCAATCAATCACGGCGGCGATGGCTCCATCACGGACAAGAATGTTCCCCGGCGCGAAGTCGTTATGCACGAGACAAGGAGCGACGGGAATTGACGGGGGCACGGTGAGCACGCGAAGAGCATCAACAAGAGTTCGCGGCAGGTGATTTTGAGCAGCGGCTATTTCTTTGTCGAGCGCAGAACGGTAGCGCTCACGCCACGACACCGGACGCTCGCCAATCGAAAAGAAATCGGCATAGAACGCCACGAACTGGATTTGATGAATGCGAGCAAGCGTTTGGCCTGCCAGGGGGTAGAGTTGCGCCTCCGGTTTCTCCCACAGTGGCACTCCTTCAACCCACTCATAAATACAATATGGATGTGGAAGATATTCTCGCGACCAATCGTAATACCTTACAAGCGGGAGCAGATCGCTGTGCTCTGTTACAATTCCTCGTCGTGTAGCTCTGCGTTGCGCAAATGCGACAGCGGCCTCTGTATCCCGTGGGCCGTTAGTGGCATGTCTCATCAGCCACAGAACAAATGCCTCTTTGATGAGGTCCGGTTCATAGCGATAGACCTGTTCGTGCGTACGGACACGCAGGCCATAGCTGCGTCCGCTCACGGCGACTTTGACGATGGTATTGATGTTTCCAGTCAGCACCTGTTGGACATGCAACGATTGCCCCGGAAATAGCGGAGAGAAAGCGCGTTCGATCTGTGCGGCATTAATGGACTCCATAGCCCTCCTCTAGCATCCCACGGCAGCTTTCGGCTACAGTCTGAGACATCGTCACCCACTCACCATTCGGTAGAAGGAGGATTTTATGGCAACGGCTCACCCTTCTCGATCAGCAGAGATTCGCGCTCGGTTATCCCATCCGATCATCGATTCCGACGGACACACGGCAGAATTTGAGCCAGCGTTCTTCGATTATCTCAAGAATGTTGCAGGAGGGAACGCGGTCGAGCGGCTGAAAGCGGCACCGGACGTGCCGTTCTCTTTCCTCTGGTATCGGCTCTCACCGCAGGAGCGGCGCCAACGCCGGGTCCCCCGTCCGCATTGGTGGGTTCATCCAACGAAGAACACGTTAGACCGCGCGGCCAGTTCATTACCAAAGCTACTCCGTGAACGGTTAGATGAAACTGGACTCGACTTCACCATCATTTATCCCAGCATGGGGATGGCCATGATGCACATGGGGGACGAAGAACTCCGCCGCGCCGCTTGCCGTGCGTTGAACAAATATCACGCCGACATCTTTCGTGAGTGCGCAGATCGCATGACCCCGGTCGCGGTGATCCCGATGCACACTCCGCAGGAAGCGATTGAAGAACTCGAATATGTCGTCAAAGAACTCGGACTGAAAGCGATCCTCATGGCTGCCTTGGTACGTCGCCCAGTTGCCTCTGTCGCGTCGGCTCCGCCAGAGCTGAGCCGCTACGCCTTCTGGCTGGACACGTTCGGTATCGATAGTGAGTATGATTATGACCCGGTGTGGGCGAAGTGTGTCGAGTTGAAAGTGTCACCGACGTTCCATTCTTTCGGGGTCGGATGGGGAAGTCGTACCTCGATTTCCAATTTTATGTACAACCATATTGGCCATTTTGCCGCCTCAGCGGAAGCCTCCTGCAAGTCGCTTTTCTTCGGTGGCGTTACTCGACGCTTTCCACAACTCCGCTTCGCCTTCCTCGAAGGCGGCGTCGGCTGGGCCTGCACGCTCTTCGGCGATCTCGTTGGGCACTGGGAAAAACATAATGTGAAGTTCTTGGAACACTTCGATCCTGCCAATCTGGACGAGCAACTGATACAAGACCTCTTTTGCAAGTACGGTGGCGGACCACTGAATGCCGAGAGACTCGTGAACAAAACTGATCGCTCACAACTGTTGTGGGGAAATCCCGACGAAAACCCGGCCGATCTCGATGAATGGGCTCCATGTAAAATTGAGCGCAAAGAAGACATCCGTGATCTGTTCGTGCGGTCTTTTTATTTCGGCTGTGAGGGTGATGACCGAGTCACGGCTTGGGCTTTCGATACGAAAAAGCATCCCTTCGGCTCGCGCCTGAACGCAATCTACAGCTCAGACCTGGGGCACTGGGACCTGCCGGACATGCGGGATGCTGCGGCTGAGGCATACGAGATGGTTGAGAAAGGATTGCTCACCGAGGAGAATTTCCGCGACTTCGTCTTTGTGAATGCCGTGAAACACAAGACGGAAGTGAATCCTGATTTCTTCAAAGGGACGGTTGTGGAGGGCGCAGTCAAGAAGCTTCTTGCCGAAAACGCGAGTTGACATATCGATCTACGCAATGAACAGACGCTCTGAGGAATTATGGACACGAGTGCAATCCACCGTTTCGTCGACACCACATGGACTGAGAAAATCATTCCTGCCCTTCAGGAATACCTCACTATTCCGAACCAATCCCCAGCGTATGATCCAAACTGGAACACCAATGGATACCTGGACCAGGCGACCGACCTGATCGCGAACTGGATTCGTGCCCAGAACGTCCCTGGTCTCACTCTTGAGGTGGTTCGACTCGCAGGGCGGACTCCGTTGCTCTTCATTGAGATTCCTGGCGACTCACGCGAAACCGTCCTGCTCTATGGGCATCTCGACAAACAACCGCCGATGGACGGTTGGAACGACGGGCTCGGTCCGTGGAAACCGGTGATCAAAGACGGCAGACTCTACGGGCGCGGCGGCGCAGATGATGGCTACTCGGCGTTCGCGTCGTTGACGGCGATTCAGGCACTCAAACAACAGAGCATTCCGCATGCACGTTGTGTGATTCTCATCGAAGCCTGTGAAGAAAGTGGCAGCTTTGATCTGCCGCACTACATTGAGGCGCTGAAAGAACGCATCGGGACTCCGAGTCTGGTGATTTGCCTGGACTCCGGCTGCGGCAATTATGACCAACTGTGGGTGACGTGTTCGTTGCGTGGACTTGTCAACGGAACGCTCTCCATTTCGACACTGACCGAAGGGGTGCACTCTGGAGCAGCGAGTGGCATTGTCCCTTCAACGTTCAGAATTCTGCGACAACTCTTGAGTCGCCTGGAGAATGAAAACACCGGAGAGATTCTCCCTCGTGAATTTTATACACAGATTCCTGAAGCACGCGTGCAGCAAGCGACGATTGCAGCGCAGGTGTTGGGCGAAAGCGTCTATAGCGAGTATCCGTTTCAGCAGGGAGTTGTCCCTGTCACTCGTGATTTTACCCAGTCGCTGTTGAATCGCACCTGGCACCCACAGTTGGCGATCACCGGAGCGGCAGGTCTACCGCCGCTCGATAAATCCGGCAATGTATTGCGACCAGTGACCGCCGTGAAAGTATCGTTGCGGATTCCGCCAATGGTTAACGCGGAAGCCGCAACCGCGTTTCTCAAGCAACTGTTGGAGAAAGCCCCTCCCTACGGTGCGAAGGTCACTTTTACCGCCGAGCAGAGTGCTGATGGCTGGAATGCTCCGGCACTTGAGCCGTGGCTGGAAACCTCGCTCAAACAGGCGTCGCGAGAATTCTTTGGTAAGGAAGCTTGCTATTGGGGTGAGGGTGGCACGATTCCGTTCATGGCCATGCTCGGAGAGAAATTTCCGCGCGCACAGTTTGTCATTACTGGTGTGCTCGGTCCGCGTTCCAATGCCCACGGTCCCAATGAGTTTTTGGATATTGCTACTGGCAAGCGTCTTACGTGCTGTGTGGCGCGGGTGGTGGCAGATCATTTTCAGACGAAATGCCGCTAGTTGATCTCATAAGAAAGGGAGAAGAGTAATGAATCGTTATCAGATGTTACTTGGTGCAAACGCACGAGAACCTCAAGCCGCGCCAGGATGGCAGATTACGCGTCTCCTTCCGGCCAGCGGTCTCTACGGAGCGAATGGCATGCAGTTTGGTCCGGACGGTCGCCTGTATGTCACGCAAGCGTTTGGTAGTCAGATTACGGCAGTGAATGTCAGCACCGGTGGGCTCGAAGTGATTTCCCCACTTGGTGGACCGATCGTCGCACCGGACGACGTAGCCTTCGACTCCCAGGGGACAATGTATGTGACCGAAGTGATGAGCGCTCGTGTCTGCGCCCGCACGCTGGATGGGAAGACCCGCATTGTCGCCGACAATTTACCTGGCGCAAACGGCATTACGATTCATCAGGACCGGGTGTTTATTGACGAGTTCCGCCGTGGTGGACGGATTTTTGAACTGTACCCCTACACCGGCCGTGCGCCGCGGATGATTGCCGATGATCTGCGTGGCCCCAATGCCCTGATGGTTGGTCCCGATGGCAAGCTCTACTTTCCTCTCGTCCCACAAGGAGAAGTGTGGCGCGTCGATATTGAAACCGGAGCCCGCGAGAAGGTCGTGGATGGCTTGAAATCTCCACCGGCGGTGAAGTTCAATCGCAAAGGCGAATTGATTGTCCCACAAGCTGGGGCCGGTGAAGTTGTCCGGATCGATATTCAGAGCGGCGCAAAAACGGTCATTGCCAAGGTCCGTCCGGGAATCGACAACCTGGCATTCAGTCCAGACAACCGACTCTTTCTCTCACATTTTGTTGATGGTGGTGTTACTGAGATTACCACTGATGGGAGCAATACCGAGCGAGTCCTCGTTCCCAAGGGACTGGTCGGACCGTGGGGAATTGCGTGTGGCGCTGCTGGGCAACTCTATCTCAATGATGGGCTGAGTCTCGCTATCCTTTCACCAACCAAAGACGTCAGTCGCCTTGGTGGTCTGCTCGATAATAGCTTTCCTGGGTTTGTCCGCAGTCTTGCGGCGGGTGCTCCAGGCGAGTTGTGGCTCACTACTATTGCGGGTGATGTCGTGCAATTCTTTCCGGATGGGCGACCGTTCAAGATGCTCGCGCGTAAGTTGCAGGAGCCTTATGGTATTGCAGCGGTGAGCAATGGTGCTGTTGTTGTTGCCGAGAAGGGGTCTGGAAAGCTACTGCGCGTTGACGCGGCTGGACAGATGACAACCGTTGCCAGTGGATTTGCGCAACCTGGAGAAGTAGTCGCGGCGAGTGACGGAAGTATTTTTATTAGTGATATGGGCGCAGGTCGTATCGCACAGGTCGAGAAGAGCGGAAACGCGGCAACGCTTGTCGATGGGCTGTCGAAACCGTCTGGACTGGCCTTGCTTCATCAAGACACGCTGCTCGTGCTCGACCGTGATACGAAAGAGCTTCATGCGGTCAATGTCAATACCAAGCAGCAACAAACCCTGGCTTCCTCTCTGCCGGTAGGTGATCCTCCAGGCTGTTCTCGTGGGCCAATGGAATTCTCCGGTGGGCTTGCAGTTGCCCAGGATGGAACGGTCTACATCGCGGGGGATGGAGAGGGGGACGTATTGGCCTTGCGTAGCCATTAGGATTTGTAGGAGCAAAGCATTTGGAGAGGCTGCCCAACGTTTCATGCGGGTCCCAGGGACAAATGCTTTGCCCCTACGGTGGGGAGTTGGTTACAGACCACCCTCATAGAACAGCGCCAAGAGCGCTCTTCTTCGCCATCAGATACAAGAGCGCACCATCTTTTTCTGCCTTCATCTCTCGCACCACATTCTGCCGAGCAAGTAAAAACTTGCGATCTCGAACGACAAAACCAGCAGCGACTAATGCACGCGCAACCTGAGCCGACGAGAGCTTTCGGTAGGTCGCATGTGAACGGAAATGTAGTGGATAGGTCGTGATAAGAAAGCGTCCACGAGTGGTGAGCACGCGCGCCACTTCGCGAAACACGCGCCCCACTCTGATATACCCCAGCGTCTCTGGAAGGATCACGACGTCAAAACAAGCTGAGGGGAAGGGCAGGAAATGGGCATCGGCTTGGAGGCTTCGTGTGAACCCATGTTGTCTGGCTGCCTTGAGCATCTCATAGACCACGTCGATCCCGACGACCTGGTGCCCCTGCCGTCGCAAGAGACGTTCGAGTTCCCCCAGGCCACAACCAATGGTGAGCACCCGTTGCTTGTGGGGAAGCTGGTCGGCCAACCACCACCGCAAAGCTGGGAACTCGCTACTGAACGTGAAGTGTCCACTTTTTTTCCATCCTCGCTTAGCCACACGTCGAAAAAAAGGCGCATCGGACCGTGCTCGCAACTCTCGCATATCTGAGACCCGCAATTGCTCCTCCCTCCAGACTCAGTCAACACTATAACCCCTCAGTGCTCTAAAGTGCCTGGAACAGAAAGAAAAGCCCCTGGATTTGCGCTTCCCGCTAAATTCCCATAGTTAATACTCCCGCAGTGGCAACCGGGGCAGGAGCCTGAAGGGCTGTCTCGTGACGGACGTGGGAGAACAATACATGCGGTATTTCTGCGGCATTGATACGGGCGGGACGTTTACCGACTGTGTCGTAATGGACGAACATGGACAGATCACGATTGCCAAAAGTCCATCGACACCAAAAGATTTTGCCGAGGGGTTTTTCAATGCTCTCGAAGTCGCCGCAACTAAATTGACACTGACGCTCCCCCAACTCATGCAGAACACGCAGTTGCTCTTGCACGGTACCACCGTCGGCACCAACGCCATCGTCCAACTGAAAGGAGTCAAGACTGGCTTGATTACCACCCGTGGCCACGGAGATGCACTGATTATCATGCGATCAGTTGGGCGCTCGGCAGGTCTCCCGATTGAAAAACTTTTGCACGTCTCCCGTCATCAAAAACCGGCGCCAATCATTCCTCGCACCCTGATCCAGGAAGTGAGCGAGCGTCTGGATTGGCAAGGCAGTGTTTTTCTCCCACTCAACGTTGAGGAGGCACGAACTGCTATTCAGTCGCTTCTCGACCAGCAGGTTGAGGCAATAGCCATCTCTTTCTTGTGGGGTTTCGTTAATCCCAGCCACGAACTAACAGTGAAACGCATGGTCCAAGAGATGGCTCCCGGTCTGTTTGTGACCTGTGCCCATGAACTAATTGCGAAGCCAGGCGAGTATGAACGCACCGCTGCAACTGCCATCAACTGTTTCATCGGTCCGGGGTCCTCTGGTTACCTTGAACGTGTACAGGAGCGCGCCAAACAACTTGGCTATCAGTACCCGCTGCTCATCATGCAGGCCTCTGGCGGTGTGGCAACCGCGCGTGAGGCGGCAGAGAAACCGGTGTTCACCATTGGATCTGGTCCTGTCGGCGGTGTCATTGGCTCGAAGTTTCTCGCTGACATGCTCGGTCATGCCAACGTCATCGCCTCAGATGTCGGCGGCACGAGTTTCGATGTCGGGATCATTAGCAATGGTCAACCGCTGACCTCGTCGGAAACGATCATTCATCAATATACCTTCTTCATGCCGCAGCTTGACATTCAGTCGATCGGTAGTGGTGGCGGGAGCATTATTTGGATTGACGAATTGAGCGGAACGATGAAAGTCGGACCACACTCGGCAGGGGCTGATCCTGGTCCCGCCTGTTATAATCGCGGCAACGAGGAACCAACCGTTACAGATGCCAACCTCATGCTTGGCTATCTTAATCCTAACAATTTCCTTGGCGGAAAATTCTCCCTCGATAAGAACAGTTCGTTCCGGACCATGCAGCGCATTGCTGAGCGCTTACACATGGATGTTGTCGAAGCAGCGAGTGGAGCGGTCCAGATTGTCGAGTTCCACATGGCCGACCTCATGCGACAGATGACCGTCCAACGCGGGCTCGATCCACGGGACTTTGTCGTGTACGCCTATGGTGGCGGCGGTCCGGTCCATGCGGTCTCGTACGCCCGAGAACTCGGCTGTCAGACTGTGGTGATTCCCTTGGGGTCGGTGGCTTCCACCTGGTCTGCTCTCGGCATTCAGTCCGCTGACGTGCTGCATGTGTACGAGAAAGCCGAGTTGCTCATCGCCCCATTCGATCCCCAACGAATGAACGCTATTTTCGTTGACCTCGAAGCTAGAGGGAAAGCCCAGCTCAAAGAGGACGGCATTGCTGAGGATGCTGTACGGTTTCGTCGTTCTGTAGATATGAAGTTTCGCCTGCAAATTCATCGCGTCGAGGTTCCTGTTCCGGGGGGAACGTTCCAGACTGAGGAAACCGAACAGCTCATGCAAGCTTTCGCCGATAAGTATGAAGCGTTGTATGGGAAGGGTTCTGCCTTCAAAGAAGCCGGGATGGAAATTGGTGTGTTTCGCGTCACGGCGGTGGGAGTCATCCCTCGCCCTCGTCTTTCGTACCAATCACAGAAAGCGGCGGATCTGGTCGTCAACTCTCGCGAGGTCTACTGGCATGAGTTAAGGCGTTTCGCTGTCACCCCCGTGTATGACGGCGCAAAACTCGCGGTTGGTTTTACTCTCGAAGGGCCGGCAATTATTGAAATGCCGGAGACGACAATTGTTCTCCATCCGCAGAGTGTGGGTCAGTTGGATGAGTACGGGAATTTTGTGATTAAGATTGAAGCGTGAGCTATTAGCTTTTAGCCAGAAGGAAATCTTCCAAAGCTAACAGCTAATAGCTAATGGCTGATGGCTCCTCCACAAGGAGAATTTCGTGACACAAGTAGAAGTGAAATGGGATGGTCGCACCTATCCCTACATTCCGAGCAAAGACCTTAATGTTCATTCCAGCCTCAAACGTCACACGCGAGCGGCGGAGAAGATCGACCCAGTCACCTACGAAGTCGTGCGCCACGCCATGTGGAACATCAATGTCGAGCACGGCAACACGATCATGAAAATTTCCGGCTCGCCGAGCTGCGCCTACGGGCATGATTTCAATCCATCACTAATGGATGAAAACGGCGACTTCGTCTTCTTCGGGCCGTTTCTCCAGTATCTCTCCTCCGCAACCGGGTCAGCCGTGAAGTGGACACTCGAGTATCGTTCAGACAACCCTGGGATTTTTGACGGAGATATTTTCTTAACCAATGATCCCTGGATTGGCGCGACGCATCAATCTGATGTCGCCCTTATTGCCCCGGTCTTTTGGGAGGGTGAGTTGTTCTGTTGGGTTGGGAATACCCTCCACCAATGGGACATGGGAGGCACGGCCCCAGGCGGATTCAACCCGATGGCCGCCGATGTGTTTTGGGAGTCGGGCTGTATTCCGCCCATCAAAATTGTCGAAGGTGGCAAACTACGGAAAGACCTCGAAGAAGAATACACGCGCCGTTCGCGTATGCCGCAGCTTGTTGGCCTCGATTTACGAGCCGAGATTGCCGGGTGTACTGTTGCACGGGAACGCCTGCTGGCGCTCATTGAGCGGTACGGGGCGGAAACAATTAAAGGGGTCATGCGCAAACTGCAAGACGATTCTGAGCGGGCGTTTCTGCGGCGTTTGGCAACGATCCCGGATGGCACCTGGCGGGAATCGAGCTGGATCGAGTTGAAAGGTCCGGGCGACCGTGGTTTGTACCGTAACTCTCTCGCCCTGACCAAACGTGGTGACTCGTTGATCTTCTCCAACGACGGGAGCGACCCGCAAGCCGGAACGCTGAATTGTACGATGGTTGCCTGGAAAGGGGCCATCGCCTCGATGATTTGTTCGCAGATGTTGTTCGATCAAATGTTCGTTGTCGAAGGGGCCTATCGTCACATGGAGTTTGATGTCACGCCAGGCACCGTCTCCTGTGCGACATTCCCAGCTGCTGTTTCTGCTGCCCCTCCTGGCGTACTTCTGCAAACTATCGCGCTTGCGGGGTTGGTCATTTCCAAAATGCTGGCGTGCTCATCTGACGAGCAGCTGCGCAGCGAGGTGCAAAGCTGCATGGGTGCGGCGATGTATCCCGTGTGTGCGTTCAACGGCATTGACCAACGAGGTGCACCGTACGCCTCTTTTCTGCTTGATCCGGTCGGTGCAGCGCTCGCCGGCCTCTCGTGGAAAGATGGGGTGGATACTGGCGGCTGGCCGTGGGACTTGCAGAGTACCATGCCCAATGTCGAAGATAACGAATGGTTCTATCCCATCCTCTATCTCTGGCGTAAAGAACTGCCGAATGCTGGCGGGGCAGGAAAGTATCGCGGTGGGAATCCGGGAGAGCTGGCCTTCATTCCGCATGGGACGGACCTCATTACCTTGTTCACGGCCTCCGGGCATTGCGCCGTTCCTGGACCCGGGCTGCATGGTGGACTGTCGCCAGCGACGACTCGCTTTACGCTCCGAAAAGACGCGAACCTTGCGCAACAGCTTGTCGCCACTGGTCGGATGCCGACCAGTCTGGAAGAATTACACGGCAAAACCGAATACGTCGCGCCGAAAGCGTTCAACGTCCCACAGAAACCCTCTGACGTTTTCCTCATGTCGTGGGCTGGTGCTGGAGGGTACGGTGACCCTCTGGAACGTGACCCCGCACGTGTTGTGCTGGATATTCAGCGCGGTAGTGTTACGCCGGAGTGGGCAACTGAAGCGTATGGGGTGGTCTTCAATAACCAGGGTAAAGTCGATGCGGAAGCCACTGAAGCGCGACGCACAAAGCTCCGCAAGGCTCGCCTGCGCAAAGCGCCAAAACGCCCGCGACGGAAGCTCGACCCCACCAACGCTCGGCGTATTGCTGAGGGGTTGATACTGGTCGATAGGACTCTTGCGTGTAGCAAATGTAACCATGAGATTTGCCTGGCGACCGAGAACTACAAACCCCACTGCGCCATGACCGAACGGCCGCTGAAAACAGTGAATCCTCACTTGCTCGATCCGAAAACTTACGTAGACGATAAGGTCGTGTTTCGCAGTTATGTCTGTTCAAGCTGCGGCTTACTCATCCAGACCGAACTTGCACGTCCAGCCGACCCACCGTTGTGGGACATTCAGCTTGCTTTTTGAGGAGGTCATTATGACGCCGGAACATCCACACGTTGAAACGATCAAACGCTACTACCACGGCTGCAACACCGCGGACGTGGTGCTGATGAAGTCTACCTTCACCGACGATGTCGTTCACTATTTCACCCATCACAAGCCGATCCGTGGGGCGGACGCCCTAGCAACCTACTGGGCCAAGATGCAACCACGTGTGAGTGGCATGTGGGTGGTCGATCATGCGTTGGTGCAGGGCGATGAAGCCGTTATTGAATGGACGATGCGCTGGACACCAGAAGGGCAATCAAAGCCGCAACTCGTGCGCGGCGCGGAGTGGTATGTTTTTCGCGATCATCTCATTGCTGAGATTCGTGCCTATTATCTCAACCCGCGCCTTCCTTATATGCGCACGGATTTTGACCTACAAGACTTCCCCTACGCCAAGCGGGAGTACCTCACGCTCAAAGAGTGATAAAAAGTTCATCTCGGCCCGACAATCCCTTCAATTGGGCAAGCGAGAATACTTCCCCTTAAAGAACAACAACGGGCGATTCCCAGAGGCACTGGCAGTTTGCACCTCGCCCACGTAAATCGTGTGATCGCCACCCTCGTACCCATTGACTAACTTGCATTCAATGTAGCCGATTGCACCTTCCAGCAGCGGCACCCCAAGGTTCCCTTCACGGGTCAGCACTCCTTCAAATTTCTCGATCCCTTTGGTCGCAAACCGCGTCGATAACTGCTCTTGGTCTTCTGCCAGGAAATTAACAGCAAAGACTTTTGACTGCTCAAAACAAGCGTAGCAGTCCACTTTCTTATCGACACAGACCAAGATGAGCGGTGGATCAAGAGAGAGTGAGGTATAGGAATTGGCGGTCAGCCCAAAGGGCTTGCCACTTGTGTCTTTGGTCGTGATCACGGTCACACCAGTCGCAAAGGCCCCAAAGACGTTACGGAGTTCGCGGGAATCGATCGCCATACATGCTCCTCATTGTGAAGGGTCCCTGACTGCTAACAGAGCAGTGATTGTTCTGTCAATTCCTCTGCCGGGGGATTACAGTGCCAACATAGACATAAGGTAAATCGAGAGAAGTCATGGCACGGGCCTGTTCCCGCACTTCGGCTCGTACAATTGACGCCACAAAAAGGGTGTGGTCCCCTGCGGGATAACTCGCCACGACGCGGCATTCCAATACCGCCATTGCCAGCTTCAGGAGTGGTACACCAGTTTCTCCGAGTTCGTACTCGAACGGCTCCAGGTTGTCAGGTCGGCGCGAGGCGGCCGAGTAAAAATAGTCTTCTAATGCTTTGCTCTTCTGACCGACCACGTTGAGCCCGAACATTCCTTGGCGTTCGACAAAACCGTGACTGAAGTGACGTTTATCGACAGCGGCCATAATCAATGGCGGGTCGCCCGATACCTGTGTCACCCAAGATGATGACATCCCATGCATCCGCTCCCCTTCACGGACAGTCAGCACATAAATACCGGTGGTGAGTTCAGCTAATGCTTCAGCGAGGCGTGGGTCCATGGGAACTCCTTTGCTAACGAAACACGAGCCACGTACCACGTAATACGTGAAGCGTGGAGCGAGAAGCGCAGAGCGTAAAACGTAAAGAAGATTCAAAAAGAGTCTGAGAGTCTCTCAGTTCGGAGTACAGAGTTGCACAAGGTCTACGATTTTTCTACTGACTCTTGGCTACTTTTTTCACTGACAACTGAGAACTGGTAACTGTCTTCTTACGTTTTACGCATCACGTTTTACGTCTAACGTTTCCCGCATGCCAATCCCAATCAAAGCCACGAGTGCTGTGCAAGCAGCGACCGCGATAAAAGCAGCCTGAAACCCCAGGTGACTCGCAGCCCAACCGACGGTAATCGGTCCAAGGAGGAGTCCAGTATCTCCTGCACCACGATACACTCCCATCACCCTGCCCGCTGCACCAGGCGGAGTCAGGTCAGCAATCACCGCCGCTGGTGCGGGTCCTACATAGCCAATCGCGGCTCCAAACAAAATCATGGCAAGAACGAGTAGCCAGAATGTCGTCGCCAACGGAAGACACAGGACGGCCAGCGCGGACGCCCATAGACTCCCTAATAGTGCGCGGCGACGACCAGCATGATCAAGTAAACGCCCGGCATGCCATAGAACACAGAAATTCGCCAACGAACAAAAAGACTGAGCTAACCCGATACCGCTCTCTCCCAATCCCAAGGTCTCTTGGGCGAAGAGCGGCATCAAGTTGAGGGTTACCCCGGAACGAATGCCAAAGAGGAGCAACGTCACTCCACAAATAAAGACGAAGGTGAAATCGCCCCTGAGTTGACGCAGGAGGGACGGTGCTTCAGTTGCAGTCTTCCCAGCGTAAGGAGGCTTCGCTATCGGAGAAAACTCGCCGACCCAACGATAACTCATCACGGCCACGGCAAGCGACAAGACCGCCATCGCCCAAAAAGGGGCACGGAGATTGTGGAAAACACTTGCGGCCACCCCTCCAACGCTTGGGCCGAACGAGACTCCGATTAACAGCATACTCTGATAAAAGCTCATCGCCTGTCCCATGCGTTGCGGTGTCACGGTCCGCGCCAGACACGCCATGGCCGTAATCGTGAACAAAGCAGAGCCAGCACCACCGATGAAACGGAACAGCAACAATGTGTGAAAATCCTGGACCACCGCGGAAAGCCAGGCCGACACGGCCACCACTGCGGCTCCCCCCGCAGCAATCCAGCGCGGGCTCAAGCGATCAATTAACACTCCGCCAATAAAATCGAAAGGAATCCGCCCAAGCGCAAAAGCCGAAATGAGTGCCCCTGCGCCGGCATACGACACGCCAAAATCCTGGGCAATGAGCGGTAAGACCGGAGAGATAACGCTCGATCCCATCATGATTACCAAGGTCATCAGTGACACCACGATGACCTGTGGATTCAGGTCCACCACCCATCGGTGGAGGAGGTTCATAGGGCCGCGAGGTGCGGCTGGGTGAGGGTCCGCGCAACTTCTTTATCGCTGCTCGGCACCTGCCCAAATACTTTTCCCCACACTGCCGCAGTCTCCATACACATATACATTGGGACGGTGGGAGCGGCCTCTTTGAGCCAGCCGGTAACGGCACGATACATTTTGACCCGCAGCGCTTGAAACGTGCGCCACTTGCCGTCCCCACACGGCACCTGCTCGCCGGACAAGATGCGGGTCTGCGGAAAGCGCCGCCGCACGGTCGTCCGTAGCGCGGGTGTCATCCGCAGACTGCCGACACTGACCCACGCCACGCGACGGGCGTCGATCGCAGAAAAAATCCGCGTAATGGTATCGCAGTAGCCTGTTTCCCAGTTGGGATATTCGATGAGTGGGTCGAAATGAAAGCCGAGTTTGTAGCCTGCGGCTTGCACTTGTTGTGCCGCTGCCAAGCGCGCGGCAAACGAGGCAGTCCCATGTTCTTCTGTGTCGATAATCTCCGGTGGTGTGATGGACCACGACACCACCACCCGATCTTTCGGATCAAGCGAGAGGAGACCGTTCACACAGTCACTTTTGGTCTTCAGCTCGAGCAGTGTGTTCTGCCGGGCAGCAAAAAACGGAATGAGGTCAGCCGAGAAGCCCAGCAGTGAATCAAGGGCGAGACTATCAGACAATTCGCCAGTGCCAATGCGAAAATGTCGCTCAGGGTGACGATCCACCGCGCTCGCGACTTCGCTTAGCAGTTCACTGACGTTCGTGAACACCTTCAGGGTTGGATTATTCGCCAGATATTCCTGCAAAAAGCAATAGCTACAATCCATCGGACAGTTGGAAATCAAACTCACCACTAGATAGTTGCAGCAGACCAGCCCTGGCGTTCCCGCCGGACAGTGTTCGAGGAAGGTCGAACGTTGGCGGGTGAAGAACAAGCGTCGTTTTCCCGCAGCAAAAGGCTCTCGTTCGCTCGGTATCGAAGTCCTCCGCTCCCACTCTTTCTCAACGATGTGTACGGGAACGTGTGGCAAGCGAGAAAGCACGCGCTGGACGACTGGAGCATTTTCTTCTCCATGCTCAATCAAAATCTCACTAGGCTGATAGCTTTCCATAAGGTTTTCACTGACACTTCACCCGGCCTTGAAAGGCCGGGCTACTTTCAGTCGCCGCTCCGCGGCTGAGCAATGGACAATTTTTACTAACAACTGATCACTGTTTTCAGACTTCATCAAACAGCTCAAACAACCGTTGCAGTGAACCATCCTCCACCCGTTGTTGCAAGCGGTGCAGATTGTCAGTGAGCTCTTGCAGATTACGTGCTTTCAGTTCAACGGTAATTTCCTCACCTTCAAAAGACGGGGGGAATGATACCTGGATCCGATTGCCCAGGTCCAGCGCCTTCACTGCTAAGTGCACTTCTTCTTCCAGACGAGACAAGTGCGGATAGCGAATTTTCCGTAGTGCGTCTTTGATCGCTTTCAGCTTGTCGTTGCGCGACAACTTTGCATGAAGGGGTTGATGGGTTTCAACGCGCGACAGCAGTTCTCGCACGGTTCCGTCCTCACGAGCGAGGATTTCCTCGATCCAATCCAGAAAATCGCGCAGATGGTTCTCGCCCAGTTGCAGTTCTTGCACGACTGCAAGCAACGCCGCTTGGTCCTCTTCGCTCCAGGCCTGCCAGCGGGCAAGGGTCTGCGGGCTGAGTCGCTTCGCTTGGGCGTAGGTCGTGATGTAGTCACTCACCGAAGACAACGTTGTTCTCCTTATTGTCGTACGCTGCCGCCACTGCCAAATACGGCGCACCATCATGGCCGCGTTTCCGCGCTCCGTGGGCAAGAATGGTGCACTTCTTTCGTAACATCTCCACCGTTAATCTCCGTTGCTCTTCAGAGAGCATCCCGGACTCCAGTAACTTGCGTAACGCGTGCACACGAAAGCGATCCATTCCCCAGAAGCGACGCGAAAGCTGGTCCGGATGTCCACCACGTTTCACGACGAGCGGCATAGCAATGAAGGGTACTGGCAAGGACGCAGTAATGCGCAGCCATAGATCATAATCTTCGCACGCTGGGAGAGTTTCATCGAATCCTCCCAGTTCCTCAAATAATGCCCGACGCATCATCACCGCTGACGGGCTCACGAGACAGAGTTCCAGACTGCGAGCAAAAATATCGCCCCCTGCTTTGCGATGTTTGTTGTGCGGATTGACGCGCACGCCGTTTCGCACCCAGATTTCGTCGGTTTGGCAAATCTGCACGTCCGGGTGTTGATTAAAGAGGGCAACCTGGTGCTCTAGTTTTCGTGGTTGCCACAGATCGTCCGAGTCAAGAAACGCGATCAATGCCCCACGAGCACGCGCCACTCCCACATTCCGTGCTGCCGACACGCCACGATTTGCCTGGTATATATACTGGACCCCAGTGTACTGCTGAACGACTTCAGCAGTTCTGTCGTCTGATCCGTCGTCTACTATAATCAGTTCGAAATCGGTGTATGACTGCGCAGCGACTGAGGCAATCGCTTCGCGGACCAAGTTTCGGCGGTTGTGGGTTGGAATAACAACGGTCACTCGTGGCATACACTGATACTCTGCTAGCAGAATTTTGAGAGGTTGGAGATCGTCATGCCCGCGTAGGCGGGCATCCAAACAGGAAAAGATAAAGATAGACAGAAAGAAGAGACAGAGAGTTGAGATAGAGACAGAGAAGGAGAGGGATGGGGTGGTCTCTGTCTCTCGTCTCTGTCTTGCTCCCTGTGGTCCTTACGTCACAAGCGCATGCAAAGCCTGCCATACTTCCTCTTTTCCCATGCCGGTCTCAGCCGAGAAGAGTACCAGTGGACGATCTTTGTTCTGCGCAGCAAGAGCTTTCCGGTGCCGTTCGAGTTCTCCTCGTTTCAGTTTGTCACATTTGGTCGCTACCACGAGAACCGGACGATGATGGTACGCTAAGAATTCCCACAACGCTTCTTCTTCTGCATCTGCTCCGCGACGAATATCGACGATGCTCACTACGCCCCGTAGGTGCCGGGAATTCACCAAGTAGTCTTCGATCAGATGTTGCCACTGCGCCCGGTCATGTTTGGACACCTGGGCATAACCATATCCAGGCAGATCGACAAAGGTCAGACTGTTGTTAATAACAAAAAAGTTGAGTTGTTGGGTTCGACCAGGGGTGGCACTGATACGAGCAATTTTCCAGTCTAGCAGCCGATTGATCAGCGACGACTTCCCCACATTCGAGCGGCCAGCAAAGGCGACCTCCGGATAAGGAAGCTTTGGATAGGCTCCAGGTTGAGCAGCAGCACCGGCAAATTCAACAGAAGTAATCTTCATGAGCCAAAAACTCAGCAGCAAAAGTAGCGTCCGTCCGACTTACCGAGCTTTATTCGTTCCGGCAAGCCCGGCAAATGCTTGAAAGCTTCTCAGGAAAGGTGTTAGGGTGCGGTGGATTTCGGGGAAGAAATAGTGATTTTGTCACATTTTGCTAAATCGAACCACAGAAGATTCGTACACTTCCTCACTTACCGTGGGACATTTTCCCGCTCGTCCTGAGCGTAGCGCAGTGGAGTCGAAGGGCGGCGCATCAGGTCCTGCGCATGCTTCGACTTCGCCCTGCGGGCTACGCTCAGCATGAACGGTTTTGGTCGACACTGTACCAATGTCATGTGGTTCGATTTAAGTTGCAGCAAGATGACAAACCAATAGGATGAGATCATGTTACAGCAAGCGATAGATTTCCGCGAGGAAAGCGAAACACTCTTTGCACTCCTCGACCCGTTAGGAGATCAAGACTGGGAAAGAAAAACTCAGTTCAAGGAGTGGACCATTAACGACGTGGTCGCACACTTACACTTCGGCAACTATCTCGCAGATCTGTCCCTACAAGATAGCGCCGCTTTCATGGACTTCGTGCGGAATTGGATGGCAGTGGGCAAGCAAAAAGGTGGGCACATGGCTGCTACCCATGTATGGCTCGAGGGAACCCAGAACCGGGCTCTGCTGAAGCGCTGGCGTGATTTCTACTTGGAGATGACAGACCGATTCGTCGTCGCTGACCCCAAGCAGCGAGTCAAATGGGTGGGGCCCGACATGAGTGTCCGCTCCAGCATCACGGCGCGTCTCATGGAAACCTGGGCGCATGGGCAGGCGGCTTACGATCTGTTGGGGACAGTACGGAATGAAGCTGACCGCATCCACAACATCGCTGTCTTGGGAATCAATACGTTTGGCTGGACCTTTACCAACCGAGGATTAGCGGTGCCCGCGGACCCGCCGTATGTCAGACTCACAGCTCCGTCAGGAGTGGTCTGGGAATGGAACCCACCGGCGCAAGGAAACCTCGTTGAGGGGAGCGCGGTAGAGTTTTGCCAGGTCGTCTCCCAAGTGCGGAATCTCGCTGACACCACACTCCGAGTTGTTGGTGCAACTGCCACCTCTTGGATGTTGATTGCCCAGTGTTTTGCCGGCCCACCAGAAAATCCGCCGGCACCAGGAAGTCGCTTCCGACAAGGGTGAGGGTTTTTCCGAAATGGCGGAGGATGACACGCCTCCTTTGCTAGACGAATAGACAAAAACAACATAGATTTAGCGCCAATGAACCAACTCTTAGGCCTGGGAATCACTGGCGTCTCTGTGCTGCTAGCGGCGATTACTTCCGGCATTCGCCTCAAGCCGTATATGGATGCGGGTGTCGAACAAACCCCACTGACGTTTGCTACGTATCCAGCTTTGATTGCTGCTGCCATTACTGTACCAGTCGTTTTCTTCTTGCGTTGGTGGCAAGGGAAAAAACACGTCGACATCGGTCCAGTCACCTTCACTGATAATTTGCTGTTCATCGCCCTGGGCTGTTGGCTGTACATCGCGGTGGCTGTCACGTTTTTTCCTTACGAACCGCCACCGAACCTTCAACCTGCGCACCCAGGCGACCCTCATTCAGCCCCCTTGCCGGGGTCAAACATTTCCGTATTCTGACACTCATTACTCTCTGGAGGTTTTCTTCACGTGCCTGCACAGAGCGACAAGCAAGCGCAACTTCTTGCCCTCGCGGGTGACTTGGCCGACGACTTTGCTACCCGTGCGGCTGATCACGATCACAACAACACGTTCCCCTTCGAGAATATCGAGCGCATGAAAGAGACCGGCTACACTGCGCTCGTGATTCCAGAAGAGCACGGAGGTCTTGGTGCGAATCTCGTAGATTTCTGTCTCTGCCAAGAACGGTTGGCGCAAGGCTGCGGAGCCACAGCACTAGCAATCAACATGCACCTCTTTGGATTGGGGTCGATGGTTGAACGAGGCGATATTCTCCGCCCACAAGCCCAACAGTTTCTTAATGCGGTCGGAAGACGACGGCAAATCATCGGCGGCGGCATTACTGAACCGGAAACCGGCGGCAACTGGGGCCTGTTCGTCTCACGGGCGGTGAAAGAAGGAGACTCGTACCTGCTGAACGGTCGCAAGGCATTCACCAGTCTTGCTCCGGTGATCGACCTGTTCATGGTTATGGTGACGGTCCAAGACCCGGACGCCGGACTGCTCGGTGGGACATTTTTGGTCCCCAAAAGTACGCCGGGCCTGCAGATCGTCGAAACGTGGAACACGATGGGAATGCGGGCGACTGCCAGCCAGGATCTGATTATCACTGACTGTCGTGTTCCACTCGACCATGCGGTGCGCATTCGTCCGGTTGGTGAGATTCTGCCGGAAGACATTAGTGTGTTCGCGTGGTTCTCGCTCAGTGTTGCTGCCGTTTACACGGGTGTTGCGATTGCCGCTCTCAACTTCGCTAAGCAGTTTACCGATCGTCACCAGCCGCTTCCGCTTCCACGGCCTATCAAATATCTCCCAGGCATACAGTTTGCCGTCGCCGAAGCCGAAGCGCTGCTGGCTGTGACGCGCGCCTACACTTTTGAAACCGTGAGGGCTTGGGTCAACGGGGAAGTCTTTTCTGGTGAGGAAGGTCTCGTTCGGGTGTGTATGCCCAAATATGTGGCTACCAACAATGCGATCCGTATTGTTGATCTAGCGATGGAGGTCGTCGGAGCGGTTGGAATTTTCAAAAAACATCCGCTTGAGCGCTATTATCGTGATGTCCGCGCGGGAACGAATCACCCATTCTCCAATGCGCGGATGCGGGAACTCATTGGCAAGAACGCACTCGGCATCAAACTACTGGAAATGCCCCGCTGGTGACCGCCAAAAGAACAAGAGCTATGGATGAACGTAAACAAGTGGCCTTTCGTGGACGACCGGAACCGTTTTTTACGCTACTCGGTTTAGAACTTGAGGAGGTACGACCAGACTTCTGCCGCATGCGCTTACCGTTTCGTCCCGCCCTGCGGACGACCGGGGAAGTAGTGCACGGTGGTGCGATTGCGTCGTTGATTGACACTGCTGGTGTGGTGGCAGTGTGGTCAAACGTTCCTCCAGAGATCACGCGGGGAGCAACGGCGAGCATGACCGTCAATTATCTTGCTGCTGCGGAAGCGATTGACCTCACTGCTGAAGCGCGCATTGTCCGTCGTGGTCGGAGCGTGGTGTTTGTCGAAGTAGATGTATCGTCTCCAGACGGGGAGTTAGTGGCAAGAGGCACATTGATATACAAGTTGTCTGGAGGAAGCAGGTAATAGTCTGCCATATTGATTGCAGGCAGGTCGTTCACGGTCTGCACTCTTGCCGGAGAGAACCATGAAATTCTCGGAATTAGTCGGGCAAGTGCGCGATTGGCTTGAGCGTGAGAGGCGGGTGTCCTATCGGGCGCTCAAGCGTGAGTTTGACCTTGACGATGAGGATGTAGAAGACCTCAAGGCAGAGCTCATTGACGCCAAACACCTCGCCAGCGATGAAGACGGTAAGGTACTTGTTTGGATAGGAAAGGGCGAAGAGGCGAAAAGGAGAAATGGTGAAAGGGGAGAAGACTTCGGACTTCGGACGCCGGACCCCGGACGGTCTTCGGCTGAGCGTCGGCAACTGACTGTCCTGTTCTGTGACTTGGTAGGTTCCACTGCGCTCTCACAACAGCTTGATCCTGAAGAGTATCACGAGCTCGTGCGTGCTTATCAAGAGACCTGTACAAGCGTGATCCGACGCTATGATGGGTATATCGCACAACACTTGGGCGATGGCATATTAGCGTATTTTGGCTACCCGGCGGCTCATGAGGATGATGCGCAGCGCGCCGTGCGGACGGGGTTGGAGATTGTTGGAGCACTCAGGGGACAGGTTACGGGGAACAGGGAACAGACAAAACGGGAACCTCTACAAGTCCGCATCGGCATTCACACCGGGTTAGTCGTCATTGGCGAAATCGGCAGCAGCGAGAAGCGCGAGATCCTCGCGCTGGGCGAGACGCCGAACCTCGCTGCGCGCATCCAGGGGCAAGCCAATCCCGATGAAGTGATGATTAGTGCCGCGACGTATCATCTCGTCGAGGGCTTATTTGCGTGTGAGGATCGTGGGCAGCCAGAACTGAAAGGGGTAGCAACCCCACTGACGGTCTAT
>Ga0187892_10003436_pt1 | contig 29010 bp, 20 predicted proteins | sample MA1701073metaG_FD_139345 | JGI IMG/M metagenome (GOLD analysis project Ga0187892, IMG submission 139345) | Bio-ooze microbial communities from a basaltic lava cave in the Kipuka Kanohina Cave System on the Island of Hawaii, USA - MA170107-3 metaG ... | reverse complement strand
TCGGAGGGGCCGGACGGCCCGCCGTATCGCAACAGCATCTACGTGCTCGATCCGAGCGGGCGGCTCGGCGCGCGCTACGACAAGGAGTACCTGCTGCCGTTCATGGAGTACTTCCCGGGCGGGATCGACATGCTGCGGCGCAGCTTCGGCCGCGTGCGCGTGTTCTCGTCCGGCGGCGAGACGGCGCCGCTCGCGACGCGCGCAGGCCGCGCGGGAATCCTGGTCTGCAACGAGGGCATGCTGCCGCAGTTCGCCGCCGAGCGCGTGGCCGGCGGCGCCGAGTACCTGGTGAACCCCTCGAACGACGGCTGGATCCCGCACCCGAGCTACCTCGGCCAGCAGTTCGACATGGTCGCCCTGCGCGCGGTCGAGCAGCGCCAGTACCTGGTGCGGGTGAGCGACGTCGGCCCGTCGGCGATCGTCGATCCGTGGGGGCGCGTGCCGGCGCGCACCGAGCCGCTCGCGCCCGCGCTGCTGCGCGGGCGGATCGCGCCCGCGCGCGAGCCCTCGCTCTACGCGCGCACGGGCGACCTGTTCGCCGCGCTGTGCGCGCTCGCCACACTGGCGGGTGTCGCCTGGAGCGCGCGCCTCAGGCGTGGCTCCGGCCCGTGACGAGTCGCGCGAGACCCGCGACCAGGAGACCCACGCCCGCCGCCGACGCCAGGTTCACGCGCATGCACGGGAAGCCGCACTGCGGCATCCCGAGCGACACGAGCGTGAGCGGTAGCATGACGAGCAGGCCGACGAGCGGCCCGCGCAGCCACCACTGCCTCGGCGCGACCGCGAGCCCGACCCAGAACCCGATCGAGCAGCGCGCGACGTACCAGCCCCACACGGCGATCCGGCCGTCGATGTTCAAGACGTTGAACTTCTCGACGATCGGGCCGTGCAGGAGCCACGGGATCCAGCCTGCGGCCAGGCCGAGCAGCGCGCACAGCGCGAGATAGTTCACGCGGCCACCAGGTGGTAGGCCTGCGTGCGTCCGTTCGACAGGAAGTGGTGCGAGCCCCAGAGGTAGAGCAGGAACGCGCGCACCGCGGCCTCGCCGTGGCGCGCGGCGAGCTCGGCGCGGCACGCCTCGAGCCTGCGCGCCCAGTCGCGCACCGCGTACGCGCAGGAGAGCGTGTCCTCCTCGAGCACCTGCAGCTCGAGCCCCGCGCGCGCGACCGCGCGCTGCACGCCCGGGAGATCCACGTAGTGGCTCACGCCGGGGAAGATGTGGCGGCGCAGGAACGCGCCGCTCATGCGCCCCTCGCGCGAGGTCACGAAGTCCGCGTAGACGCGGCCGTCCGCGGCCAGATGGCGGGCGAGGAAGCGCGACAGCCGGCGCAGCCCGGGCAGGTGCTCGAGGCTGCCCATGAACACGGCCGCGGCGAACGCGCGCTCGGGCCGGAAGTCGAGGAAGTCGACGAGCTCCACCGTGCACGGCAGGCCCTGCTTCCGGATCAGGTCCGCGACGTAGTCGTGCTGCGCGCGCGAGATGGTGATGCCGTGCACCTCGACGCCGCGCGCGCCCGCGTACTCGAGGAAGCTTCCCCAGCCGCAGCCGACGTCGAGCACGCGGCTGCCGCGGCCGAGCGCGAGCGCGTCGAGCGCGTACTGGAGCTTGCGCGCCTCGGCGTCCGCGAGCGAGTCGTCGGGCGAGGCGTAGAAGCCGTGCGTGTAGCAGCGCGCGGGGCCGAGCCAGGACAGGAAGAAGTCCGCGGGCCGGTCGTAGTGGAACGCGATCGAGGCGCGGTCGAAGCGCCGCCGGTCGAAGAGGAAGCGCAGCCAGAACGCGACCGCGCCGAGCCGGTCGGGCGCCACGTCGAGGTGGTCGGTCACGCGCAGCACGTCGCGCAGCTCGCCCGCGACGTCCACGCGCTGCTCGAGATAGGCCTCGGCGAGCGCGAGGTGATCGCCGCGCAGGAGCGCCTCGAGCCCGGACGCATCGCGGAAGCGCACGCGTGTGGCCGCCTCCGCCGCCCCGATCGAGCTCCCGTCCGGCAGCTCCGCGCAGAGCGGCGAGCCGGCCTCGGACAGCGTGGCGACGATCGCGCGCAGGCGTCGTTCGATCTCCGGGCTGGTGCTCGACACGGTCCGTCGCCCTTTCCCGCAGGGTTCGCGAGTCTGGCATTAATTCGGCCATGGAATGCGACTTCCTGATCGTCGGCGCGGGCTCGGCCGGGGCGACGCTCGCCGCGCGGCTCAGCGCCAACCCCGGCGTGCGTGTCGTGCTGTTGGAATCGGGCCCGGACTACCGCAGCGCGGACGCGCCCGCCGCGATGCGCAGCGCGAACCCCAGCGGCATCATCACCGAGCCCGAGTACGCGCGCTTCCGCTTCGAGAGCCTGCGCGCGCAGCGCACGCGCGTGCAGCCGCAGCGCACCTTCTGGCGCGGGCGCGGCATGGGCGGCAGCTCGGCGGTGAACGGGCAGATCGCCATCCGCGCCATGGTCGAGGACTTCGACGCCTGGGCCGCGCAGGGCTGCAAGGGCTGGTCGTTCGACGAGGTGCTGCCCTTCTTCAACCGGCTCGAGACGGACCTGCGCTACGGCGCCGAGCCGTACCACGGCGACGCCGGGCCGATCCCGATCTACCGGGCGCCGCTCTCGCGCTGGGGCGCCGTGGACCAGGCGCTGGGCGAGGCCGCGCTTTCACTCGGCCATTCGTTCGCGCCCGATCACAACGCGCCGTACGCGCTCGGCGTCTCGCCCTACGCGATCAACAGCCGCGACGGCGTGCGCGTCAGCACGAACGACGCCTACCTCGAGCCGAGCCGCGGGCGCGCGAACCTCGAGATCCAGGGCGACGCGCACGTCGACCGCGTGCTGTTCGAGGGCACGCGCGCGGTCGGCGTGCGCTACCTGCGCGGCGGCGAGTGGCGCGAGCAGCGCGCGCGCACGGTGCTGCTGTGCGCGGGCGCGGTGCACTCGCCCGCGATCCTCCTGCGCTCGGGCATCGGACCGCCGGCGCGGCTCGCGGAGCACGGGATCGCGGCGCGCGTCGCGCTGCCGGTCGGCGAGCAGCTGCAGGACCACCCGCTCGCGGCGTTCGTGGTGCTGCTGCGCGAAGAGTGCGTGCCGCCGGCCGGCTTTCGCCACACGAACTGCTGCGTGCGCTACAGCTCTGGCCTTCACGGCGCCGGCCCGGGCGACATGATGATTGTGGCCATGAACCGGCTCGGCGACAGCATCGGCCGGCACCTTCAGGGCGAGGCGCCGAAGGCCTTCGGGCTGCTCGGTGTGTGGGTGAACGAGTGCACGTCGCGCGGCGCGCTGCGGCTCGCCTCGCCCGACCCGCTCGCCGATCCGGTCGTCGAGGAGAACATGCTCGACTCGCAGAGCGACCTCGCGCGCATGCGCGACGGCGTGCGCCGCCTGATCGAGATCGCGCGCCACCCCGCCACGCGCGCGGTCGGCGAGATCGGCGGCGTCGGCCTCGAGCTCGCGCGCGACCCGAGCGACGCCGAGATCGACGCCTGGGTGCTCGCAACCGCCGGCGACGCGCAGCACGCGACCAGCACCTGCCGCATGGGCGACCCGGGCGCGCCGACCACGGTCGTCGATCCCGAGTCCCGCGTCCTCGGCGTCGAGAACCTGCGCGTGATCGACGCCTCGATCATGCCCGCGGTGGTGCGCGCGAACACGCACCTGACCACGGTCATGATCGCGGAGAAGATGGGTTCGCTGCTCGCGTCCGTCTGATTGACTTCGCTCGCCTGCGGCTCTCTGCGCGCGGCTTCGCCGCTTGCGGGCGCGGCCGCCCCCGCGGGACATCGGCCCGCGGGCCGATGTCGGGCCGCGGACCGCGCCCATCTCTGACTCGGGCTCAGACTCCTAGCTGAGATCGAAGAGCAGGAGCTCGGTGTCGTCCGCGAGCGCGCGGATCTCGAGCTCGGGCTCCGCGCGCACGCCCGCGCCGTCACCCGCCGCGAGCTTCGCGCCGTTCAGCTCGAGCTCGCCGCGCGCGACCTGGAGCCAGGCGTTGCGCCCGGGCCGCAGCGCGTGCGCGACGCTCTCGCCGCGCGCGAGCAAGCCTGCGTACACGTCCGCGTCGCGGTGGATGCGCAGCGACCCGTCGCGCGCGTCGCGCGACGCGACCAGCCGCAGCACGCCGCGCCGTTCCGCGCTCGCGAAGTGCTTCTGCTCGTAGCTCGGCGCGAGGCCGCGCCGCTCGGGCTCGATCCAGATCTGCAGGAAGTGCACGGGCCGCGCGCGGTCGGGGTTGAACTCGCTGTGCTCGATCCCGTGGCCCGCCGACATGCGCTGCACGTCGCCCGGCCGGATCACCGAGCCCGTGCCCAGGCTGTCCTTGTGCTCGAGCGAGCCGTCGAGCACGTAGGACAGGATCTCCATGTCGCGGTGGCCGTGCGTGCCGAAGCCCGCCCCGGGCCGCACGCGGTCCTCGTTGATCACGCGCAGCGGCCCGAAGCCCATGTGCGCGGGGTCGTGGTAGTCGCCGAACGAGAAGGTGTGGCGGCTGTCCAGCCAGCCGAAGCTGGCCCGGCCGCGGGCGTCGGAACGCCGGATCTCGATCATCTCGCACCTCCGTTTCGCCTTGAGATGCGCGGGGGTTTCACAGGGTAGTATGGGCCCGATCTTCAGGAGCGAGCCATGGACTTCGACATCCCGCGCGATCTCGCCGCCTACCTGCTCGAGCTCGACGAGTTCATCGAGCGCGAGATCAAGCCGCTCGAGAACTCGAACGACAACATCCGCTTCTTCGACCACCGGCGCGAGGACGCGCGCACGGACTGGGAGCGCGGGGGCTTGCCGAACGAGGAGTGGGAGCAGCTCCTGCGCGAGGCGCGCCGCCGCGCGGACAAGGCCGGCCACTACCGCTACCCGCTGTCGAAGGAGCTCGGCGGCAAGGACGGCACGAACCTCGGCATGGCGATCATCCGCGAGCACCTGTCCGCGAAGGGGCTGGGGCTCCACAACGACCTGCAGAACGAGCACTCGATCGTGGCGAACAACGTCGGCGTGCTGCTCATGATCGAGTACGGCACCGAGGCGCAGAAGAAGGAGTTCGTGCAGGGCCTGCTCGAGGGCACGACCGGCTTCGCGTTCGGCATCACCGAGCCGAACCACGGCTCCGACGCCACGCACATGGAGACCACCGCCGTGCGCGACGGCAACGGCTGGCGCATCAACGGCGAGAAGACCTGGAACACGGGCATCCACAAGGCGCCCTACGACATGATCATGGCGCGCACCGCGGGCAAGGCCGGCGACGGCAACGGCATCACCGCGTTCCTCACGCCCACGAACTCGCCGGGCTTCAAGGTCGAGGAGTACCTCTGGACCTTCAACATGCCGACCGACCACGCGCACATCTCGCTCAAGGACGTGTGGGTGCCTGACTCGGCGATCTTCGGCGGCGAGGGCCGGGGGCTCCAGATCGTGCAGCACTTCTTCAACGAGAACCGCATCCGCCAGGCGGCCGCGAGCCTGGGCGCGGCACAGTTCTGCATCAACGAGTCGGTGAAGTACGCGCTCGAGCGCAAGCCGTTCGGCAAGGCGCTCGCCACGAACCAGGGCATCCAGTTCCCGCTGGTCGAGCTGCAGACGCAGTGCGAGATGATGCGCGCATTGATCCACAAGACCGCCTGGCAGATGGACACCTACGGCGTGTTCTCGGTCAGCGACAAGGTCTCGATGTGCAACTACTGGTCGAACCGGCTCTGCTGCGAGGCCGCCGACCGCGCGATGCAGGTGCACGGGGGGCTCGGCTACTCGCGCCACAAGCCGTTCGAGCACATCTACCGGCACCACCGGCGCTACCGCATCACGGAGGGCGCCGAGGAGATCCAGATGCGGCGCGTGGCCGGCTACATGTTCGGCTTCATGAAGCAGCGCGCGCCGAAGGGTGTCGTCGAGGAGTGAACGAGAGGTCTACCGCAACAGCTGCGACCAGCTTCTCGCGCCACACGGGTTGGGGAATCACGGCCGCCAGACGTAGCCGGTAGCCAGCCACTCGCCGTTCGCGCGCCACCTTCCCTGGTGCGAGCCAGCCTCGAAGACGTTCTTCCGCGCGGGGTTCACGATGCGCGCGCTGAAGGTCCCTTCGCCGAACTCGATCTCGACTTCCGAGAAGCCGAGCATCGTTCGCGCGACCGGAAAGTAGCACTTGAAGAAGCTCTCCTTCGCGCTGAAGCAGAGCGTCGGCCAGTCTACGCCGGGGCTGTGAGGGAGGGCACGATGGTGCTCGAGCTCCGAGGGCGTGCAGATCCGCTCTCGGAGCGCCTCCTCGACTGCATTTCGCCGCTCGACGTCGAGGCCGATTCCGCCGAGGTCGCTGCGCCGCGCTGCTGCTGCGGCCGCGACCTCCGGCGTGTGCGCGATGCTGCCGACGATGCCCGTCGGCCACAGCGGCACTCGATGTTCATTTGACAGAAGCGGCCCCGGTGGCGCCCCCAAGGCGCGGAGCGCAGCGTGGGCACATTGGCGTCCGGCGGCAAATTCGAGCCTCCGGCGTCGAACCGCAGGCGCGATGAGACGTAGCTCGTCAGGTTGGAGTTCCGCCTCGGCGAGAGCGAACTCGGTCGTGACCGCGCAGATCACTTCGCCGGGAAACAGCGGTGCAACCAGGAGCGTGTCGCAACAGAGGGACGCGCTTCCCGAGCGAACGTCCACGCTTCAGTACGCTCGCAGCGCTTCCGCGGGCGGGATCCGGGCGGCTCGCAGCGCTGGTGCGAGACCTGCGGTGGCGGCGACGGCGAGGAGCGACAGGCAGATCGCCCCGAGAGTCAGCGCATCCGGGGTACTGGTCGCCGAGATCCCCGCTTGAGCGAACAGAGACGCGGTGACCCGCAACAGCGCCAACCCCGCGAGGATCCCAGTGGCGGCGGCGATCCCTGCCACCACCAGCGCCTCGAGGAGGACTTGAGCGAAGATGTCCCGACTCCGCGCGCCGAGCGCCTTTCGCAACCCGATCTCGGACGTACGCTCGCCGACGACCACGAGCATGATGTTCATGACGCCGACGGCGCCCACCAACGATGTAACCACGCCAGCGACGATGAAGAACCCCTGAAGCGCGTAGAACATCCCGTAGACCAGTTGAACGGTGTCCCAGAGGTCGCTTGCCCACAGCGCGGTCTCCTGTCGCTGATCGAAGTGCTTGTGGATGCTCGTTACTCCGCGGGCTTGAGTGATCGCGAGGGCGCCCGTTCCGATCTGGACCGGCGTGGCCAGGAACGACTCGACTCTGGTCGACTGCTGCAGCCACCGCATTGCTGCGGTGTATGGAACGACGATCAACTGATCGTCGGGGTTCCCGATGTCGACGAGCTGTTCGCCCTTCGGAACACCGACTCCCACGACCCGAAAGGGAATCGAAGCCAGATGGATCTGCTCACCGAGCGGCGGCCGGTCTCCGAACAGCCTTCGCTTCGCCTCGGAACCGAGGAAGGCCACGCGAGACCCGCGCGCAACGTCGAGCTTGGAGATGAACCTGCCCTGCGCCGGTCTGAGGTTTCGGATCTCGGCCGCGTCGCTGTCGTAGCCGATCACGCTGAGCAGCCTCGTCTGGCGTCCGTAGCGCACCGTCGCGTTCCACGTCTCCACCGAGGGTGTCGTGTGCTCGACGGACTGGAACTGCTCGATCCGATCCACGTCCCGCGCAGCCAGCTCGATCACGCGCGAGCCTCGCTCACCCACCTTGTTCTTGAGCACGACGCCGGCGCCCATGAAGATCAGCTTCGGTCCGGCCTCCTCGACCTCGGCGATGTAGTGGCCCCGTAGGGCGCCCATCTGACCCGAAAGAAACGTCAGCAACATCGCTCCCCAAGCCACGCCCAGAGAGGTCAACACCATCCGCGTCGCATGCGCGCGCACGCTGCGAACCAACTCGCCCAGCCGATCCCACATCACTCGCACCGAAGGGTGACGGCTGGATCTACCTCGGCCGCGCGCCGCGCAGGAACCAGAGCCGACAGTACACCCGTCGCCGTCAGCACGAGAACCGCAAGGCCGATCGTCGACGGCGACAGCCTGGGCACCGGAATCAAGTCGTTCAGGGCAGGCGGAATGCCGGCGCGTAGCCCGTCGCTCGCGAGCACGAGCGAGGCTGAGATCCCGAACACGATCCCGAGGACGCCGCCGATGCCGATGAGGATGGCGGTCTCGAGGAAGAACTGGAACAGAATGTCCCGCCGCTGGGCTCCGACGGCCAGCCGGATTCCGATCTCCGAGCGCCGCTCGCGCACTGCATCGAGCATCATCGACAGCACCCCGACACCACCGATCAGGATCGTCGTCGCCGAGATGACGAGGTTGAGGACGTTCTGCTGGTCGATCGGGATCCGCCGCAGCATTCCCACCGGGCTGAAGGCCTGTACCGCCTCGCGATCGTCACCCGCCACCCCCAAGCGTCGTGACAGGATCGCGCGCACCTCGCTCTCCGTGTCGTCGAGGAGTCTTCGATCGCCGAAGCGGACCAGAATGGTGTTGATGAGATCTGCATCGATGCCCGATCTGTTGGGCCAGAGCGCGATGTGGGTCGTGAGCGGCACCCAGATCTGATCGTCTATTTCGTCGCCGTCGCGTGCCAGCTGGGTGCCGACCCGCTGGAGAACGCCGACGACCCGGAACGGGAGTCCACCCAGCCTGACTACGCTGCCGACGTGCCCCTCGGGCCCCAGTAGTCGGCCTCGCGCGCGGTGTCCGATCAGCACCACACGGCGCTGGTGCTCGACGTCCGAACGCGAGATGAAGCGGCCGGCGGTGAGGTGTGCGCCGCGAATGGCGATTCCCTCGGGCTCCACTCCGCGTACCTCGAAGTTCATCGCCCGCGAACCAAAGGCGGCTGGAACGTGAGTGCGTGTCTCTCCCGCCACCGAGTCTGGCAGTCGCGCCCTCTCCCGCACCGCAGCGACGTCCTCCCGCGTGAACCAAAGAAAGCGGCGATCCGCAGCGGGTCTGAAGTCGTCCGAGATGCGACCCGCCCAGACCATGATCACGTTCCTTCCCGCCCGCTGGAACGCCCGCTCGTTCATCTCTCGGAGGCCCAACCCCCAGCTCGACAGAAAGACGACCGCTGCGGTTCCCCAGGCGAGCCCGAACAGCGTGAGCATCGACCGTAAGGGGTGCACTCGAAGCAGCAACAGCGCCTGCCGGACTGCCTCGCCGAAGCTCATCAGCCCGCCCGAGCGTCGGACTCGACGTGGCCGTCCCGCATTCGCAGGCGGCGGTTCGCGCGCGCCGCGATCGACAGATCGTGCGTGACGACCACCACCGTGCCCCCTCCGAGGTGGATCGAGTGAAGCAGGGCGAGGATCTCCATTCCCGTCTCGGTGTCGAGGTTTCCGGTGGGCTCGTCGCCGAGCAGAACGGAAGGGCCGGTGACGAGCGCCCTCGCGATCGCCGCGCGCTGGCGCTCTCCTCCCGATACCTCGTTCGGCCTGTGACTGGCTCGATGGCGGAGACCTACGCGAGCAAGCGCATCAAGCGAGCGCGACCTCCGCTCGGCGCGAGAAACCCGTTGATACAGCAGGGGCAGCTGAACGTTCTCTTCCAGGCTGAGACGCGGGAGCAAGTTGAAGGACTGAAAGATGAACCCGATCTCGCGTCCGCGTAGGGAGGCCAGCGATGCGTCGTTGAGCTGGTCGACGAGCTCGCCGCGCAAGCGATAGCTCCCCGCGGTCTGTCGCGACAAACACCCCAGGATCTCGAGCAGCGTCGTCTTCCCGGACCCCGATGGTCCGATGATCGCCGCAAACTCTCCGCGATGGATCGACAAGTCGATGCCACGTAGCGCGCGCACATCCTCGCCCCGCATCGGATAGTGCTTGTGGACACCCTTGAGCTCGATCACGACTTCGCTCACTGTAGAGCCACCGTGTCACCGGGCTGCAGCCCGTCGAGGATCTGAACGCGGCTGCCGTCTACTATACCGATCCTGACCGGTCGAGCCTTCGTCCCTTCCACTCCCACGATCTGCACCTGCACTTCGTCGCCGCTGTAATGAAGTGCCGACTCCGGCACCACGATCGCGTCCTCGACGACCTCCGCGATGACGTCCGCGTCCCCGGACATCCGCGGTCGGAGGAGCTGGGCGTCCGAGTCGACCACTACGACCTTGACCTGAAAGTACGTAACGTTCTGGATCCGCTCACCGACGGGTGAGATCTCGGCCAACTCGCCCTTGAAGACGCGCTCCGGGAATGCTTCGGTCCGTATGCGCGAAGGATTCCCGACCCGGATGCGCGATATCTCGTTCTCGTCCACACGGCCCTTGAGATGCAAGCGATCCGTTGCAGCAAGAGAGACCATGATGGTTCCACCTGAGACAGAAGTCACCGGGGAGACGGCGCTTCCCTCCTCCACGAGAACCGACAGCACACGGCCCGCCATGGGAGACCTCACCTGCGCGTAGGACAGCTGCGTCGAGAGGTTCTTGTGGCGTGCCTCTGCGCCGGCCATCGCCGCTCGGGCTCGATCATGCTGTGCCTGCTTGTCATCGACTTGCTGGCGCGAGTGCGCGCCACCGTGCTCGAGCGCCTGTGCCCGGATCAGCTCGGTGTGCGCGAAGCGCAGGCTCACGCGCGCCTCGTCGAGGGCGGCCTTGGCCTCCTCGGCCCTGGCCTCGAGCAGCTCATGCTCGATCTCGACGAGCAGTTGACCCTCCGTGACCGCCTCGCCCTCCTTGACCAGGATCTGTTGCACGATCCCGGGGACGCGCGGACGGACCTCAACCTCGGTCTGAGGCTCGATCGTCCCGGTCGCAACGACGATGCGCTCGATGCGATCCAACTGTGCCTGGGCCGTCCGGGCCGGATCGTCTGCCTGGCCCGACTCGCAACCCACCACGAGGGCAAGGAACAACAGCAGCACCACGGAGGTCGAGGGGCGGATCTCCATAGCGGCGATCAGTGTACGCGAGAGGTCGACTTGCGGGCAACGATTGATGTTATGCTCGTCGCTGCGAAGGTCTTGGATGAACCTTGCGAGCAGCGGATGGACGCCTCCTGATCTGCGCGGGCGGGTGGCTGTCGTCACGGGTGCAAGTCAAGGCGTTGGTCGCGGGATCGCCGAGATCCTCGGCTCGTGCGGTGCGACTGTGTACGCGGTGGCGCGCGACACAGAGCGCAAGCTCCAGCTGATCGCGGAGCTCGTGAACGAGAGCGGCGGCAAGGGTGTCGCCGTGTGTTGCGACCTTCGGCAGGACGATGAAGTCGAGTCCTTGTTCGACCGGGTCGCAGCCGAGACGGGTCGCCTCGACCTGCTCGTGAACAACGCCATCGGCTGGAGCGATCGCCCGTCCGATCCGAAAGCGCGAGACGACGATCCGGCCGGAATGGTTCCGCTGCCTCTGTGGCGCAAGCCACTCTACTGGTGGGACGGAAACTTCGAGAAGGGGATTCGGATACACGTAGCCTCCTGCCGCTTCGGCATTCCGCTGATGCTGCGCGCCAAAGCCGCGGGGCTCGTCTTGTTCACGAGCGAGCTGGCCGTGCGGGACGCCGAGCACGTCTGGGACATCGTTCTCGACGTCCGGGCACATGCGACTGCTCGCCTGGCGGAGGTGCTTGCGGCTCAGCTCCGCCCGCATGGAGTTTGCGCCGCGGTCTTGTATCCGGGATGGACCCGAACAGAGAGCATGATCGCAGCGACGCTTGCAGGTGAGTACCCACTCGCTCACTCAATCGACGATCTGAACGCAAAGACTGTGTCTCCCCACTTCGCTGGTCGCGCCGTCGCGCTGTTGGCGGTGGATCGTCAGCTCCGGGAGCGCTCGGGCAGCACGATCATCGCGCGCCGGCTGGCCCTCGAGCTAGGCTTCACCGACGTCGATGGGACCGTTCCGGAGCGCGACTGAGGTAGGGGGCTGCTCCGAGGTCCCCAGCGATGGAGGAGACCGCCCGATGACGACGCCCGTCATGATTCCTCCGATAGCCGCCACGAGGACGCGCAGCATTCGTTGGACACGCCCGCGCTGGGGCTCCGTGGGAGCGGCACGGACGAACTTGAGGAACTGAGCGGTCGCCGGATCCGTGGAATCCAGACTGATCCGAAGCAGCGAGATCCTCTCGCTCTCGAACCGCAGCGAGAGCCAACCCTGGAGGCGACCGACCCCTGAGGAGGCAATCGTGTCGGACCGCGCCTCGAACCGGACGCGCTCCGTGTCCCCTTCCCGCTCGAGGAGCTCGAGGGCCCGAAGCCGGAGGTGGTCGAGCATCAATAGACGAAGTCCCAACGCGACCCGATCCGCGCCCTTGCAGCCCAACTCACAGCCGAGGTCCCCCGGAGTCAGGCTGAACAGGCTTGGATCGGCAGTGAATTGCTCCATCGCGGCGTCGATGTTTGCCGTGTTGACTCCCTCGGTCAGGGCGTCGACGCGCGCTCGGACTGCGGAGCGAGACGGCAGATCCGCGCCTCGACTGTGCGGCGGGCCGGACTCGTCCTCGATACGTGCCACGTTGTGGCCGAGGATGGTCACACCCGGGTTCGCAGAAGCCCATGCCTCGATGTCGCTGCCGATGGGTAGGACCAGATAGTCGCCTCTCAGCCGGGGAAGCTCATTGGCGCTCGCGACCCTCAAGTCGGACCGCATGAAGCTGCCTCTCTGGTAGACGTCGGCAGCCGAATCTCCCCGATAGCCGCTCTCGATGTAGTGCAGCGTGGCTTCTGGCGGAAGCTCGCGATCGATGAAGCTCAACTGATCCTTGATCTCCAGATAGGTCCCCATGCGGATCGGGTCGAGCGGTTCGGCGAAAGATGGAGGTAGCAAACGGTAGATCCCGAGCAGGATGGGCGTGTGGAGGAGCAGAATCCCCGCGACCTGGTGAACGGAGAACGCGGCGATCAGCGCCCTGCGAGCGCTCGGAGACCGGATGTGGTCCAACGCTCGGGCGAGATAGAGCACCAGGAACGGGATCGTGAACACGTAGTAGCCCATCTCGGTGCCGCCGCCGAAGGTCATCATTGCCACCTGGCCATAGCCCAGCGCAATCACGGCGAGGATCACATCCTCACGGGTGACGCGGATCCACGGCAGAAGAAGCAACAGCGGGCCGAAGGCGATCAGTAGCCAGATGGAGACGGAGATGACGTGCGCCGGATACAAGACCAGGCCGAATGCGGGCTCAGACGCGTTCCAGTTCAGCAGCGGGTTGACGCCGGCCGCGCCCGCCAGGGCGAAGGCCAGGGCTACGAGCAATGCCAGCGCACCGCCGAGATGGCCAGCGTCGAGCGAGCGCGCCCTTCGGCCGCCGCGAACCATCGCCCAGGCGCCATACATCGCCGCGAACGCGAGCACCAACGTGCCACGCGCGTGAATGAACTGAATCGCGACGAGCAACGTCGCGAGGCTCGCTGCAAGCAGGGCCGCTTGCGCTCCATCGGCGCGCAGCAGTCTCCGCAGGACCACGAGGACCATGAGCCCACCTGCGGCGAACAGCGTGTCGGCGTCTCCCCCCCAGTACTCATAGAGCACCATCGCTCCGCCGAAGGTCATCCAGAGCTGTAGAGGGATCACCCGCCTTGCAAGTCCGAAGACGGAGTTGAACTCGCGGAAGAACGCGTAGCAAGCCGGCAAGAACAGTGCTGTGCCGATCAGGGACGCAATGCGGAGAGCCGTAGTCGGGTCAGTCGCACGAACGAGGAGAGCAGCGAATGCGGGGAAGCCGCACGCCTGGTTGAGCACGTGGGAAGGATCGCTGCAGCCGCTCCACATCCCGAACTGCTCGAGCTGAAGCACGACGAAGGCCACTTGCACAGTGTCGCGTCCGGGCGGAAGGCTCAGACACAGCAGAGTCGCAGTGATGCCGCACCCGAGGAGTGCGAAGCCAGTTGCGGCCTCGGCCGGCCACTGCGACGGCACCGAGCGCCAGCTCACGATGGACCTCTCTCGACGACTCTGAACGCTCCATCACCGAGCGGCGCCACGCCCGGCTGCCGCGTCGAGAGCGGTTCCTTGCCACCGAGATAGACCAGCACCGTTCCCTCCGGAACCGAATCGATCGCCGGAGGCTGGCACGTCTCGCTCGCCGCGAGGTCCGGTCTGATGTAGGCGTGACCTGGGAACCGATAGACCCATTCGGCCGCGGCGGCCGTCGCGGCGCAGCTGACGAGCACGACTTCGGCGCGCGCGGGAAGGTCGTCGAGACGGGTGAAGAGCGCTGCCTGCCGCGACTGGGCAGCGAGATCGGCGAGATGAAGGCCGGCGAGTGAGTCGGGAATGAGGCGCTGAGCGGGAATTCCCAGTGGCGAAGCGAAGAGCACGACCGTGAGTCCGTTGGCGACGACGAACGCGACCGTCGCCCAGTCGCGCAGTCGCTTCGGTGCCTCGTTGAGCCCACGCAGAACGAAGATCCCGACCAGCGGGAACGCGAACAGGAAGTGGCGCGCGTCGAACTCGCGGCCGAAGAACACGATCACCGCGTGGACGTAGACGGCGAGCCCCGCGAGCAGGGGGATGTCCGAGACGACCAGGTGCATGCGCAAGACGACCAATAGCAGCGGGCCGAGGGCGACGCTGACGGCCGCTCCGGAGAGAGTGAGAGCCTGCGGGTAGGCAACGAGTCCCGGGGGCAAGGCACCACCGCCAACGCCCGCCCACGGCGCCAACAGGAGGCTGACCGCAAGCAGCGCGGGCGCGCAGAGGGCGACGGCGAGGGGTGCGGCACTCCGCTCCGGTTGGCCCACTCCCGGCAACGCGCGGCGCGTCGCAACGTAGGCGACCGTCGCCGCCAGACAGATGATACCGAGAGAATGAAGGAGGATTGCCGCCGTTTGAGCGCACGAGACGCGCGCGCACACCGCCAGCGGCCGCGCGCTCGAGTCCAGGGCCCGCTGACTCCAGACGAGACCCGTGAGCGCGGCGGCCGCACAAGCGGCGGAAGCATCGCCCGAGCGGAACGCGCCGATCGCAATTGGATTGAGCAACGCGGCCAACACGCACAGCGCCCACAGTGCCGGATCGAGTCCCAGTTCGCGCCCCAGCTCTCGCGTCGCGAACAGTGCGGCAGCGACCAACGCGAGACCGCCCAGCACAGAGACCGCCCGCGCGCTGCCCGTCGGTCCAGCGAGATCGATCAGGGGCAACACCAAAGCCGTGAAGCCGCAGCCTGCCGAAGCTTCGGCAAGCGATGCCGAACAGGATTGCAGAAGCCCGAGGGCTCCCTCGCGGATCTGCATGAGCGTGCCCGCGCCAGCCAGCTCACCGTCCGTCGGCGGCAGTGCGCCGCTGAGCAGAGCGAGCGCGAAACCCACCGCTCCAATCGACACTGCAGCGGCCAATGCCGAACCGAGCGGCGAGGCGCCCGCGATCCGCCGCCTCACGCGACGCTGCGCCTCTCTTCGATGATCCGAACGACTGTCTCGACGGAGAAGCTATCGGCGACGTCCTCGAACGTGAGACCGACGGAAAAGATCTCGTTCACCCGCGAGATGACCCCCATGCCCGTAATCGAGTCCCCGCCCATCGCGAAGAAGTCGGCCGCGTGATCGATCTTCTCCAGACCGAGCGACTGGCGCACGATCGCGTTGATGGTCTGGCGCGTGTCATCGGTCCGCGTTGCAGCTCTCGAGTTCGACACTCAGCGCACCTCGTCGAAGAACCTGCCTCCCTTGGCACTCGGAGGAAGGGCAATCCGGCCTTCGCCGTCTCTCAGGACCACGAGCCCCCGCGGCTCACCGGATTCGATGATCGATTGGAGGACGTCGAACGCCAAGTCCGGTTGGAGTGGACGAGCACTCGCATCGGCGGGCGTACCGCCTGGATTCCATCCCATACTGCAGGCGCGCGCGCCCTTGGCGTGTCGGGCTCGGGCGATCGCTTCGAACCACGCGTCTCTTGCGCTCTGCTCGGGTGAGCCGGCAAACCCCGGCAGTGCATGTGCGCTTCCCAGCGCGAAGAAGTCGAGATCTAGCTGCGACGTCGCCCGCTGCAGTTCCCACACGCGGGAAAGCTCGTCCGTTAGCGGGGTCGACGGCTCGCCGTCGGAGCTCAGCGCGCCGATCTGAATCGCGCCGCGCAGGGGCGCGTCGAGATCGTGGCAGCGCGCCAGCGTTTCGCCCAGTTGCCACGGATGGCGACAGTCGAGTGCGACGATCTCGAGGCCCGGACAGGCTGAGCGTAGAGCTTGCTCCACTTCCCGCGTCGCCAGGTCGAACGGCGCGATGAGGAGGCGGCGGCAGCCCGAGCGCGCGACGTGCTCCGCGAGGTCGAGGCCCGAGCCGCGAAACGAGCCGCCGAGCCAATAGGTTCCCCGACGCTCCGGCGAGATCAAAGCCTGCCGGCGACGTGTCGCTGTTGCGTTGAGGCCCGAACGAAGCCGCGCGATGAATCGCCGGGTGCCGCGCAGCGCGACCTGTTCCTCGTCGTCGAGCGTCCGGAGTTCGCGATACAGCGCATCGAGCGACGCGTCTCGCAGATCGGCGTTGGGGTCAAGATCGATCGCGCGAATGCGCAAGGATGCACCCCCCGAGCGGGCGGACACCACGCCCCACGCTCCCGCTTGCCCCACTCGCGCCACTTCTCCGCGGTGCACCGAGCGAGCGCCCTGGGTGAGGACGGACAAGCGCGGCGAGCCGCCGGTCTCGTTGAGTCCGTCGATCGCGCCGACCAGGCGCGTCATGGCGAGGTCCACACTCCGAGCCCAACCGGCTTGCGCGTACAGGTCCTCGTCTTCGAGGTCGAGCGCCGCGCAGTAGACGACGTGCAACGACTTCGAGAACTGCGCTGCTGCGAGCGACCCATCGCTGCAGTCCACGGAGCGGCAGCGTTCTCCGCTGGCGACCAACCGCGCCTGCAGCGCGTCGGATACCCCGCGCTGGTCGCGAATCAGCAGCCACTCTCGAGCCTGGTCGTAAGATCGGGAGGTCGGCGCGAGATCGACGATCCAGTCGATGCGGTGAAGTGAGCGTTCCAGGACGCGCGCGCGCGCTTCGCCGTTGCGCCTGAGGTACTCGGCGCGGGTCGCAGCTCTGCGGATCTTGCCGCTGGTCGTCTTCGGGATCTCCCCCTTGGCGACCAAGAAAACGTCGGCAGCAACCACGCCGTGCTCCTGGGCCACGCAGCGATGGATCGCGCTGCGCACCGCGCTCGCCTCGTCCTCGGCTGCCGCATCGCGAACTTCGGCCGCAACGACCAGAGCCTCGCCATCTGCAGCGTCGACGGAGAATGCGGCGCAGCAACCGCGCCGGACCGACGGATGTGCAACCGACACCGTTGCCTCGATGTCCTGGGGATAGAGGTTCCGCCCGGCGACGATGATCAGGTCCTTGAGCCTGCCGCTCACGTAGAGCTCACCGTCGTGCGTGAACCCGAGGTCGCCGCTCCGAAGGAACTTTGCGCCTGGTTGCTTCGCCAGCTCGGCGCCAAACGCGCTCTCGCTCTCGCTCCGACGATTCCAGTATTCGAGTCCGATGCTCGGACCTCTGACCCAGATCTCTCCGATCTGGTCATCCCCGCGGTCCTCACGCGTGAGCGGATCCACGACTCGCAACTCGTGTCCGTCGGCGACCCGGCCGCACCCGACCAGACGGACTCCCTCCTGGTCCAGCTCGACCCGTCGGGCCTCGAGAGCGACGGGATCGGCCATGAGGTACTTCGCGCCGGCCAGCTTCGCCCCACCGGACACGAAGAGGGTCGCTTCGGCCATTCCGTAGCATGGATAGATCGCGGCCGAGCGGAAGCCGACCCGGCCGAACTTCTGCGCGAATGCGTCGAAGACTTCGCCCCGAAGCGGCTCTGCGCCGCAGAACGCGACTTCCCACGACGACAAATCGAGGCCATCGAGCTCCAACTCGCCGATCCGACGGGTGCAGAGATCGAACGCGAACGTCGGGCCTCCGCTGACTCCGGCCGAGTGGCGCGACATCGCCCTCAGCCAGCGCACTGGCCGCTCGAGGAAGGCCAGGGGCGACATCAGCACGACTCGGCCGCCCACGAACACGGGCATCAACAGTCCGGCAATCAACCCCATGTCGTGATACGGCGGGAGCCAGAAGACTCCCACACTGGAACTCGTGACCTCGAAGCGACGGGCGGACGCCTCGCAATTGGCGAGTAGATTGGCGTGCGTCAGCACGACTCCACGAGGCTCGCCCGTCGAGCCCGAGGTGTACTGCAGCAGCGCAGGGAAGTCGTGCCCGATGGCTGGAGCCCGCCACGCGGAACCGCTCGAGCCCAGCTCGTCGATCGCGAGCCACTTCGTGGCTGGGAACTCTCCGCCAATCCTCGGACTCAACAGATCGCGCACGAATGCGGGGCAAAGCACGACGCGGGGGCGTGCGTCGCGAAGAATTCCGCGAAGGCGGCGCATGGCCTCGTTCGCTCGATGCGGCTCTGGGGGATAGGCAGGCACCGCGATCCAACCGGCGAACATCGCGCCGAAGAGAGCGGTCACATACCCGAGTCCTGGTGGAAAGAGGAGCACCGCTCGCTCCCCGATTTCGCCCTCGGCCTGCAACGACGCAGCCACGCGGGTGGCCGCAACGACGAGCCCTTCACGCGACAAGCGCTCTTCTTCGCTTTCGCCGTCGACGAGAAAGCGAAACGTCGTGTCTGCAGGCGCTTCTTCGAGGCGTTTTCGCGCCACGTCTACCAGAGTCGGATTCCGCTGCATGCGTCGCCTTCCACTCGAGCAACTCATTCGTGCCGCCTTCGCCGGGTGTTGCTCGTCACATAGCGCCGTGTTTTGTCAGATTTGCCTCATTCCAGTTTGAGCGAGTCATCGGATCCGTCGGTTCGCAACTTATACTAGATCGAGTCGAAAAGTGTGATGGAAAGAACCTGCGTTCGCGTATCTTCCACCGTTTTTCGTTGACACTCTTCCGCGGCGTCGGCAAGACTGGCCTCGGGTCTCGTCAAGACTGCAGCTCAACCCGCAGGAGCAGGTGAGCCGTGCTCACACCGACGCTCGTACAGCGGAGATCCGAGTTCGACGTCGTGCCAGCTACGCCCACCCAGCGGCGCCTTTGGGGAGCGGACAGGCTGCTCGCACCTTCTGCCGCTCTGAACCTCGCCGCTTGCTTCAGCCTGCGGGGCAGCGTCGACGACGACGCCCTGACCCGAGCGATCGGGCGCGTAGTGCGCCGGCATGATGTGCTTCGCGCCCGCTTCCGCGTCATCGACGGCACGCTGTGTCAGCAGCTCGATCCCGGGTTGCGCGTCGACTCTCGAACCCAGGTCGAGCGCGACGCTTCGGTTGCGCTTGCGAACGCTACCGCCGTTGCGGCGGAGCCCTTCGATCTGGGGCACGGTCCGCCCGCGAGGGCTGCGCTGATCCGAATCGACGCGGGCGAAGCACTGCTCGTGCTCGTGGCGCACCACGTCGCCGTGGACGGCTGGTCCGCGGGCATCCTTCTCCGAGAGCTCGAAGCCTTCTATCGCATCGAACTCGGCTCCGCAGAGCCGGAGCCCCCAGCACCCCCTCTCGGCTACTTCGCGTACGCGAGCCGGCTCGCCGACCGCGACGTTCGACCATCGTTGGACGCTCTACGCGCTTGGCTCGCGGAGCTTCGCGATGCGCCGAGGACAGAACTGCCGCCCGACAGACAGAGACCCCCCTTCTTCGACGTCCAAGGCGGCCGCGTCGGCTTCGTGTTGTCGCGAGACCTTTCCGATCGCCTGCGCGCCGCGGCACGCAAACTCGGTGCGACTCCGTTCATGCTCTTCTGCACAGCCTTCGCCGTGCTGGTTCGGCGTCTGACCGGACTTGGGGAAGTCGTGATCGGCGCACCCGCGCTGAACAGAGTGGAGCCAGACAGCCTGATCCTGGTGGGTCCACTCATCGGACTCGTCCCGCTCCGCATCGAGGTCCCCAAGAACGCGAGCTTTCGCGGCATTGTCAGGAGCGTCCGCCGGAGTTGCATGCGCGCCCTGGCGCGGCAGAGCGTCTCCTTCGACTCGATCGTGGAAGGCCTCCGGCTTCCGCCGGATCCCTCCCGGCATCCGGTCGTCCAGCTCTTGCTGAACTGGTTGCCCGACGTCCCGACGCCCCGCCTGGCCGCCTGCGAGGTGAGGCGAATGGAGTTGGGGGGATTGCAGGTCAGCAGCGACTTGGAAATCCAGATCTCGGACCTTTCCGAGATCTCCGGAGCGTTCCGGTACAGCACGGCTCTGTTCGTACGTTCGACGATCGAGCGCTGGCTGGCGGCGTTCACGCGTCTCCTGGAGCGAATCGCCGAGGATCCGGACAGCGCGGTAGACGATCTCGAGCTCGACCTCGATGTGCAGCCGCGGGTGTCACGACTGCGCAGCGTCGACCGGCAGACGTACCGGGTGACTCGGTCGGATCGTGGAAGATGGGCATGGCTCGACGAGTGATATCGAGCGCAGGTTCCGCTCGCGGAATGAGTGCACTGGCCTTTCCGGCCTCGTTCTCCCAGCAACGACTGCTGTTCCTTCACCTGGCGAGTACCAGCGACGTGTCTCGGCAGTCCGTGTCCGCCTGGTGGCTGCGTGGTGCGCTCGACCGGATCGCGCTGCAGCGATCGCTGAACGAGGTCGTGGCGCGGCACGAGGCACTTCGCACGAGCGTGGAGGTGCAGGACGGGCGCGTGCTCCAGATCGTGGTACCCGCGGTCGCGTCGGTAGTTCCCCTCTTCGAGGTCCGCGGTGCTACGGACGTCGATCGGAAGACCGCAGCACTGCGACTGGCAGTCGAACGCGCCAGGCTCAGGTTCGATCTGTCGACTGCGCCGCTGGTTCGTGTCGAGCTCGTCCGCGTCGATACCGCAGAGCATCTCCTCGTGGTTGTCGCGCACCGCGCCATCGCCGATTGCCGCTCGCTCGATCTCCTGGTCCGCGAGCTCGGCGCTTGCTATCGCGCGAGTTCAGCGGGCGTCGAGTCGGAACTTCCGCGTCCGGAGCTGCATCAGGCGGACTTCGCGGTTCGCCAGCACGAGCTCGCCACGCAGGACCGGCTCTCGGTGGAAGTCGAGGACTGGCGCAAGCAGCTCGAAGGGTTCGACTCGGTCCAGCTCCCCACGGATTGGCCGAGGCGCCCCGTCCAGGAGTTCTCGGGCGAAACCGCGCGTTGCTGGCTCGACGAGCAATGGGCGGGACGGTGGCGGGAGCAATGCCTGGAGCACGGCTGCTCGATGGAGGTGTCGGGCCTCTGCGCCTTCGCCGTGCTGTTGGCTCGCCTGTCGGGAAGTGAAGCGATCCTGGTCGGAGTCGAGGAGTCCGACACAGCGGGACAGCTGGCGCGCAGCGTCGGACAGTTCGAAAACCTCCTGCCGTTTCCCATCGACCTTTCCGGCGATCCCACCTGGGCGGATCTGTGGCGGCGAGTCGGGGAGGTGCAGCTCCGGCGCGCGCATCTGGAGATGCCCTTCGAGAAGCTGGTGGAAGGTCTGGGCGTTCCCAGAGATCCCAGTCGACCGCCGCTCTTTGCGGTCACCTTCGCGCATCGCGCCACCAGCGCGCGCGAGCCCGACTTCGGGAGCCTCGAGTCGCAGTCCGTCCTGCTCGATCTTCGAACGGCTCAGTTCGAGTTGTCACTGACGATCGCCGACGACGACAGGACAGTCCGCTTGGACCTCGAGTACTCGACCAGCGTCCTCCGACGCTCGACCATCGACCGCTGGCAGAGGCACCTGCGCGCGATCATCGAGGAGATGGTCACAGACCCGACCTCACGCGTGGGCGATTGTGCTGTCGAGCCCTCGACAGACGCGCAACTCTGGACGCGTTTCAACGCGACTGCTCTCCCGATGGATTCGACGCCAGTCACAGACCGAGTGTCGGCTCAGGCCCGGCGCACCCCCGACAAGGAGGCGGTGCGCCACGGCGCCAGGTTCCTCTCCTACGCGGAGCTCGACGGACGCGCGAACCAGCTCGCGCACCAGCTGCGCGATTGCGGTGTGGGCCCCGAAGTCCGGGTTGGGGTCCTGGTCGGCCGCTCGGAGATGCTGCCGGTGTTGCTGCTCGCGGTGTTGAAGGTCGGGGGCGCCTACGTCCCTCTCGATCCGTCTCTTCCGCCCGAGCGCCTTCGCTTCCTGGCGCTCGATGCAGGCATCCGGGTCGTCTTCGCGGACCGGGAGAGCACGGGGCTCGCCCTGCCGGTGCAACATCGGATCGATGTCGACGAAGTGAGCTGGGTTCGAGATCGCGACACTTGGCGGCGACCGCCACCGGGTGGCCAGGAGCCAACGACGTTGGCCTACGCGATCTACACCTCCGGTTCGACCGGGATACCCAAGCTCGTGGGGATATCTCGAGGATCGCTGGCGAACCTCCTCCTCACCATGAGCGCCGAGCCGGGCCTGGGGCCGAGCGACTCGATGCTATCGGTAACCACGCTCTCGTTCGACATCGCGACCCTCGAGCTGCTCCTGCCGCCGTTCGTCGGTGCGCGGCTCGTAGTCGCTGATCGCAAGCTGGGCTTCGACGGTGAACGGCTCGCGGCGCTCCTCCGTGCCGAATCGATCACCGTCCTGCAAGCAACGCCTACGACGTGGCGACTCCTCTTGGCGTCGGGGTGGTCTGGTGGCGCGCTCCGGGCGTGGTGCGGCGGAGAGGTGATGACATCCGAGCTCGCTCGCGCGCTCTGCGCCACTTCTCGAGAGGTGTGGAATCTGTACGGACCCACCGAAACCACCATCTGGTCGAGCGCGCAGCGCATCGAAGCGCCGGACGAGAACTCGGTAGCGATCGGGCACGGAGTGGGAAACACGCAGCTCCACGTGCTCGATGGCGGATTGCGCCGCGTTCCCATCGGTGCGGTGGGCGAGCTGTACATCGGGGGGCACGGCGTAGCGCGCGGATACCTCGGTCAGCCGCGAATGACCGCGGAGCGCTTCCTGCCCGATCCGTTCGATCCCCGCCCCGGCGCGCGCCTGTATCGAACGGGTGATCGCGTGCGCATGTGTGACGACGGCGCGCTCGAGTTCCTGGGCCGCGTGGATGATCAGGTCAAGATCAGAGGAGTGCGGATCGAGCTCGGCGAGATCGAATCCACTCTTTCTCTGCACCCAAAGGTTCGCGCCGCCGCAGTCGTCGCGGACACGCATGGCCCAAGAGCGCCGAGGCTGGTCGGGTTCGTAGTCGCCAGTGGCGACTCCGGTGCGTCCGAGTTTCGCGAGTGGCTTCGCGATCGCCTTCCCCCCGCGATGGTTCCGAGCGTTGTCCAGAAACTCGACGCGCTCCCGCTGACGCCGAGTGGCAAGGTCGATCGTCTACATCTGAAGACCTGCTGCATGACGCAGCTTGACACGGACGCGCTGGAACCTCCGCGGACCCAGACTGAAACTCGCATCGCCGAGATCGTTGCGAAGCTCTTGGACGGAGTGCCGGTGGGGCGGAACAGTGACTTCTTCGCCCTCGGCGGCCACTCCCTGCTCGCCACTCGGCTCATGGACGCGCTAGCGAACGAGTTCTCGGTCGAACTCGACGTGCGCGAGTTCTTCCTGAATGCCACGGTCAGCTACCTGGCGGCGTCGATCGATCGAGCGCAGGGCAACGTGGAGCGTCTACAGCAACGCCGTCTCGTGGCTGACGTCGAATCGCTGCCGGAAGAGCAGCTCGATCGCCTTCTGAGCCGCCTCCTGCCAGAAGAGCGCGCGACGGAGACACGCAGTTGAAAGAGGGCCGTGATGGATGATGTGCGTTCCTTCAGAGTGGTCGTGAACGGCGAGGGTCAATACTCGGTTTGGTTCGCTGACCGAGAACTGCCGCATGGGTGGTTCGCGACGGGCGAAGTCGGGACTCGTGAGCAGTGCCTTGCTCACATAGGGAAGGTCTGGACCGACATGCGCCCGCTGAGCCTCCAGAGAGTCCTCGGCCCCAGCCGGGTCGATTGAGCGAGAAGTGCTCGTCGCCGCTCATCTCACGAAATCGTACGGCCGCGTCGAAGCGCTGCGCGGCGTTTCTCTCGAGCTCAAAGCGGGCGAGGTCGCAGCGCTGCTCGGACCGAACGGAGCAGGCAAGACGACGCTGGCTTCGCTGATCGCGGGCCTGCGCCGCGCCGACCGTGGTGCGATCCGCATCGATGGAGTGGAGATCCGCACTTCGGCCGATGCCGCGCGTCAGCGGGTAGGTCTCGCGCCGCAGACGCTCGGCGTGTACCCCGACGCCACGGTCGAAGAGAACCTGGAGCTGTTCGCATCGCTGGACGGCTCGGACGCCCGCAAGGTCCGTCGCAGGGTGTCCGCTGCACTGTACCCCCTCGGCCTGGAGCCGCTAGCGCGACGCCGGGTGTGGACGCTCTCCGGGGGACAGAAGCGCGCGGTGCACGTGGCGATCGCGATCGCCTCGGAGCCCCGCCTGTTGATCCTCGACGAGCCGACTGCCGGCGTCGATGTCGAGACTCGCGCGCGGATGATCGCGCTGGTGCTCGAGTTGGCCGAGCGCGGCGTGTGCATCCTCTACAGCACGCACCAGCTCGGAGAGGTCGAGACGCTGAACTGCCGAGTTCTGATCATGGAGTCCGGCCAATTGGTGGCCGACGGCACGATTGGGCAGCTCGTGCGAGCGCACCACGTCCCGCGGGTGTTGTTCCGCTTCGCGGGTCCCATCCCCCGCCTCGAGTTGGACCTCCCCTTCCAGATCAGCGAGGACGAGCTCTCGGTGGCCTCTGCCGACACTGGAAACGTGATCCAGCGAGTGGTGCGCGCACTCGGCGAGAACTCTTCCCGCCTGGTGACGGTGCAAATCCAGACTCCTCGCCTAGAGAGCGTCTATCTGTCACTCGTGAAGCCAGCGCGCAACGGTGGTGCCTCATGAGCCTTCACTCCGTCGCGGCGATCGCGCGAATCAACCTTCGCCTGCTCGGTCGAGATCCGTTCCCCTTCGTGATCATCTTCGCGATGCCCATCGTGATCATGCCTTTTGTGACTCCGCTGTTCAGAGCTGCACTCATTCAGGAAGGGAAGCCTGACGCTACGGGCTCCGAGTACGCCGTCCCCGGCATGGCCGTTCTGTTCGCAATGTTCGCGGTGTCTCACCTCGGTTGGCACACGTTCCAAGAGCACGTGTGGGGGACCTGGCCCAGACTTCGGCTTTCGAGTGCAGGCGCCGGCGCCGTGATGTTCGGCAAGGCGCTCCCGATCTGGGCGCTCGTCGTGGTCCAGCAGCTTGCGGTCTTCTTCCTCGGGACGCTCGCCTTCGGCTTGAGCATCCGAGGCTCGATCTGGGCTCTGTTGCCCATCGCCATGGTCTTCGCCTCGTTCCTGGTCACCGCAGCGGCGGCGCTCGTCGCCGTCTGTCGCACCCCGCAGCAGCTCGACGTCTTCGCGCAGACCGGGGTGCTGCTCTTCGCTGGCCTCGGAAATGCGCTGGCCCCGACTTCGTTGCTTCCCGGGTGGGTCCAGCTCGCGAGTCCACTCGTCCCGACGACTTGGGCCACCCAGGCGTACCGCGGAATCGTGCTGGAGGGCGACGGGATGCTCGAAGTCCTCCCCGAGGCGGGAGTGATTCTTGCGATGACCATCGCGGTGGGCGTGTTCGCAGTGATGCGCTTCCGCGCTGAGGACGAGAAGGCGTTCATGCAGTAGGGCGACTCCGCTGACCTCCGGATGTTCGCAAAGGAGAAGACGATGGCAAATGGCGCCGAACGCAAGAATCTCAGCGCCGAAGAGAAGCGGAGTCTGCTGCTCGATCTGCTCAAGAAGGGCGCACACCGGACTCGCCCGACGCTGACGGCCGAGCAGGAACGACTGTGGTTCCTGGCGCGCTTGACCCCTCACTACCCACCGCACGCATGCCTTTGCATCGCGCTCGACGGACGTCTCGACGTGGCGGTGCTCCAGCAGTCGGTCGCCGATCTATCGACTGGCCACGAGTCGTTGCGCACGTCGTTCGTCGATCTCGACGGAAGTCCCTGTCGGCTCGTCTCGCCTGCGACGCAGATCGTTCTTCCCATGGAGGACTTCTCGGAGTCGGTCGACGAAGACGGGGCGGCGACGCTGGTGGAGGCGCTGCGCGCTCATGCCTCGCGGCCCTTCGACGTCTCGACGGGTCCTCTCTTCCGAACCACGCTTCTGCGACTCGCGCCGGAGCGCCACCTGTTGCTGTTCGTGCTGCATCGGATCATCGCCGACCGCGCGTCCATCGCTGCGCTCTACCGTGACTTTTCGCGCACGTACGCAAGCCTGGCCGGGCACTCCCGCCGCTCCGCGTCGGTGCGCGGCCATGAGCTCTCGGAGTTCGTGAGCGAACGCGAGCGCTTCCTCGATCAGGATTTCGGGCGCAAGCTGCTCGAACGGGCGGCCGCTCGTGTCAAGGGACTTGCCAATCTTCGACTGATCGGAGACTTCCCGCGTCCGCCGCTTGCGACCTTCGCAGGCGAAGTGACTCGTACTTCGCTCCCACCATCCCTCGTGAAGCGTCTCCGCGTTCTCGCTGAGAGAGAGAACGTCGACTTTTCGACGGTGGTGCTGACCGCCTTCGCGCTGCTGCTCTCGCGGCATGGGCGCGCGAGCGACGTAGCGATCGGCGTTCCCGTCTCCCTGCGCGGAGGCTCGATCAGCGACGATGTGGTGGGGCCCTTCGAGAGTGTGGGGGTGGTCCGTCTCAAAGTGGATCCGACACTGAGCTTGACCGGGCTCTTGGCTGCGGCGGCAGAGGCCGAGCGCAACGCTCGTGACGAAGGCCGAATTCCCTTTGCAAGGCTCGTCGAGGCGGCCCGCCCGGACCGCGACCAGAGTCGCAATCCCCTGTTCCAGGTCTGGTTCAGGAACCGACGCGAACTCGAGCCGGTGCGCATCGGGGATCTGGTCGTATCCGAGTACTCGTTCGACGACGGCATGGCCATGTACGACCTCGAGCTGGAGCTCGACGAGACCGTTGGCGGCGACGTGTCCCTCCGGCTGGTCAGGAATACGGCGCTGTTCGGCGATGCAATCGCCGGTCGGTTGCTGCACCAGCTGCGGGTTCTTCTCGAGAACTGTGTCGAAAGCCCCGGTACATGCGTCGGGGTCCTGTCGATGCTGGACTCCGCCGAGCGCGACACCGTCGTCTCGCGATGGAACGACACCCAGCGAGACGTCGGCGCGGGACGCTCGATCGCGAGCCGTGTCGCAGCACACGCACAGCAGAGCCCGAACTCAGTCGCCGTCACGTGTGGAGAGATGTCTCTCAGCTACGGAGAGCTCGATCGGCTTGCGAACCGGATCGCGAATCATTTGAGTAGCGCCGGAATCGGCCCCGAGGACAGAGTCGCCATCGTGTCGGATCGGTCGGCCCACGCAATCGCCGCGATCCTCGGCGTGATGAAGGCCGGCGCGGCATACGTCCCGATCGATGGGACCATGCCCATGGCTCGCGTACGCTCACTGATCGAGAAGGCGGACGTGAAGGCGATCCTCACGGAACGTGCCTTCCGCCGCACCCTGCCCAGGATCGGCGAGCTGGTGGTGATAGACGGCGACCGCCCCGAACTCATCGGTCCCCCCGAGGCGATCGCCGAGTCGGAGCTTCGCGATCGGCTGGCCTATGTGATCTTCACCTCGGGGTCCACCGGCGAGGCGAAGGGTGTGATGATCGCCCACGCTCAGCTCGAGAACGCCATCCTCGCTCGCAACGAGCGCTTTCCCTTGCCGACCGGCGGCTATCTCGCCATGGCGCCCCTCGCATTCGACGCGTCGGGTGCTGGCGTCTTCTGGACCCTCGTGAACGGCAGGCACCTGGTGCTCCCGACGGCCAAGGAGGTTCTCGACCCGCGCCTGCTCGCGCAGACGATGGCTCGTTCGAAGGTCTCCCATTTCGACGGCGTCCCGTCGCAGTACGAGCTGATGCTCGACTCTCAGCCCCAGGCGCTCTCGACTCTGTCGTGCTGCATCCTAGCGGGAGAAGCGATGCCGCCGGCACTCGTGGCTCGCCACCTGAAGGCAGCCCCTCGCGCCGCACTGATCAACGAGTACGGGCCCACGGAAGCGGCGATCTGGGCATCGTCGTTCACTTGCGACGCCGCGGCGGCGCACCGCCCTTCCGTTCCGATCGGTCGTCCGCACGCCAACGGGCGCATCTACGTACTCGACCCCGAGTTCCGACCAGCCGCGATCGGAGTGCCGGGCGAGCTCTACATCGGTGGTGCCGGAGTCGCACGCGGTTACCTCGGCGACCCGCAACTCACCGCTGAGCGCTTCGTGCCAGATCCGTTCAGCGCGGAGCCCGGTCAGCGGCTCTATCGGACCGGAGACCTCGCGCGGTTTCTGGTGTCGGGCGATCTGGAGTTTCTCGGCAGGACCGACGACCAGATCAAGATCCGGGGCAACCGCGTCGAGCCCTCCGAGATCGAGCATCAGCTCCGACAGCATCCGTCGGTGTGGGATGCAGCCGTCGTGCCGAGGACGACGGGGGGAGCGCTTCGATTGGTCGGGTTCGTCACGGGCAGCGGGGGCGACGAGCTCGCCGAAGAACTGCATCAGTTCATGACCGATCGCCTACCGGCCTACATGGTCCCAAGCGAGATCTCGATCCTGGACCACCTCCCGCTTACTGCAAACGGAAAGACCGACCGCGTCGCTCTTTCGATCGCGCCGCTGCGCGGTCGAACGGCCAGATCTGCCGAATCTCTCAGTGAGCTACAGAACGCTGTCACCAAGGACTTCGAGGAGATCCTGGGAACCGCTCAGGTCGGACTCGACGACAACTTCTTCAAACTCGGAGGCCACTCATTGCTGGTGGTGCGCCTCGCGACGCGCCTCTCCGAGATCTACAACGTCAGCTTGCCCGTCACCCAGGTGTTCGATCGCCCGACGGTCCGGGCCATCTGCAAGCTGATCCAAGACCTGCAGTCCGAGCAGGGTGTCCACAGCTACCTGACGGTCGAGACCCTCTACGACGACGTCCATCTGGACGAATCGATCCGACCCAACGGGACGGCGCGGGCCGACCAGGCGAATCCGTCCGAGGTGCTGCTGACGGGCGCAACCGGCTACCTCGGAGCATTCATGCTGGAAGAGCTGCTCTCCCAGACGAACGCTTCGATCACTTGCCTCGTGCGTGCTCCTAGCGTCGAGGCCGCCCGCCAGCGGGTGATCGACCGGCGCGCGGAGTGGAAGCTCTCTACCAAGCTCGACCCGGACCGGGTTCGCTTCCTGCCCGGCGACCTCAGCCTGCCCAACCTGGGAT